>ERZ1027085.139-NODE-139-length-47018-cov-15.096182_pt1 | contig 47018 bp, 41 predicted proteins | sample MGYA00519415_ERZ1027085 | MGnify/ENA primary metagenome ERZ1027085 (study PRJEB26926, sample SAMN06164436) | human gut metagenome | biome: ENVO:00009003; feature: ENVO:2100002; material: ENVO:00002003 | host: Homo sapiens | place: USA | collected 2012 ...
CCTCTGTGATGGGAAGCATCTGCGCTTCCTGTGCGATTTCAATGTCTGTTTTCATAGACGTCCCTCCTTGCATGGTTTTTAAATAAAGAATGTGCCATAGCACATTCTCGCGCCGAGCGCGGTCGCTTGCGACATACTTCCTCTTCGCGCGAGTGCGCATCCTGCGGAGCATCTTTATGTATGTGATAGGAAATTCCTATCACATACATAAAGGCGCATCCATATCAGATGTTCTGATACAGATACGCCTCTGTCTTCTTAACCTGAAAGATTTTACTTCTTCGGTGCACCATTGCTCTCCAGAGTATCGTCCCAATCCGGTCCTTCTGCCTGAGAGTTTGTTGCGACTGCCCCTTCGGCGCTATGCAGCAGCTTTCCGGCAAAATGGAAGCCTGCATAATCTCTCCCGGATTTTTCTTCCGATATCATATACGCTATGTCGCGAGTTTAACATCCCTGCTTTTTGCTGTCAACAAATTTGTCGCAGGAATTTTTACATGGATTTTTGTACCGTTGCACAAGTGTGTCCTTAAAACCTGATACAATTTTAGGTGCTCCCAGAGACGTATTTCATTGACAGAAAGCCCAAAAAAGCATACACTTTATCTAATAATCACTGACAAGACAGTGACCGTTTGCCGGGGCTTCATTATAGGTTGCCTTGCGACATAAAGGAGAACACATGGAAAAACAGAAAATGACAAAAGAGGAAAAAAGCTGGATTTTGTATGACGTTGCAAATTCCGCATTTATCATGACACTGACTGCCACGATTCCGATCTATTTCCGCGCACTGGCAACGGAAGCAGGTATCAGTGCCACACACGCAACCTCCATCTGGGGAACCTGTACCTCGATCGCCATTCTGATCCTGGCACTGCTTTCTCCGATCCTTGGCGCACTCGCAGATTACCAGAATATGAAAAAACGGATTTTCATGATCTTTCTTGCCATCGGTATCGGCGGTGGTATCGCCTTTACGATCGCGCCGAACTGGATCACCTTCCTTTTGTTTTTCATTGTCTCACGGATCGGTTATACCGCCTGCAATGTTTTCTATGATGCCATGCTGGTCGATGTCACAACGGACGAACGGATGGATCAGATTTCATCCTTCGGTTATGCATTCGGATACATCGGAAGCTGTATTCCGTTTATCGCCGGCATTATCCTGATCCTTGTAAAGCCGTTCGGACTGACTACACTCCTTGCGACACAGATTTCCTTTGTGATCACGATCGTATGGTGGTTTTTACTGGCGATACCGCTTCTGAAAAATGTGAAGCAGACACATTACCTGCGTCCGAAGAAAAATATCATCAAACACAGCTTCCGCAGGTTATATGTTACTTTTATGAAATTGAAAAAGAATAAAAGACTTCTTTATTATATATTAGGCTACTTCTTTTATATTGACGGTGTCTACACGATCATCTCCATGGCAACCAGCTACGGCGGCGAGGTAGGCATTGACTCTACCCAGATGATCCTGGCACTTCTTCTGACACAGATCGTTGCTTTTCCATGCGCGATCTGGAGCGGAAAGCTTGCCGAGCGTTTTGGATCTATCCGTATTATCAAGATATTTATTCTGATCTACTGCGGCATCTGCTTTTATGGCTATCTGCTCGACAGTGCACTCGACTTCTGGATCCTTGCAGTTCTCGTCGGTATGTGTCAGGGTGGTATTCAGGCTCTTTCCCGTTCTTACTTCGGTAAGCTGATCCCCAAAAAAGAATCCAGTGAGTATTTTGGATTTTTTGATATATTTGGGAAATTCGCAGACTTCTTCGGACCTCTGATCATTTCCCTGTGTGCTCTCATTTTCCATAGCTCCAGCTATGGTGTGCTTGCACTGATCGTCTTATTTTTGATCGGTTTTATACTGATCCAAAAATCAGAAAAATTAGCTTAAACAGAGGAGAAATAACATGGACAGACAAAATTTGACCCTTCTGACCGATTTATACGAATTGACGATGATGCAGGGCTACTTCAAACACAAGGATCGTAACGAAACCGTTATCTTTGATGCATTTTTCAGAAACAACCCTATGGACAGCGGCTATTCCATCATGGCTGGTCTTGAGCAGGTCATCCAGTATATCAAGGAGTTGAAATTTGAACAGCAGGACATTGATTATCTTGCAGGCCTCTGCATTTTCCAGCAGGATTTTCTGGACTATCTGAAGGATTTTAAATTTACCGGTGATATTTATGCGATTCCGGAAGGCAGCATCATGTTTCCGCGTGAACCGATGATCAAAGTCATTGCACCGATCATGCAGGCACAGCTTGTAGAAACTGCCATCCTGAACATCATCAACCACCAGAGTCTGATCGCAACCAAGACGTCCCGCGTCTGCTTCGCAGCCAGAGGAGACGGAATCATGGAATTCGGGCTTCGCCGTGCACAGGGCCCGGATGCAGGTACTTACGGTGCAAGAGCTGCCATGATCGGTGGCTGTGTCGGTACTTCCAACGTACTGGCAGGACAGCTTTTTGACGTTCCGGTCAGCGGAACGCATGCACATAGCTGGATCATGAGCTTCCCGGACGAATACACGGCTTTCAAAGCATATGCGGATATTTATCCAAATGCCTGCCTGCTTCTGGTAGATACCTATGATACGTTAAAATCAGGCGTTCCGAATGCGATCCGCGTCTTTCAGGAAATGAAAGAAGCTGGCATTCCGCTTACCAAATACGGAATCCGTCTCGACAGCGGTGATCTTGCTTACCTTTCCAAAAAAGCCCGTAAGATGCTGGATGAAGCCGGTTTCCCGGATGCGATCATTTCCGCTTCCAACGATCTGGATGAGTTTCTGATCGACAGCCTGAAGGTACAGGGTGCAGCCATTACCTCCTGGGGTGTTGGTACGCATCTGATCACAAGCAAGGACTGCCCGTCCTTCGGCGGTGTTTACAAACTGGCAGCTGTCATGGGAAAAGACGGTAACTTCATTCCGAAGATCAAGCTTTCCGAAAATACCGAAAAGGTGACAAATCCCGGTAATAAGAAAATTTATCGGATTTATGAAAAAGAAAGTGGTAAAATCAAAGCAGATCTCATCTGTCTTGCCGATGAAGTATTTGACGAAAATGAGCCAATGCTTTTATTTGATCCGTTAGAGCCATGGAAAAAGACAAAGCTTCCTGCAGGCAGTTATACGCTGCGTGAGCTGATGGTTCCGGTTTTCTTAAACGGCGAATGTGTTTATGAATCTCCAAAGGTAATGGATATTCAGGCTTACTGCAAGAAAGAGCTGGAAACGCTCTGGCCGGAAACAAGAAGACTTGTCAATCCGCATAAGGTATATGTGGATCTTTCCGCAAAGCTGTATGATATCAAGATTTCACTCCTTGATCAGATGAGTGCAGAATAAATAAGACGAAAGAGGTAACTGCTATGCTGAAAATTATTACTGATTCCGCTACGGATCTGCCCAAAGATTATATACAGGCACATCATCTGCATGTGATCCCGACCCCGGTCGTTATTGATGAAGTTGACTATTTTGACGGTGCCACGATCCAGACAAAAGAGTTTTATGACATTTTAGATGACATGAATCGTGATGTCCGCACCTATCATATCAATCCGGAAATGTTTGAAAATGCCTTTACACCTTATGCAGAGGCAGGCGACAGTGTCATTTATCTGTGCTTCTCCACAGGAATCGCCGGTACTTTTAATGCCGCAAACATTGCCAGAAACAACGTACTGGAAAACTACCCGGACTTTGATCTGACGATCATTGATTCCAAGTGTGCATCCATCGGTTTCGGGCTCCTTGTTTCCAAGCTTGTTTCCATGCTGGAAAAGGGTGCTTCCAAGGAAGAAATCATCGAAGCCGCAGATTATTTTATCGATCATATCCATCACGTATTTACGGTCCGTACTTTAAACTACCTGATCAAGGGCGGCAGATTATCCAAGTTCTCAGGAACGATCGGAGAAACGCTGGATATCAAGCCAATCCTGATCGTGGACAAAAACGGTGCCCTGACTGTGATCCAGAAGGTGCGTGGGCAGAAAAAGTCCTTTAAGGCACTTGTTGAGTATGTGAAGGAAAATGCTTACGATCCGTCAAAGCAGACGATCGCGGTCTGTCACGGTGAGGATGAAGCTGCTCTCGGCTTCGTCAAAGAGCTTCTGGATAAGGAATGTAGTCCGAAGGATTACCTGATCACGACTGTCGGCTGTGCGATCGGTGCACACACAGGCCGTGGTATTGTAGGTATCTGCTTCTTTGATGCGGACAACGGAAAGTTCCGGAAGTATTTTGAAGAGTAGATTTTATCTAATTTTCATACCAAATAGGTGCAATCTTTCAATATAGACGAAACCTAGAATACCAGTAAATTATTTTTCGCCCTATAAGAACAAATCTGTCCTTATAGGGCGAATGTAATTTTCCTTGTTCAAATGTTTTTCGTCTTTTTATCAGATAATTCATGGTTTCGTATGAATTATTCATGTTGTTTTTCTTGAACTAACAAATATATCCTGAAATCCCGTCTCATTTCCTCAGTTTTTTCATCCAAATAACATATATGATGCGTCTTGGGATGAAGTTTTATCCGACAGGAAAATTTCGTTTCGTCCATATACAACATTTTTATCTTCCGGGCGAATTTTTATGCCAACCACTAAAAATCCATATCTATTTCTTATAACCGACTGTTAAGAATGTCCTCTCTCGTCCTTCTACAGATTCTGCACAGCAGCAACAAATTCCGCTTCCGGGATCCGGGCACTTTCCACAGCTTTTCTGATTGCTTCCTGCGTCACAGAAGCAGCAAGTGTTCCGGCGACGTTGATATCAACCTTTTCTGAGCCAATAGAAACTGCATAAATGCTGTCGCCGTCCGCCATGGTTCCAACGGGACTGATACACCTCGCATATGCATTTCTTGTCATACTTGCAATCTTATTCAGCTCAGCCTTGGAAAAAGCGGCATTTGTAAAGACTGCCCCAATCGTAGTGTTTCCGGTAAACTGGTCGTGTGGCACCAGACATTTGCACATTTCGGCCACACTGTCAAGCGGCTGTTTTCTGTCTGCACTCAGAAGCCCCGCCAATCTCTTGCCCGTTCCGGCCTCATAAATATCTCCCGCTGCGTTTACAACAACGATCGCTCCGATCTGAAAACTGCCAATCTGGATACAATGCAGTCCCAGCCCTGCTTTCATGGACTGTCCCATGCCATACAGCTTGCCTACCGTTGCGCCGCAGCCTGCTCCGATATTTCCCATTCTTGTATCACAGCCGGCAAGTGCGTTTTCTGTTGCTTCTCTTCCCATCGCTGCATCCGGCCTAATCTTTGCACTTTTATAGCCCAGATCATAAATACAGGACTGACAGACAAGCGGAACCAGCGCTAGTCCTGTCGGATATCCGATTCCGTGCTCCTCCAGGCAGGTCATAACACCATCTGAAGCTGCAAGTCCATAGGCGGAACCGCCTGACAATACGATCGCATTGATCGGGTTATCTGCTGTCAAAGGACTTGTCAGTGGTGTTTCTCTGGACGCAGGACCGCCGCCGCTGATGTCACAGCCTGCCTTTGCACCATTTGGAAAATACAGAACAGTCACGCCTGTTCCTGCATCCTGATTACTGGCATGTCCGATGGAAATGCCTTTTATGTCTGTTACCTGAATTTCCCTGTTGTCCGTCATAAATTGATTCTCCTTTGAAATTGGCTATAACCTGCTTCGCAGGTTATTTGGCCGCACATTTGCTACGCAAATATGTGGCAAGATGCATGACATTTTGGGGAACCCCTCGCATGAGAATTCCCTTTGGGAATCGCTCGGGGCTGCATCATGCATTCTTCGAATGCATGACATTTATCGTTTGAGGGCTGCGAAGAGGGCACGTGAGACTACAGATGCCACAACAAAGCAGAGCACCGCTTCAATGAGCCCCTGCATACCAACAAATGCGATGACAAATAAAAACGGATTGCTTACCCCCATCGTACTTACCATGCCCTGAATGTACTCTGTATTGTAGAAAAAGATACATAAAGAAGACATGAAAAGCAATGTATTTAAAAGCGGGCAGGCAAGGCTTGCTGCAAAATAAGAAAACTTTCTGGATACACCACCCTTGTACATTGCCTTAAAAAGCAGGCCTGAAAGCCATCCTTCCAGAACACGCGGTACAATACAGGTAATCACTGTACCAACAGGACTGATACTTAAAAGCATGGAAGAAAACGCGGATTCCCCGGTCAGTGCCATATAAAAGCTTGTCAGACCGAATGCCAGTCCGCAGATCGCACCACCGGTCGGTCCAAGCAGCACCGCGCCGACAGCAACAGGTACCGTCAGAAGTGTGATGGATAATCCGGGTGTACGGATATAGCCAAGCGGTGTCAGCGACATGATGATAATGATCGCGATCATCAATGCAAGCTCCACCATAAATTTCGTGTCAAAGTTCTTTTTCTGTGTCATAACAAATCTCCTTTTTCTCTGATAAAGCGGCTACTGTCCCCTGCCTTTCAGAATTATTTTATTTTGGGGAATAAGTGTTATAGGGAAAAGTTCGGGAAACCCGGCAGATACACCAAACAGAATTGTCACTACCTTGCAAGTAGATGCCATAAGGTCATCTCTTATCATGTGGAACGCTCCGTGCATACAACGGAAAACATCCCGATTACTTCACAGACTCCACCGGAAATACCTTCTTCCACTGCGCCTGCTCCATATTTCATATATGATGCGTAAGATATTTTTTCTTCTTGATGCATTTTCTTTCGAATAACGCTCAAGTGGTAAAATACCACATTTCAAGCTCAATGTCAAAAGTTTTTGCCATGACTTTTTGTATGCCATTAGCAATGCCTCAGGGGTACAAATGGAGGGTAAAGGTATATGCTGCAACAGTGAAAAAAAAAACCAGTCTTTTAAAACAGCAGTTTTTCCATTCGATGTGTTTTTCCAGTGTAATAGCTGATCATATTTTTTTCTTTTATACATATACAGAAATCTCCCATCTGCAAAATCGTCAATTTTATTCTGTCGTTTTTCCGCAAAATCGTTAATTTTGTTTTGTCGTTTTTCCGCAAAATCGTTAATTTTGATACCTTATGAGACATAATTCTGCCAAACCGGCATAGAAAATCCCCGGTGCAAAGCACCGGGGACTTTCTCATTCCATATGCCTCTACTGCTCCATCTGTCTGCCCAGAAAACCTGCAGCGGACAATACAAGCTTCTTTTCTACCTCACCAAGCTTTTCCTTCTCATCACTTGCGGCAAGAATGACAGCACCGATCACATCCCCTTCTGCCAGGATTGGTGCGGACACATACTGTTTAAGATCCGGTAACGGTTCATTGGCAATCTCAACAAAGTTCTTATCCGCTTTTGACAGAAGCAGGATCTCCCGGTCATTCAGCTTTTCTTCCATCCTATGGCTGATCGATTTCCCAAGCAGATTTTTCAACCCGCCCGCTGCTGCAATAAACTGATCTCTGTCTGCAATGAGCGCGATCTTGCCGGACACCTGCGCAAGACTTTCCGCATACTGTTTGGCAAATGCTGTCATTTCACCGATTGGTGAATATTTTTTCAGAATGATCTCGCCTTCGCGATCGGTGAAAATTTCCAACGGGTCACCACTACTGATAACATTGACAGTAAAGAGGCGTTCAGGCTGATTGCGGGTTTTCAGCCGAACGGTAGTGGACAAGGCGTCATTGATACCTGACTTGGTTGAATTATCTTGTGTATCAGGTGACTCCTTATGTTTTACTATAACTTTACTGTCTTGATTAAAATTTACGATAGTCTCTTTTCCTGCTTTTACTTCTGATGCAATCATTTCCATATGCGCGGAGTTATCTGTACCAATATCTGTTATCGTACCGGCTACGTTGCCATTCATTTCTTCAGCAACACTTAGTAGTTGTTCCCTGCCCTCTACCTGCTGATAGTAGAAAGTAGTTGCAACGCCGACTTTTAAGAGATTATCAATATCCGCTTTCAGCTTCACATGTATTCTGTCCTCAAAAACGATTATCTTATCAATAATCAACTCCAAGTCTTTTTTATCTAAGCTCTTCTTGTTCAGAATATCATTGAAAATATCAATGGCCGTCTTAGCCAGTCTGTTGATTCGAATAATATCATTTCGCTTATCCACACTCAGATTCATCTGGTTTTGAAGTCCTTTGATTCGGTGAATCAGCTCTTCCTCAATCTCTGCATAGGTTTCTTCAATAATCTCTACGGTATCCTCATCTACTTTGGAAATCTCTTTAATCTTCCGTTTCTTCACCGCTTTCAATTCATCTTTGGCATCCGTAAGCTGGTTTTCCAAAAGTGTAAATGTATTCTCACTTTCCTTAACCTCTGTGGATTCTTTCTTAATGGAAGTTTCCAATTCCTTAATCATATCCTGAGAGTTATCTCTTACCTTCTTCACATACTCCTTCAGGATACTATCGAGAAAATCCACTCTGATATGATGGGAGCTGCATCCCTTCAAACCTCTTTTATGGTAAGTGCCGCAGGTATATGCCGGTGCAATGTCGCTTCTGCTCATAGAAAACATCGGCGAACCGCAATCCCCACAAAACAGAAAACCGGAATATACATTATCGTATTTCTTCACACCTCGATAATGCGTTGTGGTTCTCTTTTTAAGCTGCTCCTGTGTGTATGCCCATGTTTTATAATCAATAATCGCTTCATGATGATTTTCAAATACAAAATGTTCTGATTCATCCACCTTCGTATCTGCTCCGTGAATCTTCTTGCGAGTATATTTATGCTGACGAAGGGTTCCAATATAGAAATCATTCGACAGGATTCCCTGAATCGTCACAATGCTCCATTCCGATTTTGCCTTTAATTTACACTCATCCCCCCGTTCCTCCGCTCGCTGAATCTCCTTCATACGAGGCGTCGGTATCTTTTTATCGGTAAGGTAGTTTGCGATTTTTTTGTAACCCCAGCCATCGTTGTACAGTTCAAAAACCTTACGAACTACTTCTGCCTCATCCATTACCACAGATATTTCCTGTTTTTTCATATTGGAGATAATGTAACCGTATGGCACCGAACATATCCATTCACCATCTGCCTGTCTTCGGCTGATTACACTTCGTACCTTTTTGCTGGTATCCGTTACCGGCATTTCATTTATCAAAAAGCGAAACTGTATCGCTGTCCAGTCATCATAAGTCGGATAATCAATGGCATCACCAATAGAAATGATACGCACGCCTGCATCACGCAGGTCTTCCAGCTCCACAAGGCCCTTGCTGTTTCGACGGGAAAATCGGCTGAAGTCCTTTACAATAAGTACACTAATATCGCCATTCATCAGTTTCTTACGAAGCTGCTGGTATCCTTCACGCTGCTCAAAGGTATATCCGGAACGGTCACGGTCTTCATATATAGAAAGTTTGCACTTGGGAAATTTGGCTTTTACAAACTCGTCGATAATCTTCTTCTGATTCTCGATGGAGGTATTGTCTCTGTCTAATTCTTCATCAACAGAGATACGGCAATAGCCGGCAATTTCCTGACAAAGTATAAGATCGTTGGTATTTTTATCCATATTGTTAGTTCTCCTTTCTTTGATTATAACAACATTGTAAGTGATGGGTGTGAAAAAGGCAAGCGGAAAATGCTTGCCTTTTTTACGTATTTGTTTCATGTTAATCAAACTCAATAACGAAGTCTATATTTAAAGATTTTTTACACTTCAACATAAATTTGAATTCATACACATTTATGTGCACAACTAATAAGAACTATTCATCTTCCATCCCGTCTTCTTCCTTAAGTTGATATATAATCGTATCAAGGTCTTCTGCGTGTTCTTGAGCAAATCTTGTATAAAACTCAGTCTCCCTGAAATTAATAAACAATGGCCAGTCTCTTACTATTTCTGCAGGATATGGTTTCGGATAATCTTTATTTAGCGCCTCATAAACTTCTGCATCTCTTCCTTCTAAACATAATTTAGCAATTTTATAATCTTCTGTTGCAATAGAGACATCCAATGCTTGTATTTCCTTCTTAACCAACGCATCCTTGCCTTGTTGCTTCATGGCATTAATATAATTTATTCTAAACATAGCTTTATCTCTAAAACAAAACTGCTTACAACTGCTTAATATGTAATATAGATGCTCTGCAACATCGTAATTTTTCTTGCACAGCAATTCAAATATGCAATCATTAAATTTATCTTTCCATTGTTCATATTTAGGATTATATGCAACTTCTATCTCATAAAACAAAGTTCCAACCACCTTGTACAACATATTAATTGCATTTCTTAAATAAATTTCATCTGTCACTAATTTTTGATTTATTTCGAGTCCTTTTTTGTACTTTTCTTTTATATTTGACAGATATATGTGATTTGTAACCCCATTATTATGTGTATATAAATTCCTTCGATAATATATTTCTTCAAACTCATCTAATATATTCACAAATCGATCGAGATTAATACCTTCCTTCTCAGATATTAACGATAATGTTTTCAGCGAGTCAAACATATTAGATTCAACTTCATTATTAACACATTCCATTACAATATCTCTAACATTTCCATTAAAAATATTAGCAATTTCTATTTTTTGATTTTGAAAATATTTCTTTGGATTTATCAGTATTAATTCCTTATACACCTTAGCCAAGTATTGTTCGAAAATAATTATTATGTTTGATAATGTTGAACTAACTAATATACTTTCATATTGTTCAATCTTGTTATATTGGTGCTTTGCATTCTGAGGATCAATATACTTCGGCTTAACATTTGCATTCTTCCTTATGGAGTACGAAAATGCCAGTCCCTCACCATCATCAATACATTCTACAGCAATATAATCAGATATCGGATTCCCATCTTGGATACTCCCACTATTTAATTCATTAACAATCCGAATGGCTTCTTCCTTACTTTCTGCCTCAATGGCTCTATTTATCTCCTGATCAACATACAATCCGATCTGATATTCTTTTTCAATTTGAATCTTCATTTTTTGTACATTTAATATTGAATTCAAATAATACTCTTCTAATGACTCTATTGATAAAAAAGTCTCTTGCAACTCTAATGTCTGAATATCACTATTTCTATTGCGTACATCCTGTTTCACTATAACATCCTCTCCTTTGTAACACGACTATATTCACAGCAAACGCACGCGTGCGTTTTCCGTGCGTTTATTTAATCAGTTCATAATACGCTGCTCTTCCGCTTCCTACAAGCCTAATCTTTCCTTTGTCAGATAATTTTTTCAATAGGCGATAAGCTTGCGGCGGAGTAACATTAAGTAATTCTACAACATTATCTCTTGTAACCTTCCCCCCCTGCTTCTGCAACAGTTCCATAATCCATGCCTCATATTTCACTGCATCAATTCCTGTTTGACGAACATATCCCACAATATTATCTTGCTCTTTATATACTTTAGAACTAAGTATATAAAAACGTGACTTACTATTTCCGCTTGCCTCAACCAAACCTGCTTCTACCAGTTTTTCTACAACAGCTTTCGCACGCGTTTCACCAATATTCATTACTTCTGCAAGCTCTGCAATCGTCAATCTGCGCTGATTTTGTAAAGCAGATAATGCTAATAACGAATTGATAGGTAAGGATCTTCCTAATCGGTTCTCTTCATTTGAAATCATCTTTGTAAATGCCAAATCCGGCTCTGCTCTTTGAATAAAGAGTTTCACATATGTGGATGTTGTTTCTGAATAGTCTGGTAACGGTCTGCCAAATACAATAGAGCCTTCAAAAATTCTATCAATTCCTCGGCCGGTTTTTTCAGCAAGCCCTATTCTTTTCAACGCGTCTGCTAACACCGGATTGCGTCCATGAGGTTCTACTGTAAGTAAGTTTTTCAAATTTACTCCCTCAATAAATCCACCCGGACTGCTAATTGTCAATCCTTCATCCTCTATCGCAACTCTCACCGCCTGAATAACGGTGTAATCTCTATGGCAAAACGCATTTACTAAACCTTCTCGATATGCAGCCTCCGAGAACTCTGGAATTGGCACTCTAAACAACCCATATTCCATTTCTCTTTCCGGATTCCATGCTTTCATATATTCTTCAAACAGTTCAAAGGTAGCAAGTAAAGGCTTTGATGTTTGTTCATTTTTTCTAACCTTTGTTCCTTCAAGCACTTGAAATACTGCTTTTGCTGTAGGTAATAACTCTGCAATTTTTTCTTCTTTTCCTATCAATAGCATTCCAGTAACAGTTGGATATAAGACCCCCGCCTCTTCCTTTACAAGTTGTAAAGCCTTATCAAGTTCTTCATCGGTAAGTTCCAATAATGTTTTGTCACCCTTACGATATTTAATAATGTTACGCAGTCTATCTCTTTCGTTACCATCCAAATCATCCATTGTTGCCCCTATAAGAATTTGCGCTGAATAATCGAGTTGACTAAGACTTGATAATCTTCCCGGGATCTCATATGGATACATTGGAACATTTTCTGGACTTCCATCCGATTTCAATCGTCGTCTTTGTATCTTTCCGTCAGAAGTTGCAATAATTGTCTTACTCATTGGAATCTGTATCTGCAACACCTCCATTCCTTCTTCTTCTATTATCTCAGCTCGTACAGATAATGATGGAACCGTCTTATTCGCAATCAATGCCATAGCTCCATTCGGATCATTATGCTTTTTATGCACACCTGTTATTTGACCATCATCCTCTACACCAAGATATAGCACTCCTCCTTCAGTATTTGCCATTCCAACAATTTCTGAAACAAGTTCTTTCTCGTCCAAACATTCAATATCGCTTTTAAATTCAATTGTAATTGTTTCTTTTTTTGGTATCATTCTCATCATTCATACCTCCAATGACAATTCTATCATATTTCGTGTGTTCTCGCAATCCAAAAAACACACGCGTGTGTTTTTCGTGTGTTAATAATAATATCCTCTATTACATCATTTTATGTATTTTCTACCCCATTTCCATCAATTTGGGGTAGAAAGAAACGATGTGGGGTAGTATCAGCCACTAATGCCACTAGCTATCTTACACCTGCTGCCTGCTTAGGCAGGATAGTCTCTTTCCCATCATCGGTCTTCTCCAATCCTCGATTGTGAATCAGCAAATCCTTGGTGCTCTCCACCAAATCCTGCTCCCCGGATTCAAAGATAGCCAGTCTGTACTTTTTCTCCTTACACTCCTCAATCAAAGGCTGCAAGCTGTCCATAACCTTAGGATCAGCCTTTTCCGCATTCGTCATCCAGACAATTGCGTACTTACCCTCTCTATTTACTGTCAGATTCATCGGGCACCTCCTTTTCTTAAAATGATTGCCAGATTTTTCATCTTTATGCCGGCACAAATGAAAAACTTGTTAATTTCATTTTATCCAAGGATAGGTTTTTCTACATTGAACGGAATTTGAGCAGAAATTGAAAATATACACCCAAGTCATAATCGAACAGTTGTTCTTTTCTTGCTTTTGTGCTATACTTTTCACAAGTGTTTTAAACGATACACTCATAATACATACAGGAGATGATTAGATTGAGACGAATAGATTTTCACAGTATAACCACGATTCTTTTAGCAGGCTTAATAGATGCTGATTTTTCACAAATGGATTTTATCTATATGCTATTTGGCAGCTTCGCAAATGACAATGTAAATTTCGCTTTTGACAATGGTTTAGTTAGCAAATGGATAAAGGGGCAATCTCGCATAAGCCCCAATATCATCAGCTATTACAACAATGATAAAAGCAGAGAAAAATTTGCCAAAGATATTGAAACTGAATTGCTACCATATATCAGTGATATCTCCAATACCATTTCATCCGTTAAGGATTTGATATTATGTGACATCACTACTTCAGATGAGAAAAAAGGCGAACTGCTAAAACATTTAGACAATTCCCCTGCTTACTTTATATGCGATGTATTAATCTATGGTTTTTCCAGAAATTTCGTTAAAGCAAGTAGTAAAGACTCCAACTCTGTCTCTCCTCGATTAGACGATGTTATGTATTTGCCACTCCTTCCAAAACCAACCAAATATTTCGCCGGAAGAAAGGATGCGCTTGTTACACTTCATCAACTATTATCCGAGCATTCCACAGTAGTTGTAGGCGGCATTCCCGGCATAGGAAAAAGCGAACTGGCAAAGGCATATCTTCAAGTTCACATGAAAGATTACACCAATATCCTATATCTTGATTACACCGGAAGTCTCTATGAAATGATTTGTAATATGGATTTTATTGATGATACTGATTCATTGTTAGAAAAAGAGGGATTCAGTAAACATTTCCGTTTCCTTAAAAGTCTCAAGGAAGACAGCCTGTTGGTTATTGATAATTTTGACAACAACAATGATGACCTGTTAGCAAAGATAGGTAATTTCAGATGTCACACCCTAATCTCGAGCAGAATGTCGCTGACTTCATATACCTATTACGAGCTTACTAATTCTACAGATGATGCCATGAAAATTCTGCAGTCTTACTACCCTGATATTGCAGACCAATATTATCCCGAAACAGAAGGTATTATTGAAACTGTATGTAACCATACCATGTCCATACAGCTTATAGCACGATTATTATCTTTATCAGTTTACACACCGGATGAGTTACTTAACAAGCTAAAAAATAACATTTTATTGGATGATAGCAGTACACACGGAAATAATATCTTGCCAAATGACATTGAAAATATATATAGCCGACAACTATCCAGCTTAATCAGTCTCCATAATCTGTCGCAAGAAGTTTCAAACATTTTATGTATTCTTACCTTGGCTCCGGAATATGGTCTGCCACTTAATACCTTGTACCATTGGTATGGCAAATGCACTGATGAACTACTCGCCTTAGAAGAAAATGGATTTGTCCGAATCACACCGAACCATGTATCCGTTCATCCGTATATACGAAAATATTTTAATGCAAGAAAACTTGTATCCCTATCAGATAATAAGAAGTTTTTTGAAAATATTCTGAATGTATGTCAGGAAGAAAGCAACCTCCTTGCCACAACGGCAATTACTACCACAAGCTCTGCAATCGAAACAAGGCATTTTATTACTGCCAAAAATCTATTCAGTTGTTGGAAATGCTTGAACTGAAATATACCTTAAATGGTATGGCTGCCTTGGTACAATATGCTCGTCTTCTGACAGAAGCCGGCGAATACCCAGAAGCCATTCGCATATATACGGAATGCATTCATATTGCTACTACCGTTTATGGTAACGATAGTCTTACCAAGGGATACTTATTCCAAAACCTTGCTACAATCTATGCAGCTATAAACAACAGACAAGCGATATTGCACCCGAATATTGCCTTGGATATTATACAGAAATACTTAGAGCCAGAGCATCCAAACATTGTATACTGCCAACAACAATTAGCTCAGTTACAGCTTTCTGAACCGGTATCACTTTCTGCATTACCAACTGACATTACAAAAATCGCACTACAGGAAATTGCATAAGCGGGTAACACCCGCTTTTTGCATTTCTTTACCGTCCTCTCGTGATAATCCGACTTTTCTCCTCTATCTTTTGTGCCTCTCTCATAAGCTTGTCATAATATGCCGGAAACCTATCCAAAACCTCTTCCACATCCATATCCGGATGTTCCTTACAAAATCTTTGTAGTTCTTCATTCCAGCTCCCAACCTTGCGCGATTGTGATAATTGCACATCAGCTTCTTCTATTGCCATAATTGCCGCCGTAGCCAGTTCTTCAGTAATAAAACTGTCAGCCGGGGATTCCAACGCATCAACCCTTGCAAAAATTTCATCTATCTGTCTTTCATTCCTCTCTGTGACCTTATTAAGCTTATCCAATAATGCCTCTAAACTTGAAGTTAATGCATCTTTCCCCCGTTCACGCCTTTGACTGTTTCTCTCAATAATTCGTTTCTCTAACCTTGCTCTGTCGTACTCATCACCTAATCTTTTCCCTCTTATCGGTTTTTTCATACCTCTACACTGATAGGATATGGTTTCCCTGGTCAATCGAATCTTCACACCATAATCCAACTCCATCCTATTAACAAAATCATCCAAAGAATCACTATGTTCTATAGCAGCCTCAATAGAAATTCTCAATTTTTCCTTATAAGATTTAAATTCAGGGTTATTTTCTTTCCCTCGTTTATTGACCCAGTAATCATCTCTCACTTTAGCTGAGAACAAATCTACTTGTCGCAAGCCACGCAACCTGCATTGGTTCATTACCCAGCCCTTCGCCGAGCGAAGCATGGCATTAGTACACTTATGCTTACACCCCTGCTTATATTCACAGGCTTTTTCATTCCATTCCCGATTCAAAGCCTCATATTTGCGTACCGAATTAACAACAATATGTGCATGAATATTTCCGCTATGATTATGACCGTCTGCATGAATCACGATAATAACCTGATGTCCATCCAGAAATCTTTTTGCAAATTGCCTGGCAAAATCCATTACTTCATCAGGTGTAATATCATCTTCCGGTGCAAAACTTATAATATAATCGTGAGATTTAATATCCTTTAGACCTCTGTTTTTATGATACAAATTGTTGCTTTCAATACATTCCGCAGCAAATGTATCAAAATCACAGTTGATAGCATCCTTTAATATATTCTGTCTCGGAATATACCTTCCAGACTCATCCAACAATGGCTTGCCGGTCTTTGCATCATGTTCATAACAAAGGTATAATTCCGCACTGGAATACAGTTTATTCTTACTTGCAATATGTTTTAATATTGCCATAATATCACTTTCCTTCCAGCTGTCTACGTAGCCAGCTTCTTCTCTACTAAAATCTTAAATCGCATACGAAAATCATCCATATCTTTTCTGCAATCCTCAAACCATGGGTGAATATCCTGTGGATAGCCACCACTATTCAAATGTCTTGCAATCTGATTCATATTAGCCCCCAGTTTACCAATGGAAGCAGAGCAATCCTTTAATACTGATAGCAACTCCGGAGACATTTCCTTTATCTGTTTATTCAGGCAAGTCTTTCGTACATATTCAGATATCGTCAGTCCTGCTTTATCTGCTCTGGCTCGAATCCCGGCTGCAGCCTCTTTGGACAATCTAATATGCAATTGTTCCTGCATTTCTTCACGCTTCATTAAAATCACCACCTTCCCTTTTGTGCCGGATACGGCACTTGTCTTTCGCCGTTGCTAACGCTCCTCCCTCCGGTCTACGCTCGCTCCCCTATGGTCGCTTACGAATATTCGCAGCAAGCTGCTCAGATACGCCTCAGTATACTTCGCGGGATAGAGAGCAAGTTTCGCCCTGTGTACACACGACAGGCAAAACTTGTTGGGGATTTAACATCCCCAAGCCCCAGTTCCATATGAAATATCTCACACGCCATATGCCATCGTCTGACAAGCAGGCGTACAACAACCTGCCTACGCAGATTTTGTGTCGCCGCTTTGTCAGCCTTGACGATACCCATAGAAAATGCCTATACATCCCCATATAAACTACTTAGAAAATCATCTACGCCTGCTCCTAACTCTTCCGCTACTTCTGGTGGTTTCATTCCCACATAAGAAACATCCTGATTATTACAAGAATCCTCTCCCACAGTTTGGGTTTCTATTCCCCGACTAATCACAACACCGTCAAGCATAGTCTGCATTCGCTCCATCATCATATCCGCCGTAGCTGTAGCACATTCTTTTATACGATTATCCCAGTCCATCACCTATCCTCTTTTCATCGGATATGTTGCCAACAGTTCGTACCCCTTGGCATTCAATCTGATATCTTCCAAATAAGCAACATTCTCCATATGCTCGCCAAACCTTTTCATAATGGTTGCACCGCCACCGATATAAAGTATATTGCAATAATCAAGGTCAAAACCGCTTTCCGAAAGCATCCCCTCAGTCTCCTGTGCAAAATTCTTTAACTTCGATACAATAATCCCCTTCACTTTATCAGGCATAGCTACTTTTCTGCCCGCTATAAAATCCTGCAACACGCCTTCCGGTATTTGTCCTGCTCCAGTTTGCATCTCTGCATCATTTATTTCCCGAAAAAGCGTAATAATGGAATTAGGTACTGTTATGGAATTAGCTGTATCAATCTTTTTATCCGCAATACTGATTACATCCTTAGTCCATGAACCAATATCTGCCACAACATATCTACCTTCCATATTTGCCATACGGTCCGCAACCGCCGCAAAACATTGCGGAAAACAAAATACATTTTCAATTGCTATGGAATAGTTCTCTTCTTCAAATACAAAGTCAAGAATACCGTTTCGCTTCAGATAAGCCGTCAGTTTCGGTGCCTCCACGCCAAACCTCTTAAACGGAACCCCCACTCCCAATACTACAATTGCATCATGAGATAATCCTCTGGTTTTTAGTTCCTTTGCAACTGCTGCCAGCGTAAGTAAAAAGAAATCTTCATCTGCGGTCTTATCCTCAACTACTGTTTTTCTTTCACCACCTATGCAATAATAGCTGCCATCATAATAGAGGCTGTTCTCCATTACCGGTGGCTTACCATTGCACTTGCTTACCCCATTGCTAAAAATATGATTCTTGCTCTTAATAAGTGAGAAACCGTGGTCAAGCCCAATCACTACCGGCTCTGCTGTAAAATTGTTATCTTTGTACATATCCTGTACCTGCCTTTCTGCCCTGTGGGCGTTTTGTTTTGTAAGTATAGGATATGAAAAATCCACCCAACTCTCATTGATTGAGAATTGAGTGGAAATTGAATGTATAGTTTACATTATGAGAAGTTCCAGGATGGAAGCGTGAAATGTATTGAGGATGAGATACCTTTTGAGCTGCCGGAGGGGTGGGCATGGTGTAGGTTTACGTCTGTTACTGTTAATCGTGATAGCGAAAGAAAACCTATCTCATCAGCTAATCGTACTAATGTTGCTAAAATATATGACTATTATGGTGCTTCTGGAAAAATTGACAAAATAGATAAGTTTATATTTAATGAGAAACTATTGCTAATAGGTGAAGATGGTGCAAATCTTGTAACAAGGAGTAAACCTATTGCTTTTTTTGCAGAAGGACAGTATTGGGTAAATAATCATGCACATTGCATTGATTCAACTGATAAACTGATCTTAGAATATCTTTGTTTATATATTAATGCAATTAGCCTTGAAAAGTATGTAACAGGTTCTGCTCAACCTAAAATGACACAGGATAATATGAATTCAATACTTATTGCACTTCCGCCATATGAAGAGCAAAAAAGATTGGAATTTCAGGTTAATCACATATTAAAGACAGTTTCGACTATCGAAAACGAAAAAGAGGATATTGTTAATTACATTGTTTCTGCAAAATCCAAAATTCTAGACCTTGCTATTCGTGGCAAACTTGTACCACAAGACCCAAATGACGAGCCAGTATCTGGGCTTTTAGAACGTATCCGTGCAGAAAAAGAAGAACTGATAAAACAAGGAAAAATCAAGCGTGACAAGAAGGCATCCATCATCTTCCGTGGTGAGGATAACTCTTATTATCAACAAACCGGAACATTAATAGAAAATATTAATGATTGGAATTTGGATGATATTCCTATTAATTGGGAATTGTGCTGTTTAGGTGAGATATGTGATTATGGAAACTGTGTTAATGTAGATACTAGAGATATTGACGAGGAAGCGTGGGTTTTAGATCTCGAAGATATTGAAAAAGATTCCGGCAAAGTTATACATAAAACTAGGAAATATGAACGTGATTCGTCTAGTACAAAGCATCTATTCAAAAAGGGACAGGTCCTTTATAGCAAGTTGCGTCCTTATCTAAATAAAGTGGTTCTTGCAGATGAGAAAGGATTTTGCACCTCTGAAATTCTTCCGTTGAATTTCTCAAATGTTGTTGAACCAAAATATGCATTATACTATCTAATGTCACCTACTTTTTTGAAATATGCCAATCGTTGCTCATATGGAGTAAAAATGCCACGACTGGGTACTGCAGATGGGAGAAAAGCAGTATTTCCTTTGCCTCCGTTTGAGGAACAACGACGAATTTCCCAGCATATTTCAAAAATATTTATGGAGATAGACGATATCTCAAATATGTTAATATAGTGAACAGCCGCTTTCAAAAAGCGGCTGCACTTCTTACCAAGTTACTATTTTATCTACAAGTGCTTGTTGTTCACTTGCAGTACGTCGTAAATAGATACGAGTAGTTTCAATGCTTTCATGCCCCATAAGATCAGCCAGTAATGCAATATCATTATACTTTTCAAGAAAGTTTTTGGCATATCTATGACGGAAAGAGTGAGGATAGACCACTTTGCTGTCTAATCCATATTTGTCTGCATAATTCTTGAGCTGTTGAGAAATACCTCTAGTCGTTATACGATTACCATACCTGTTTAGAAATAGATAGCCTGACGTGCGTCGGGTTTCACCCAACCACTTTAGCGTTTCTTCACGTAATATTTTCGGAATGAATAATCTACGTAATTTACCTCCCTTGCTATACAAATCAAAATATCCAAGTTGCACATGCTCAATCTTAATACGAATTAATTCGCTTACACGAGCACCAGTCGCAGCAAGATACCAGACAACAAAATACCACTCCAAATTGCCATCTTTTTTAAGCTGATTCTTCAGGAATTTATAATCGGCATTGCTGATTACATTTTCCAAAAAGCTTTTCTGCTGAATCTTTACTGCTTTGAGTCGCAATTGTGGCTTTTCTAAATATTCTAGATATTTATTAATTGCTTGTATTCTCAGATTTACAGTTTTGGGTTTAAAATGCTCCATCAGATAGCCCTTGTAGGCAAGTAAGTTTTCCTTAGAAATCTTCTCATAATTTGTAGTGAAGTAATTCACTGTCCATAGGTAAGATTCAATGGTGTTTTCGGATAGATTACCTTTTTTTAGGTAATCTTCAAAAGTTATTTCTGTCTTCATATAAAGACACCTCCATAAATATATTTGCGGGTATCCGCTGAATAAATTATAGAGGTAAAGGTGTAGAATTCTCTTATTATGAGAAGATAGGAAACAAAAGCGATAATATTGACGAAAATATTCCGTTTGAAATTCCGGTTACATGGAATTGGTGCAGAGGATACACTTGTTTCGCAGGAATGGAAAGCAAAAAACCTACCGACAAATTCTTTGATTATATCGATATTGACTCGATTGATAACCATAATCACAAAATCAAAAAACCGAAACATCTTCCAGCGTCTGACGCACCGAGCCGTGCCAGCAGAGCAGTACAGACAGGAAGTGTTCTGTTTTCGCTAGTAAGACCTTATCTTGAAAATATTGCCCTTATTGAAGAAAAAAATGCTAACAGTATTGCATCAACAGGGTTTTATGTTTGTAATTCAGCAGGAGTGTTATATTCTGAATATATGTTTTTCTTAATGATATCTAGTTATGTGGTAAGTGGCTTAAATCAATTTATGAAAGGAGACAACTCCCCATCTATCAGCAAAGACAATATTGAAAGCTGGCTTTATCCTATTCCACCATATGAGGAACAAAAGGTAATCTGTAAAAAAATAAAATCAATATTCTCAAAAATCGAAGCAATAGAGAAAAGCCTCAGTTGAGGCTTTTCTCTATGCCATGCAAATGAATAAATAATTTGCTAACTACATTCACGATTTTTTCTTGCTCTAATATTGGCGGGAACGGAATCAATGCCTTCTTTAACATATCCTGAGTTAGCTGATTTATAGCTGTTGAATTTCCATCGTTAAATACACTTCGGAATAGACTGGTACGTAAATAGTGCATAACATATTTATTATAATTCGTCCTGTAAATAGCCATAAATGCACCAAATGATGTGGGTTCCTCCAAATTATTAACGAGTGCACATTTACCCACCAAAGCCTTACTGCCGTTTCTTGCACATATTAAAATATCATTAGGCTGAACATATTGATTTTCTCTAATTTTAGTTTTTACACGAACCAAATCGTTTAAGTCAATTTCATCATTTACAATATTGCTGGATCGCAAAACTATTGTGCCATCGGGTTCAATGTCTGCGGGGCTATATGTAAGACCAATATTTGTTGTTCCAATCATGGATAAATTACACCATTCCCAACCATCAGGCAATTCAAATGGCAACTCATCATCAATACAATGGCATTTACCATCAGAGAACTTCTCATAATAAGAGTTATCCTCACCTTTGAAGATGACAGATTCCTTCTTATCGCGCTTGATTTTCCCTTGCTTAATGAGTTCTTCTTTCTCTGTTCTGATGCGTTCAAGAAGAACAGATGCAGACTCGTCATTTGGGTCTTGTGGTACAAGTTTGCCACGGATGGCAAGGTCAAGGATTTGGGATTTGGTTTTGGAAATTAGTATTTGTAAATTATCTTTATTGTTTTGAATCTCTTCAGCATAAATACATGCGTTTTTAACTGCTTGCACAATATTTTCCTGTTCCTTTAAAGGAGGGAGGAGACAAAGATAATTCATTGCAGCAGATATTGTAATTGTATCAACAGTTGTTCCTTTCGAATTATCTTTCATTTGTGCTTGGAGAAAGCTGGATTCGAGTAATATACGTGCGAATTCAGGATTTACAATTCCGGTTCTGTTTTCAAAACACAGAACACTCGCATCTTTATAATAGAAACAATCAGTTTCATTAACAATATATATTTTTCCAATGGTACCTACACCAGAGACCATTAAATCTCCTGATTGTGGAACCCCACATTCTTCTTTGACACGGATATAGTGCTCTTCGGAAATAAAAAGTTCATTTTCAACAAATCCATTATCTGAAAGCTTAACAATTTCACGAGCACGATAAAATGGAACACCTTCTTCTCTCCAATCTGATTGGCGAACACGTTTGGCAGAACATACATGAAATAACTTATTTAATCTACACCATGCCCACCCCTCCGGCAGCTCAAAAGGTATCTCATCCTCAATACATTTCACGCTTCCATCCTGGAACTTCTCATAATGTAAACTATCCTCACCTTTAAAGATAATAGTATCATTCTTAATATCCTTGGTTTTTAGCCTACCATCCTTAACCATCTGTTGCTTTTCAGCACGAATTTTTTCCAAAAGTACAGATGCCGGTTCTTCGTTTGGATCCTGTGGAACTAATTTACCTCTTATCGCCAAATCTAATATCTTTTGGCGTAATGCTTTTGTATCCATGATTACTCCTCCAAATCTCCAATAAGTGCTTTCAATGCAGCAACAGCTTCATTTATGTTAGATGCTTTTTCCTCAATCTCGCCTAATAATTCTGCCAAGCTTCTATCGTCCGTATCATTTCCTGTACGAATCCAAGTTATATCAAGGCTTGTTTTATCTCGCTGTAGAATCTCTTCGTAACTATATTTTCTCCATCTTCCCTCAGGATTTTCTTCTGAATATGTTTGCTTTCTATCTTCCATATGTCCGGCACAATAACATTCTACAAATTCGTTGAAATGACTTCTCTGCAACGGATTAGTTTTACCAAATGACGGCATATCGGAACGCAAGTCATATATCCATACTTCTTTTGTATTCCCAGTATCACTCATACCTCTGTCAAAGAAAAGAACATTCGTCTTAACGCCTTGTGCGTAAAAAATACCAGTAGGCAACCTAAGTATGGTGTGAAGATTACATTTTTCCATTAAATCTTTACGTATGCTTTCACCGTCACCATCTGCAAATAATACATTATCTGGTAATACTACAGCAGCACGTGCTTTTCCTGTATCAGTCCTTAAAGAACGATAAATATGCTGTAGAAAATTTAACTGTTTATTGCTTGTAAGGAAAGTCAAATCATCTCGACTGGCACGTTCACCGCCCTTCTTAGTTCCAAAAGGCGGATTAGTCAGTACCACATCATAACCTTTCATAGATTTTCCCATATTTGACAATGTATCTCCAAGCTGAATTTTACCATTAATGTCATGAAGCATCGCATTCATTAACGCCAATCTATGCGTTTCGTGCACAAGTTCCCCACCGGTAAACGCTTCATTTCTTTGGAATGCTTGTTGTTCCGCTGTTAAGTCAAACAAATCGTCTGTATGCTCTTTTACATATCTATCAGCAGCAATCATAAATCCAAAAGTGCCACAAGCTGGGTCATTACATCTCTCTCCCGGCTGAGGTGCAATTAATTCTGTCATAACATCAATCAATACTCTCGGTGTGAAATATTGACCGGCACCTGATTTTTTCTCATTTGCATTCTTCTCTAAAAGACCTTCGTATAGGTTTCCAAGTCCTTCTTCTTTCGCTGAATACCAATCTAATCCGTCTATATTAGTTATAATTTTTCTCAGATTTGCAGGTTCCTCAATGTTTGAACGGGCACCAGAATAAATCTCTTTTATTCTCCCGCTACCCTTTTCTCCCAAGTCTGTCAGCAAATTATTATAGAATTTCTTTAATTCTACACCATCTCGTTTTACAAGTTCATCCCACCTATATTCTTCTGGAATTGCTCCTTCTGTTTCTGTCTCTTTTGCCATCTTCAAAAACAAAATATAAGTGAGTTCTGTTACATACTGATGATAGGTGATTCCATCATCTCTTAATACATTACAAAGATTCCACAGCTTTGATACAATTTCACTGTTGTTCATCTGTCATTACCTCCGTCTTAAGCACAATATAATGCCTCATTAATTTCTTCAATAATTTCATCCAGTTTGTTTCCGAATGCCGCATTTACCTTTTTGAAGCCACCTTCATTCTTGAATGCATCTGTTTCAAAGGTTTCGCGATTTAATATTGTTTCGTTCAGCAACTGCTTTTCAATTCTATTTAGCCATTTATTCTGTACCACATTCAACTCTGGATGCATTGCCTTTACCTTACCTACAGCCTGCTTTATTCGGGTTTCATGACTTATCAAGGCATCTCCCAATGCCTGCTGCCTTATGAAGCTTATAATATCCGCTGTTATATCCTCGTTTGTCATCTGCTTCCACGCCGTATTAAGCAACGTTTCATTGAATGAATGTCTGTCCAACTCTAATTTTAAGCTTTTCAATGCTTCTCTTGTCAATTCCTTTGGTCTTGTGCAAACAATAGTCAAAGCTTCTATTTCATTCATATTATTCAATACAAATTGCTTAAATTCTTCCAGATAATCTTCCGGTTTTGTAGCTTTTCCATATCCTCTTGTATGACCATAAAGCGTATCCTCATGAACACTGAACACTTTCGGTTTTGGAGCATATGTGCATGAATGAAACACCTCAAAAGCAATCTTTCTATCCTGAATATATCTTGATGCCTCTTCCGGCTCCATATTTTTTACCTTTTTTAGAAATTCTTCCGGTGTTGCCCCAGCCAAATCTGTAAAATGTTCTTTTTGATTCTCTGTCATTTTCTTTTTGCGGCGTAGCAACTTAGCTATCAGTATATCAATTTGACTTTGCTTCTGTTCTGCTGTCTCAAGTTGTCCCAAACCATCAATAATTTCATCGAATGTAACAGTCGGATTTACAACTACCGGCTTCATGGAGCTTACCGGTTCTAATGCCTCATATACACCTACTGCATCATAAATTTCAAAATGGTCTTTCCCTATTTCATCGCAAAGGCGTGTTGCCCTACCAAGCATCTGTTCAAATAAAATTCTTGATTTAATTCTTCTAAGGAATACTAATCTTGTTATTTCCTCTACATCAATTCCCGTTGTCAATAAATCAACTGTTACGACAATACTTGGTTTTGAATCATTCTTAAAATGTCTAATTGCTTCCGCAATTTTTTTCTTGTTTTTACCTTCAATTGACCCGGTAATCTTCTTAATGCAATCTTCATCCACGCCTATTTCTGTGTACATCTTTTTCAAAATGTCAACTATCATATCCGCATGTGCATCATCTACCGCAAATATAAGCGTCTTGCCTTGCATCTTATCTTCCGGGTCTACTCCCATATTGTCCATTGTAGGATGCGCCGGCAAAAAAATCTCCTTAAGTACCGTTTCATTAAAAGAACGCGTTATAACCTGCTTATTGAAGTTTTCAACTTCAAACTCCAGTTCATCTTCAAGTTCTGCACTATTTTCCAATTCTCCTGTCTCCGGATTATATACTGGAACAACCTCTCCTTTATGATACTTAATTCCATCATGACTCAGCTTTGTTTCAATAATATGTGGTGCATCATGATCAATCAAATATCCATCTATTACGGCAGTTCTATAACTGTATGTATACACCGGAGGACCAAATATCTGTGTTGTATGCAATGCCGGCGTTGCTGTCAGTGCAACTTTTACAGCATCAAAATACTCAATTACAGAACGGTATTTACTCATAAAATCACGCTGGTCTCTATAAATAATTTCAGCATCGCCAAGTTCTTTATCAAATATGTAACCCCTGTGCGCTTCGTCAATCACAATAAGGTCATAATCTGATACTGCAGGTATTGAATCACCTTCATTGTACATAATTCTTTTTACTAAACTTTGTACAGTTGCAATCTGTACCCTTGTTTCCGGATCAAAGTCTTTATCTTCTAGCTCCTTCACATTGTAAATCTCATTTAAAGTCATCAAATCTTCTAATTTAACTTCCTTAAATGTATCCAATGCCTGATCACCTAACGCTGTTCTATCTACAAGGAACAAAACTCTTCTAAATCGCTTAGCCTTCAAGAATCTGTATATCATGCCTAAAATTGTTCTTGTTTTACCAGTACCTGTCGCCATCGAAAGAAGCACTTCTCTTTTTCCTTCGGCAACAGCCTTCTCTACAGCCTTAATTGCTTCTATCTGATAATAACGAAGATTTAATCCACTTTTGTCCTCTAATATTGAATAATCCGTGTGTTCAAGTTCCTGTTGTGCTTCTTCTATGTCCTGATGCAACTCTTCCATCAAACCTTCTGGACTCTTCCAGCCTGGCAAAGCCTTAGGTGCAGCACCATTTCTCACATCTAAAAACCATATACCTGACTTAGTTTCTAACTGCTTTAAATAAGGTCTTCCATTAGTCGCAAACAAAAATGGCACATGATACTGGCCGAATTGTTTGATACAATACTTTTTCTGGTCTTCCTTTGTAATCAATTTTGCATATTCCTTACACTGTCCATCTATTACAGCTGAAACATCAATATGCTCCTTTTTCGCCTCAATTACTCCCACCATGGTTTCCCCAACAAAAAGAGCATAATCAACAAATCCTTTTTTTCCAACCGCAGAATCTGTTTTCCACTCTGCTATAGCAATATTTCTTCCTTTTTGCGGTTTTGTTCCTTTCGATTGCCGAAGATTATCCGTATCAGCCTCCCAGCCAACTTCACGTAATTGTTTGTCAATAATCATCCTTGTATCATGCTCTGACAGTGGATATTTCTTTGCATATGCATATGCTTTATCCTTTCTTTCCGAAGATGCTTTTCCAGATTTCTGCAACTCTTCTATCTGCTTCTTAAGACCTTCAATACATGCTTCTTGCTCTTTGCTTTTTTCTTCCAACTCTGCAATATTGACTGTCACATTCTTTGGCATAACATAAGCTTTTGGCTCATAACTATAATCTCCATATGTCTGCATGAACCAAGATGCCAAATCATATGTAAGTTCCAAATTATCTTTTGCTTTGTCAAATGATTCCATACCATTATGTGCTGCATCGTTTCTTGTTTTTCTAAGCACATAAAGAATATTATCAATCTCTCTCGGCAACAAGTCATTTCTTCGTAACAAATTGATTCTATTAGCATGAGTATTATCATATTCCGGCTGTGGAATTCCATCATAAGCAAGCATATATTCAACTATATGTTCTGCAAGCAGCCCCATCTTAAGAAAACAAGTATTTGTATCTGAATATAAATACTGCTCAGCCAACTCTCCCAATTTCGCCAACTCTTCCCATTTATTTTTTAAAAATTCGAAGTTTCCCATTGTAAAGCCTCCTTCTCATAATTTTGTATTATCGGAAGTTAATGTGCAAAAATAATTTTTACCAGATGCTTAACTCTCCTTCCTCAATATCCTCTAATATTCAACAATATCGTCTATTTTACAATCCAGAGCCCTGCATATCTTAATCAATATTTCTACTCGTACATCCTCATTTTTACCAAGCTTCGCCATGGCATTAGTACTAATTTTTGCTTTCTTAATAAGCTCTGTTTTCTTCATGTTTCTCTCTTTTAAAATACCCCATAATTTATCGTAATTAACAATCATTTGGTTCCTCCGATTTTAACAAACACCTTATGCTCACTATTAGAAATATTATATCAACTTTTAGCAATTTTCTCAATTAGAAAAATTGAAAATTGCAATCTTCAAGTAACAATTCAGCCATAACCAACTTTATAAACAAAAAACACCGGTCAGATCTCTCCAACCGGTGTCCCATCTCATATTAAATTATTCTTTTCATATGCTTGTTACGATTTCCCTGTTCTCTCCGCCAGTCCAATCACCCCACCTACAAACAATTCTCTCCTTACTTGCCTGATTCTTTCCTCAAGCAGTGCAGCTTCTTGTTTTTTCACCACCTGTAAATCCTCGCAAACGCCCTGTTTATCAGCATTTGCAGATACTGTCAATGATGTCAGTAGTGGGTCACTTTCGCGGATCCGCAAAGTCCTGCGGATCTCCTTCGGAATGACAATGCGCCCCAGATCATCTATTCTTCGTACTATACCTGTCGCTTTCAATACCTTTTCCTCCAATTTCCTATTTTAGCCAGAGCGCTTCACCACTCTTTTTGCTATATATTAGATTTGGAGTTAGTATGTGGAAAAACATGCAGGATTATTCGATTATTCTCCAATCCTTGTTAAGCAACAAATAAACGCCCGGTACTTCTTTACCGCTTCTATATTGCAAAAATGCCATAACGAAAGTATAATTGAGGATTATATTGCAAATCGTATAGTTACATCCATAACAGCCTGGAGGGAATATGCAGAAAAAAATACAGGATACCGACACTACTCAACACAATAGTTCCGTACCACCGGAAAACAGACCGATGAATAAAAATATGATCCGATCTGTCGTTTGTTCACTGCTTGCGGTTATTTTATTTGCCTGGGCATTAATGAACTTTGATATCATAATGAAATTTTTTAATAAAGTAATTTCGCTGTTCTCTCCGTTTCTGATTGGCGGAGGTATTGCTTTTCTGATCAATGTTGTCCTGAATCCACTTGAACGCTGCTGGAATAAAGTATGCAAAAAAGCCCCGGCAAAGCTGACAAGACCGGTCTGTCTCACGCTGAGCTCTGTTCTTGTGCTGGGAATCTTGTTCGCTGTAATATTTATGATGATTCCGAGTCTATGGAAATCAGTCGATGAGTTTATTCAAAATATCCCGATTTACGTTGAAGAAATCAGACATTGGTGGATGGATACTGTCCGCTTTGCGGCAAAGTACAATATCGTCCTTCCGGAATATGCCATTGACTCCGACCTGCTGATCCGGAAAATTACGGCTCTGATCAACGACAAAGGAAGCGGAATCATTTCGATAACATGGGATGCAGCTACCTCCGTCCTTTCCGGTCTGATCGATGTGCTTTTGGCATTTATCTTTGCTTTATACCTGCTGGCAAAAAAAGAAGTGGTCGCAGCCCACTTAAAGAAGCTGATCGTAACGATACTTCCGCAAAAGAAGGCAAAACAACTTCTGAGCATCGCCTCACTGACAAATCATACTTTTTCCAGCTTTGTCAGCGGGCAGCTTACAGAGGCTGTCATTATTGGAATTCTCTGTTTTCTGGGAATGCTGATTCTGAAGCTTCCCTACGCCGGTGCCATCTCAACATTTGTTGCGTTTACCGCATTGATACCGGTCTTTGGTGCATGGCTCGGCGGAGGTCTCGGTGCGTTTCTGATCCTGTTGGCAGATCCCATCAAAGCTGTGTGGTTCATTATTTATCTGCTGCTTCTGCAACAGGTGGAAGGCAATCTGATATATCCAAAAGTTGTTGGGAAATCCGTTGGTCTTCCCGGGCTGCTTGTACTGATGGCAGTCACTGTTGGCGGTGAAGCATTTGGTATCCTGGGAATGCTTTTCAGCGTTCCGGTCTGCGCAGTGCTGTATAACCTTTATCTGGCGTTCATGAAAAACCAGACTCCCCGTAAAGGATAGTTTGTATGCAGTTTTAAAACCGTTACTCCGCTTTCACCGCCCAACGCATCTTGGTTGAGCGGGCACGCAGGTTCAGGCGGCATTCTTCAGCGGACGGTCTTATGACATCAGCCGAGATTTCTGCGTAAACGCCTGCTTTTTTCAATTCCTTGAAGGCTTTTTTGACCAGGCGGTCTTCTCCTGAATGAAAAGTCAGAATTGCCACTCTTCCACCGGGCTTTAAAATACCATCGAGCTTTTCCAAAAAGCTGTAAAGTACCTCGAATTCACTGTTCACATCAATACGCAGTGCCTGAAATGTGCGGGCACAGGACTTTTTGACTGCTTCCTCTCGTTCTGCTTTTGGCAGACGGACAAGAGCTGCTTCCACAGCATTTCTCAAATCTGTTGTCGTTTCTATCTTTTTCCCGTTCTTTAATCTGCCAAATACGCTGGCTGCAATTTCCGCCGCATACGGTTCATCGGAATTTTCAATGAGCATTCCTTCAAATTCCTTCTGCGTGACCTGTAAAAGCCGATCTGCCGCACTGTCACCATGCATAGGATCCAGCCGCAGATCCAGAGGACCTTCTGTTTTATAGGAAAAACCGCGCTTCGGATCGTCGATCTGCATGGAAGAAACGCCAAGATCCGCCAATACAAAATCAAACTGTCCGAATTCCTCCGCCACCTTGTCAATATTTGCAAAATTCATCAGCCGGAACTGAAAGGTATCCTCGGAAAAACCTGCCGCGCGCAGCCTTTTGACCGTTTTTTCCGATTCGATCGGATCAATATCGAGTCCGACGAGTCTGCCTTCTCCTTCCAGCTTTTCCAGCATTTTACGACTGTGTCCGCCATAGCCCAGCGTACAGTCCAGCCCCTGCTGCCCCGGTCTTATTTCCAGAAAATCCAGTATTTCCTTTACCATGATAGAAATATGCATCCCCGCAGGCGTTGAACCCTTTTCGATCACATGTGCCACTGTATCAGCATACTTTTCAGGATCATGTTCTTTATATTTTTCTTCAAATTTCTTCGGATACCTGCCCGCATAACGGACACGGCGCTTGTGTACTTTTTCTTCCATATTCTTCCTCACTGTCACAAAATATAGTCTGTATTATATCTTTTGATATCCCTTATATTTATCCTATAGTTTCCGACAGGTCAAGTCAACCTGTGAAATACAATCAAAAAACAGAAGACCATCTGTTTTTGGCAGATAATCTTCTGTTTGTTTTATCTGTGCTGAGATACCTTATCTGCTCAGCACGATTCTCTCAAAATAAATTCGGATTTTAAAATGATATTTTCACATCGGGCATCCGGATCTCCAATTTTCTTAAGCAGTAATTCCACTGCTTTTCTTCCCATTTCCTTCATTGGCTGACGAATTGCTGATATCGTCGGAACTGTCAGCTGTGACCATTCAAAGTCATCATAGCATATCATAGCCATTTCTTCCGGTATACGCTTCTTATAATCCATAAGACATTTAAAAACTCCCTGTGCCATCGGATTCTCAGCGACAAAACAAGCAGTCGCCTTTTTTTCCTGCAATAGTTGTTTCATTGCATCATACCCATTTTCAAATGTCTGTTGTTCTCTTCCTACTATAATTTCCCCGTCACGTGCGAGTCCACTGTCAGCAAGAGCATCCAAATATCCCTGAAATCTATCTCTTCCTGTGGATAACTCATAATTTCTGCTGCTGTAAATATAGCCAATATTAGTATGCCCTTTTTGAATTAATGCTTTTATCGCATTATAGGATGCCTGATAATTATCACACGTTACCGCATTACATGGCACGAACTTTGTTTTACAATCAATAAAAACCAGTGGAAAATCTTTGGAAGGACAGAGCGTCCGATAATCAAAATCCATCTGCCGGGGCGCCAGAATAATGCCGCATACCTGCTGCTGTAACATGCTGCGGACAACATTTAATTCGTCGTTTACCTTACTTCTCGTCGTACATAAAAGCAGTGAATAACCCTCTTTATATAAAACATCTGAAATCTCATCCACAACCCTCGAGAAGAATGGCGTAGATGCTTCCTGTACAATTACAGCAACTGTTTTCACAGTATTCGTCCGCAGCCCTCTTGCCATAATATTCGGTGTATAATTCAACTCTTTTATCGCATCATTTACCCGTTTTTCAACTTCAGGAGACACATATCTTGTCTTATTCACCACATGAGAAACCGTTGTTGCAGATACACCTGCTCTTTCTGCCACCTGTTTTATTCCAACCCTCATGCTTTTATCATTCCTTTCACTTCATTAAGAACAGTCTATGCCAGTTCTTTTATACTGCATACAAATGCATCGGGAATATCGATCTGATTCACTGATTTAAACAGAGCCGGATCATCTTCCTTCCGTTTAAAGATTTCCATAATTCCCGTAGAGTGTCCCATTCTCTCGCCCAAAGTAAAAAGAATGTCCCCTTCTTTATTAAAACGGATCGTCCTGACAGCCCCTCTGACCGGAAGTCTCGATGCAATTTCCATCCTTCCGTCCGGTAATACTCTTAAAATTACAATCTCATAATGTCCGCGGACAGATGCTGCAATAAACTCGCCGGTTTTTGATATTGCTATATCACCCGCTGCCATATAATGCTGAGGCAGTCCATCTTCTCCAACTTCCCCAAAATTCCCGGGGAGTTCGTGATTTGCAATATTGATAATCTGTAATTCTTCCGTCTCTGCACATTTTGTTGCCTTCCATGCAGCAATTTGCGCACTCATCTCCATAATAGTATAAGTATATCCATTTTTTTCATGAAATGCAATATGTCTTGGTCCTGAACCCGCCGGTGCTGACCAGCTGCCCGTGATATCAAATGTTTTTTCATTATTTTTATGCTCTAGTATCCACACCTTATCAGATCCAAAATCTGCCACATAACAATACTTACTGTCTGCTGTAAAAAAAGCCGAATGTGGATGTGCACGATTCTGCCTGTAACTGATGCTGCTCCCTTTAAATTCAAGTCTCTGTATAAAAGCACCGATCTTTCCTTCTTTATCCATTTCATAAAAATGAACTGCACCATCCGCAAAGTCAGTAACCGCTATTATTTTTTCATCCGGACTGATCGATAGATGACAGACATCGCCGGCTGTATGCAACACTGTTTCGTTCATAAATATGAGACTTCCGTTCTGATCTGCTATCCGATAACTTTGCAATACGTCCTGATCTGCATCTGTTTTACCTGTTACAAGCAGCGTATTCTTATCACTGCTCATGGCAATATGGGTAAACCCACGTAATTGCACCTCCTGTCTTACCAGAAGTAATTTATTTTCATCCGCTTCATACTTATAAAGATATATGCCACCATGTTTATTATCACCCTTAACGCCTGTCCAGATTTCATATCTGCGTTTTGACCGCATTATTTATTCATCTCCTTACTTATATGTCATATTTGTGCCGGAATGGTTTCCCGTATTTTAGAAATTGTATGTCGGCTGTTTCAGGGGGATATTCTCCATGATCCATCTGGCATCTTCCATTGTTGTCATCACATCCATGGAGCCGTATTTTCTTGTAGAGCCGGCTGAACACGCATTGGCAAAGCCCGCTATACTTTTCAGCTCATCTACACTCAGTTGATCTATGGAAAAGCCTTTTCTTGTTGCCTGAAATAATAAAGCCCCCATAAAAGAATCTCCTGCTCCGGTTGTATCCACAACATCTACCGCATAAGTAGGCTGATAGACATATCCGTTACGATTTCTTAAAAGACAGCCGTCTTCTCCAAGTGTTACCGCAACCAGTTTATTTTTTTCCCTGACAAGCCTTTCACTGCCTTTCAGAATATCTTTCTCGCCAAAGAAATGCTCTAATTCTACATCTGTAAGCTTAACAATATCACTCGTTAATGCTGCATCACAAATACTTGTCATTTCTTCCTGTGTGTGCGTGTTTCCCCGCCAGTTACAATCTAATCCCAACAGTCCGTTTTGCTCCCTGACAACTTCTATGATCTTCTGACAGGACGCATAAATCGGTTTTTCCTTTTTATAAAACCACATAGGTATCACAAAAGCCCTGCTGGATCTGATCATATCGAAATCCACTGCATCTACACCCGTCTCCACATCCGTTCTTCTGCTTTCATACTTCAGAAAATGTCTGTCATTTTTTTCATCAAAATGCACAAACATCATACGAGTTTCCACTTTATCGCTTATTACCACACCGGATACATCAATTCCACTTTCCTTTGCATACTCATATAAGAATTTGCCATGATCATCATCTCCGACCGTAGTGATAAGTGCACCCGTACCACCCAGCCGGACAATCTGGGACAACAGATTTCCTGTAGCTCCTGCCGGCTGTCTTTCATATAAATTGAAGCCTGCTTCTGTCTTTCCTCTGTATACCATGTTCAGAATCAGATCTCCTAATGCCACAACATCTACATTTTTCATCGATCCAGTATTCTCTCCTTCTTCATTTCTCGCATTGTTATGATTTGGCATTTCTTGCTTTTTTCGTACGTACTGTATCATAAAATACAGCCATAACGATAATAATACCCAAAATAACCTGCTGCCAGAATGCATCAATTCCGTTCAGATTCAGTCCGTTTCTGATACATGCAACAATGATCGCACCAACAACAGCACCAAGCATTCCACCTTCGCCACCTACCATACTGATGCCTCCCAGTACAGATGCAAAGATACCTTCAAACTCATAGCCATTTCCACCATTAGTCGGCATGGATACAAGCCGTCCTGCAAGCATGGCTCCTGCCAGACCTCCGAGCATTCCTGTTATGATGTATGCAATAAATTTTACTTTAGGTACATTGATACCGGACATAGCTGCTGCATCCGGGTTACTTCCTATAAAATAGATATTTCTTCCAAATACGGTCTTTTTCAGAATGAAAGACAATAATAATGCTACTACAATAAATACATAGGCCGGGATCGGAATTCCCAGAATAGAGCCGCTTCCGAATTTTACAAAACTGTTAAGAATTTCTTCTGAAGCATAAGCCCGAACCGCAATAGTCTGTCCATTGGTCAGAATCATCAAAATTCCCCTGTATATCCACATGCCTCCGAGTGTTGCAATAAAAGGGATCAGCCCCATGACTGTAACCATAAATCCGTTCATTGCCCCGCAAAGTCCGCCAACCAGAACGGCGCCGATTATACTCGGAATCAGCGGAACATTCATTCTGATAAACAGACAACAGGCTGCTCCTGTCAATCCAACGATAGAACCCAGTGATAAATCAATACCGCCTCCAATGATAACAATGCTTGCTCCCATTGCAACCATGACATAGACAGCAGCAGAAAGCATAAGGGATGTGATATTATATGCCTGTCTGAACGGAGGTGTTGTAATAAAAAGAAATAACATAATCACAATCAGAATTGTGATCGGTCCCAATATGCTGCTTTTTTTAAATGCACTTAACTTGTTTACATTTTTTAACTCATTTTTTTTCATATTTGGTCATCGCCCTTCCTGTTTTTTTATTCCGGTTGCATACTGCATAATATTGGATGCTTCAATCTCCGCATGACTTAATTCACCTACCGTATGTCCTTCCCGGTATACATATACTCTGTCACTCATTCCAATCACTTCCGACAGATCAGAAGAGATCAGAATAATACCAAGACCGGCATCTGATAATTGGTTCATCAGCTTATAGATCTCAAATTTAGCACCTACATCAATTCCTTTGGTTGGTTCATCAAATATCAGAATCCTTGGATTACACGACATCCATTTTGCAAGAATTACCTTCTGCTGGTTTCCTCCACTCAACAGTTTTGTCTGCTGTTCCAGACCCGAAATCTTAATCTGCAGCTTTTCTACATAAGTGTTCGCATTTTCTTCCGCTTTTTTTTCACTTACCAGTCCCCTTCTGGATAATTTTTTCAGAGAGGCAATACTGATATTTTTTTCAACATTTAATGACAAAGCCAGACCGTCTGCCTTACGGTCTTCTGTCATATATACGACGCCGTTTTCTATTGAACTGTGCACATTTTTAAACTGCTTAACCTGCTTGTCAAATAATGTAAGTTCATCTATTTTTCCCTTGTCAGCTCCAATCAATATACGCATGGACTCTGTTCTCCCGGCTCCGACAAGACCGGCCATTCCAACTATTTCACCCTTATGGACGACAATTTCATCCACATTTATGCCACTTTTATTTTTTATTCCTTTTGCATGAAGAACCACTTCCCCTATTTTTCTCTTGTAGTCAGGATATTTTTCTGTCATCTCCCGCCCTACCATCAGGTTTACAAGTTCTTCATTTGTTGTATCCGCATAGTTCATGGTGCGGATAAATTTTCCATCACGCATGACTGTTACTCTGTCGGCAAGGATTTCCAGTTCTTCAAATCTGTGCGTAATGTAAACAATACCCATTCCCTGTTTTTTTAATTTCTCGATTATCTTATACAGATGGTTAGTTTCTTCCTTTGTAAGTGACGTTGTAGGTTCATCGAATACAATAACCTTTCCGCCGCGCGATATTACCTTAGCGATCTCAACCATCTGCTGTTCTGCTATACTTAATGATCTGACAGGTAATGTCGGATCCACATATAATCCGACTGTATCCTGTAGAATCTTTTCTGCTTCTTTTCTTAAAGTTTTATCATCGATCAGATGTTTTTTTGTTTTCAGATTTCCGATAAAGATATTGTTTGTCACATCCATCTGCATACAGACATTTAATTCCTGAAATACCTCACCAATACCCAGCTGAAGTGCTTCTGACGGACTTTTAATGGCAACCTTCTGACCTTCAATAAAAATTTCTCCTTCATCAGGTGCATACACACCATAAAGAATTTTCATTAATGTAGATTTTCCTGCACCATTTTCCCCCACCAGTGCGTGCACCTCGCCCGCACATAGATTAAAAGAAAAATGATCCAGTGCATGCACGCCGGGAAATGTTTTTGTGATATCTTTCATCTCCAATAATACATTACTCACTCCATCTGCCTCCTGTTATTTAAAAAGGCTGTAAATGTATACAGCCTTTTTATTTCTGTATGTTATGATATGAGTGTCAAAATTAAATTTTGCCACTCATTGATGTATTCGAATTGCTATATTGCTACGCAATTTTCGCAATTCTCGAACACCTCAAACTTTCATAAAATGCTGTATTCACAGCATTTGATTACGTTTTTGGTGTTCGGCGTGTCAACAAGTCTAAAATGCTTACTTGTGCAAGCACAATCGCATTTTGGACTTTTGACACTTACATCATGTTATTACTGTTCTAATTCATCAATATTATCCATGGTGATTATCTTACATCCCGGATCGATATTATCCTTAGGAACAGATTCACCCTTTAAATGCTGCAGCATTTTTTCTACTCCAAGATATCCCATCTGATATGGCTCCTGAACCATCAATGCATCAATAACACCGCTCTTCATCAGTGCGATTTCATCCTGATCAGAGTCAAAGCCTACAAACTTTAAGCTTTCTTTCTGATAAGAAACCAACACATTTCCGGCTGCCAGTGCAGACTGGTTATTTACACAGAACAGACCTGCCAGATCAGCATTCGCTGTAATTGTGTCACTTACCTGTGTGGAGCATCTGTTTAAGTCATTATTATAATACTGGACATCCATGCATTCTATGGCAGGATATTTTTCTTTACAACGATCTACAAATCCCTGGATACGGTCTACATCAGATACAGCCTGTGGATCATTGGCAAAAACTGCAACCTTTCCACCATTTTCTCCTAAAAGCTCTGCCATCTTATCCGCTGCTTCTGCCCCGGCTGCTTTGTTATCTGTGCAGATGCTTGTAATATAATTTTCAGATGCTGTAAGGGAATCCAGACATATAACCGGCAGACCTGCATTATAAGCCTCATCTATTGCACTGGCATTCGCATCATAATCCTGCGGACACATAACCACCGCATCATAACCGGTACTGATAATCTCTGACATTGCATTATTGATCTGAGCGGAATCATGATAAGTACTAGGTGCCACAACCGTTCCTTCTACTCCGTACTCCTTGCAGGCATCCATGAATCCTTTATCAATGGACAGGAAGAAATCTTCCGCTCCCTTCTCCAGTAATGCTATTTTATAAGTTTTCTCCTGACCTGCTTCTTCACTGCCTGCCTGTGCGGCAGCTCCCTGATCTGCAGGTGCCTCCGTTGTCTTGCCACACCCCGTCATAGCAAGAACCATTGCCGAAATAATAATTGTACTAACTAATCTCTTTTTCATATTGCCTTCTCCTTTCTTGTTTTAACGTTTGCGCAATCGTTAAACTGATTGTACCACGAATGTTATTTTCTGTCAATTTGTGTACGTAACATTTTCGTTAATCGGTATAATGTTAGTCTTCGCTATCTCATTATAATTGCATAAAATCAAATGAAACAAACTATTTTCCATAACATCATCCATATCCAGTTCGCAGAAATGTGTAATAGCGCGTTCAATTCCATGATCACTTATGTAGTTCTGAAGTTCTACGGCCTCTTTATCATTCTGATCCTGATAAAACATACCATACGCAATGCTGCGCGTAATAAAGTAAGGAATGATCCGGTGTTTCATACATAATAAAGCCGGTCCTACAAGCCGGTCATTCTTTTTCAGTTTTCGGATCGGTTCTCTGCCTATTCTGCTAAGCTGATCCCGGAAAAACGGACTTGCAAACTTTTCAAATTCAACTTTTACTGCTTCATCATCCGGAACAGGAAGTCCATATTCTTCATTCAGAGCCAGCCTTCCCTCTTTCCATGCATAATAAGCACATTTTCTGATATACAGATTGTTTACAGCCTGATTGATCGTCTGATATCCATAATAAGCACCCATAAATGCAAATGTCACATGTCTTAGATTTTCAGACCAGATTTTTTCAATCATATTGATTTCCATATTGTCCTTCAATACGAAGAATGAGGGATACTGATACCCGTCAGGAAACAGAAAGCTGTTATCCACCATCAGAATATCTTTATCGTCCCCTTCCAGAAAATACGGATCTTTCCGGCAGACCTCCGGATAAACCACCTTGCGGTTTACCTTGGCCGTTATCAGCGCAATATGTTTTTTGAAATAATCCAGCTCATCCTCATCCAGAGATCCGGAGATTTTTTTATCGAAATATTGTCTCAATCCGACAAAATTTCCACCAAGTATTATCGCAGCTGTGGAATCGTTTTTCTGCTCTTTTCTCATCCGGATCATTTCTGCCAGATCTTCCGCGACCTGATCAAATGCAGATGGAAAAAGTGCAGTTGCGATCATTTCCGACCGGGCAAGGTATGTAATATATTTCAGATGATCGTTGACGGTATCTACTATCTGAAATCCCTTTACAATACTTTCCCGGGATTTCCCTGTCAGAAGATTTTTCTGTTCTACCGTATAGTATCCCTGTTCTGCCAGCCCCTGCACGAGTCCGGTGTCTATATCGGCAAATACAATGCTGTAATTTTTCTCCTGATAAAACATCTCACCCAGCATGCCACGTCCGCTGCGGCCGGCTCCTATAATTGTAACGATTGGTTTATCACTCATCTTTACCATCCTCAATATAAGATATTGCGATCAGATCCATGTCTCCGTCAAAGTGTATTTCACCAAAATCAGCCGGTACCAATATGGTTTCTCCCAGCCCGATGGGCATATCTTCTATGGTTCCTTCTCCGTTTACACATGTCAGAAACAGAAATCCCTGATAGCTGTAGTTTCCTTTACCCTTGACAATGAACCGTTTTGCAACATATTCTCCGGCCTTTTCATAATAATGATAGATCAACAGACCGTTTTCACGTACAGGTTCTACTGCTTTTGCTCCAACAGGCACTTCCGGAATGTTGACGCAGTCATATACTTCCTGCAGTTGCAGTGGACGTGACGGATCGTTCCTGTCATTATCATAAAACCGGTAAGTTATATCACCATTTGTTCCAAACGTTGCATTGATCAGACCTTTTCCATAGCCGCCATGAATCACGCCTGCAGGTGTATGTACATAATCTCCGTCTTTCACCTTAATCGTAGAAAAGAGATTTTTCCAATCTTTATTTTCCACCATACGTTTAAAATCTTCCAGATTTTTCGCCTTGTTTCCAAAAAGCCACTCTGATACATGATCAGATGCTTTTAATGCAACGGCGCCGGATACTTTGCCCTTCTGATTTTCGTGTTTTTCTGCATATGCATCATCTGGATGCAGCTGATATGACTGAAATCCACTGTTTGCCGTTGTAGTCATCCGGACCGGAAATGATTTTTCCCTGCACTGGAATATCTGTGGGTTTTTTTCATAAAAAACCGACAACGGTTCCCCGGTTTCTCGTACCGTATTATCCAATTGTCCGGGAATGGCAATTACATGATAAATAGTTCCAATGTTTTCCATGTCTGTTTTAATATGAAAATGATCGATCAGTGCACGACCACCCCAGATAAATGACTTATAAATTGGTTCAATATGATATAATTGTCGCTTCATGTTTCCTCCTATACTTACAATTAGTTTAACGTTTGCGCAATCGTTAAACTAATTGTAAGTATGAGACCATGATTTGTCAAGATAAATTTACTGACTTTTTTAAAACGGGCACGGTAACAGTGCCGATATACTTCCTGAAATCACAAGAATGAGGGAGCACCCATTGATGCTCCCTCATGTTTCATTTTTATGTTCTGTTGAGCAGTCCCGCCATACGGATATGAAGCTCATGTGCTTCGCCGGACTGCTGGTTTATTTGCCCAGTGGCTTACCTGTCAGCTTTTCATAGCCCTCCAGATAAATATCGATCGTCTTCTGTGCGACATCATCCGGTAACTTCCATCCCTTCTCCGGATTAGCTTTCAGCCAGTCACGTGCAAACTGCTTGTCAAAGGATGGCTGTCCATGACCCGGCTCATATACATCTGCAGGCCAGAAACGAGAGCTGTCCGGTGTCAGCATTTCATCACCGATTACAATATTTCCATCCTCATCCAGACCGAATTCAAACTTGGTGTCTGCAATGATAATGCCTTTCGTCAGTGCATATTCTGCACATTTTTTGTAAAGAGCGATCGTATAATCCTTGATCTTCTTTGCATATTCTTCCCCTTTACCCGGGAAATATTTCTCCAGATGAACGATACTCTGTTCATAAGATATATTTTCATCATGATCGCCGATCTCGGCTTTTGTGGAAGGTGTGTAAATAGGCTCAGGCAGCTTATCGGATTCCTTCAGGCCTTCCGGAAGCTTAATCCCACAGACTGTGCCATCTTTCTGGTAGCTTGCCCATCCGCTGCCTGTGATATATCCACGCACGATACACTCAACCGGAATCATCTGCAGCTTTCTGCACATCATGCTGTTACCATCAAATTTTTCCTGCTGGAAAAATTCAGGCATATCTTTTACATCAACGGAAATCATGTGGTTCGGAATGATATCTTCTGTCATATCGAACCAGAATTTAGACATCTGTGTAAGAACTGTTCCTTTTTTGGAAATCACATTGTCCAGAATCACATCGAAGCAACTGATACGATCTGTCGCTACCATGATCAGGCTGTCCCCATTGTCATAAATCTCACGTACTTTACCTTCTTTGATCGGCTTTAATTCCTGCATCTTTTTTCTCCTTATTCTCTGATGACCCGTTAGGTCATTTTATTACAGACCACGAATCTGCATGGCTCCGGATCGTTATGCAGATTCCAAACCGCATATATCCTGTGATACCGGGCAGCAGACAAGACCTGTCCTATATCTGTGTAACACTTTTTATAGTCTGCTGTCAAGCCTTGCGGTAAAACTATTCATGAAAGTCCTCTATACCAAGTACGGTATCGTAAACCGCCACATGATCATAAATACATCTCCAGCTGCTTGTTGCATTTCCCGTGACACAGACATATGCATTTCCCGCCACATCCTGTGCGTAACTGGCAGCACAGTTTCCTGACTGCACCACATAACCCGTTTTGGCACCGAGCACCAGCTTCCCATTATCTTTATCCTCGATCCGGCGTAAAAACCAGTTAGAAAGAATCATCCCTTCCGGATGCTGCTCTGTCACGGATGTTGTATAAGTATGTGCGGATAACACCTCCCTGCAGAACGGATTATCCATTGCGGCTTCCATGATCATTGCCATATCATAAACGCTGCAGTGATGCGCCTCATCATATAATCCGACGCAGTTTGTAAAATGTGCAGTCTGGGAAAGTCCCATTTCTTCCATTTTCTGATTCATCAGTGCCACAAATGCTTCTTCGGAGCCTGCCACATATTTGGCAAGTGCAACTGCTGCCTCAGCACCGGATGGCAGGATCGTTCCGTAAAACAGATCTCTGACCGTCACCTGTTCATCCAGCTCAAACCCTGCATTGCTGCAATCGTTGGAATAACTGTAGTCCGTATCCTCTATCGTGATCGTTACTTTATCATCCAGCCTGCTTTCATCGATCTGCTCTGCTGCCACAAGCACGGTCAGGATTTTTGTCATGGAAGCAGGATTGATGACCGTCTGGGCATTCCGCTGCTGCAGGATCGTTTTATTTCCCACATCTACTAAAATGGCATAGCTGCTGACAACTTCCGCAGGCACATCTGTTGTTTCCGGTGTTGCCTCTGCGCTGTAGACAATGCCCGGTTCCGTATCCTGCGCTGTCTGTCCGTCTGCCGCCTGTACGTTAGCAGATGCTATCGCACTGTCATCCGCACCGGCGATCATATTTTCTCCGCCCGCCGGATCCGCAGCTTCCTCCATCCGGATCTGCGTGCTATCATCTGCCGCCTGTCCGGACTGCGTCTGTTCTGTCCGGGCTGCTTTTGGCTTATGCAGCGTGACCGCGATCCCGATTGCCACGATCAGAACGAAAAGAGCCGGAATTCCGATCCTGCAGGCTTTCCTGATCCGCATCTGCTGCTGTTTTTTCCGCCGCATTTCCTCACGCCTTCTCTGACGCTGCAGCTGTCTTTTTTCTTCTGTTTCCCGATCTGACTCTAAATAATCCTGTTCCATTTTACCCTTTCACACTTTCTTTTCGATTCTGTGTTTCCTGTATCGTTCATTTCCGTTCTTCCTGCATCCGGATCTCCCACCGGATTTTGCACCTCTTCCGGTTCCCGTCTATCTGGTCTCTTCGCTCTGCATCTGTATTTCCGCCCCACTCTGCATTCCGGGCTCGTTCTCTGTCTGTACTACATCATCATAGGTGTCCAGAAAATGATGCTTCACGCCATCCTTTTTATATGCCACGACAGTGCTCAGATTCACATTTTCCACGCTGCGGAATATATTGGATTCCACAAATGGATTGACCTGCTTCAAGGTTTTGATCAGTTCTTTGATCTCCACGCGTTTGGAACGGTTTTCATTGTTATTGCATGTTGTACATGTATCTGTAAACTTGCATGCACACTGGATGAAATGCAGATCATTATAATCACGCCATGCCTTGATATCATCCTCGCGGATCAGATACAGCGGGCGGATCAGCTCCATGCCTTCAAAATTTGTGCTGTGCAGCTTTGGCATCATGGTCTGCACCTGTCCACCATACAGCATTCCCATTAAAATCGTTTCTATGACATCGTCGAAATGATGGCCGAGTGCAATCTTATTACAGCCCATTTCCTTTGCAAAGCTGTATAAATGTCCCCGCCGCATACGTGCACAGAGATAGCACGGTGATTTTTCGATAGTATAGACAGAATCAAAGATATCTGACTCATAAATCTTTATCGGAATCTGCAGTCTTCTTGCATTTTCCTCGATCACCTGTCTGTTTGCAGGGCTGTAGCCCGGATCCATCACAAGAAATTTCACTGTAAAATCGAATTTATGATGCAGCAGAAGCTCCTGAAACAGCTTTGCCATGAGCATGGAATCTTTTCCGCCGGAAATACAGACTGCTATGCGGTCGCCCGGCTTTACAAGCTCATAATCCTTCACTGCCTTGACAAATCTGCACCAGATCGTCTTGCGGAATTTCTTGCGGATGCTCTTTTCCACTTCCTTGCAGTAATCCTCTGCTTCCTGCTGCTTAACGGTATCTAACAGCCACGCAATATAACCGCCCTCCAGACTGACCGCATCATATCCCGCTTCCGCCAGCTCTTCTGCCGCCTCTACGCTGAATTTTCCTCTGCTGCAGCAAATGACCTGCTTTTTCGTCCGGTCAAGCTGCTCATTTTCTAAAAGCGCATCCTGTGGGATCGCAGCTGCGCCCGGGATCGCACCATGTGCGATTTCCTCTTCGCCTCTGATATCGATCAGCTGATAGCTTCCCGCGGGAAGCAGTTTAAATTCCTCTAAGGAAATACTGTTTTTCATGTTTTGTCCTTCTTTTGGTTTGTTCTGTTATTGTATATCGCGGTCTCCGCTGCTGTCACCTGCTTCCCGTTTCCTGCGCAGGGTTGTGATCAGCTCATAGACCTCCGGTCTTCTTTCTTTCAGATGCGCATCCAGAATATGTCTTCTTTTCCGGAATTTCTGTGCCAGCTCCGGATGCTCCTGCGCGATCCGATCATGCACTTCTTTTCGATGCGCTTCGATCTTTTCTGCCAGCGTCTGTTCATCCTTACCGGAAATATTAACGATTTCCTTCAGATGCTCCTCCAGATGCTCCAGCCATTCATCCTCATCAAGCTCTTCCATATGTGCCCAGCGGCCATGCAGAAGTGCCTCTACATCACCTGTCTCCTTAAGCTGCTCGATCTGCTTTTCGATCTGTTTCTCAATCACAGACTCTGCATCCTGTCCAAATGCCCAGACAAATTCCTGTACTCTGTTATCCGCACGCTTTCTGGAAGCGCTGCGTTCTGTATTATCGACACCGCCTTCGAGCGGATATGGTCTGCCGATGCCCATATCCTTGAGCGCAATGTGGATCGTGCGTCTGACATGTCCCTCTTCAATCAGGTAGCCAAGCCCCAGCTTGCGGAGCTGCTCGTTCAGTCCTGCAATGTGTTCCGTGATGTAAAACCGGATATTCTGCTTCTGCAAAGACTTACAGAGGATATCCAGCCCATCCGCAGCAGTGATATCAATGCTTCCGATCCCGCTTGCATCCAGAATGACTGCTTTTGTCTCCTGTGTAACATGATCCTCGATATCCTGTCTGAGCACCTGTATATTGGCAAAAAACAGATTGCTGCTGAACCGGTAGATCAGAACGCCTGACACTGCATGGATCTGGCTGCTTTCTTTTAAATCCCGGAAATGCCTGTGCCCTGGCTGAATGCCCAGGAAGCATCTGGCAGGCTTTGCCGTCCGGATGATAACCTCGGCAAATGACAGCAAAATACCGATCAGAACGCCGTTGATCGTACCTAAGAATAAAACACCAATAAAAGCACCGACAAAGATCATGCACTCTGTCCGGCTGATCTTCCACAGGCGGATAGCAAGATCAAATTCCGTTGCACCCAAAAGTGCAGAGATGACGATCGCCGTCAGGATCGGTACCGGAAGGTAACCAATAAAGCCTGTTCCGCCAAGCAGCAGCACAAGCATTGAAATGCCTGCTACAATACCGGTCAGCTGCGTCCGTGCCTGATACTGCTCTCCCATTGCCGTTCTGGAAACGGAACCGTTAATGGGGCAGCAGCCTGTCAGGGCTGCTATGAGGTTACCCATTGCAAACGCAAAGATTTCCTGATTGTCATTGATCCGATAGCCATTTTTCTGGGCAAAGCTGTTCTCCGCCAGCAGAGTCTCTGCCATAATGACGATCGCCACTGACAGGCTGATCGTTACTGCCTCCCTGACCGGAATCGCGGAAAGATCGGGCAGTGTAAATGGCATCAACCCCGGATCTACAGCGGAAAGCGTCACAACGCCCCATTTTTTAAGCGGCAGAAACTTTGTCATACAGGCTCCTGCTGCCATCAGAAGCACCGCCATCGGGAATTTGGGGATCAGCTTTTTGGAAAGAAGCAATATAAAAAGTGCAAAAAGCCCCAGCAAAAGGGACGGCAGATTCAGTTTTTCCAGACTTTCTCCGATATGCACAGCAAGCTCGAAAAATTCTCCCACACCTGCGCTGCCTCCGAAGAGCTTCGGTATCTGCATCAGAATGATCGTTGTACAGATGCCCGTAATAAAACCGCCCATCACAGGCGCGGAAATATAGTTGACCAGCTTTCCGGCTTTCATATAAGAAAAGGCAAACAGCCAGAGTGCCACAAACAACGTCAGAACCGGAACTGCCCGCATTGCCTCTTCGGAACCGCTCTCAATTCCCATAGAAAGTAGTGCGGATCCGACAAGTGCTGCAGGCGCTGCATCTACGCCGAAAATAAACTGCGGCGAGGTGGAAAAGACCGCAAAAAACAGGATCGGCAGTACAGAACCATACAGCCCATAGACTGCAGGAAGTCCCGCAATCTGCGCATATCCCATGGAGATCGGTATGGAAACCGCCATGATAATCAGTCCCGCCAGAATATCTTTTCCCAGATTTTCTTTCTTATAATTTCTAAGCGTTGGAAATAAATGCAACTTCTGCCATCCTCTTTCTGTCTGATATCTGCACAGACACTTGCTTTTGATTTATGTCCACATTATTTTACCATTCTACTCCTATCCGGCGCAAGATACCATATTCCGGATATCATATTTCACGAAATTTTTACAAAAAATGCATATATATGATGATATAATATTAGTGATATCAGGGTCAGAGGTCAGAAACCACGATGTGCTTGCACAGGAGTGGTTTCCTGACTTCCTGACCCGCCCAAATATGAGCATAAAAGTGAAGCGTCAGCTTTGCGTTATGCGAATATTTGGCAGGATTGTGAGAGTGCGAAGCACGGAACAATCCGTATGATATCACGTAATTCTCATTATGAGCATAAAAG
>ERZ1027085.158-NODE-158-length-43284-cov-10.200120_pt1 | contig 43284 bp, 45 predicted proteins | sample MGYA00519415_ERZ1027085 | MGnify/ENA primary metagenome ERZ1027085 (study PRJEB26926, sample SAMN06164436) | human gut metagenome | biome: ENVO:00009003; feature: ENVO:2100002; material: ENVO:00002003 | host: Homo sapiens | place: USA | collected 2012 ...
TTGATAAATAAATAAGATTTCCGTCACTGTGACTGAGGGATTGTTAACGGAGGTGACGGCAGGGCTGAAACAGTTTGTAGCAAGCGATCCCTCAGTCTTGGCGGCAGACAGAGCAAGTGCTATTTGAATGTCACATGTGTCGCCAGATATAACGAGATTTGACAGGAGCGAGCCTTGCCGCAAGCCAGCTCCCTTTGGCAAGGGAGCCAAGTTTAGTGCTTGGCGAAGCGTGTTGCTTCTTATTGAATAATATTGAGTATCGTAATAGTTTTGGACAACACCGTAACAGAAGAGGAGTGTGTATGGACGAAAAAAAGCAATACATTCATAATAAACAGCTTGTTTCTTATGCTAAAAAGCTACGTTCTCAGATGACAGATGAAGAAAGGAAATTGTGGTACTGCTATCTTAAAGAGTACCCTGTCAGATTTATACGACAAAAAGTTCTGTTTAAATATATTGCTGATTTTTATTGTCCGAAAGCAAAGCTTGTAATTGAGCTTGACGGTTCACAGCATTACGAGGAAAAAGAAATGGAGTACGACAAAGAACGAACAGCTTTTCTGAATTCGAAAGGTATAATGGTATTGCGTTTCACGAATAGCAGTATTCACAATGAGTTCAGAAATGTCTGCGAATATATAGAACAGACAGTAAATAAAAGAATGGAAAATATAAGCTATAAGGCTGAATGAAAATTACTTCCTTCCCGAAAGGACTGATGATATGCTCTCACAGGAGCGTGCGCCTATATATGAGGCGTTAAAGGAATACCGGGCAAAGCGCATAGTGCCTTTTGACGTACCCGGTCATAAGATGGGCAGGGGCAACCCCGAACTGACGGAATTTTTAGGCAGAGAATGTATGACGGTGGACGTGAACTCGTCAAAGCCGCTCGATAACCTCTGTCATCCGGTTTCCGTAATAAAAGAAGCGGAACAGATAGCCGCAGAGGCTTTCGGTGCAAAGAACGCATTCTTTATAGTAAACGGAACGACCGCCGCAGTGCAGGCTATGGCGCTTGCCGTAGCAAAGCGTGGCGAGAAGATAATAATGCCCCGTAACGTACACCGCAGTGCGATAAATGCGCTTATTCTCGGCGGAGCGGTGCCTGTTTACGTTAATCCCGGAGTAAACAAGGAACTGGGCATACCGCTGGGAATGACGGTCGAGGATGTTGAAAAGGCGATACTCGAAAACCCCGACGCAAAGGCGGTATTTGTAAATAATCCCACCTATTACGGAGTATGCTCGGATATTAAGAAGATAGCCGACATTGCACACGCACACGGAATGTATCTTCTTGCGGACGAGGCGCACGGAACGCATTTCTACTTCGGTGACAATATGCCGCTTGCGGGAATGAAGGCAGGTGCGGATTTTGCCGCAGTAAGTATGCACAAGAGCGGCGGCTCGCTGACACAGAGCAGTTTTTTACTTACAGCGGACACGGTGAACGAGGGCTATGTAAGGCAGATAATTAACCTTATGCAGACGACAAGCGGCAGCTATCTTCTGATGTCGAGCCTTGATATATCAAGAAGAAACCTTGCGCTTCACGGCAGGGAGATATTCGCAAAGGTGCAGTCCTATGCGCAGTATATGCGTGACGAGATAAACGAGATAGGCGGATATTACGCATTCTCAAAGGAACTGTGCGACGGCGGTGCGTTCTATGATTTTGACGTGACAAAGCTGTCGATACACACAAGGGATATAGGACTTGCAGGTATCGAGGTGTATGATATTCTGCGTGACAGATACGGCATACAGATAGAATTCGGAGATATAGGAAATATACTCGCTTACGTTTCTATAGGCGACAGGGAACTGTATCTCGACAGGCTCATCGGAGCGCTCAACGACATAAAGCGTATCTATTCAAAGGATAAGACGGGTATGCTTGACCACGAGTATATCAATCCTATAGTTAAGCTGTCGCCGCAGGATGCATTCTACGGAAACAAGAAAAGCGTACCGATCGAACAAAGCTCCGGCAAGATAAGCGGTGAATTCGTAATGTGCTATCCGCCCGGAATACCGATACTTGCACCGGGTGAGCAGATAACAGACGAAATTCTCGCATATATAAAATATGCAGGGGATAAGGGCTGTTTCCTTACAGGTACACAGGACCTCGAAATAAAGAATATTATGATACTGGACGAATAAATTCGTCCGCCGTACCACATTGACTTATGCGTTTACAGATTGAAAGGACGGTAATACAAATGGATCTTTGGTTTACGGAAAATCACAGCGACAGTGTAAGATTTTCTATAAGAGTTGACAAACAGCTTTACAGTGAACATAGCGAATATCAGCGCATAGACGTGTTTCAGTCGCTCGAATTCGGCAGACTGCTTGCGCTTGACGGATATGTAATGATAACGCAGAAGGACGAATTTATCTATCACGATATGATAGTTCACGTTCCTATGGCGGTAAAGAAGGATATAAAGAACGTGCTTGTTATCGGCGCAGGCGACGGCGGTACGGTAAGAGAGCTGTGCCGTTACAGCACGATAGAGCATATCGACCTTGTCGAGATAGATAAAAAGGTCGTCGAGGTCTGCGAGGAATATTTCCCCGAAATGACCGTTTCGATGCACGACCCCAGACTTGATATACATTTTACCGACGGACTTCGTTTTGTAAGACGCAAGCAGGGCGAATATGACCTTATAATAGTGGATTCTACCGACCCGTTCGGACCGGGCGAGGGACTTTTCACACCTGAGTTCTACGGAAACTGCTACAACGCACTGACCGATACAGGCGTACTTGTGAATCAGCACGAAAGCCCGTTCTATGTAAATGACGCAAAGGCTATGTGCAGGGCACACGAGCGTATAAAGTCGGTGTTCCCCGTGTGCGCCGTTTATCAGGCTCATATCCCGACATATGCAAGCGGACACTGGCTGTTCGGCTTTGCGAGCAAGGGACTTGATCCGATAAAGGATCTTGATGAACAGCACTGGAATTCACTCGGAATTAAGACAAGATATTATAATACAGAGCTTCACAAGGGCTGTTTTGCTCTGCCAAGCTATGTAAAGGAAATGCTGGAAACGGGAGAAGTTCTCGATGTGCGCCGCTGATTTCAAGAGCGCCTGCGGGAAAGCGGGGCTTGCGCTTATAATAATATTTGCGGCACGTTGTATTGCAGATGCGGCGGCGTGGCTTATAGGCACTGTTATGAGCGGATGCGACAGTCAGATAGTATCGTCTGTGCAGTCGCTTTCGAGCATAATTATATTATACGGCCTTGCGATAGCGGTTACCGCAAGGGTTTTCGGTTATCGGTTTGACAAGACGGTGTACAAAAAGCCGAAAAGGCTCGGCAAGGCTATATCGTGGTTTGTACCTATGTACGGCGCAGGTCAGATAGCTAATATAATAGTGCTTGCCGTATCATTTCTGCTTATACACAATCAATCGGCGGTAGAGGATACGCTTACTCCGATAGTTTCTTCGGGAACGGGAAGCGGTGCGTGGTATCTTGCGTTTTTGTTCATACAGATGGTAATCCTTGCTCCGTTGTTTGAGGAATACTGGTTCAGAGGCGTTATACAGACCTCGCTTATGCCTTACGGCAACGGCTTTGCGATACTTGTTTCCGCTCTTTGCTTCGGTATGGCGCACGGAAATATACACCAGTTCTGCTATACGTTTATAGTGGGTATCTGTCTTGGATATGTGAGATATGCGACAGGCAGTATTATGCCGACAACTATAATGCACGCAATGTTCAACTCGATAGCGGCAATAGCCGTTGTTGCGGTCAAAACCGACACGTTTGTAACGGCGATGTCAAAGATGCAGAAGGGAAGCCCCGTGACAAGCGGCGAGGAAGCCTATCTTACTGTGCTGATGATTTATGTCGTGCTTGTGCTGATAATTGCACTTGTCGGAATGGGGGCTGCTATAGGAAAGCTGAAGAACAACCGACTTTACCGTCCGGTAAATAATTATCCGGAGCTTTCAAAAAAGCAGAAATTTGCCGCAATTGCAAAGAATCCGCTTTTTATCGTGGGATTTCTTGCGTGTACTGCGTATATAATAGTTGTGATGATTATTTAACGAAAGGACTCTGTTAAAATGCAGAAAAGCCTTATTGCTGTCATAGCGGACAGATACAGACAGCAGGATTTTGATGCGCTTACTTCGAAGGACAACCTGAAGCCTGCGGATATACGCAGGATATGCTTTGATCTGGGAATAGCACTTATCATATCCGTGCTGTTTCAGAAGGTAATATTTGTTGCGATGGTGTTTTTGCTCAGGGGCTTTGTGAGCGCAGGGCTTGACACGGGCAGTACACTGTTTACCGTACTGAATTACACGTTCAGCAATATATCGACATATCTGCCGAAAATACTGGCATTCGGTGCGGTCTATCTTAAATACCGACCGCTGAGGCGGCTTGATACCCAGTATGAAAACAAGTCGTATTATCCGCTTATATTTATCCCTGCGATGTTTGCCTTTGCAATGTGGGGAAGTAATATAACCACCTGCATAAACTATGTTCTTCAGCTTCTGTTCGGAGTGGGAGAGATAGAGAATGTGATGGACGCTATTGCGCCGTCGAGCTTCTCATCGGGCATTGTAACGCTGATATTTACCGCATTCGTTGCGCCGGTATTTGAAGAAATGATTTACCGTCACTTATTGCTCCGCTCGCTGAAACCCATCGGCGATACGCCTGCAATTATCCTGTCGGCGCTGATATTCGGGCTTGCTCACGGAAATTTCGACCAGTTTGCGTATGCGTTTTTAAGCGGCGTGATCTTCGGACTTATGGCGGTGAGATATGACTCGATAATTCCCGGAATGGTGCTTCATCTGATAAATAACTTCTTTGTTACGGTCATAACGTATCAGAAGCAGCTCACGGGCATCGGCGGTTTATGGGACGGTCTTGTAAATGCGGCGGCGGCACTTGGAAACATTATCGTGAATATCTCCTACTTTGCGGCGCCGTTTGTGGCGGTACTGCTTGCATTCTGCGGAGCGGCAAGGCTGACTGCCGTGGGCGGCGAAAACAAGCACAGAAAATTGCTTGCAATATTCTCACCTGTGTTTATAATAGCGCTTGTTGTTATGCTGCTGCAGTTTAATTGAAAATAACGGCGGAATGTGGCTTCACATTCCGCTCAGACTGTCGATAAACCCACGCACCGCAAAAATGCAGATAAAATAATGCGGCGAAAAATAAAAAATCATATAAGTAAAAGAATTTCACACAGCCGTAAAAAACGGCTGTGTGAAAGCATTTTTGCTTACTGCGTTAACCGCCCCTCAACGTACCTTTGTACGCCTGTCGGGGCGGTTTCCTTTGTCTGCGTGTGTTTCTCAACGTCTGCAGCGTGTCGAAAAATACTTTTTCGACACGCTGGGCGGAATGTGGTTTCACATTCCGCTTTGCTATACCGATTTTCTTATATGCAGCGCAAAGTAGCACAAAAAAACAACGATTGTAAGCAGATGTTTATTGCAGCTACTCAAAAAACAGGGTATGATATAGCTGTTCACAAAAGCCAAACGAAAACAGGAGGAAGACAATATGGATTTCAGCGAAAAGTTAAAGCAGATAAGAAAGAGCGAGGGCAAGCCGTTACTTGGCTATTATGACAAATTTTGTTGGGTATGTTTCACAAAATATTAGGGCAAACCTTGATTTTTGCATAGTATATGTGATATTCTAACAATAGAGAATGTGTTTCTTTATTAAAAATAAAACGGAGGTACTTATGAAAAAGAAAAAGCATTTATTCACTGTTTTACTATTAGCAATTTCACTACTCTCAACAAGCATACCTGTATATGCACAAGGAAACGGAAATGCCGATAACGAAAACAGCACAAATGAAGAAAGCTTTGAAGAAGCTGACAGAAATCTTATGAAAGACTTATTGCCGGGCGATCTGGATCTTGTTGAACTGTCGAATAAGGAGCTTGAAGACTATGAGATACCCGAAGTTATATCTGCAAAGGATATAAAGGAAAAGGAACACGCAAACCGTTTATTTGCACAGGAAACAGATGATTATTCGATAGTGTATCAGAATAAAGACGGCTCAAAAACAATGTACTATTTTGATGAGCCTGTAAAGTACACCGATGAAAACGGAACTGTGTGTGATAAAAGCACAAAGCTGTCTGAATCGGACAAAGACGGTTATGCATTTGTAAGTGCGGATAATAATATAAACGTATATATGCCCGAACAGCTCGACAACGAAACAGGCATTATCGTTAAAAGTGGCGAATATACCATAGAAATGTCACCTGTCGATTCGGATAAGGCGGATGTATCGGATATTATAACCGAAACAGAAAACAAATATGACGAACACGACATAGTTGAATATACCGATGTGTTCGGGGTCGATACAACAATAGAATACAGCGCACAGTTCAACGGGGTAAAAGAGAATATCATACTTGACAGATATAACGGAAAGAATGAGTTTTCTTTTGACGTTGATACGAACGGTCTTGTTCTCAGAGAAGAGGACGGTTATTTTTCAATCGTTGACGATGAAATAAATGAGGTTGTCGGTACTGTCAGTGAGGTTATATTATTTGACAGCTCAAACGGCGAAAACACGATAGTACCGCAGGGATATGTTACGGGATATACGGCAGTACAAAACGACGACGGAAGATATACAATAACTATAACTCTTGATAACGAATGGCTTGAAAATGAAGCCGTATATCCGGTTGTAATAGACCCGACAATCAAAATCAACACGAGCGGAAGCGGAAGTTCAAAAACAATACTTGACGCTCCTGTATACAGCAAGAAGAGTACAACAAACTTCGGTTCGTATTCTATAGGTACAGTAGGTTATCAGGACAGTACATACGGTGCAGGCAGACTTATAATGCGATTCCCGGGTCTTGACAGCAATGAGACGTATAAAAGTCTTAAAGCAAGTGAGATAGAGAGCGTTAAGTTGTATATGTATGAGGGTACGGGAAATTCCGGCACTTCTACATTGCAGGTAAGATTTTCGCTTAATGATTCAGGTTGGAGCGAAAGTTCGCCCATATACGCTAACACAAAAGCAAACGGTAAGGTGATGAGTACTACTACAATAAAAAAGAGCGGTGTTTGTTCTTTTGATTTTACCGAATTAGCAATAGCAAGCAAGTATGCCGGATACGATATAAAAAAGGGCATAGTTATAGCCAATGCCAATGAAACAAATGCGTCACTACGCCGCTCTTTCTATATGACTGAGTACAGCAGTTCCAAACCGAGAGTTGTTGTAGAGTGGAATCCTGTTATTGACGGTATGGCGTATGTGTTTAAGACGGACAGCGAAAATTGCATAGCTTATGATGGAACAGGAAACGTGTCGGAAACATTTATTGCAACAGTTCCAATATATAATACTAAAATTTATTCCGATAGCAGCCAAGCTTGGATTGTAAAAAAGTCAAAAAGCGGTGGTTATATTTTATATACATTAAATGGTGAAAATGGCGTACAACCTGCGTTGTGTACTACTAATGGATCAAATGTCATCACATCAACGTGCACTAATGAAATAAGCGCTTATTACAACTGGGAATTTGAAAAAATAACTAACAATACGTACTGTATGATAAATATGTATAACAATAAGTGGTTATACAAAAAATCGAACGGACGTTTAGGATTAACCGACGATTCAAGCCAAAGGCTAATTTTCACAAAAGTAAATAGTAATTATCCATCAAACTGGGATGGAAAATATTCCGGACAAACGAATACATATAAACTTAATATCATATTCAATAGTCAGGCAGATTATAACAGCTTTGCTAGCTCTGCGGAGGCATGGAATGATATAAGTGATAAAATATCTGTGAAAGCATATCCACCTAATGTAACGCCAACTTCGGGGTTAAACGTTTTTCTGTCACGCAAAAATTTAACTACCTCAGGAATTGAGGATGTTTATTATACCACTTATGGAATTTTTATTCCTAACTCTTCGTTAAATAACTATCTTAAAACAAATAACGACATTAGAAAAAATCTATTAGAAGATTGGTCAAGCGGTGTAATATTTATAAATCAAGATAACGGCAGTTTCAACTCTTTAAATTTTACACGTCAAAAAGCAGTGGTTATGCATGAAGTGGGTCATGCATTAAAATTGTGCCATATAGATGAAAAAGTTGCCCCTCGAGAAAGCGCATTTACGGCAATGTCAATAATGAGAGGACAATATTCAGATATTAATGACACTATTACTTTGTATGATAAGTTAAGCTTAAAGAAAAAATGGGGGTAAATTATTATGAAAAAACTTACAAAAACAACAGCACTGATCTTATCGGTGCTTATGCTATTCGGCTGTACAAGTAACTCTGCAAACGGCGGCGTAGGCGATACTACTCCGCCTGTGGAAAATTCGGTTACCGACAGTAAAAATGAAAGCAAAACCGAAAGCTCGGCTACAGAAAACAGCTCTGCAACTGATAATACAAGCAAGGAAAGTGAAGAAAACCTTGTAAAGAATATCGAGGGGTATCAGACGTTTTCTTACGATGCGGATAAATATGAGATTACAAACGACTACATATATTGTAACATACGTTATTCCATATATGATATGTTTACTCCTGTTGAGCCGAATCTTGATGACTTGTATAAAGAAACGACAGACGTTAAATCATCGGAACTTGTAGCGCTCAAATGCAGAGTTGCAGGCGACAGTTATGTTATCATTGACGGTAAATGCGGTGAAACGTTGATTATGAAGCCGTTTTTATCTTTAATCTACACGCCTGTTGTTATAGAAGAAGTTGTCGATTCCAATAACGGAAAATGCTTGTATAATAAAGGGGATATATTATATATCCGTGAATCTTATCGTATAACAGAACAGTATAACGACAGAAGCTTAAATTTTGTGCAAAAAGCGGAAGAAAATCTGAAAGCTCAATTTGAAAATAAATCGGGTGAGTTTGACAGCAGTCATTACAGTGAAATTGAAAAAAATATTATGACGGGCAAATGGAATATTACAACACTTTAAGAAGTGGAAACGGAAGATATATACAAACAACGTGGAATCCTGTCTTTTTGCAAAAGGGTCAATCTTATCTGATTTTTGCCGACAATGATACTACTGCAAATGAAGTTGACGGAAATATTTACAATAGTGCTTATCCTATCGTTTTTGATTTAGAACAAAGCAAACCGTCTGTATTAAAATCAGAAAGGAAAGACGACGGAGTGTTCACTGCAAGCTATGCATACCGTTATCAGTGGAAGATACTTAAAGAAAAGTACGGGGAGCATTTCAAGAGCTGATTACAATTAAATAATGCACAGCCGTGGCGGTGAAGTCACGGCTGTTTTTGCACAACAGACTGAGTGATACCGCTTTTTTCCTCATATCCGCCCCTCTTCACCTTCAATTATACAATATGCACAAAAGCAACGGTCTTATTTTAGCCATTTTCATAGAAAAAAAGATTGACAAAATGCGCTTCAAATTGATATAATGATATTGTTAAAAAAATAACAAATGGGTAAACCGCCGACCCTGCGGTAAACTATAATAGCAGACCGCAAAAACGGTACAATAAGAAAGAACAGTTTAAAACATTCAGGAGGACAAAATGGCTAAGAAGCAAATCGTAAGCAACAAGACAGCTGAATCTGCTCCCGTAAGCCCGCTGATCGTTGACAATGTTGACGCTCTCAAGGCTCGTATGGCAGAAGTAAGAGCTGCACAGCAGGAATTCGCAACCTTTACACAGGAGCAGGTTGATAAGATCTTCCAGGCAGCAGCAATCGCCGCTAACCAGATGAGAATCCCGCTCGCTAAGATGGCAGTAGAAGAAACAGGCATGGGTGTTGTTGAAGATAAGGTTATCAAGAACAACTACGCAGCCGAGTACATCTACAACGCTTACAAGAACACAAAGACCTGCGACATTATCGAAGAAGACAAGGCTTTCGGTACAATGAAGGTTGCAGAGCCTATCGGTGTTGTTGCCGCAGTTATTCCTACAACAAACCCCACATCAACAGCTATATTCAAGACACTTATCTGTCTTAAGACAAGAAACGGTATCATAATCAGCCCCCACCCCAGAGCTAAGAAGAGCACAATCGCTGCCGCTAAGGTAGTTCTGGACGCTGCAGTTGCTGCAGGCGCACCTAAGGGTATTATCGCCTGGATCGATGTTCCTTCGCTCGACCTCACAAACGAAGTTATGAGAAGCGCTGATATAATCCTCGCTACAGGCGGTCCCGGAATGGTTAAGGCTGCTTACTCATCAGGCAAGCCCGCTCTCGGCGTTGGTGCAGGTAACACACCCGCAATCATTGATACTACAGCAGACATCAAGCTCGCTGTTGCATCAATCGTTCACTCAAAGACATTTGATAACGGTATGATCTGTGCTTCTGAGCAGTCAGTAATCGTACTCGACAAGATATATGACAAGGTTAAGAAGGAATTTGCATCACTCGGCTGCTACTTCTTAAATCCCGAAGAAACAGAAAAGGTAAGAAAGACGATCCTTATCAACGGCGCACTCAACGCAAAGATAGTTGGTCAGAAGGCCGCTACAATAGCTGAGCTCGCAGGCGTTAAGGTTGACCCCAAGACTAAGGTTCTTATCGGTGAAGTTGAAAGCGTAGACATCGAAGAAGAGTTTGCACACGAAAAGCTCTCTCCCGTACTCGCTATGTACAAGGCTAAGGACTTCGAAGACGCAGTTGCAAAGGCTGAAAGGCTCGTTGCTGACGGCGGTTACGGTCATACATCATCTCTGTACTGCAACGCTGTTACAGAGCGTGAGAAGATCAACGAATTCGCCAACAGAATGAAGACCTGCCGTATCCTCGTTAACACACCTTCTTCACACGGCGGTATCGGTGACCTTTACAACTTCAAGCTTCTCCCCTCATTAACACTGGGTTGCGGCTCATGGGGCGGTAACTCCGTATCCGAAAACGTTGGTGTTAAGCACCTCATCAACATCAAGACAGTCGCTGAGAGGAGAGAGAATATGCTGTGGCTGAGACTTCCTGAGAAGGTTTACTTCAAGAAGGGTTCTATGCCTGTTGCTCTTGATGAGCTGGGCACAATAATGAACAAGAAGAAGGCATTCATCGTAACAGACTCCTTCTTATATCATAACGGCAACACAAAGGCTATCACAGATAAGCTCGATCAGATGGGCATTTCTCATACAGTATTCTTCAACGTTGCTCCCGATCCTACGCTTGCTTGCGCTAAGGAAGGTGCAGAACTGATGAAGCAGTTCCAGCCCGATGTTATCATCGCACTCGGCGGCGGTTCTGCTATGGACGCAGGTAAGATCATGTGGGTACTTTACGAGCATCCCGATGTTGACTTCCTCGATATGGCTATGAGATATATGGATATCCGTAAGAGAGTTTACACATTCCCCAAGATGGGCGAAAAGGCTTACTTCGTAGCTATCCCCACTTCTTCAGGTACAGGTTCAGAGTGTACTCCTTTCGCAGTTATCACTGACGAAAAGACAGGCGTTAAGTATCCTCTTGCTGACTATCAGTTACTGCCCAACATGGCAATCATTGATACAGACAACATGATGACACAGCCTAAGGGTCTGACAAGTGCTTCAGGTGTTGACGCACTCACACACTGCCTCGAGGCTTACGCATCAATCATGGCTACAGACTACACAGACGGTCTTGCTCTCAAGGCTGCAAGAAACATCTTCGAGTATCTGCCCAGAGCTTACGCTGAAGGTCAGACAGATGTTGAAGCAAGAGAGAAGATGGCTAATGCTTCTGCTATGGCAGGTATCGCATTCGCTAACGCATTCCTCGGTGTCTGCCACTCAATGGCTCACAAGCTCGGTGCTTTCCACCACCTGCCTCACGGTATTGCAAACGCTCTGCTTATCACACACGTTATGCGTTTCAACGCAGTTCCCAACCCCACAAAGATGGGTACATTCTCACAGTATGATCACCCCCATACTCTTGAGAGATACGTTGAAGTTGCTGAATTCTGCGGCGTAACAGGCAAGAACAACGAAGAGAAGTTCGAGAAGTTCATCGCTAAGATCGAACAGCTCAAGGAAACTGTAGGCATCAAGAAGACAATCAAGGACTACGGTATTGATGAGAAGGACTTCTTAGACAGACTTGACGCTATGACAGAGCAGGCATTCGACGACCAGTGCACAGGCGCTAACCCCAGATACCCGCTGATGAGCGAGATCAAGCAGATGTACCTCAATGCTTACTACGGCGTTGACGAAACAGTTTAATCGCAAGCTCCATAATGTTTTAAACTAATATAGAGAACCCCTTCCGGCGATATGCCTGAGGGGGTTCTTGCTTAGTCTGTAAGAAATCTTGACAAAGTTGAATTTTTATGATATAATACGAATACAATAAAAGTGCAGTATACTGCATTTTGGCTTGGTCGTTATGATCTGGGCCACCGCAGACGGGGACACTTCCCCGTCATTTTTTTTAGATTTATGATTGCGGGATAACGAAAAATGGAAAAGATATTAAGCGTATTTGTTGATGAATCGGGCGATTTTGGTAAAGTGAACAACGCTTCGCCTTATTACATCGTAACATTGGTGTTGCATAATCAATCGGAAGATTTAAAGCAGGCACTGGAACAACTCGAGAGCAGTCTGTCGTATATGGATCTCGACTTTTCTTATATACATACAGCGCCGATAATAAGAAGAGAGGTTCCGTATCATAATATGGCAATAGACGAACGCAGACAATTGCTTTATAAAATGCGTTGCTTTTTTCTTCACGCTCCGATAAAACATAATTCAATTATAATAGACAGGAAGACTGCGGGAGATAAGTTCGCACTGAGTACACAGCTTTCAAAGCAAATAAAGTCGTTTGTCAGCAAAAACTACGACTACTTTTCGTCTTTCGACAAAGTTAATGTGTATTATGATAACGGACAAACAGAGCTTAATCTTGTGCTTAATACTATCCTGTCTATGCTTTTGAGCAACGTTGAATTCAGGAAAGCTTCACCGGGTGAGTACAGATTGTTACAGTTAGCGGATTTTATATGTAGTATAGAATTGCTTTCGCTAAAGCAGCAGGAAAACAGACTAAGTAAATCGGAATCTTCGTTCTTCTATAAACCGCAGGAATTAAAAAAATCGTTTATAAAGACGATAGCGGGCAAGCGTATGTAACAAATCCTGCCACACCCCCCCTCAGGCGAGAGCCGGAGGGGGTTCTTGCTTTATAAGTGCGGTTCACTGAAAACTTGGTCGGATTTTCTGGTAAGTTTTCAGTGGGATTATTATAAAATGCAACAAAAGATGCGTTGTGTGTAACCCCGTTACACAAACATTGTGCAAAATGCACCACAAAAAGAAATCGCTTATATCTAAAATTCACTAAAATTGAAGATTAGCACAAAAATTAGCAATTTGGCTATTGCTTTTTTGAATGCGTTGTGGTATCCTTATGATACAGAAAACACCAAGGGTAACAGAAACGGTGCTGAGAAGAAATTCTTCGGCATATATTTATTCTGAAGACCCACGGGGAATTTTGGATTTAACGGCGCAGACCGTTAAACATAAAAAAACTTTTACATTTTTCAAGGAGGTAATTTCCCATGATAAAGAAATTACAGAAACTGAAAGCCAAGAAAGGCTTCACACTCGTTGAGCTGATCGTTGTTATCGCTATCATCGGCGTACTCGCAGCTATCCTGATCCCTACAATGCTGGGCTTCGTTACTAACTCAAGAGTAACATCTGCTAACACAACTGCATCTGAAGTTCAGAAGCAGATCAACCAGTTCTTAACTGATTCTGATACAGCAGGTTACGGTCCTCTGAAGGGTACAGCTACTACAACAATCGCAATCGAAATTTCAGGCGGTACATGGAACGTTACAGTAAGCGATCCTACCGCATTCAAGACAGGCAACGCTATCACATGGACAGCTTCAGGTACAGGTACAGCAGGTGCTCCAAAGGTTGGCGTTACAAACGCTACAGATCTGTTAGCTATCAACCTCGCTGACTTATTCCCCTCAGTATCTAACGGTGCTATCAACGCTAACGTAATCAGCGGTAGCTGCACAGCAGTTTGGTACACAGCAGATGCTTCTACAGTAGCAGCAGTTACAGGTGCTCCCGGATTCGGTGCTGACGCTCAGCACGCTTGGGCTACAGATCCTTTTGCTTGGGATAACAGCACAGCAGGTATCACAACAGACGGTTTCACAGTAGGTACAGCTCCCGTTCTGTCACTTGGCTAATCTTCTGATTAACTTAAAGTACATATTATCCCCCGGCTTTGAGTCGGGGGATTTTTGTATACTGTATAAAGTTCATGCGGTAAAACTTTCTTAAATACTATTGATTTTTATGTAAAGGTATGGTATCATTAAACTAATAACTTAAAATCGGAGGGTTCATGAGAAAATTCATATCATCAAAAAACTATAAAAAACATAGGATTACGAAAAAGGGTTTTACTATAATAGAACTGATAGTAGTCGTAGCGATACTCGGTGTACTTGCCGCAATACTTATTCCTACATTGCTCGGAATAACAATAAGAGCGACTGTGGGTTCTGCGAATACCACAGCATCGGAGCTGAAAAAATCCATTGCATATTTCCTTACAAAAGCCGACGCTTACAGTAAAAACTATATGCGTATATCGGAAGGGAGCCGTGAGGTATTTACCGTTACGGTTACGGGCGGAGTGTGGACAGTGAACGCAGTAGAACATCCCGATGCGTTTTCTCCCGATACGGTTTCGTGGGGAAGCACTGCGATTATAAGACCCGAAACTACTGTATCCTCGACAAGCTACGGCGAAGAACTGCTCGGCATTCATCTGCGTGACACGTTTCCGGAACTTAAAAACGGAGTGTTCCGGGCAAACTGCATTCAGGGTATGTGTCTTTCGGTATGGTTTTCACCCGATATGAATGATATAAGTGCCTTGGTGAATCTGCCGGAGTTCGGAGAAACAAATGCGTGGGTAGATGAAAACGGTGCGTACACAGATGCGTATGTGTGGGACGGCAGTACAGCCGGAGTGACCGCTGACGGTTACATACTCGGAACTGCACCTGTGCTTGAGTTGGCGACACAGAGTTAAAACAAGAATATTATAGCATTTTACCCGACTGTCCTCACAGTCGGGTATATCTTACTATGCCGAAAGGAGCGGATATGGCTTACAGCGAGCTTATAAAGAACTTTGAGAAAATACGTTCATATATGCGTGAATTCTATGTATTCGGCTTCAAGAGCAGGAGCGGGTACGACAGGAAAAGCGCACGCTCGTATGACGATGAACGGCGCAGGGTAGAAAGCTGGCTCGGAGATTATATGCGCTTTGCAAAAACCGCCGAGGGCAAGAATGTATTTCTGTCGGTAGACAGCCGCACCGCCTGTAAAAACCCTTTCTACAAGGCGTGGAAAGCAAAGAGCTTTACGGACGGGGATATAACTCTGCACTTCGCAGTGTTCGATATACTTTGCGCTCCCGAAATAAAGCTGACGCTGTCTGAACTTGTAGATGAGATTGATTCATTGTTGTCGGGGGATTTTACGTTTGACGAATCGACCCTTAGAAAAAAGCTCAAGGAATACACCGCCGAGGGCATCATCATAACCGAAAAGCAGGGCAGAAAGGTGCTTTACAGCCGTTCGTCCGATGTTGATGTGTCACAGCTATGCGATGTTGTCGACTTTTTCGGGGAAACCGCACCGTGCGGTGTTATCGGCTCGTTTATCTCGGACAAATTGCCGCCGCACGAAAAGCTTTTCACATTCAAGCACCACTATATCACGCAGGCGCTTGACAGCGATATAGCGGCTATGCTGTTTGACGCAATGCAGAAGAAAAGCTGTGTCACTGTGGAAAATCTCGGCAGACACAGCGACAAGCCGATGTCAGTAGGGCTTGTACCGCTGAGAATTTATATCAGCGCACAAAACGGCAGACAGCACCTTATAGCCTATAATATAAAGCTGAACAGGCTGTTTTCGTATCGGCTTGATTATATATCCGATGTAAAAATCGGCGAACCGTGCGAAAGGTTTGATAAGCTCAGGGAGAAGCTGAATGTGGCTGAAAGCTGTATGTGGGGCGTAAACGGCAGGCTTGATAAACAAGACACTCAGCACGTTGAGTTTGATATAAGAATAGCCGATGATGAGCAGTATATAGTAAATCGCCTTGAGCGTGAAAAGCGGTGCGGTACAGTTGAAAAAATCGACGATAACCATTACAGATACTCTGCCGATGTATTTGACACTACCGAAATGATACCGTGGATACGCACGTTTATCTGTCGTATAACAAGGCTCAATTTTTCAGACAGAACAGCTGAAAATAATTTTAAAGCCGATATAGAGAAAATGTATGAAATATACGGCATAGAAGATAACACGGAGGATAACACGGTTGAAAGCGGAGGTGAAAGCGATGATATTCAGTGAGCTTTACTCGGCATATTATAACACGGTCGCAAGGATAATCACCGCCGCATTCGATAAGAATACGACAGAGAAGGACCTTGACCGTATCGTGAGCAAAAACGCATTTTCCGAAAGCGTGCTGACTATAATGCCGTCGCTTAAAAGCGGAAAGTGGAAGCTGCTTGACGGCAATTTAAGACCGCTATTAAAGCACGAGCCGACAATGCCGCTGACATTGCTTCAGAAGCGCTGGCTGAAAGCCGTATCGCTTGATAAAAGAGTGAGGCTGTTCGATGTACAGTTCCCCGACTTATCCGATGTCGAACCGCTTTTCACCGAGGACGATTATAAAGTATACGATAAATACTCGGACGGCGATGATTTTGGCGATGAGGGCTATATCGGTCGGTTCAGGCTGATATATTATGCCATAAAGAACAATCTGCCGATAATCGCAAGGCTGAATAACCGCTATGGCAAGGAAGCAACGCTGAGATTTTTCCCCAAAGGGTTTGAATATTCGGAAAAGGACGATAAGATAAGAGTAATAATGGACGGCTGTAAGTACAGACAGTTAAACCTCGGCAGAATTATAAACTGTCAGCTGTACGCAGGCACAGGTCGGTGGAACGAAAAGCCGGAAGCAATGCAGATAAGAGAGCTTACCCTGCAGATAAATGACGAGCGGAATGCGCTTGAGCGTGTAATGCTCCACTTTGCGCACTTTGAAAAGCAGGCGGAGCGTGTTGACGATAATAAGTATCTGCTTCATCTGAAATATTACGCAACCGATGAAACAGAGATTGTTATCCGTGTGTTGTCCTTCGGTCCTTGCGTTAAAGTTATAAGCCCGGATAGCTTTGTCGGATTGATAAAGGAAAGACTGAAAGAGCAGATGGCGTGCGGAGTGAAATGAATTTTTAGTGCAGAAAGTGAAGTAAATTGCCGTCACTCTTGTCTTGCTCGCTCCTCCCGTTGCACCAACCCTTGTCATTCCCACAACCATTGCAAAAGGACAATAATCCCTTTGCCACGCACTAAACTTGCCTCCCCTCGAAAAAGGGGAGGTGGCACGGCTGATATAAGTTTTTGCCTTGTGGCACAGTATTCAGATAATCCAACCTTTATAATTATGAAACTATTCCGAGCCGTGACGGTGGGGATTGTGATTGCTCAGAAGTTTTGAGGATAGGAGTGCTATCAATTTCAATCCCTACCGTCTTGACGGCAGATTGATTTGACGATTTCTAAAGTCGGATATATCGCACAAAAACGTTGTAAAAATATAGCTTGCGCCTTGCCGTCAATCCACCTCCCCTTTTTCGAGGGCGGGCATGGATGCCCGAAATTGAACGCCCAGAGTTTTGCAGGACGCAAAACCAACAGAGCGTTCATTGAAAGGCAAGGGTGTTGGCGATATGCTGTAGCTTCGATGATAACGGCAAAATTGCAATTTTGGGTAATATAGCAATTTGCCTTTAATAAATCATATTAAAGCTGCAAACAAATATAGTTCGCAGCTTTTTTTCCGTGAAAAACCAAATCCCATCCTGTATAATAAACTCATGCGATGAAGGAAAGCTTCACAGCAGACAAAAGGCACTGACAGCAGCTTTTATATGAGGTTAAAAACAGTGCCTTGCAGAATGTTAAGGCACAGACAGCAGTTCATATTATTTATATATGGAAAATAACAGTGCCTTGTAAAGACGCATACAGCAGCATTTTACACCTGTGTTTTTTAAACACCATTTTTTGCCGACCTGACGGCGACACAGCCTTACGGCTTGTTACAGTGCGGTTAAAGTCCGTACACCCATTTTTAATTGCGTCTTGTTAACAGACAGCGTCCCTGACTATTCCCATCATATTTTTTAAGGGACGTTGTTCTTATTTTTTGAGAAAGGAGAGTAGAGATATGCTTGAAATCAAAGGGAAAATCAACACAGCAATATGTTACGCAAAAGTAGTCGAGGACGAAGCGATAGAACAGATACGCAGAATGTGCGACTATGAGTTCACCGCAGGCTCAAAAATCAGAATAATGCCCGATGTACACGCAGGCAAGGGTTGCACTATCGGCACGACAATGACGATAACCGATAAGGCAGTACCCAATGTCGTAGGTGTGGATATCGGTTGCGGAATGTACACAGCAGAGCTCGGAAAGGCGGAAATCGACCTTAGTAAGACAGATGAAGCCGCACACTACATACCGAGCGGAAGAAATGTATGGGACGGACGTTATGAACGTTTTGACCTTACGGGACTTCGTTGCTACAGACATCTTGAACAGGCAAAACGGCTTGAAAGAAGCCTCGGTACGCTCGGCGGCGGTAATCATTTTATCGAGATAGACGTTTCCTCGGACGGTAACAAGTACCTTGTTATCCATTCGGGCAGCCGTAACTTAGGCAAGCAGGTAGCTGAGTATTATCAGAACCTTGCAATTGAGCTTGCGTCCGGTAAGGGCGAGCTTTTTGAAAAGAAAGCAGAGCTTATAAAGACATATAAGGAGCAGGGCAGACGCACCGAAATTCAGTCCGCATTAAAGGCGATGGAAAAAGAGTGGCAGGCGAAAGTCCCCGATACGCCCGCAGATCTCTGCTATCTTTATGATAATTACCTTGAGGATTATCTTTATGATGTCGAGATATGTCAGCGCTTTGCAAAGCGTAACCGTGAGCGTATGGCTGAGATAATCCTTGACAGGTGCGGACTTACTGCCGTGTCTGCGTTCCATACGATACACAATTACATTGATACCAAGGAGCGAATACTCCGCAAGGGCGCAATTTCCGCAAAGAGCGGCGAGCTCGTGCTTATCCCGATAAATATGAGGGACGGAAGCGTGCTTGCAAGAGGAAAGGGCAATCCGGACTGGAATTATTCCGCACCGCACGGCGCAGGCAGGATTATGTCGAGAACAAAGGCTAAGGAAACGCTCGACATTGAGCAGTATAAGAAGAGCATGGAGGGGATATACACGACCTCGGTCAATAATTCAACGCTTGACGAAGCGCCTATGGCGTATAAGTCGCTGTCGGATATTATTGACGTAATCAGAGAGTCGGTAGATGTTATCGAAGTGCTGAAACCGATATATAATTTCAAGGCGTGTGAGTAACCTGCTCTGCGCCGCAGAGGAGGAAATCACAATGCTTGAACAGTTAAAAGAAGAAGCAAATATGACCCTGACCGAAAACGGCGCAGCGACTTACATAAGCACAAAATCGCACTGCCTTGATTTATTTTCGGCAATAGGAGCAATCCGCAGCAGCACCGAAAAAGATATTATCGACCGCTTTGTTAAAGCGTATTCGGAGGATAAGAATCTTGCCGTAAAAACGCTTTTCTTCGCCCGTGATGTCCGTGAGGGTCTTGGGGAACGCAGAGTGTTCCGTGTGATACTGAACTATCTTGCAAAATATGAGCCTGAGAGCGTACGCAGAAACATAGAATACATCGCTGAGTACGGCAGATATGACGATCTGCTGTGCCTTATCGGTACGCCCTGCGAAAAGGACGCTTTGCGGATTATAGAAGGTCAGCTCAAAAAGGATATAGCGTCTGACACGGGCGTGTCGCTTCTTGCAAAATGGCTCCCTTCCGTCAACGCATCAAACAAGGAAACGGTACGCACGGCACGCCGTCTTGCACGTCTGCTCGGAATGAGCGAAATGCAGTACCGTAAAACAGTTGTCGCACTGAGAAAAAAGATTGATATAGTTGAAAACCGCCTGCGTGTGCAGGACTATACCTTTGACTATTCAAAGCTGCCCGCTCTCGCAATGCTGAAATATTGTGGTGCGTTCTATGAAAACGACTATGACCGCTACTGCGAGTATATCGACAATGTGAAAAACGGCAAAGCGAAAATGCACACGGGCGTACTGACCCCGTATGATGTTATCGCTCCGTGCTTCAATTGGCGTTCAGACGGACTGTCCGCAGATGAACGCAACGCAATGGACGTAACGTGGAACGCCCTCGAAGATTTCGGCAACGATGAAAACGCTCTTGCCGTGATTGACGGTTCGGGTTCGATGTATCCCAGAGCAATTGCTGTTGCGCTGTCGCTCGGAATATATTTTGCCGAAAGAAACAAGGGCAGGTTTCATAATCATTTTATAACCTTCTCTGAAAGACCTCAGCTTGTCGAAATAAAGGGCAGTGATATTGCAGGAAAGGTGGAGTACTGCCGTCGGTATAGCGAAGTCGCAAACACGAATATATCGGCTGTGTTCAATCTTTTGCTGAAAACCGCCGTAAAGTATAATCTTCCGCAGGAAGAGCTTCCGAAACGGTTATACATAATCTCGGACATGGAGTTTGACAAGTGTGCTGATAACGCAGGCAAAACAAACTTCGAATGTGCAAGGAGAAAGTATGCCGAAAAAGGATATACGCTCCCCGAGATAGTTTTCTGGAATGTTGAGAGCAGAAAAGCTCAGCAGCCTGTCACAATGAACGAGAACGGTGTTGCGCTCGTTTCGGGCTGTTCGCCCAGACTTTTCTCGATGGTGGCAAGCGGTGAGCTTAACCCCTACAAAGCTATGCTCGATACGCTTACGTCTGAGCGTTACGCTCCGATAAGCGCCTGATATTACCGATATTTTCTGTTTCCTATAAGAATAACCGCCGTTTCTCATAACGGCGGTTTTGCTTTTATATGAAGAACAGCGGTACCGGAAAACCGATGCCGCTGTCTGAAGGAAAAGATCTTCGTCACATTAAAGTGACATTAAGAAAAACAACTGTAAGGAGCTGTTGTTTATAAAATTATTCTTTTACTGCTGTAGATGAGCCTATTTCCATAGTACCCTTCTTCATAACGTAGTCATACTCTTTGCCGTCAGTGCCCTTGAGCTTGAAAGAGAGCTTGTCGTTTTCAAGCTTTACGCTCATCTGAATCTTGTCTGTGCTGCCTACTTCCATTACTTCTGCACCGTTGCTCTTGTACTGAACGTTGTGTTCTTCCGTAGCGGCAACTGACTTTATTATAACCTTATCATCTGTGAATGTCCATACGGATGCGAATGCTGATTCGTCAACGCCGAGCTTAGCTGCATAGTCTGCTACAGAATCGCCTGCGATAGTTTCGTAGATCCAGTCGCCCTTCATCTTATCCTTTGCCGAGCCTGAGCAAGCTGCGAGTGCCATTACCATTACTGCTGCCATTGCAAGCGCAATGACCGACTTGATTACTTTCTTCATAATTATTCCTTTCTTTGCGGTATGTCCGCCTCTGATTATGTAATATCGGTTGTTTTTCCAACCTTAGCAAATTATACTCACCGAAATTGTTTAATTCAATTAACTGGCGTAAATCGGTTGCATTTTGGCATTAATCGGTTCAACCTTTGAAGAAACTTGTGATGCTGAAGCCTGTGGGCATAGGCAGGGTGAACATATAGATTGTTGCGATAACAAATGCGACAAGAGCGATAATTACCACAGCATATTTGTTAGCCTTATGATTGAATGAGCCGGCAATACCGAGTAAGAACAGTACAACGCTGTAGATGACCGTTACAAGACCGAATGCGTCACCGTTTGAATTATCCTTCTGACCCTGTCCAAGTACCTCCTGAGACTGTGCAAGAAGCTCGTTTGCTTTTGTGAAATAGCTGTTGACATAGTTCTCGTCAAAGAAGGGCGAGTTCATACTGTTTTCCTTTTCGAGCCACGCAAGTATAGTTGCCTGAGGATCGCTGCTGCTGTTGTCGGCAGTGTTCCAGTCAATCTTTGCCGCCATTGTTTCACTCACGTTCTCCGCCATCTTGTAGAACAGCTGGTTGCACAGCTTTGCAAGCTCAGCCTCGTTATTATTGTTCTGCGCAAAGACGATTTCAATCTGCAATGAGCTTATATCGTTCCAGAGTATCATATCCTGATTCATCTGCTGAACGCCTGCATTATATTCCGAGTTGCCCTCGGAAGCAAGATTGTTGCTGGTGGCGTAGTTGGTAGCCTGATTTCCGCCGTGAAGCGAGCCTATCCAGCTTGCCCACGCTGTGAGCAGGGCGGTAACGCCCAGCATTATTACTATTATAAGCTCGGTGAGCTTGTCCATATCCGGCTTTTTTCTGACAGCAGTGTCGGCTGTCTTTTTTTCGTTCTCGTTTTCCATAGGAACTTCCTGTTTAATGTTTTGCGATAAATATTATAACAATAACGTTCAGCTGTAACAACAAATTGGCTTTAATCGGTGCAAATCGGGCTTGAAAAGGCATTGCGGGGCAGAATTTTTATTGCACAAAAAGCGGAAATATAGTATAATCATAACAGTACATAATTACAGCGATGTAAACCAAGCAAAGCGGAAGGTGCATAACCAATGGATCTCAGAATAGCAATTACGGACGACCTTAACTCAGAGCGTGAAAAGCTGTCATCGGCAATAATCGCTCCGTTTTCAAAAGTGGGGCTGAACGTAGGCAATATAGACGAATATACAAGCGGCGAGGAATTGCTCAGGCAGTTTTCCGCCGGCAGATACGATCTGATATTTCTTGACATATATATGGGCGGAATGAGCGGCGTAGAAACCGCCAAACGTATCAGGACGCTGGATAAGAATGTTATGCTGGTGTTTGTCACCACAAGCAACGAGTTCGCAAGCGAAAGCTATGCGGTAAAGGCAAACTTCTATCTGCTGAAGCTCGTAAGGGCGGAAAGCATAAAACAGCTTGCCGAAACCGTAGCGCAACAGCTTAAGAATACGGGATGTGCGGCGGCGCTCCCCGACGGTACGGTGATACCGCTGTCTTCGCTTGTCTATACCTCGTGTTCCGGACATTATGTAAACGTATTTCTGGTCGGAAATGAGCCGCTGAAGATCCGTACCACGCATAAGATAATGGAAGAATCGCTTTCAAAATACGAAGGAGTGATCTCCTGCAACAAGGGCATGCTTGTGTCGCTTGCAAATGTAGCCCGTATTGACGGTGAAAATTTTCTGATGATAAACGGCGATACCGTTCCGATAAGCCGCCGTAAGATGACTCAGATCAAAAACGATTATACACGTTTCGTTCTGAATCGTATTCACAGCGAATTTGAGAAAGATCAGGTGACGGTCAGATGAACGAGATGCTGAGTAGATTTGTAAACGAGGCATTATCCTGCCTTATAATAGTACCTGCAATGGTGCTTTGCTTACTGCCTATGAAGGATAAGATGAAATATTCCATCAAAAACGTCCTTCCGTTGTTTTTAGGCGTGCTTGTTATGGTGACGGTGATAGTTTCGGGCGCAACGGCATTGCTTCCCGTAGACCCGAAGGTAGTATTCTATATTCTTCTGGTGCCTTTGTTCCTTGCGTACAAGGTCATTGTCGATGCGGATATTGTCAAATGCTTTGCAACGTTTCTGTTGTCGTTTACTATAATGAGCTTCTGTAAGAACTATGCCATAATGATTGATGCGGTTATACATCCTGAGCTTGGAACGCCGTCCTTCAGCACTGACGGCACATTGATACAGCTCGGAATATCCTGTGCAGTGACCGCCGCTATTGCTTATCCGGTAGCAAAATACGGCTCTCATCTTATAAACGGGCTTCCGTACAGAAGGGTATGGCTGATTTCGATAGTAATGTCGCTTATGTTTATCGGATTCAATTTTACGGTACAGCCCGTGCATTATCAGACGCTTTATCTTAACCGTGTTTTTCTGGTTTATATCCTGATAACAACGCTTATGTTCATTATGCTCGTGCTTATGTATACCGTGTTTTATTTCATAGCGTCCGCTTTGCTGAAAGCCGGCAAGGACAAGGAGCATATAAGCGTGCTTGAAATGCAGAAGAAGCAGTATGACGCCCAGCAGAAATATCTTGAGGATACCTCACGCATACGTCACGATTTCAAGCATTCAATCATTGCAATAAAGACGCTTGCCGAGGACGGCGACATAGAGGAACTGAAAAGCTATCTTGATAACTATATCGATACGTTCCCGAGCAGATCGCCCATGCGTTACTGCGGAAACTATGCGCTGAACGCTCTGCTGTGCCACTTTGAAGAGCAGGCACAGCAACACAGCATTACTCTCAGATTGCGGATTGATGGCGATAACAAGGAGACTGCGCTGACCGACGACGAGCTTTGCTGTATAGTCGGTAACATACTTGAAAATGCGGTAAACGCAAGCCTTATGCTTCCTGAAAACAACGATCGCAGAATCTCACTTTCGGTAAAGGCTGACGATGCGTCAGGCAACCTTTACATAGTAGCTGAAAATAATTTTAACGGCAAAGTGCGTTGTGAGGGCGGACACTATTATTCCACCACCAAGGGCGGTAACGGCATAGGGCTTGAATCGGTGCTGTTCACAGCCGAAAAACACGGCGGTACGGCAACCTTCTATCATAAGGACAAGGTGTTCTGCTCCGATGTGGTCATACCGCTAAAATAAGCTAAAATAAGGCAGTATAAGAATAAGCACCCCCCCGTTCAATTGAACGGGGGTGCTGTTATTATTTATTCTGCCGATTAAAGCTCGATAACAATATCATTCTCAGCCTTTAAGATGCTGTCAAGAATGAGCTTGCCTTCAATCTTTTCACCGTTTACCGTTACACTCTTAACGCCGTGTTCACTGCCGTTGGGGTTCTTAACGGTAACATTCAGCTTCTTGCCTCTGAATGTCTTCTTCATTGTGTATTCCTTCCACTCTGAAGGGATAGAAGGATCGATTACGATACCCTTTGTTTCGGGGTTAAGACCGAGGATACCCTCTGTAGTACCTACCATAACGGTAGAAGCCGTACCTGTCAGCCAGTGTACATGAGCACGACCTGCGAAGGGGCTGTCCTTACCTTCAACGAACTGACCGTAAACATAGGGCTCAAGAACTCTGTGCTCTGCGTTCTCGTTGTAGGTTGCGGGAGCTGCTTCCTTCCAGTACTTATATGCACGGTTGCCGTGACCGAGCTTTGACTCTGCGAGTATCAGCCAACCCTGAGGCTGTGAGAAGATACCGGCATTTTCCTTTGTGCATTTGTTGAAGCACTGCATAAGAGCGCCGTCAAAGCCGTGCTTGACATAAGGAGGATACATAACCATTGCGCCGTAAGGAGTGTTAAGTTCTCTTTCTACGCTGTCCATAGCCTTTTCAGCCTGTTCCTTGCTTGCAAAGCCGGAGATGACTGACCAAGACTGAGGATTGAGCCACATTGAAGCCTCGGGATCTGTTCTCTGACCGATAACAGTGCCGTCTTCCTTGTAGCCTCTTATCCATCTGTCCTCGTTCCAGCAAGCTGACAGTATCTCGTCGAGCTTAGCCTTCACTTCATCAAGGTACTTTGCGTACTCTGCATCGTTCTTCTCAAGAGCATAAGTCTTTAAGATCTTTACTGCGTAAACAAGCTGGAATGCTACGAATGTAGATTCGCCCTTCTTGCCAAGACGTAAGCAGTCGTTCCAGTCAGCGTGAAGACCTGCTGGCATACCGTGGTTGCCGAGGTGGTTCATCGAGAAGTCGATAGCTCTCTTTAAGTGATCGTATACTGTGCCGGATTCGCCGTCGTTTGCATACGAGATAACTTCGTCAAGGAATGCGTGGTCGCCGCTTTCGGAGATGTACTTGTAAACTGTCGGGAACAGCCACAGAGCGTCATCTGCACGGTATGAGGGGTGACCTGTCTGCTTAGCGTATACGCTGTTTTCGTCGTTTTCGTCGGGGTGGTTTTCCTGTCCTGCCTTGTGATCGTACTTAACGAGGGGCAGACCTGCGCCGTTTGTAACCTGAGCAGAGAGCATGAATACGATCTGCTTCTTTGCCATTTCGGGAGCAAGGTGGATAACGCCCTGAATATCCTGTACAGTATCACGGTAGCCGAAGCCGTTTCTCAGGCCGCAATACTGGAATGATGCGGCTCTTGACCAGATGAATGTGATGAAGCAGTTGTAAGCGTTCCATACATTTACCATATTGTTGAAGTCTGCATCGGGAGTATTTACCTGCAGATTGTCGAGCTTTGAGTGCCAGTAGTTCTTAAGCTCTGCAAGATCCTTCTCTACAGCGTTCTCATTCTCGTACTTAGCGATGATAGCCTCAATTTCAGACTCTGTCTTCTGACCGCCGAGAACATAAGTGAGTACCTTTGTTTCGCCGGGCTGTAAAACGATGTCGCTCTGGAGTGCGCCGCAGGAGTTTGTATTGTAGTTTAAGTCGCCCTTTAAGCCTTCTTCAATGCCCTTGGGGTTGTTGTATGTTCTGTAAGAGCCTACGAAAGCGTCACGGTCGCCGCAGTAAGCGTCAACCTTAGCAGAAGCAAGACCTAAGAAACGTCCGCTGTTGGGGTTGTATATCTCATTCTGCATCTGGTGGATATACTTATTTTTGAAGTATGTTCTTGTGATGAACAGGGTGTACTGGAGGTTGACCTGATCCTGCTCGTAGTTGGGATCGTTAACGAACTCGCAGTAGCCTGTAACGCTCAGTTTACGGGGCTTTGTATCTGTGTTGGTTATCTTTGCAGCCCATACTTCATAAGTAGCGTCCATAGGAACGTAGTATGTAACCTCAGACTTTATCTTCTTGTACTCCGAGGTGATAACAGTGTAGGCTGTACCGTGACGGCACTCGCTCTTGTAGCTGTCGAGGGGCTTGCATACGGGTGCCCATGATGCCGACCAGAAATCATTGTCCTCAGCGTCCTTGATATATACATATCTGCCGGGCTGATCGTTGGGAACAGCATTGAAACGGTAACGGATAACACGTCCGTTTGCACCGGATTTAACGAAGCTGTAGCCGCCTGCGTTGTTTGAAATGATAGCACCGTATTCGGGTGAGCCTAAGTAGTTTGCCCACGCCGACGGAGTATCGGGTCTTGTGATGACATATTCCTTGTTTTCAAGGTCAAAATGTCCGTAATTCATCAGAAAGTCCTCCTTGATATTATATTCCCCGTAAACAAGCTGTTTCACGGGTTTTAAATTCCTTTGCGTAACTTCATTATATCAGTAAATCGTTTTCATTTCAAGGGCGGTATTATGCACAAATTTAGCTGTCTGTTTTTGTGCAGTATTGCTATATCACCGATTGACGTCCGACAGATGAAATTTATCTGTGAAAAATACTGAAAATTACCGCTCATTCCCCTGTTTACAGTATTTTAACATTGATTTTACCGATTTTAAGTAGTATAATTATTCAAAGAAAAATAAAAAGAACAAAAGACAAGAGGTAAACTTATGAACTGGGCAATTATTGAGCAGGTCGTTATAATGGCTCTGCTCGCAGGCGTCGGCATACTCTGCCGTAAGCTGAAGCTGCTTGACGATGCCTGCACCAAAAAGCTTTCAACCGTTGTGCTTAATTTCGCAACGCCTATGGTTATTCTGGTATCCTATCAGAAGCCGTTCGACCCCGAAACGCTGAACACACTGCTTTTATCGTTCCTCATAGCGATAATAAGCTACGTCATAGCGTTTATACTTGTTCCGCTGATAATACGCAGTAAGGATAAAGAGGGACAACTGATAGAGCGATTCAGCTGTCTTTACTCAAACTGTGCCTTTATGGGCATACCGCTGATACAGGGCGTGTACGGCACTGAGGGCGTATTCTGCCTTACGGCATACGTTACTATGTTCAATATCTGCTCGTGGACGCACGGAGTTATTATGATGAAGGGCGGTAAGCCGAACTTTAAGCAGATGCTGAAGTCGCTGTTATCTCCGAGCATCATCGTTACAATAATCGGTATTATCCTGTTCCTTTGCAACTTCACTCTGCCGAATGTAATTCTTGAAACGGCACAGCACCTTGCAAACATAAATACACCTCTCGCAATGATAATAGCAGGCTCAACTATAGCTACGGTAAAACTGCTCCCTGCGCTGAAAAAGCCAAGACTTTACTACACCTGCTTTGTAAAGCTGTTCCTGCTTCCTGCACTGCTTACCGTTATCTGCCTTGTGTTTAAGATAGATCAGACCGTAGCGGGTGTAAACATACTCGCTACCGCCTGCCCAGCCGCTGCTATGTGTACAATGTTTGCCTTGCTTTATGACAGGGACGCAGGCTACAGTGCGGAGATATTTGCGGTAAGCACCATACTTTCGATGGTCACACTGCCGCTTACACTGATGTACTATACGGCGCTCGCAGGGATTTTTATGTAATTTAAGGCATTATTAAAAGGAGCATATCTCATGACAAATATCACAACAGAAAACTGTGCCGCATTACTTGATATACTCAGGGAGAAGAATCCCCTTGTACATTGCATTACAAACTATGTTACCGCAAACACCGTCGCAAACGGACTTCTTGCGGCAGGCGCATCTCCCGTTATGGCGGACAGCCCGCTTGACGCTGAGGATATAACCGCAAAGGCATCGGCGGTACTGTTCAATATGGGTACGCTCAGCAAGGACAGGCTTCGTGCAATGCTGATTTCCGCACAGAAGGCGGCGGATATGGCAAAGCCGATAGTGCTTGACCCCGTAGGCGCAGGCTCTACAGATAACAGATTACGAAGCACTATGCAGCTTCTGCGTCAGTTCAGATTCGCCGCAGTAAGAGGCAACGCTTCCGAAATATCCGCACTGCTCTCGACCAGCCCCATTACTATGAAGGCGGAAAAGGGTGTGGACAGTGCCGAAACAACGCTTGAGGACAAAATATCGCTTGCAAAAAAAGCGGCAAAGCGTTACAGCTGTACCGTTATGGTAACAGGCAGTACAGATGTCATAGCAAACGGCGGCAGGGTAGCGCTTGTTTCAAACGGTGTGCCTATGATGAGCAAGATTACCGGTACGGGCTGTCTTGCGTCCGGACTTGTGGCGGCGCTGTGCGGCTGTACAGAGGACAGCTTTGAGGCGGCGGTAACAGCGGCGGCGCTTATCGGAACGGTAGGCGAAATTGCGAGCGAAACCGCAAAGGGTACAGGCTCGCTGTATGTCGGTATGCTTGACACGCTGACGAATATTACTCCCGACATTTTCACACAATACGCAAAGATAGAAAATTACACAGGAGAATAATTAGATGGAAGATCTGAATGAGATCCGTGAGTTTTTCGCAAAAGACCGTTTTGCTACGGAAAACGGCGCAGTGATCGAAGCTGTAGGCAAAAATACAGCTACAGTCGGTATGAAGATAGAACCACGCCATCGCAATGCCGCAGGAATAATAATGGGCGGAGCGATTTTCACCCTTGCAGATTTTGCCTTTGCGGTAGCGTCAAACCACGAAAAATTAGGCACTGTATCGCTAAACGCAAATATAACGTTTTTAAGAGCCTCCAAGGGCGATAAGCTCATAGCAACGGCTGAATGTGTCCGTGACGGAAGAACGACCTGTTATTATCGTGTTTCGGTCACCGATAACACCGGTGCGCTTATAGCCGAGATTACAACAAGCGGATATAAGACAAGCTGACTTGAGCAAGAACGCAGGGCAGTTTTCAAAGTATAATACTTTTTAGCGGAATATGCTTAACTCCTATTAAATCTCAGTTGCCGTCAGTCATAGATTTTATGCCGTTTTACGCCATTTTCCGACCGTTATACGCCACACTGTTGACAAAAAAGCGTGAGTATGGTAAAATGTGACTGTGTTGCAGCGCTGAGAAGTACTGTAAATACGGTTATATTTTAAGCTGATCGGATATAGGAGGATTTTATTATGAACAAAACTGCGGCAATACTTATTGCGTTTTTCCTCGGCGGACTTGGCGTTCACCGCTTTATGGCAGGAAAAATCGGAACAGGCATTATCTGGCTTCTCACAGGCGGATGCTTCGGTATAGGCTGGCTCGTAGACCTGATTCAGGTTTGCACAGGCAAGTTTACAACTAAGGACGGCGCACCCTGGGTAACAGATTAATCTGTAAATGACAACTCCCGACTTATGCTGAGCATAGGTCGGGAGTTTTTCTTTATCGGTCGCTGACGCTGTATGCGATCTTCTTTTCGTCAAGATAGTCCTTGACGGCATTGAACGCTTTGAGTGAAGATTTTTCATCGTTTATTTTTATTGTCGCACCGGCTTCAAGCCCGTCTATTTCCGATTTTAATTCTTCGATGCCGATTTCGTGATTATCGACAAAATACTTGTCCTCTGAAACAGTTATCTCCAGCGCAAAGCTGTCGGTGTTGCCCGGATTTCCGCCCTCGGCGGATATGTTGCTTGTCTGCGCTCCCGATGAATTATCCGCACTGCTTACGTCAGATGCCGTATCTGCTTCGGAAGACGTTACCGTTTGTTCGCCGTTTATCAGCTTGCTGATTTCGGGATAGCCGAAATACACCAAAGCGCCGCATGCGGCAAGCAGGAGTATCACAATAATAAATTTTTTCATATTATACCTCTTTTACTGTGCTTCGATAAAGCTGATGCTGTTTTCCGACAGCTTGGCTTTAAGAGCTTTGTACGCCTTAAGAGATGAGCCTTCATCGGCTATCTTTACGGGCAGATTCTTGTCGAGCGACTTTATGCTGTCGATAAGCTCGTCAAGGGTAACCTTTTTGTTATCGTATATGTATTCGTTGCCCGACACGGTAACATTGATATATTCAAGCTCCTCGACGACCGATACGGCGTTTGAGTTATCCGCAACACCGGAGCCTTCACCGTCACCGTTTCCGCCGCCAAAGCCGAAGCCCTTGAACGCAAATACCGCAACAACCGCCAGAGCGGCAACAACTAATAATATTATAAGTCCGACAGGTACTGCACCTTTATTATTTATCTTTTTCATTTAAGCTCCTTCGTATCAGCCCACAAAAACCGAAACATCGGTTTCCGAGTAGAATAGATGCGTATATTCGCTTTTCATCGTGTTTATTATTTTCATGGTGTCAAGATATGCCGAGGTAGTTCCGCTTTCTGTAGCGTTATACGAAAACTCTATAAGAATAGTATTATCAGCGGTGTAGCCCTGCTCCTTGAACAGCTCCCGAACTTCATCGGTCATTACGCTTATATCGGCTTTTGGTATTTCCTTTACTATCTCTTCACCCTTGGCAAATTTCAGCGTCCAGCTGTTCTCGCCGTTCATATCAAGATGCAGCTTAAGGTTCTTGTTTTCGCTGAAATCCATTATCGCATCTGTGTTTTCGCCGCTTCTGTCAACGGCAGAATCGGCCTCTTCAAGCCGTTTGTCCGCCTGCTCGTTTTTCTCCTGTGCTTCACCGAGAAGCTCGTCCGCCTTGTCGTTTTTCGCTTTGGCTTCTTCCAGCTCGGCACTTACCTGCTGCTGTTTATCTTCAAGATCTTTCTTCAGATTGTCTGTTTCCAGATTGCTGAAGATTATAAAGAAGAACAGGATAATCATTATAACGTCAAGCAGGGAAGTGAAGTCGAGGATTATCTGTCGTTTCTTCATTTTTTACTGCTTTCCTTTTTGGTGTAGTGGCTTTTTACGAGAATATCAATTTTTTCAATCGCTGATTCTACCGTTGTCTGAAAAACCGAATTCAGCACCTTGAAAAAAATCGAGAACACAAGACCCCATGCGGTAGTGTCAAGCGCTAAGAAGAAGTTTGCTTTCAGTTCCTGTGTTGCTCCGCCCGTTATATTAAGCGACAATAACGCAAGCACCGTTCCGAGCATACCCAGCAGAGGAAATATTGATACAAGCGCAATAAAAGCAGAGTAGCAGAAGTTTATCCAGTTGAACGAGGTGTTCTTATAGTCGATTTCGTTGTTTACGCTCATACTTTTCAGTATCTTCCTCGACCATACCACCGATATGATAAGAAGGGTAAGGCACACCGGGAACAAGGTAAATATAAGCGGTGACACGAATGGTCCGAAATTTTTCAATGCGTCTGTTAAAGCTCCCATAGCCCTTACCTCCGTCTTTCGACAAAATCCTTTGAATTTCTACATAATTATATCACCGACAAAGTTAAAAGTCAATTAAAAGAAAGTATTTCATTTTGTAGTTTTACGGGATCATTCCTGAACCGATACACCTATATCGGTCAGTGTTGCAATTGCCCTCTTGTCTGTCTGTGCAAACCGCTGTGACAGATACCTCAGAGCCGCACCAAGCTCTCCGTCCGGTCCGCCGTACTGCGACAGGATATAGCTTGCAAGCTTCGGATTGCGGTTTTTGATGACGACAGGTATCTGTGTCCTTTTTTCAAATATAAACATAAGCCCTCCTTATAATATCCACTGACCGCTCAGCCAGTCCCAACCGCAATCTTTTCCTGCACACGAGGCTCTCAGCGGATAGAATTCGTTCTCAAACGCACAACGGCACGCTTCGGTTTGCTTCACTGCCTCACGGTACAGCTCGAGAGCCTTTTCATCGTCCGGGTGGGTGTCGAGGAACAGCTTTAAATCCTGTGCATAGAAGTCTGCGGCAGACAGCTGTCTTAACAGCTGAGAAGCTCTTGACGGCAGATTATACGCCATTGTAAAGCCCCCTTTCATATTCGTCCAACGTAATGTTAAGTTCGGGGAAAACAGTTCCCGCTCTCATTGCCGTTTCCGGATCGTACAGCTTTCCGAGCCGCTGGAACGGTGCGTAAGCATATCCTGCCTTCTTTTTTACAGGAATACTGCCGTCGCTTTCTGTGCAGCAGAAAAATCCGTCCTTATTCATATTCGTTTTGCTCCTTTCATTCGTGTTTTTTCGGCTTTACAGTACATTTTATGCGTATTTGCACTTGTATGTTACAAATGGGATATTTTGACATATACATAACAATGGTATCTCAAAAACAGCATTGACACCGCCGCAAATGTGTTATATACTGTGTCTGTCAGACAGATCCTATACGATTTTTACATCTATAAAGCAAGGGAGCTCGTGAACGGGCTGAGAGGGAATTGCAATTCCGACCTTTGAACCTGATTTGGATAATGCCAACGTAGGGAACGGTTGTTTTAGTGCGCATAAAAACATCGGCTCCCGCAGACAGTGTGGGAGCTTTTTTGACGGACAAAAGAAAAGAGGTATTTTTGTATGAATAAAAAGGTAAGTATTCAGAAACTCGCAATTTCAGGCGTTCTCATCGCATTAGCAGTAGTGCTGAGCGGATTTTCAATCCCGATAGGAGCGTCAAAGTGTTTTCCCATTCAGCATATGGTAAACGTGATAGCAGGCACACTGCTCGGACCGTGGTACGCTGTGGGAATGGCATTTGTCACATCGCTTATAAGACTTATAATGGGTACAGGCACACTGCTTGCTTTCCCCGGAAGTATGGTAGGCGCACTCTGCTGCGGACTTGCTTTCAGATACATTTTCCCGAAATGGTCGTTTGCTAAGCGTGTTCCGATAGCTTTCCTCGGCGAGATAATCGGCACAGGTATCCTCGGCGCTATGGCGGCTTTCCCTATTGCTACATTTGTAATGGGCAAAGAGGCGGCTTTATTCACCTACGTTATCCCCTTCGGCGTAAGCACGGTAGGCGGTGCGCTCATAGCGTCCGTCCTCATGTTCGCCCTCGCAAAGACGGGAGTTATAAATATGATGTTCAGACAGACAAGCGAGAAAAAAGCGTAAACGTCCATAAATAAATCAAAGCCACAGAGATTATTCCCTGTGGCTTTTAGTTTGTAGAAAAAGTTTTTTCAAAAAAGTGCTTGTTCTCAATCTCCGTCCCCCTCAGGACGCTCTGTTGACTTTGCAGAGATGCAAAACCGGCAGAGCAAGCAACGCTAACCCTCATTTTCAAAAATATAAAGGTTTTTCGACAGCCTGAACGGCCTGCGTTTACAAGCCGTTACTTATATACCTATCCTTTTGTTATATACAGCCTCTTAGTCCCCGTATTTTCGCAGAAATATCTGTCATGCTCCGCAAGAAGCATTGTCGGCGTATTCGCACCGAGCAGCCGCTCAAGCTGTATCCTTGAAATAATATCAACGAAGTTCAGCGGTTCATCCCATATATAAAGGTTTGCGGGTGTAGCAAGACTGCCCGCTATAAGCACCTTCTTTTTCTGTCCGCACTGAGATTTTCCGTTCGGCCGATAAGCTCCCTGCGTGAAAATCCAAGCTTTGCGAGTATCGCACGGACAAGCTCTGCGTCAACACCGAGCCGCTCCGAAAATTCGTCAAGCGTTCCGCAAAGCCCATTTGTATCCTGCGGCAATACCGATATTTTAAGTCCCGGCGCTTTTGCTATACTTCCGCTGTAGCTTATATCCACCCCTGCGATGATTTTAAGGATTGTAGATTTTCCACAGCCGTTTTTGCCCGACAGACACAGCCTTTCCCCGTCAGACAGTGTAAATGAAACAGGCTCGCATAAAGCGTTGCCGTTATCGTTATCGTAATAGTCACAATAGTACGGCACAAGATTCTGCACCGAAAGCACCGTTGCCGATTTTGCCTTTATTGACGGTATTTTCAGCGTATCAATGTATTCACGGTTTTTCAGAAGCTCCGATTTTTCATCTATAGCTGTCTGCCTGCGGCTTTCCACCGCCTTCATACGTTTCATCATAGCTTTTGCCTTAGCGCTCAACGGCTCTCCTGTCAGGCAATTTTTCCGTTTTCGTCGGGTCAATCCCTATCTTTCTCCCCTCCGCTGTGTCAGCCCACTTTTTACTGCGCTCTGCGGCGGCTTTGAGATGCCCTATCTCACTTTTCAGCTTCTTGTCACGCATAAGTTCGTTTGCTTCTTTTCTGTCAAAATTTTCTTTCCACACGCTGTAGTTACCGTTTATTATTTCGGTATCACTGCGGTTTAATGACAGTATGTGGTCGGTGCATTTGTCGAGCAGGTCACGATCGTGCGACACGAGTATAAATCCGCTCTTTGCTTTAAGATAATCGCCTATCGCTTCTCTTGCGTCAAGGTCAAGGCAGTTGGTAGGCTCGTCTATCAGCAGGAAAGCATTGTCACGCAAAAACAGCAGGCACAGCAGAAGCCTTGTCTGTTCGCCGCCCGACAGCGTACTGAACGGTCTGTACAGAATGTCGCAGTCCGTATCCATATAAGACAGCTCACGGATTACCTCCCACTCCTGCACATCAGGACAGATTATTCCGATAAGTTCACTGCCGCTCATATTCTTGTCCTCTACGTCAAACGGAAAGTACAGGAACTCTGCCTTTGTGTTTACCACACCGCCGTTTTCAAGTTCGCCCGTCAACAGCTTCAGAAGTGTGGTCTTGCCACGTCCGTTCCTGCCGATAAGCCCCGTTTTCCACGTTGTGTCAAGCGTGAATGACACATTCTCATACACGGCTTCATCACAGCCGTCATAATAATAGGTTAAATTGTTTACACTGATTATAGACATAATATCATACCCCTTTCTGTATCAAAAAAGCCGCAGGAACATACGCTCCCACGGCTTTTTATCCCGATTTTCGCATAAACACACGGCGAAAAAGGGCATAATACAAGACCGACAGCAATACATTCCTGCATTGCAGACACGAAACCAAGCCCGTTTCATCACCCGTATTATCATATAGGGCGGCAGGGGCTATAAGGGTATTTCGTTCTGCTCTTATCAGGAATTTGTACGCATTGCATTCGGTCCTTTCATTTTGAATTTAGAATATCGGAACTTCCGATACAAGCGGATTATAACACAGCTTACTTTATTTGTCAAGAGGCAGACCGAAAATTCAATTTGGGTATTTGAGCGATTTACGGCAAAATTCAGACGAGTTGACAAAAAATAACTGATATGCTATAATTTATTTTACAGGGATATTTTGCCTGTATTTACTTGAAAGCCGAATGCGATACTATTAACGATACTATTAAAAGGAGCAATTCGACCGATGAAAATTAAAAACCGTTTTAAAAAAGCTGTGGCGGTACTGATGCTTGTCACAATGACCTCAATTTCCGTATGCGCCTGTGCCGATAAGAGCGGATCTGACAAGTCAGGCGAGCCTGGTGCGGTGCAGGGAAACTACTATCTTGACGCAGACAAATCAAAGCAATACATCAGCTTTAACGAGGACAACAGCTTCAGATTTGTCGGATATGATTTTGAAGTGCTCTCAAAAGACCTTGTCGGTGATATGATAGAAGATAAGACGGCTCTTGCCGAAAGGCTTGACGATGCTTATACATATCATTTTGATAAGGATACGAATGAGCTTTGGTTTAGCGTTCTGCAGTCCGATAGCTCCGATTCCGCTGAATTTGTGATTCCGATGCAGCTCGGAGGCGACAAACAGAGCGTGACGTTTCTGAATAAAACATATAAAATTGCACAGTAACAATTACGGCACACTTAATATACACGGTGTGCCGTTTTGGGTATCGGAGGGACAACTTATGGGCGGTATAATGTACCGGACGGAAAATCTTAATAAAAGCTATGCTGACGGTGACGGAGTGTGCTATGCTCTGAGGGATGTAAATCTTGATATAAGCAAGGGGCAGATGGTGGCGATTGTCGGCGAGTCGGGGAGCGGAAAATCAACGCTTTTAAATATACTCGGAGCGATAGACAGCGCAACCGACGGAAAGGTCATAGCGAACGGAAAAAATATAGCAGGTCTGTCCGAAGAACAGCTTAGCACTTACCGCAGTAAAACTGTGGGATTTGTTTTTCAGGCGTTTCATATCATTGATTGCTACACGGTATATGACAATATCGAGCTTCCGCTTATAATAAACAAAGTGCCGGGATCACAGCGTGACGATATGATCAGGAAAGCGGTCGCACGGGTGGGGCTTGATGATAAGCTGAGAACCAAGTGCAACAAGCTGTCGGGCGGAGAAAAGCAGAGGGTGGCTATTGCAAGGGCGCTTGTTCATTCGCCTGATGTAATACTTGCGGATGAGCCTTGCGGAAATCTGGACAGCCGTAACAGTGAAAGCATAATGGAACTGTTGCGTGGGCTTGTCGATGAAGATACTCTTGTGGTGATGGTCACTCACAGCAAGACAGACGCACGGTTGTGCGACAGAATAATTACGCTCAGTGACGGTATGGTGGTAAGCGATGAAATTATACGATGAAATAAGGCTAGCTGTAAGAGAAGGAAAAAAGTGTCTGCCTTATCTTATTATTACCGCACTTATGTTTGCGATAGTTTCTGCGGTTGCGTCCTGTCTGTTTCTGACAGCAGTGAATTTACGGCGGGATTATTACGATTATCTTGATAAACAGACGCAGGGAGGACACGAATTCATTGTAACCTGCGGTTATACTGCCGGTGTTAAGGACAAGCTGTCGGAGTGCGGCTTTGATAAAGCTGTACATCTGTCGTCGGCGGATTATGATGCCGGTATATATGTGTCTGACAGCGGAAAGAAAATCGGGCTTCTGCAAAATCTTCCGCTGTACTTCATTGATGAGCTGCTTAGCGAGTCCTCAGGCTTCGACTGTGAAATGATCGACGGAGAGGATATAAAACCGTGTTTCGATACTCCGGAATCTGACAGTATGTGGATAAATGAATATATAGCCCTTTCGGAATCGCTTGCCGTCGGTGATAAGTTGAGTGTTAAAAGTAAAGAAAAAACGATAAAGGAATACACGATAGCAGGAATATACAGCGGAGAGAACACAGTTTTTGCGTATCCCGTTATCGTTCCGTTTAATTCATATTACGACAGTGCGGTTGCAAATAACCGACAGATTGACAGCGTTTTTTCATGCACGATAAACAGCATGCACCAATATGACAAAACGGTCACGGCGGCAAGGCAAAACGGGTTTGATATAGATACAAGTGCGTTTGAAATGGGTATAACCGCTATTAACTATGCGTACATACTTTTTATCGGGCTGGCTGTTTTGTTTGCAGGGATAGCTTTCTTTTCTGTTTTAAATACATTTTCGGTAACAATAGCGAAACGCTCGCATATAATGACAAATTTCATACTGTTGGGGGCGAGAAAAAACAACGTATACGCAATATATTTTATCCCTTATTTTTCATCGCTGCTGCTCGGCGCTGCAATCGGATTTTTGCTGATGCACCTGCTGTTTTCCTATGTTTCATCCCTGACAAAAAGCCTGCTTTGCTTCGAGGTGGCTTTGGAAACGGCAAGCGGCATTGTGGGCATATCGGCATTCGCTCTCTTGTTTATAGCCGTACTTGCGGTTATGCTTTATTGCAAATTCCGCACGCTGAGCGGAATAAACCTCTCTGATACGGTAAGAGAATATGACAGATAACAGAAAGGCGTAAGATGAAAATAACCGATATATTAAAGCTGGCAATGAAGAATCTGACCGGACACAAGCGTATTATGCTGAGGGTGGCTGTAAGCGTTTTGACTGTTGTGCTGCTGTGCTGCTCTGCGGCTGTTTTTGTGTCGGCAGTTACCGATGAATTATCGGATATACAGTACAAGCATATAGATCAGGCGTGTGCGATGGTGTCTGCATATTCCGATACCGCAAAGCAGGCAGAGGATACTGCGGACGATATTATATCAAAAATAACCGCCGTGTCAGAAGTAATCTCCTGCAACGTCGGTTATCAATACGATATATATATACGACAAGCGAATATCTGAATTCCATATCACAGTCAAATTACAGTGAAGACCATCTGGTGAAGGATATAACGCTTATCTGCGGTGACGATATGAAAAAAACTGCGTCTGTGGATATGATGCGGCAGTACAAGCATATTCTTGCGGTAGATATGCGGTATGATGTGATTTCGGAAAATCAGCGCATCAGCTTTGAACACAACTATCCCGACAAACAGATCTTTTTGTACGGCAGAAACATAAGCGGCGATGACGAGGTCGTTATTTCGGAAGATTTTCTGTCCGAACTGGGATTTACCCGTGAGGAAATGGAAAGGCTGACAGGCAATCGTGTTTCACTGAAACGTACCGACAACGGTGAAATATATCTTGACGGGTTTACCGTTTGCGGAATAGCAAGCAGTGAGGCTGCCGCAAGCGTGTTCGAACAAAGCTCGATGATGATTACAAAAAGCGCCGCCGAAAAAACAAAACTCTGCTACAGCGATGCCACAGTAAATCTGTATTATGACAGCTTTCAGAAAGCGCTTGAAGCGTGTGAGCAAGCCGAAAAAAACGGTATTCACGCAACTGCCGGACTCAATCTTATGATATATTCAAGAATAGACAGAGTAAGTGCCTTTATCGAAAAGATTCTGATTGTTATACTTCCGCTTATATGTGTTTCAATGTTGCTGTCGGCGGCATCCGCACTTTTGCTGTATTACTCGGACACCGCACAGAGAATAGCTGTGATGAGAGCGCTCGGAGCCACAAAAACGGATGTGTACGGAATAACTCTTGCGGAAACGGTTCTTGCTGTTTTTGTTTCGGGTATAGCCGGATTTCTGCTGTCGGTCGGTGTAAATGCCATGTATAACATATGGCTTGAAAGCTATTTTGATTTATCTGTGCAGATTATAAGCACTGTTCAGCTTATCGCAGGTGCGGTATCCTGTATGTTTAAGTTTGCTTGTGTACTTACAGCGTCTTTTGTAACAACGATAAAAATCTCATCTGCATCTATAGACCGTATGCTGAAAGGTGAGCGCTGACGCCCTCACGCCTGCATCGCTCCCTTCGGCATCTGTCTGTCACGAGGCCGCTTTCTTATGCGGAAAATAATATCCGACACGATAAAAGAAACTATAAGCCCCGCAAGCAGTATCACCACTGCAAGCAACGCCGCAACAGGCAGACTGTCGGAAAGCTCGGTCGGCAGAAACTTAAATCCCTTCACCATAAAATGATCCCCGAAAAAGCCTGATATCAGGTTGAATATCGAGTATCCGAAGAGGACGATCCACATAAGAAAATAAGTCGATGCAAGCGGCAGACTGACGCCGATTATTATTGCCAATATAAGCAAAAAGTCGGGCAGAGCGGAAGGGTTCACAACAGCGGTAACAATAATCGCAGGTATCAGAGCCACAACGCTCATTATCAGCAAAAATACCTGCACAGCCCTCGTCCGCAGACACTTGTAAAGCCTGCTTGTGCGGATATAGACGCTCACATAAATATCCGAATACAACGATGACACGCCGAAAAATAGGAGCACTGTTATAAACGGTACGGTCGTCAGATAAAACGGATAATCATCACTGCCTCTTATTTCAGGCGCAACCGCCATCCCAACGGTTACCGCCACAATGACAGCGGCAAAGCATATAAGCCACGCAATATTGGCACCGGTAAGCCTGAAAACACGCTTTATAATAAACTTCAGCGATAAAAGAAAATTCTTCATATCTTCATATACCTCCTCAAAACTGCCAGTTTTCCTTGATATAACGGCAGGCAGATACTGTTGATACTGCCGCTCCGACCGCCCCGACTACTGTTAATATAATGCTCATAGTAAGTGCGGCGCTGTAGCTTATATGGCTTGCCGCCGTTGCTGTTGCCGACAGAATAAACATAGCGACAAGCAACGCTATCAGAAGAAGAATGCTTCTTGCGTTAGCGGTTTTTGTAGATACGAGCGGACGTATCAGAATGCCTGACAGAAGCGATGCGCCGAGCGAAAACAGCACCATAGGCGGCAGATCTGCAAATTCAAGCTCACCGCCTGCAAGCGTGAAAATTCCGAGTACGAGCGATACTGCCACCGCAGTAACAGACGAGATTATAACAGAGCCTGCAAGCGACTTGCCAAACTTTTCTCCGCCGTGCTTTATCGTCCTTGCGTACTTACTGCCGTCAACCTTGTAGTAGAGATTTATAGCGTTGCCGTTTATTAAGAGCGCACCTGCAAAGCCGATAACACAGCACACTGTGTTAAGGGCGGAATATGCAATATCGTCATTTTCCTCTGCGACCGCTGTGCTGTCGTCTGTGGTTTCTCTGTCGCTTTTTCCTGCGGCAGAGCCGACTAAGAAGCCTATAACATAAATTGCCGCAACCATAACAATCATAATGAGGGAAACCTTGAACAGCGTGTTAGCATTGAATAAGCGTACCGATTTCATCATACTTATGCCTCCTTTTTAAGAGCAAGGCGTTTTTCTTCCGCAATCTTCATAAGGTCAATGCTAAGCTGGCTTAATGTAGGACGTTCCGTAACAGCACCCAGTGCTTCGAGCTTCAGCTTGTTTTCGGCTAAGGCAAGACCTGTTGCTGTGGACGATGAATGGGAAGAGCAGAGCAGAAGCGGCGATATTTTGTCAAGGCTTTCAGGCTCGGCACTGAGGGCAATATACTTGTCCTTTAAGTCCTCTGTGAAGCCCTGCTCGATTACCTTGCCGTTATCCATAAATATTACATAGTCTGCGGCATTCTCCATATCAGCTATGTTGTGGGTCGAGAAGATTATACTCCTTTCGCCGTTACCGCTGTCTATATAGTCACGGAAGCGGTCGCACAGCCTGTCACGCATAAGCGGGTCGAGCGATGAGCCTGGCTCGTCAAGCACCAGTAAATCTGTATCTCTTGCAAAAGCTGATGCCAAGAACACTCTCATCTTCATACCGTCCGACATACTCGATAAAGGCTTTTTGCTGTTTTTCTCATCGGTAACGCCAAGCTCACCGAGAAGTGAATAAAATCTGTCCTTGCTGAATTTATCGAACGCAAGGCTCATAGAAAGTGCAATATCCCTCACCTTCCAGTTAGCCGGGAACATCGCCTGAGATGCACAGTAGCCGATGCGTTCCTTTACATTACCCTTGTCGGCGTTATCGGTTTCTCCGAAATATGTTACTGTGCCGTCTGTCTTTGCGGTGATGCCGCAGATTATATCCATAAGTGTTGTTTTTCCTGCGCCGTTAGCACCGATAAGCGCCGTTGCGAAGCCTTTCGGGAATGAAAGGTCAACAGGACCCAGCGAAAAATCTTTATATTTTCTGGTAAGATTACTTACCTTGATTACCTCTTCCATATTATCTCCTTTTATATGAATCATTAAATACTGCCGAGTGTTTTCAGCACCTCGCATACCTCGTCAACGGATAGCCCCGCAAGCCTTGCACAGTCGAGTGCGTCCTGCAGATGCTGTTCGAGAAGGCGCATATACTGCTCCTTTATCATACCCGTGTCCTGAGCGTTGACTATATAGCCCTTGCCCTGAACTGCACTGACAAGCCCCTCCGAGCAAAGCTCCTCATATGCTTTCATAGTGGTTATTACGCTGATTTTAAGCTCTTTTGCAAGTCCTCTTATCGAGGGAAGATATTCCCCGGCAGAAATCGTGCCGTTCATAATACGTTCCTTGAAGTCGGCTGAAATCTGCTTGTATATCGGAATATCGGAATTAAGAAGAATTTTCATATTTCCTCCTTTTCAGATTAGTAAGCTTACGTCACATAACAGGTAATCGAACTGTTTATGTGTTATATATACAGTATATACTGATACAGGCGATTTGTCAATAGGGAAAATGAAAAAAGTCGGGGAATTTCTTCTTCAGGTTGTAGAAAAAGTCTGTTTTTATAAAATAGTGCAAATTCTCTAACCCTAACCCCAAACCCCTTCCCCGTGGGAAGGGGCTATATTACTGGGGCTACCGCCCCTAGTCCCTGTCGGGGGCTCCGCCCCTGCGACCCCATTTTTAAACAAGCAGGAGGTTTTTTGACAGACTGTTTCTTCTTTTCATAATTTTTTCACCCTCAGTTATTATTCAATTAACAAACAGGCGTTATAATTTAGCCATAGTCGAAGGAAAAGGATTTCCGACGGCGATAAGGCGAGTGCCTTGATAACCGCTCAGGCGGTACTATTATAGGGGCGCAGTTACCGCAGATGCGATACCGCTCCGGCTAAGTACAACGAAAGTTTATATACATCCCCTCGATCAATAAGCAGGAACTCCCCCGATGAAAAGTCGGGGGAGTTCTTGTGTGCCGCTGTAGCGCAAAAAGGGGTTTGGGGCGTAGCCCCAAGCGGGGTGAGGGCTGTCTCTTATACACATCTCCGAGCCCACGAGACGG
>ERZ1027085.167-NODE-167-length-42228-cov-6.372110_pt1 | contig 42228 bp, 56 predicted proteins | sample MGYA00519415_ERZ1027085 | MGnify/ENA primary metagenome ERZ1027085 (study PRJEB26926, sample SAMN06164436) | human gut metagenome | biome: ENVO:00009003; feature: ENVO:2100002; material: ENVO:00002003 | host: Homo sapiens | place: USA | collected 2012 ...
CAACATAATCAATCGCTTCTTGGTTCTCGATGATTTCTCGGTAGAGAAGGGTGTTCCCGGTCATAATGAAGTAGCGAGCCGCCTTGTAAATCTCCACGCCAGCAAGATTGTTCTTGCCCTTGAAGGGGAGAGTTCCACGGAGTAGGATATGGAATCCACGCCCACTCCGGGATTTCTCCGTATAGCTGTGGCACTTACCGACAATATCAGCCCCGAGGACGCTCATAAGACCGTCTTCATCGTACCCCTCGTCAATATCAATCCCGACATACCCATTGTCCGCAAATACGAAACCGCAGTAGTCGTAATAGTGCTGGTTGTACGATTCGAGAGCAGTCTCGAAATCAGACCATGTTTCCGGGTTGGTTGAGGAAGCGGCTTCGTTCTCCCATGCTTTCATAGGGACTTTGCTTCCATCATTCGCACACACCCACTGGTCGAGTTTCTTTAATTCCTCGGGAATATTGTCATAGTAAACCACGCCGCTTTGCCACCTTTCTTTCCAGCTCATTTACGAGCTTCCAAATGCTGTCCTGTGAGATACCTTTGGACTTCGCCAACTGATAGATATTGTCCGGGACGGTATCGCCCTCACGATAGATATACAGGAGCATTGCTCGGTCATTATCGGAGAACGACTTGAGTGCGCTGTCACACGCCGCCCAGTTATGCTTGTCTGCTTCCGAGTGGAACTTCGGTCTGTCGTGTCGAGCATAGAATCGCAGACAATGATTCACATACTCGGAGTAGAAAGTTCGGCTCATTTACTTGCCCTCCTTCATTTCCCCATACATGGAACTCAACTGGGCTTTCTTCGCTGTCTTTTTGACCTCGACACCCTCGAAATACCACTGGTTATCAATACAGATAGGGTAGTCCGGGTTGTCAGATTCCACCAGCTTACCAGTGTCAATGATATGCTGTGCCGCAGACACGGAGAGGTTGTTCTTTACGAAATCCTTCCCGGTGCGGAGCAGAGCGTTCACTCTGCCGTTGACGTTCTTCAACTTATACATTGTGTATAACCTCCTTAAATTCATTATTCAGAGCTTCCACATCGACATTGCAAAGCTCCTTGAGTTTGTAGCGTTCCGGGTAGGTATCGTCCATTTCGTAGACCTCCCTCATGTGAATGTGTTCCTTCAACATATCCCGGTAGAATCTCTCGAGACGCTTCTTACCGAACCCGAGGTAAACATGAAGCGTCCACAGCACCATTGCGTCAATGTCGAGAGAATAGGCTTCGTCATGCTCAAGAATCTGTCGGTCGATTTCGTGGATTGCCGCCGCTGTCGCTCTTTCCTTGGCTGACTTCTCCGCATGAGAGACCATGTGGTCGAAATCACTGACTTTCAGATTCAGAGTGGGTTCTTTCTGCACCTTTATTCCGGCTTTCTTCTGCCTACGCCGTTCAGCTCTGTTCATTACCCACACCTTCCTTCAAGAGCGAACCATGAGGGAGGGTGAGAATCCAATCGCAGAACATACGCCACTCGTCCAGCTTGTGACCTCTGCGATATTCCAGCATATTCAGAAGGTTTTCGTAGGTCATAGTGACCGTTCGCTTCTGATTGAAAGAGGAGGGCAAAAGCTGAATCATGTTCCACCAAAACTGCTTACGCTCAACATCGGTGAAATCACCCTCACTCACGAGCCTGTTGTAATCGTTGTACCAGCCACGATTGTTGTTAAGCTCGTTAATCACAACACCGAGAATCGCCTTGCTCGGCTCGTCCAAATGCTCACAGGAGAAGTCCTCGAAGGTGAACTCCTTTGCCTGTATCTTGTGCATGGTGGAACAGCTATTAGCTGTCGTGCCGACCTTGTATGTATCGAACTCCTTCCACCAATAGAGAGGAGCGGTAATATCCACCGATACGAAAATCTGACGAAGGAACTTACGGTGAGGTGCGCCGCCACGAATGAGCCGGGTCATAAGGTCTTTATCATTGTCACCGATTGCATAGCACTCATACGGAGTACAGTCATGCTCCTTCGGGTGACAGATACCTTCTCGGTCGATGATTCCACACTTGCCGCAGTCAACCGCCGGGTAGCTGTCGGAGCGTTCCCAGCTATTGAGGGGATTTCTCATTCCTCGGATAGCGTGTTCCCAGCCCCATACATCGGGTTTCTCAAATTTAATCATCGCTCACTCCTCCTTAATAGCAGTTCTTGGCTCGAGACAGGCTTGCCATCTGACGCTTCATCATGTCCTCGTAAAACTCGTTGCTCGGGTTATCCACCTTGTAGCAAGGGCGGTCTCCGAAGAACACACAGTAGGTATCTGTGGTCTTCTCATGTACGATGGTGGTGTATTCCTCGGTCATAGCCGAACCAGCCATAACAGGCTCACCAGCTTCGGTCACATCGAACCCGGTACAGGTGCTACCCCAAATCTGTGAGAAACACTCAACACTGAAATCGAGGTAGACTTTCTTGCGGCTATCATTCTCCTTAATCTCGGCAATCTTCTGAACGAAGTCCGGGTCATGGGCGAGAGCCTGTTGTGCCTTATAGAGCAGAAGCTCCAAATTCGGGATTCTTGCCACCATACCTCACACCCCCTCTACATGAGAAGCGAGCATATCGGCTTGGTGTGTCCACAGAACATTTGTATATTTATGCACTGCTCGTGTATAATCGTTCCATTCGGACTTATCGCAGAAAGCTCCCATGTGATAGCGAATACACATGATTTCCTCCTCGGTGAGCTTGAAATACTGTGCCAGCACAATAACCGACTTATCACCGTGACCCTTGAGCAGAGTGTCCATAGCGTATTCCCACTTGGAATCGTCTCTGATTTCCTCGCCGCCGAGAGTTTCGGCAATGACCGGGTGCTGGTAGTTGTCCATCTTACAGAGGTCGTGGAACATACCAACCAGCAGAGGTGAGCGAGGGTTCTGCCAGTCAAGACGGCACTCCTCCGTGAGCTTCTTGAGGTAGTGAGCTACCATGTAGCTGTGGTCGAACAAACCACCCTCATAATTACCGTGATACTTAGTGCTTGCCGGAGCGGTGAAGAATCCCTTCTCCAACAGGTCTTTCTTGACCTCCGGGGGAACAATGTCACCCATGAGGTTATTGAACTTCTCAATACGTTCTGCCAGTGTCATACGTCACCCTCCTGTCTGTGAAGACTGCGCTCTTTCTCGAACCCATTCGGGTAACGGTTGCGGAGCTTGTCTACGTTCATCTGCAACACCGTCTCGAGGTCGTAGCCGATAGCGTGGGCGGTAACTGCGAGATACCACGCCACATCGCCCAGCTCTTTTGCGAGGTGAGCTTTGTCCAGCTCGTGACCTTGGAAGCGGTACTTCTTAACCATGTCCACACACTCGCCGGATTCACCACAGAGACCCATAACGCCGTTGAGAAGAATCTCGTCATTGTTCGGGTGGTTCATGCCAGCCGCAGTGCGGAGAGCTTCGGTCTGATACTCATTGATTGTCATTTCTTTTCACCTCCGATAAACAGAAACTTGGTATCTACCTCCACAGTGAGTGCGGTAGTAACAGGGTGATTGTCAGCTTCAATCAGAGCGGACAGGTCGAACCCCAGCTTCTCAAGATACTCAACCGCCGTCTTTGCGTTCTTCATGGATTCCACATTCGCAATCACATTGATATAATTCTTCTCAATTTCACGAAGGGTTTCGGAACGCTTTGCTTTCAACTGACGGAGAGCGTCAGTACCGTCCGTGAAATCCTTCATAATGTACATACGAATGTTCTCTTTATCAGACAAATCAGAGAGCTTCGTTGTCAAAGAGGTGTACCAACCACAGGTAGTATCAATCCCTTCAACCTTCTCGAGAGCTTCTTTCCAGCGGTTCGCCACCGTATCAGCTTCCGAAATCAAACGGAACACCTCGTCCACAGTTTCATTGATTTTCAGAGCTTCGTCTCTCTGTGCAAAATAGGCTTTTTCAGCCGTTGCGTACTGGATTTCGACCTCTGCCTTTGCGTCACTCTGTTTGGCTTCCAGCCATTTCACCAACTGTCGTTTCGTCATAGTTATGACCCTCCTTCAATTCGATATATTTGTTCAGATACCAAACGGCTTTCTTCATGTCCTCGAGACCATTCTTCCGCTTGGCACGATACAGATACTTGAAAGCATTGCACTGACAAAAATTCAGAACAGCTTCCACGCCCTGTGTCTCGAGCATTACCTCAATGCACTCGAATTTCCCGGTCTCATAATGTGCCGGGTGATTGACATTATCTGTCATGCGACACCTCCTATTAAAAATCCGGGAGAGGAGCTTGCCCCTCCCGGCTGATTGCTTAACCCAACAGTGCGTCAATATCCAGTCCAGTCTTAGTCGGAGCGGAAGCAGTCTGTGTCTTAGGTGCGGCTTTCGGAGCGGCATTGTTACCACTGCCGAGAGTGAGCGCACGAGCGACAGGCTCGGTGTCGAAACCATCTGCCGGAGACTTGTCCCCGAGGTTTGCGAAAGTGACTTCCTTGTTTGGGTCTTTGTTGCTCGGAACTTTGGTGTGAACAACCTCTGCACGAATGTAGTGATTGATAAGCTGTTCCGGGTCAATGTCCTCCATCGTGTAGTCATTCATAGCCGTCTTAGCGAAGTAGGAGAAAGCGTTCAGAGCCTTTTCGTTGTATTCGTCATTCTTATCCTTGATAGAAAAACGCTCGGTGTGGGTTGCGCCCTGTGCGTTTACCAGCTTGATTTCGATACGACCGAAATCCTCGTCATAGGTTGCATCATAAATGCGGAAAACGTATTCTCCCTCCGGGATAATTACAAAACCGCTCGTCATAGGGATTCTTGCCATTGTAGTGTCCTCCTTAAAAAATTCCTTTTTTCGTACTGTTGGCGAAGACGATTTCCGTCAACTTCCATGCCTGTTCCTCGGTGAAACCAGCCTTGATATAGCTGTTGTACATATTGTGAAGCTCAACAGCGGCTTCATCGTACTTCTCAACCTTGAGAGCTTCCTCACGTTGTTCTTCGAGAGCTTTCATTTCCTCGGTCTGCTTCTTATGCAGTTCCATGACCTGTTCGGTCAGTTCCTTACTGTTTGCCATGAATTTGTCCTCCTTATTTAACCGTCATACGGTAGGTTTCAGATTTCTTGCTGTACTTATCCAGCAATCCGTCAGCTTTCAGAGCGTCCTTATCAACGCTGGTAGTCTCGGAACGAGAGATAGTCCACACATAGGTAGAACCCTTGACTTCGACCTTCTTATCACCATCACGGAACTGCCCCATAGCGTGTTCCTTGATAATGTCATTGATGGTCTTGAGACGCTTCTCCTTGTCTGCGGTAGAAGCGGAAATCTTGTCCAGCTCCTTCTTGAGACCTTCGGCTTCTGCAATCAGAGCTTCAATGTCAGTCTCGGGAGACAGGGTGTTGGTGCGGAGTGCCGCAAGGATTTCAGCGTCCTTCTTCTCGTCATACTCCGGGGAGATACCAGTATCGACATAATCAACCCACCACTGCTCAACGGCGGCTACCTTGTCTGCGAAGTCCGGGTAACGCTCGGAGACCTTGAACTCAACAGTGATGGTGTTGCTTGCGGTCGGCTGATACGCCGCCGGGTCTTTGTAGTCCTTCTCGTCAAGGAAGGAAGCGACCATAATCACATCGTCCACACCGTACAGGTAAGCGTATAATGCCGCCTGTAATGCGTAATACTCGGGAACATCGTTCTGCCAGTCCTCCGCACGTTTGGTGGTCTTCATTTCGAGAACAGCTTCGATGGTCTTGCCGTCTTCACCCTTCATCAGATAGTCCCACATACCGCCGAGGTGTTTGCTCTCCGGGAAGAAATCTCCCCATGTCTTATTGAAGTAGTCCTCACCCCACACATCGGAAGGGCGAACAATGTCCATACCGTAGGACTGCTCCATGTAGCGAGCCTGTTTCGGCTCGATGGTCTTACCAGCAACCGTGTAGATAGTGTCCTCGAAGGGCTTCTCATAGGTCTTGGTAATCGCACACCACATTTCAAATGCGGTACTCCACGGATTCAGACCGAGGATAGTAGCGAAGCGAGTACCTGTGATTTTCTTGGTTCTCTTGGGAGGGGCAATCTGAATACGATTGCCCTCGAGCCACTTAATGTCTGCCATTACTTAGCCCCTCCTTCCAGCATTGCGGTAATCTTCTGAATCAGCGTCTCGCAATCGGACTTGGAAATCTCCGTGAATCCCTTGGTCTGTACTGCGATGTTCGCAATCAGTTCCTCCTTGCTCGGGTCAGCGTCCTTGAGCTTCTTGAGAACAGCTTTCAGACCCTTAATCTGTAAAGCAGAAGCATTGTCAGCCGGAGCAGTCAGATTCTCCTTCACTTCCTGTCTCTGCTCGGGAGTAGCCGGGGCTTTCTTCTCTGCCGCCGGAGCGGAAGCAGTCTCGCCATTGCCGAGATTTGCGTCAATGGAATCGCTCTCGCAAATGTCCAGCGCAATCATATACAGGTAACGGCGCATATAGGTGATGGAAGAACCGAGAGCTTGCATTTCGTTTGTAGCCTGTTTGCCAGCGTTGCTCACGATAGGAGCAATCTGATTGAACGGAGCAACGAACGGTACGGATTCCTCCGGGTTGTCGGTGTTGATGATGTTCATGGTTGCAACATCAGCGGTGAAGTTCACCACAGGGATAAGACCAACCTCATTGAAAATGCGGATAGCGGTCGGTACAATGTCCTCAAGCTCGAAGTATTTGAAGGACAGGTGCATATTCTTTCCTGTCTTCTCCACGTTCGCTTCAAGGAACTTTGCCCTTGCAGTAAGGAGCTTCTGATATACATTTGTGGTCTTGGTAGTAGTTGCCATTTTCTTTGTCCTCCTTGGCTTTTTAGTTTTTTCGGGTTTGATACCCTTGAAATCGTCAACTCGCTTTTTCGCCATTGCGATGTAGAAACTTCTGTCTACCTCGTCAATGGACAGCTCGTTATCGTTGTCGATGATACAGTGTTCCGGGAGAGAATCTATTTTCGCTTCGGAATCGTCCTCGGCTTTCACCTTGAAGATTTTTCCGTATCTCTCGTCCGCTGTGGCGTACACTCGGTTCACCTTCTGAACGGACTGCTTTTCACCGTCCACCACATGATAGGCTTCCCGGTACTTCGCCCCGGCTTTGGCGATAATCTGAAACTGGAAAATATCATCGCAACTATTGATGGTGTCTTCGACAGGCGTTCCGTTTACAAAGAACTCCTTGAGGGCGGTAGCCACAATCACACAGGAGTTATTGATATTGAAAGCACCAGCCGGAGCGATACCCTTCACGAGATAGCCGCCTTTGGTTTTTGCTTTGCCGCCCGGCTGAACCTCAACGTAGTTGTTTACGTCTTTCTGCGCTATCTTGACAACGGTATCTTCCTCGAGGTCAAAGCCTGTACGAGACTGCCATTCAGCACAGATAGCGGTCAGTGTGTCGTAGTCCTTCTTATCGCACTCGACCATGATACCGTCCGTGTTGAGCTGGACAATTCGCAGTCCTTCAATCTCTTGGTAACAATGCTCTGCAAGTTCCAGTAGATATAACTGCCCGGAAATGCAGACCGACCTACCCATGAGAGGGTCGTAGAGGTCGTTGTACTGATTCAGCAAGCAACCGTAGGTGGTGTTGCAAACCAGTTTCAGAGCGTTCGCCGTGTGCTTATCGCCAGCGGCTTTCGCTTTCATACGGCGGTCGAGAATGTCCTCGTAAATCTGCGGAGACGGAATGTTTCTGCTTGTGTACCCATTGATGGTACAGAGGTGTGGGTAGTAGCTTCCTACGTCCTCATTCCAAATTCCTCTATCCTTGGTTTCCTCCCAAAAGAAGTTTGGGATTGCACCATGAATACCGCCATACCCGAGTGTCACAGGACACTCACCGATGTTCAGATTGAACTTGCCTTTGAAAAGCTCACTGTCTGAAATGGAGAGGTCATACATTCTATCGAAGAAAGCGAAAACCTCGGGTGGTATGTACTCTTTTCGCAGATTGTCCGGGTACACATACTTGCGTTCATCATCGTGCGGCTTCTTGGTTGCTTTCAGCATTGCCGCAGTCAGTTTGGCGTTCGTCATACCCATTGCCTTGACTTCATCAAGACCAGCCAGCCGACCGAGGTTGATTTTGTTCTTCAAGTAGTCTTTACGAATGTCAATCAGTCTCTCGGCGGTATCAACGTCATGTTTGCAGTAGAACTCTGTCTCGGCTTTTTCCTCCGGGGTTAGAGGACGGTCAATGTCAAACGGTACGCTGGATTCTTTAACCGACATACCGAGGTGCCCTTCAATAGCTTTAAGAGATAGCCCCTGTTGCGTATCGTCTCGAATATCCACATTACTGAAACGGAAGTAGATACCATCGAGAAGCGGACACTGCCAGCCTTGCCCTCCGGCAATAATGAAATCGTTGACCTTTTTAATTTCCTCCGGGGCAAACCCGGCGGCAATCACTTTGATGATGTACTGGTCGTAGTGTTTCGAGTTGAAACCGACATAGATACAATCATCGGACAATGCCATTTTCAGAGCTTCATTGTCGTTCCAAATACAGGTGTAAACACCTGTTTCCTTATCCTTGAGGGTTACGAGCCAGTCATAGGCGAAGACCTCACAGTCATAAGAAATCAATCGCATGGGCTTGTCCCTCCTTCCTTTACAAAGTAACAACCGTTCTTTCGATAGGTCGTACATCGCTTCTTATAGGACTTCACGAGGTAAGCTATATCGTCTACGAAATCATAAGCGATAGGGTCTGACTTCCCTTCAAAGGTACGAGCGATACGCCCGATACTCTGTGTCACCACAGCGTAGTCCTTCTGTGGGGTGGTGAGGTACAGACGCTCCAACCGTGGTACGTCCAGCCCTTCCTTCGCCAGTGAATATGTAGCAAAGAGGTATTTCTTCTTGCCGCTCCTCATGTCCTCAAGAGCCTGTTCTCGTTCAGCCTTGCCCTTTTTAGTTGTCATTTTGCCGCTTATCATCACAGCGTCCTTCTGCATATCAACCGGGAGAAGACTTATCAATGTTTCAAGGTGATTCAGCCTGTCCGACAGAATCAGAGAAGGTCTTTGCTCAATGGAATCTGCAATAAGCTGATTCCGGGCGGCGTTTTCGGTAAGATAGGTAATGAGCTTGGTATAGTTCAGCGTTCCGTCCGTGTTAAGGGCTTCTCGGCTTATCTGCACCCCTGTACCAACAGGGTAGATACCTACCTTCATAATCTTGTCAGCCACAGCTTCGTCCGGGACTTTGTAGGCAACCTCACCAACAAGGGCGTAGGTAGCTTTAATCATTCCATCTGACCTGTGTACCGTTGCTGACAGACCGTATTTGTGTCGTGCCGATAAACTGTTCAGCACTTTTTGATACTGTGTCACGGCGGTAGGACTGCCGCTGACCCTGTGTACCTCGTCTGTGATAATGCAATCCCAGTAGTCCCGGTACTGTGCGAGGTCGAGCTTGCACATGGTCTGAATCGTGGCGAAGGTGATTCCATCACCGAGATTGACTTTTCCTTCCGTGATAGTACCCATGAGGTCTTCGCTCATATAGAGCTTGGCTCGTTCCTTACTCTGTTTGATAAGGTCGAGTGTGTGGCAGAGCCATAATGTACGCCGCCCCAGCCTTGCGGCGAGGGCAATACCCATCTGCGTTTTACCGCTTCCGGCGGCACTCTGTAATATCCCATACTTGGCGGCTACCATCGCTTGTACGGCGGTTTCTTGGTAGTCATAGAGTGGAACATCGGCGTTATAATTTACCTCCACAGGGGCGGCAAATTCGCTCAAGAACAGTGCCTTATCGGATATGTCCTTCGGTAGTAGTCGGAGTGTTCCAAACGGAAGCACCAGCGTTGTTCCTCGGGTCTCATAGAGTGACAGGACTTTCGGCGTGTTACCGAGCCACAGGTTCATGCGAGATTTCTTCGCATATTCCGGGTTTGGTATGGTGAGGTTTCTCTTGCACCACAGCACCATTTCCGGGGTAGGGTTCTCGACTGTCAGTGTGTTTGAGACTTCAATCAGCATTTCTTCAACCACCTTTCCAGTGGCGTTCCATACTCTCGAATGTCCGTCAAATTTAGAGTTGACTTCTCATAGGAGAGAGCCACCATTGAAAAGTGAGGAATCATAATGATTTCGTCCTCGACCTTGAGTGCGAACCAACCCTCGCCATTTCCACAGGCTTTCCATGTTTCCATAGCAAAATGCTGATTTTCTTCCACTCTCGAGAGAGGAAATCGGTTATGAGAACACACCTTGCAGTCAATGAGGTACGCCGTTTTACCTTTAACAGCGATAACATCTGCTGGTTGTCCGGCGGCGTTCTGCGCCATGTTGTGACACCAAAATCCGTGCTGGAACAGTAGCTCACAGAACTCGGTCTCAAAACTGTTACCGATTTTTCGGTTAGTAGCCATGTTCTTTCAGCACCTCCTTGACGGTCGAGTGAACGTCTTTATCGTCCACATAACTGTCAAGGTCTCGAATGAGTTCTGAAAGCTGTTCTATCTGATTCTGATAGTAATTCGCACAGTTCATACTCATGTGCTTATCAATCAAATCCTCAAAATCCTTCGGGGATAGGATTGTTTCGGGTCTGCCGTTACTTAGCGTCAGCATTTGTGGCATTTACATTCACCTCCTGCTCATACTTTTGCATGAGAGCAAGAACGCTCTCACTGTATGAGGTGGATTTGATACCGTTTTCCCATGCTTTTTTAGCACCGTAGTCACCCATGTTGTATGCCATCAGAGCTAAACCGTAGTCATTGTAGTTCTGAATGTACGAACCAATGACCTTGATTCCACAGAAAACATTCTGATATGGGTCAAGCATATCCGCTGTTCTGTATTCCTCTGCCAGCCATTCGTGATTGATGGTGTTAATCTGCATGAGACCGTAATCCCCGGTCTTACTAACCACTTCCGGGTTGAACTTGCTCTCTTGGTCTATCATTGCGATAATGAGTGACACTGGAACATTTTCGTCCGCACACACCTCGTAGATGTATCTCTGCAAGCTGTGTGAAAGTGGTACATCGAAATATGTAACTTCTTCGGCAACCGGGAGGGAATCGGCTTCGTAGGAAGGAACTTCAACCGTCTCCGTTACGGTAACTTGTTTCTTCGGAGCGGTAGCTCGTCCTACGACAAGACCACCGATAAAGCCAATCAGTACCAGCGTACCGATGATGATATATGCTTGAATCACAGCGAGCTTATGTCTGTTGATTCTTTTTGTTTTCGTTCCTCTACATTGCGTAGCCATTTCTGAAAATCCTCCTCATTCTTAGGGTCTGCGTAAAACTTTGTGATGATACCCACTAAGGGTCTTGCGAGGTCATTTACCTGTACTTCTGACAGGCTCATTCATTCTCACGTTCCTTGAGAATTTCCTTGCAAACAGCGAGAATCTGCTTTGCCTTGGGATAGGTATAAACCCCTCGGAGAATACTTGACATCATAGGCGGCTGAACTGCATAACCTCGCTTCTGCAATTCCAGTATCATGTCTACCTGTGTCATTCCCACATTTGCCATTCTCTCTTTAATGTCCACGAATCTCTTACCTCCTTCACGATATAAATTCTTGAAATCAGAATTGCCATTGACAAATAGGCGAATTATTGTTATTATTCTTATAAGACCATCAATAACTATAACTTCCCGAAAACTGCCATTTTCGAGAGGTCGCTTTCTTATTGCCGATTCGCATTTTCCGAACTTCATGTTCTTATTCTAATTCTTATTATGCGAATTGTCAATAGGAAAATTCGGTTTTTACGAATTTATTTTTTGCAGAGGAGGAATCACTATGACATTCGCAGAGAATATCAATCGTATCTGTGCTGAAAAAGGCACGAATCTGACCGCCATTGTCAAAGCTGTTAAGGGTTCAAGTTCTTTCGCAACAGCCATCAACACTAAAGGGTCATTACCGAAGGAATCCGAAATGCTGGAAATGGCAAAATTGCTTGAGTGTTCCGTCATGGACTTCTTCGCAGACGAGGAAGACTTACCCGAGACCAAACCAGCCAACGAAGACGAGGAGGACATTCTTCGTATCTACCGAGGACTGTCCCGGCGAGCGAAGCATGAGTTCATGTCTATGGCTTATGAATTTGAGAACCGTGAGGAGCTTGAGGGGGATAAGGGAACAACTGCGGCAGTGTGATAAGGTCATTCCCTTCGCTTTGGTATATAGAAAGAAGATATTGGAGGTGAGACTATCAAAGCGGTAATATATGCTCGTTACTCGAGCCACAACCAACGAGAAGAATCAATCGAGGGACAGCTTCGTGAATGTCACGAGTTTGCCCTCAAGAACGACTTCATTGTCGTAGACGAATATATCGACCGGGCTATCTCCGGCAAGACAGACAACAGACCGAGCTTCCAGCGGCTTATCAAAGACAGCGAGAAGGGGCATTTTGACGCTGTGATTATGTACACCCTCGACCGCTTCGCCCGAAACAGGTACGACAGTGCCATTTACAAAGCAAAGCTCAAACGTAATGGTGTGAAGATTTTCTACGCCAAACAACCAATGCCGGACACCCCGGAAGGAATCATTCTTGAATCCGTCCTCGAGGGCTATGCGGAGTATTACAGCGAGAACCTTGCCCGGAGTATCAAGCGAGGTATGAAAGAGAACGCTCTCCACGGTATCGCTATGGGAAGTCCTGTGCTTGGTTATAAGATAGGAAATGACCGTCAGTATGAGATTGACCCAGTGGGTGCAAAAGCCGTCAGAACCATCTTCACGATGTACGCAGAGGGTAAGTCCAAAACGCAGATTGTGAATTGGCTGAATGAGCATGGGTTTAAGACCTCCCGAGGAAATGCTTTTAATAAGAACAGCCTGTCCCGGATTCTGCGAAATGATAAATACATCGGAGTGTACCGATACGATGATGTAGTCTTGGAGGACGCAGTACCACCTATCATCGACAAGACCTTGTTCGATAAGGTACAGGCAACTTTCCAGCACAACTACACAGCCCGGGCAAAAGCCAAAGCCATAGAGGACTATCTACTCACTACAAAGGTCTTCTGCGGTCACTGCGGCGAGCCTATGGTGGGTGAGAGCGGCACTTCAAAGACCGGAAAGGTTCACCATTACTACAAGTGTGTGAATCGTAAGAGAAAGCACAACTGCGAGAAGAAGGTCGAGAAAAAAGAATGGCTTGAGCGGACTGTCGTTGAGTTCACGGTGCAACAGGTACTCACCGATGAAAACATAGAGAAAATATCCACTCGAGCTATGGAGCTGATTGAGAAGGAGCTTCAAGACACCTCCATTCTCATAGGTTTACAGGAACGATTGAAGGAGATCAATAAGAGAATCAAGAACCTCATGTCCGCAATAGAGCAAGGCATTATCACACCAACAACGAAGGAACGTCTTGAGGAGCTGGAAGAAGAACGTAGAGACCTCGAAGGGCAGATTGCCCGGGAGGAAATGAAAAAGCCCCTCTTGACGAAGGAGCGAATCATGTATTGGCTCGAATCGTTCAAGAGGGGTGATATAAAAGATGTTGAGTATCAGCGGCGTATCATCGACACGCTTGTCAACTCGGTTTATGTGTACGATGATGGGGACAAAGGACGTAAGCTCGTGCTGACTTTCAACATTTCGGGGAACAATACGCTCACTATCTCGAGTTCGGATATTGAGCGCACAGCTCCACCAAATAGTGCAAATCCGAACTCATTCTTTTTCGTGAAGCACTGTGTCGGATTTGTTTTCATAGTAGAGGACGTAGGTTAAACTGCGTCCTCTTTTTTAGGTGTCTCGTAAGTAAGAGCCTGTTTGGAATCTCCAATGCCAGCAGTGGTCGGGTCAGTCACGATACCGAGAATCGTGAGGACTGCGAACAGGGCATTTACGACTGCCAACAGCTTGTCCCCCAGCTCGCCCAAATCGAGGGTGTAACCGAAGACAGCGGCAATCACCTGTACCAGCAGAAGCACCGCCGGAATCAGAGCAATCCAAAAGTTCTTGTTTTTGATACGCACTTTCCAGTTAATCATGTTGATTTCCTCCTTAAATTTGATGATTGAAGTAGTTAAAGTAGCTGTTCTTGGCTTTTTTCGTATAACTTCCTCTATATACGCGCGTATCTATAAAAAGTTTACGCAAAAACCGATTTTCAACTACTTTTACTACTTGGGTTAAAACAGCTTATTGACCTCGGACTGTACTTCGCTCGGGTCATAACCAGCCTGTTTCAGACGATTTACACGGTCTGCACCGTTGCCCCACGAAGACCAGCGAGCGTCAGAGCAAGTACCATTGTAGATTTCCTTGGCAATTTCAGCCGCAGATTTCTTCGCAGTACCAGCCGCAGTGCCGGACTTGGTAGTGATAAAAGCGTCATAGCCAGCGGCTTTCAGCTTCACCATCATGTTCTCGGCATTGGACTTCTGACTGTAAGCACCGACCTGTACCTTGTACAGATTACCCATCTGTACGATGTAGGTATCGAAGCCAGCGGCTTTCAGTTTTGCCGCCCATGCGTCAGCGTTGGAACGCTTCGAGAACGCCCCTGTCTGCACCCTGTACAGCGTTTTACCGTCAGAGGGTACATCTACCTTACCAGTGTCGGTAGAGCCGCCTGTGAGACGCTTAGTGACCTCTGCGGCAAGGTTGCCGAGACGGTTGTACAGCCAGTCTCCCGGGCAAGACTTATTAGCGAACCATCTATGTACCGTCAGTACCATTTCATCGGACTTCGGCGCATAGGCAAGGGTCTTATTCTTATCGCCCAGCCACAAGAGCTTGCTCTTGCCGTTACGCTGACAAATATCAACGCACAGGTTCACGAGGGACGCATACACAGCGTTATTGAACGCATACGGAGCTGTCTTGTCAGACGCACACTCGATAGTGACTGCTCGCTGGTCGTTCTCACGACTGGAAGAACACCACGAACGGTTTTTCTCCTCAACGCTCATGGAGATACGACCGTCAGTGCCGATACCGTAGTTGCAACTCGCCTGTCGAGAGGTGCTGATAAAACAGCCACAGATACTCTCTGCGGAGAGCTGACCTACTACACAATGCGGCGTGATACGGTCAATGGAATGGGTTCTCTGCCCGGAATGGTTCGGGGAGAGCTTGGTGTAGACCACCAAAGGACTGTTGCTCATTTTTGTTTCCTCCTTCTTGTCATAATCGGTTAAATGCCATGTCTTAATAACACGCATGAGGTTGTCCACATACTTGTGAGACGTAGCATAGCCATCGGCTTTGATATTCTCAAGGTATTTCCGAGGGTCGGTAACGCCTTTGAGATTTTTATAGTTCGGAATGTTGATGAAATCGAAGTAGCCGATAACTCCGTTTTCCATATCCTTGAACTTACACCACTGCATAGCAGAACTGGTGTAACTGCCGTTTGCGTTCTGCTCGCTTCCCACCATGTGATAGATACCGATACAGGTCTTGCAACGACCTTCCCGGTATTTCAGACCAAAGTAGTTATGAGCGTTTACAGCCAGCTCGGAAGTGCCGTAGCCACTTTCCAACACCGCTTGAGCGATGATAGGTGACACGACCTCGATTCCGTACACCGGGGCGTACTTCTTGATATACGCCGCAACGGTTTTGACAAAATCTGAATGGTTCATCGGGTATCACCCCTTTCATACCCACCATCGTTTTCTTGGCTTACCGTGGTAGATTTCTTCTTCCTCGTATCGGTCAAGTCGGTGGTGTGCGGATTTCGTAGACTGCTCAACCATCACGACACGCTCGGACAGGTCGTTGACCTTTACCTTAACGTCTGTGATTTCCTTGCGGATTTCTTTCGTATCATCACTGATAGAATCCAGCTTTTGAGACAGAATAGCGTCAACCTGTGCTTTCTTGCTCACCTCGTCATTATTGGCTCGACTATTGCTCTTGAAAGCAAAGTACACGGCGGCAACAACGGAGACGAAGGTAAGAATCTGATTGAACTCAATGTTCACATTTCTTGTCCTCCTCTTTTAGAATGTGAGGGAGAGCCGGGAGCGACCCTCCCTCATGCCGCCTTATTCCGTGATAAGGTCTTCCAGCTCAAGGTCAATGAGTATTTCCTTTACCTGTTCCTTGAGAACAGCCGGAACGCTTGCGTAAGTACGCTTACCCTTGACAATGAGTGCCACATAGATAACAGCCATGTTTTCCACCTCCTTCCTGTTGAGCCATAGCAAAATGCGCCACAGCATGATTATTCCTCCAACAGCTTCTTGACTTCCTCTCGGAGCTGTTCGGGTACATCGTTAATGGTCTTGAGACCTTTGCGAATCAGTGCAACGTAAATCTTAGCCATAGTTAGTTACCTCCTAAAACCATTTCGTATACTTCCGCAAGTGCCACCTGTACATCGGTGATACTATTAGAGGTTGCGTTGAGAGCGGCTACCAGCTTCTCCTCCTTGGTCTTCTCACGGAACGCAAGATAGAAAGTGCCGTCAGCCCATTCCATCTGCTGAATGAAGACCATATCAGTGTAGGTAGTCTCGGTCTCTCCATCGGAGACCTTCATGGTAGAGAGATTATCCTTGAAAATAGTCTCGTCCACCTTTTCTTTGCTGACATAGTTCGTGCCGTTCATATCCAGCCCGGTCAGCTTTTTGCCATTGGCAAGGGTGATAGTGTACATTTCGTTACCTCCTTTAATTGATTGAATAGGGTGTCCATGTTACTTCGTTGTTTCTTACTCATTATTTTGTAATGATTCTTAAACCAACTCTTATAGAAGTCCGTAAACTCCTTTTCTGTTAGCTTCGGAGCGAGTTTCTTCATTTTCCGTCTCATTGCGGTAAGCCGTTTGGGATTGATTTTCTGAATCACCCTCCCGGTGTCCGTTAGAGAGTATTGAACTTGAAGAAATCGCCAATGCTCGGAGAGCTTACAGATTCTCGTCTTCCGGGTATTGACCGTGATTCCGAGTTCGTTCGCTATCTCGATAATGTCCTCAAGAAGCTCCTGTAAGAACTCTTTGCTCTCGTGAATAGCATAACTATCGTCCATGTAGCCAGCGTAGAATTTCACACCTCGAACGATTTTGACATAATTATCAATTCGTATTCGGTAAGAGATTCCGGCGGTCTGTGCCACTTGGTCTCCGATATTAAGGTGCTTCCCCATGAACTTTTCGCCTGTGAACAGCTTCGGGTTCATATACTGATAGAGGAGAGAATCAAACAACCTGTCGAGACAGTGTTCGTATTCTTCATCGCTCATGTACGATACATCAATCCTTGAGCGTTCTACGGTCTTTCGCAGAAGCCATAGGGCGTGTTCATCATCGACATACTGCTCAAACAACTTCAACAACACATCATGTCTGATATTGTCGTAGTATTTCGAGAAGTCTATCAGAAGAATGTACCCTTCGTTGCTACCATGCTGTGCATAATATTTCCGAAGGTGGGTGAGCAACCTCTTACGAGTGAAAGCGATACCTTTTCCGACAACGCTTGCTCCATTGTCATAAATGAGGTGTGGTTCAATCAGAGGATTCAAAACCTCGTCACAGAGAGCGTGTTTCACGATTCTGTCTTGAACCTGTTCGCCTGTAATACGCCGGAGCTTTCCTCGTTCATGCAAGGTGAAGTTTGTAGTTGGTAAGAACTCATACTCCATGTTCTCAAGGTCTCGTTGCATTTTCGATAACTCCAACAGATAGGTCATGTTAAACCTCTGTACCTGTGGTTTCCAATCACTACCTTTCATTGCTTTAGCTTTACTTTCGTAAAGAACATTTCCATCAAATATCTTGCGCTTATAACCTCGGCTATCGTAATAGGAGGTGTCGCATTTAGTATTTACCATACGGAAGGATAATCTCTCCTTTCTCTGTCTGTGAAACGCTCGATAGGCTACTCAATCACAGAATCGAAATCCGGGCGAACGCCATTAGAATTGGAAGCGTTGTTGTAGTTCGCATTACCGTTGTTGTTGACATTGGCGAAATTGGAAGCGGAATCAGAGATTACCCTCTTGGAGAGCCGACTTGAACTTGTTGTCAGACTTTCTCCAACCTTTAAGGAGGTTTATTTCGGTCTGTATCATTTCAGCGAAACGAAGGTACTTGTTCACATCGACAGGAAGGGTCTCGATAGCATACTGCAATTCCTGTGTGAGCCTATAACACTGTCCGACTGCTCGGTCTTGGTGAACTCTACGCTCAATCAGTTCTTCCCGGTAGGTTGGGTAAATGCTGTTTGCAACATATACCTCCTCGGTGATATTACGCAGACAATCAACAATCACTTTTCGCTCGTCTGCGATGAACCATTCTGCAAACGCAGTGTTCTTTTCCATGAGCTTTTCATATCGGACTTTTTCATCGGGTGATAACTCCTCATACGGTCTGCCGCCGAAGGTTGTTTCAACTTTCTTCACGGCTTTGTCGAGGTCGTACCCGAAATCACGGAGCAGTAAATCCGTGACCTCCTTACGCATTTTGTTGAGGTGGTGAAATACCTCAAACTGTGACGGTTTTCGTTTCGATTTCAATACAGACACTTGTTAATAAACCTCCTTGTGCGCCCCACAAGGGGGCGCAGATTTAAGATATACAGAAAGCCGGGCGAACGCCACTAGAAAGGGAAGCGCCGTAGTAGCCCGCACGACCGTCGAGGCTGACAAAGGCGAAACAGGAAGCGGTAATAACGTCCCTCAACCACCAGTTATTTCTGTTGCAAATACGGCTCGGCTCGTGCTGGAACAGCGGCAACTGGGATTTCTCGACACGGTAGTTAGCCGGGACATTGCTACCGTCAGAAACAGGGGAGAAAATACCACTGCCGTAGACCATCTGCTCGCACATAAGGTCAACTTCGGAATCGCACCATGCGCCGCCGGAAGCACGACCATTCGCAACAGCGTTCGTCAGATAGATTCTGTGTTTCAGAACATGACCGCTGAACGCACTCTTGATAGTGGTCTTAGCCTGTTCGAGATTGCTCTTGTACATATCCGAGCCGACATAGCCGCCAGCCGTAGTATTTGCCGCACCGTTTTCCCAACCGCCGGAGCTGGTGTTGTGCATTTGTGCGTTGTACAGGCAAGTGTCCGGCACGATAACTACATGGTGGGTAGTACAGTCCGTATCACCACTGTTGAGGTAGTAATCGAACGCCGCAATACGGTAGTTGACACCGCCGATAGTCCAGTAGTCACCGATGTATAAATCATCGAATGTACCAGCCTTGATAGCGGCATACTGGGCGGTAGTCACGGTACTACCCAGCGACTTACCACGGTAAATTGCATTGTGCGCCCCGGCGTTGCTAAAGAGCAGAGGAGCGATTTTCGCTTCCGTACCCTCAACCGCCTTGGCTCTGAAATTGGCAAAGGTGATTTTCTTCAAGCCTGTGCCATCGTGAATCGGAATCAGACACGAATCGGTCGGTGTGGTGAACGCCGTGAGTTCCGTCACTTTCTTGGTTTCAATACTGATTGCACTCATTTTTATTCCTCCTTATATTTCCAATCTGCCACGATTGCATTACCCAAATCGTCAGCAAGAAGCGTAGTACCAGTGTTGTCAATCGCAACAGGTACAGTGAAAAGGTTCTTCAAGGTCATGTGTTCCAGTGCCGCCAAACGCTCGTCTACTTCGGTAATCTGATTTTGCAGACTTCCGGCAATATCTTCGTTCAGCTTACCTTTGATACCAGCAAACCATGTGTTAAATGCCGCAGTCTGCTCGCCCTCGTAGGTAGTCATGTGTTCCTCATAGGTCTTTTCGATTTGTGCCAAAGACGAATCGCCCTGTGCCTTGAGGTTTACGAAATACTGGGTCAGCTCTTGATAAGAACTATCACCCGAGCTTTTGAAAAGCTCCTTCTGCGTGGTGAAGTAGGTCTGAAACTCCTCATACAAGTTCGTGCCGTTTTCCAGCATAGACATGATGTAGTTCAGAGCTTCGTTCATACGGTTAGCGTCTTTTGCACCGAAGAAGGATTTCTCCTTAGTGGTGTAGGTCGTAACATCGTTGAACGATACCGTACCATCGGAGTTATCGACCTGTGTGTATCTTTTCAGACCTCTCCAAACAGCGTCCGTATAATCAGTAGGAAGTAATTTCCACGCCATTTATAACCCTCCCTTCATACCAAAATTCCATGTGAATGTCCTCCTTCCTTCACTCTCATTGGTGAGCCTGTCGTAAAGGTCAAGGATTGCTCCCTCCAAACGATTGAGTTCTTTGAAATCCATCGTATTACCATTGGCGGCATAGGTAGGAGCAGTGCCGTAAGACCTCTTGAGACTGTTGGTATTGATGGTAACGAGGTTCGCTTCCAGTGCATTGATTTCATCAGCATAGAAGTAGTCCTTTACGGTCTTATCGCTTCCGACAGACTGAATAGCGAACTCGTCATACATCTTGATAGCCAACTCACGGAGGTATTCGAGGTTGTTCTTAATTCGATTGAAGTCCACGGCATTGAATCTGTCCCCGGTGTAAACACCATCGACAGTCTCACCGTTCCAATCGGTTTTCGGTGTAGACCACGACATTTTAACCTCCAATCCTTCGGGCGGTTACTCGACCCGAAAATGCTTGCTTGAAATTGACAGTGTGACGGTAGATATTTACCCTCATACCATCGTGAAACTCGTTTTCTTGATACACAATGTCGGTAGCGTCCAGCTCGGGATTTCCTCGAGTATCGTATTCGTACTCGATTCCGGCTGTGTAGTAATCAGCCAGCCATGCGGCAAGCTCATTCGCCATCGTGGTATTACTTATCAGAGGATTCTTCCACTTGACTGTCTTACCACGAGCATTGAGAGACACCGAAGCGTACTTCTCAACGATTTTGTACCGATAACCCTGTACCTCGAGCTTAAACGAGCCAGTGACATTGAATTTGATGGTAACGAAGTAGTTACTCCATGCCACTACGGTTGCCTTACCTTCGACTTCATCGAGCTTCACCTTATAACCATAGGAAGGGTCTTGAATGTAATAAGTCTCGACCTCACCAGCGACTACATCTATGTCCTCATAGACAAGGTTTTCTTCTCGATTATTCTCTTGGTAGGTGTAACATGGGACGATAACCTCTTTGATAAGCTCCTGTTTGATAGCTTTCGGGGAGGAGGTCATGTCCCGGCGATTCATGGTGAAATCCACAACATCGCTCAAACTGAAATAATTCAGCACGATACGGTTGTACGGCTCTGCGGTTTTGGTGAACTCAATCTTCATCACATCGAAATCATCGAAATCTCGAAGAATAATCGAAGTGGTGTTGATTTCGTCTTTCTCAACCGGGTATTCATTTACAGGCTCGCCACCCTTGTACGTTCTGATTGTGAACGCCGCCGGGAGAGCTGTACCGAAGACCAGCTTCAAACCGTAATAAGCTCGAATCGCTTCCATCGTGATAGTAACGATGGGATTCTTTGTGAATGTTCCGTTTGCCCCGGAGATTTCCTTCGAGACATACCCAGTTGTCAGAGCCGCCTTTCCGTTTCTCGGAAGGAAGAACATCGTGCCATCGGTAGGGGTGTAATTCCCGGCGAGGGTTGCATATTCGACCTTTGGTGTGTCCGTCAGCACGTTTGCGGCATTGGAGTAGGTCTCCTCACCGTTGGTTGCGATGGAAGCACTCGGCATGAAATTCGACTTGATTTGAACCTTGCCGTCTCGAGACTGGGTGAGAACACATCGACAGGCATTTGCGATAATCTGCAATGCTTCTTTGTATTTCACTCTCGGAATCGGGTTGTTAGAGTAGAGCTTCTTCAAACGTGGGTCGATGTAATACTCGGAAATTCCAGCGTCCTTCAAAATCTCCTCTGCCAGTGCGTAGTAGCTCTTACCAGTGGCACTATACAGACCCTTCACATATTCGCCGTCCATGTTGCGGAAAATGTCTTGGCAACGGATTGTAGCCGTGTTATCGTCACTTTCCCATTCGGAACACCACAGGTGGTTTCCTTGAATCCACTCGATAGTGTCAGAACCCGGGGTCTGATAACCGTACATAATATCCATTTCCTGTCCTGTCTCGAGGTAGTTGATAGCCGAGTTCGGGTTATCCACATTGAAGTAGTGGTCGTAGTTTTTCAGCGTTACCGAAAAATCGAACTGCGGAACATCAGCCCCGATAGGGGAAACGTAACTGTCAAGAGCAGAACTCATAACAGAATCGTTGTAATACACAAGTCCGTAACCGAACATGATAGAGTAGATACGCAAACGGCTTTGAGGATTCTTCATCTTGTAGAACACCAGCTTGATATAGGTTGTATTTTCCAATACTTCCTCGGTACTCCACTTTGATTTTGTATTCCCTCTAAACTCAATGGTCTGCCCGGTACTTCCGACAATATCGAAATCAACCGGGTAATTCTCACCGAAGTTAATCGTGAGACCCTTGAAATCCGTTGCGATTGTGTTCAAGCTGATAATCACTTCACATCGAGCTTCGGAAACCAGCTTGTCCGAGACAATCCCAGTATCATAGTATCTCCCTCCCTCGGTAGCCCGAGGGAGAAAGAACATAGAGCCATCTACTTTCGTGAACTCCTCCTCGAGAGTGGCATAGACCGTATCGTCAATATGCTCTCCGAAGATATTGTCCTTGTTCGAGTAGTAGGCATAGCTGCCATTATCGACCGTAGCTTTCGCCTGTGCTTCTTGGTTCACAAGTCCGAAAGAAATCATAATATATGCTCTCTCACGGAGAGAGGACTTCATGCTTTCCTTGTATGCTTTCGATACTTTCTGCATAAGACCCCTCCTTTACTCGCCAGTGTCGATAAGATTTACCTTGCAATTCCGATAATGCGTTGGAGTACCGTCTTCTGTCACCCAGTAGGGTTCTCCTGTACGGTCTCCGCAGTACATTCTTACGGTTTTGCGTTTGTTTGTTACCGGGTCATTAAATTCGACATAGACGAAGAAATTGCTCAAGATAGAGAGAATCCGTTCCCATTGAGCCGCAGTGAGCCATGCCCACTCAAGCCCATCTATCTTGTACTGGTCTCGTCCAACTCTTTGACCCACAACAGCACCGTTAGCGTCTCGTCCGCTGTCAACCACGGTGGTTACGACCACGCTCACACCTCGTTTACAAGGTGGTAGCTCATAACCATTTATCGCTAAATATGCCATCGCTACACACCTCCTTTACTCGGTGAAGCTGAAACCGTTCGCTTCCTTCTGCGTGGTAACAGCGTCATTGATTGTACGGTTGCCGACCTTTACGATGGTCTGTTCCTTCTTGTCTGCCTGTCTCTTGGTATCGGTAGCGATTTCCTTGAGTGTAGGCTCGACATACTCGTGGTAGAATTCACGCATATTGCGAGACCACGAATCATCGGAATATGCACCGTCATAGGATTTCTTGGAATCTTCGTACACCGTCTGTGCCAGCGAGTTATAAGGGTCATAACCGCTTGCCGAAGCCAGCACGAGGTTATCATTGATTCCGGCGGTACTTACGACAACGGCATTGATAATACCGTTCGCACAAGTCACAATGTCTCGAGACATGGACTGCCAGTACCCGGAGAACTGTGCCATACCGCTTACGATGGAGCTGTGCATGACAGAAGCAAGCTGGAATCGGTTCAGCACCTCGGTAGTGCCATTTACATGACCTACCAACTCTGCACCGCTCTCACCAGCAACGAACATAGAGCCATGCGCTCGGTTCGTGCCGCCAGCATATTTCGGCATTGCTTTCCACATATTCGGAGTGATGATACCGCCGGAAGCGAACATCTTCACGCCGCCGTTCGCACCAACGATACCGCCGTTCGCCAGTCCGAAGAACTTCTTAATAGAAGTCCAGCCGGATTTGAAAAGCGAGATACCGACAGATACCGAAGTACCAACGAAGCTCGAGATAGAACTCCAACCGTTTTTCCATAGAGAGATACCGACACCTACGGTATGACTACCAATCCAGTTCTTAATTGTTGTCCACCCGGACTTGAAAAGCGAAATACCTTGAGCGATAACAGGAAGACTACCAATCCAGTTCTTTACGGTAGACCAGCCGGATTTCAGCAACGAGATTCCTTGCGAAAGCGTAGGAATGTTACCAATCCAGTTTTTAACCGTAGTCCAACCCGACTTGAGTAAGCTGATACCTTGAGAAAGAACCGGGATATTTCCAATCCAATTCTTAACCGTAGTCCAACCACTCTTGATAAGGCTGATTGCTTGGGACAGAGTAGGAATGTTACCAATCCAACCCTTTACTGTCTGCCAACCGCTCTTAATGAGATTGATTGCTTGTGACAGGGTAGGAATATTGCCGACCCAGTTTTTAACCGTTGTCCAGCCGGATTTCAGCAACGAGATTCCTTGACTGACAACCGGGATATTACCGACCCACTCTCTTACAGAGTTCCAGCCGGATTTCGCAAGACTTACTGCTTGCGATACTCCCGGGATATTGCCAATCCAGCCCTTGACCGTCTGCCAGCCGCTCTTTGCGAGTGCGACAGCTTGGTCTACGGTAGGAATGTTGCCTATCCAGTTTTTCACGGTAGACCAGCCGGATTTCAGAAGCCCGACACCCTGTTTCACAGCCGGAATGTTACCAATCCAGTTCTTCACAGAAGACCAGCCATCTTTTACGAGCTTTACGCCAGTTTCAAGAGATAGACCGTCTTTCGTCTTGTCAGACCACCAACCCTTTACGTTGTCCCACCATTCCGAAGCATTGTTTTTTACTTCGGCAAGGAATTGAACAGGCTTGCTGTTCTTAACCTTCTTTTTGAATTTGTTCCACTCGTCAGATATATTTCCGAGAGCTTCCTTAATTCCGCTCACCATCGAACCCCAGCTAACAGGTTTTCCAGTAGCGAAGTCTTTGACCCCATCTGCAATGAGAGCAAGACCGAGAGGAATACCAACACCTGTCAGACACAGCATGAGACCGATAGCGAGTTTGCCGAGAGAACCAGCCATTGATTTAATCTTGGTAAAAACTCCCTTGATTTTTTCTTTGATGGTTTCCCAGTTAATAGCTACTGCTGTACCGAGAGCCGCCGCACCCGATAATATCAATCCAACACCGAGAGGAATACCAACCCCGGTGAAGCACAGGATAATACCGATTGCAAGAGCCGCCGCCCCAGCGATAGCAAGTATTTTAGTAGTTACGCCCTTTAGCTTGTTTGTCAAAGTGTCCCAGTTAAGAGCCACAGCCGTACCGAGAGCCGCCGCACCAGCGAGGATAAGACCTACGCCGAGAGGAGTTGCAACTCCTGTGAAAGCGAGAATCATACCTATGGCAATGGAAGCCGCCCCAGCAATGAGAAGAATCTTCGTAGTAACCTTTCTGATATTGTCCGGCATACTATTCCAATTCAAACCGACCGTTGCGGCAAGACCGACAGCACCAGCGGCAATCATCGCAATACCCAGCCCGGTTGCAACTCCTGTCAGAGCGAGGATTGCACCGACACCGATTAAAGCACCGCTCACGATAGCCACAATGCTTAGTACGGATTCTTGAACATCACCTGTTAAGGAGTTCCAGTTCAAAGCTACTGCCGAAGCGACAGAAACCGCACCAGCGGCAATCATCGCAACACCGAGAGGAACGTTTACACCAGTCAGAGCGAGAATTGCACCGAATGTCAGTAATGCACCTCCAACAATGGTTTCGAGCATACCGATTGTCCTACGGAGAGGGTCAGACATCGAATCCCAGTTAAGACCGATTGCTGTAACCATGCCGACAGCACCAGCCGCCATCAATGCGATACCGAGAGGAACATCAACGCCAGTAAAGGCGAACAATGCACCCATAGCCAGCAACGCACCGCTCACGATTGCCGTGAGAATGGACAGAGCGTTCGACAGGTCTCCGTTGAGGAACTTCCAGTTAATTACAGCCGCAGTACCGAGAGCCGCCGCACCAGCCACCATGAGACCAGCACCGAGCGGTACATTGACACCCGAAAATACAAGGAAAGCACCGATAGCCAACAGGAAGCCGCCCAGTACCCCGGTAACGAGGGTAAGTACCTTCGCCAACCGTTCCGACATTCCGTTCCAGTTTGCCATTACCGAAGCCGCCAAACCGACAGCACCAACAGCCATAAGACCGAGACCGAGAGGAATGTTCGCACCAGTGACAACAAGGATAGTACCGATTGCCAGTAAGAATCCGCTGATAACAGCAGTGATTTCCCACATAGCGTCCTTAATCATCTGAACGATTTCGTCAACCTTAGAAGTGATTACGTCACCGAGGAAATCGTAGGTAGGAAGGTCAATGCCTAAATCCCCACCACCGATACCAGCACCCGAGCCGCTACCGCTTCCACTGGAACTATCGTCTTTAGACAGGACGTTCAGCTCGTCAATACCGAGCAGAGCATTTTTCAGCTTCTTAGCCGCTTTCCCGGCTTTACCCAGTCCATCGGAAGCGTCCCCGGCATTGTCAGCCAAATCGCCAACCGCAGAAGCACCAGCAGAAATGCCGGAATAATCTACCTCCGGGAGTTTGAATCCGAACAGACTTGCGATAGAGTTTGCCAGCATACGGACAATCTTCGCCAAAGCGATTGCATACGGTAATACTGCGTTCAGAGCCGGGATAAAGATATTACCCAAAGCTCTTGCACACTGCGTAACCTGTGCTTGTAAAACACGAAGCTGGTTCGCCGGAGCGTTCAGAGTACGAGCCATATCACCTTGAGCGGTAGTTACCTGTGTCATAATTGCGTAGTAACGCAACTGCGACTTTTCAGCCTGTGTCATAGCAGAGACCTTTTTCTCGATACCGAGAGCAAGAGCTTCCTCTTGCAGTCTTGCAACAGACAGGTCGTAACCCAGTCTACGAAGCGGCTCAAGTTCACCCGAGATACCCGACTGTAACTTCTGCATTGCGTCCTCAAACGAAATGTTGAAGAACGAAGAAATGTCGTAGCCGAGCTGTGTGAGGTTCTTGGACATGAGGTACGCTTTATCGCTCGCCACGCCGAAACCGCTAATGATGGTGTTGAACACACCTTGATTTCGCATGAACTCGCCCGGGTCGATACCGAGAGCTTCGCTGACTGCTTCTGCGTAGTTCTGTGCTTCCTCTGCGTATTTACCCATAGAAGCGGTAAACAGGTTCAAATCCTCAATGTACTGGTTGGACTGTGTTATCCACGAAGCGATTACTCTCGCACCAGTACGCACAACACCCATAGCCATTTTGATTTTGGCATACAGATTCATGTAACTATTTGCCGCCTTATTGTTCTCTTGCGAGATTCTGTTCGTGACGGTAATAGCTCTCTGAATGTTCGTAGGAAGACGATTGAACGCCGCAGTTACAGCATTGAGCTGATTTGTCAGCGGAGCAAGAGCCGTAGACAACTGCTGAATCTGACTGGTGAACTTAGTCATATCCATGTTGTCGAGGGTGTCTGCCAGCTTCGGTAACTTATTGAGCGCATTGATAGTGGACTTTAGCCCGGAAGCGTTCAGATTGTTCAACGGTTGAAGTGCTGTACCCAGCTTCTCCATAGCACTGAAATCTACACCAGTGAGGGAAGCGGCGGCACTGCCGATATTTTGAAGCTGATTTCCGATGGAAGACGAAATCTTGAGACTGCCGAGACCTTTCAGTTTTTCCAAACTGGAAGCGAGCTTGTCAATCTTGTCTGCCCCGGAACTATCCATGCTTTTAAGGGCGGTATCGAGATTGCGTACTTGATTTGCAACGCTTGTTAATCCGACACCGCCCCTAACTGCATTTTTGAGTTTGGACAAAGAAGCGGAAAGAGCGTCTATACCAGCGACAGCCGAGGTGGAACTCGACTGAACTTCCAATTCGAGTTGTTCGATTGTAGTAGGCATAAAACTCACTTCCTTTCTTGTAACTGCTTATTTGCCTGTACCATATACGCTTGCATATAGCGCAGACCCTTTTCAGACTTAGCCTTTTCCTTCTTGAGTTCTGCTTCCTCCACCGTCTTTTTATTGATGGGATATGCTTCCTCGACATAAGGTTGGGCTTTCGTTCCCTTTTTGGCGAAAGCACGAAGAATCGGAGACAGACGAGAAATAGCGTCATAGATGTACATACCCTGTAACCACATTTCTTGATTGACCCTCTCTTTGCGAAGCTCCTCCGCTTTGCGGTAGGACTTCACGAGAGTGGAATCTCTATCCCAGTATTGTTCTTCCGTCATGCCTATTGATAAGTAATAGGGGAACTTTGCGAGAAAAATCTCCGAATAAGAAGGGGGAGCAGAGCGATTCTCACGCTCGCTCCCCTTGTTAGCGGATTCATCTGTCAACAGCGAATCACTTACCAACTCGCTGTCCAGCTTACGTTTCCCTCGGATTCCTCGGGTTCTTCGACCAGTGCCATAATCGGCTCGTTGTACATTTCTGCCAGCTTACCGATAAGCTCCTCCTTGTTCGTCATGTGGGAGAAGATTTCGTTGATAACTTCCTTCTTCTCGAAACGATGATGTGCGAGGAACGCACCTTCAAACAGTGCCGGGAGAGTAGACATAGGCTTGTTCTCGACCTCTGCCGCAACGAAGCCCTTCTTCTCCATTTCCGTAACCGTTCTGCGAGTGAACTCAAGGACATATTCTTTATCCTTGAAAGTGAATTTCAACTGCTTTGCCATGATGATTTATCCTCCTTATTTTTTCCTTACTCTGCGTCCATGCTGATAACAGTAGACGGGGCGATAGTGATAGTCATTTCGACAACCTCATTCGTGCCGCCGCCGTTAGCATAAACAGACAGAGAGCCTTTGAACTTGAACTTACCGCTGTCACCAGTAGGAGTGACGGTATCGCCAGCTTCCGTACCACCGAACCAAACGGCGAACTCCTTCTCTGTACCTTCCAGTGCTTTCAGCTTCTTGTACTCCTCGAGAGTATAGTTCGCAGTGAACTCAAGAGAATCGAGGGACTGAATACCCGGAATGTAAGTCTGCATTTTGTCAGACAGAGTAGTAGTTTCCAGCATTTCCGGCGCACCGCCGAGGTCGGGAAACTCCTTAATGTCAATCAGCTTCTCCCATGCGGAAGTGTTCTTCTGCATGAGAAAAATCTTGTAAGTGCTAATAGCCATGCTTGTTTACCTCCTATAAATAGTTTTGTTTTTAGAGACGATAGCCCTGTATCGAGCCACCATTCTGTAAACCGTTGCGTCTTCCTCGTTGGGAACAGGGTTCATAAGGGTTCGTGTGAAACCGAGTGCTTCCATCTTGGAATCAATGAGAGCGATGATTGCTTTACATTCAGTCTTCTTACCACTCGTTTTGTTAGAGTAGACATTGACCTCGTAAAGCACCTGTGCGTGGTTTTCGATACACCCGGAATCTCGAGTGTTTCGATAAACTTGATTGTCTGTCTCAATGAGAGAGACACAAGGGAAGGAAGGTGGAGACTTGACATATTCGCCAGTCATATAGATTTTCGGGTATTTCTTTCGCACCTCTGCGGACACGATACTGAATACCTCTGTCTCAATGTCAATCACCCGAACACCTCCTTTGCGATAGACTGAATATCATTGCAAACGGTGGTGATTGCAAGAGCCATCGGCATACGAGCCGGAGTACCACGAGACAGCTTCAATTCGCCATTTTCGTAGAATCCCCAAACTTCTTTCTTGCCGTTACCCTTACCGAATCCACCGATTGTCATTCCCAGTTCCGCACCGTGAGGGTGTGGGGACGAACCGGGCGAGCCATTATGATAGACACCAGCTCCAAACTCAATCCATACAGCGTCCTGTCCGTCGGCAATAACTACGGTCATATCTCCTCGATTGTCTACCGTAACTCTAACCTGTGCGAACTTTTGTCCTCCTCGAACCAAATCGTCAACAACTGCACCGTTGAATCCACTTTGAGCTTCTGCACATAATCGTTCAGCAACTCTTTCTCGGAGGAGTTCTGTTTTTTTCAGAATGTCTTGTTTGTAATCAGCAAGTTCTTTCATAGCTCTATCAATGTCTTGTACCGATAAACCAAAAGAAATAACTCGTTTACCCATTACGACACCTCTACTTTTGTGATTGCAATAGAAACGCTGTTCAAGCTCTTGGCAACTTTCTTCACAATATAATCGTGAGGTGTAAGAACATTTCCGTCCTTATCTGTTACCAAAGCTCCTGTTTCATCAATCTTGGGTTCTTTATCAACCCAAAGTATCGTATATTCGTCAATCGGAGGAGCGGTATTATCCATGACAATGACCTTGTCGTAAGATTCACTTTCTCCAAATTGGCGAGTGGTAGTTTCTCCTTTAGCGGCAGAGATATTAGCAAAATACTCTACCGGGTTATCGTGAATAACATTGTATTCCCCTGTATCATTTCCGTACTCGTCCTTGACAGCTTCTTTTCCTACAAACATTGCGTAATAGAATCTGCTTTTATTCCTCAACATTGCTCTCATTTGATTACCCCCACATTCGGAGTAATTGACCTCAACATTGACTTAGGAATGTCCGCATTTTCATACGAGCGAGAAATACCATTTTCTGAGTGAGAAGTTTGTCCCTCTGCACCTCGCTTATTCAGCATATAAATGGCAATTTCGAGCTGTAAGTGTTCGTATTGAACTGGAACTTCTGTCACATCGGGGTCATACGGATATGCTTTTGCGATAATTTTTCTACCAGCAAGCATGAGATAGGTGGATAACACTTCGTCTGTGTCAGAGCCACCGACCATTGCTTTGAGAGCGGTAAGTTTTTCACTCTCTGTCATGTTAGCCACCTCCTGTAATTACTTAACCGATTTCGTAGAATCCCTCAGTCTTAGGGTTACTCTTAGGCGTACCAACTACATAACCGTTGTTGAAAGGTAAGTAGTAAACCTTTTCCTGTTTTGTAGCGTCCTCTGTAGGCTTCATAGAACCCTTGAAAATCTTAACCGCCTTAGTCTGGTCTGTAAGAGCCGCAAGATAATACTTACGAGAAATAATTGTGTTCTTTCGGATATTTGCGTCAGAAGAATCACGAGGGGGCTGTTCAACTTCTACACCCTTTTTATTGAAAAGAGTGACTGCTTCACGAGTAGCAATGATGATTTCTCCCTTTTTAGCGTCTTTCTTAGTATAAAGATTTACGCCAGCAACCGTACCAACATAGCCGCTTACCGCAAATTTCTCTACATACTGCAAAGTGTCTTTAAGACCCTTACGAATATCTGCCATATCAGCCGCAGAAACAAAAGCGAAAATAGAAACGCCCTCCAAGTTTTCAAGATTCAAAACAGACTGTGCGTCTGCGAAACCATCAAATCCGAAGTTCGTAACAGGGACAACCTGTGTTGCCTTACCGAACTCTGCGAAAATGTCAGCATTTACCGTATTGAACATATCTGTACCCATGTGGCGTACACCAACAGGAACAAGCATAGGGTCAGTCATTTCCTGTTCGTCGAAGTATTCAAATCGGTTCTGAGCCAACAGAATCTTATACTCCTCCGGCGTGTAAGTAACTTCAATGGATTTAGTGTTACCCTTACCCATTTGTAATTTCTCTGTACCGTCAGTAGCCTTGTAAACATTGATTTTTCTAGTCATTCCAGCAGTACCCACAAGAGAGTTATCAACAGTACAGAACTGCTGTAAATTCAAGTGGGAATTATACTGGTCTTCTACCTCATTAGAGAGATAAAAGTTATCATAAATTTTGTGTGCCATTATTCTTTACCTCCGTATAATTCTTTGTACTCGTCCGGGTGTTCAACAGAGAATTTGTAGCGTTCTTCTGCGGACATACCTCGGAATTTTTCAAGTGTCATAGTTTTACCGTCTCCGTCGGGAGTTGGCTTAGGTGTATTCTTGAGGGCTTCTGCACGAACTTTCTTCTCAAAAGCGTCAAGATGTTTCTTCTGATTTGCGAAAACCTTATCCATTTCTCCATTTGCCATAGCTTCGGCGGTTTCCTCTGCCAGCTTTTCGTCATAACCCATACCAAGCAACTTAGCTTTATGCTTAGAAACTTCGCTCTCGTGAAGAAGTTTGTTATACTTGTTTTCAAGCTCCTCACGTTCTTCCTGTTCCTTGATTTTCTTCTGCTCGTCCTCAGTAAGTTTTTCAGTTAATTCCTTTTTCTTAGCCGCCAGTTCAGAAGCAGTCTTATCGAAAACCTCTTTCTTGACATATCCGCTCATGTCCGGGTCTTCGGTCTCATACGCTTCGAGAGCTTTAATTTTTTCTTCGGGGGTCATTTTGTCGTAACCCTCGATTTTGGTTACATCAACCTTTGCCATGTTTTAGTCCTCCTTGTCTTTTTAATTCTTCTGTGAATGTGTTTGCGATTTAAGGCTTCTCTGCCTGTCTGCGTTTTAAGGCGTTCTCTCGCCATATTTGAAGCGGAAAACCGCTTAAACATCGTCGTTATCTGCCGGAGGGTCGGTTTTCTCTCCGGCAGACTTATTCAATTTTTTCTGTTCAGCAAGCTGTTTCGCTTGCTGTTCCTCGTAATACTTCATACTCATGGTGTAAGCACTCTCTGAATCAGAGAACATACCCGAGTGCTGGAAAGCAAGTTGAGGGTGTATCTTAGGTTCTTGAAGCATAGAGATAAGAACCTGTGATTTACTTTGAATAGCTTCGTAATTTCTACGAGTGAACTTCATATCAATGTCTTTGAGGAAAAGAGTTAAACCTCCAATATCCCGACAGATACGAAGTACCAGTTTCAGCATTTTCTTCTCGGAACGCTTGAAAACATTTTCGCTATCCTTTGCCCTTGCTTCTGCGTCAGACCAACCGTCACGAAGAAGTACAGCAGAACCAGTATCGGAAGTAGAAGAACCTCCGTTACGATTCGGCATACCGCAAATTGTCAAAACAGCATTGTAAATATCTTCTTTGAGTGTCTGAGATTGTGTTTGATTAAGCTCTTTCACAATCAAATCCACATCAATATTTCCTCCGTTGTCGTTCGGAGGAACAAGAATCGCACCCATTTCCTTGAATAGCTCGAACTTTTCCTTGTCGATATTGCACCCGATAAATTTCCAAAATGCCTGTATGAACTGTTCGATACCGTCCATACGGTTACTTTCCACATTGTTGATTGCGTCCAGCAAAGGAAGAACAATCTCGAACGCTCCGAGCCTTGCATTGTTCGCTGGGTATTCAAAAATAGGAATCATATCGAGAGCATGAGGTGTTGATTCAATCAACAAATCTCCGTCGATAAGGTAATAGCGATTTTCGGTATAAACTGAATAGTGAGTGACTTCGTTCTCGTCCACGCTGTACTTAACTGCCATTAAAGGCTTGTTACCAATTTCATTTGAATAGACAACAAATGTATCTCTCGGGTCGAGAGTGTAAAGCTCGAAAGGAGCTTCGTCCTCCTCATTCGGTTCATCGGGAAGCACAAGACGAAAAGCTGTTCCGCAAATCATTTGCCATTCGACAAGTTCTTGGTCTTGGCTTGCTTTGTCCTCCGCAAACATCATTTCGTTTAAGGCGTTAATCTGCTTTACGATTTCCTCGCCACCATTTCGACTGACATACTGAATCGGTTCTCCGCAAAGATAACCAACCTTGAACGAAACAATTTCATTTGCCCTGTTCTCTACAATCTTGTTACAGATTTCGGGTCTCACATCTTTCACACGATGTCGGATAGGTTGTTCGCCACGATAATATTTCCACAGGTAGTCAATTTCGCTACGGTTGAGATTGTGAGTTTCCATAGCTCTGAAAAGAACTTCAACCACATTCTCATCTGTAACTTCTTTCACGCTCGATTTAATCATTCGCCTACCGTTCATAAATCGGGTTTCGCTCATAGCTTTCGTTTCATCAACTACATTCGCCACGATAATTCCTCCTTTCCGACAAAAATAAAAATGGGTGCATGACTGTTCGAGAACTTAATCTCGTGCAATCATGCACCCATAAAAATACATATACTCATTTTTACCATCTTATCATAACACTATATATTGTGATTGTCAAGAAGTTATCCACTATATATTGTGCATAACTGCAAAAAATGTGGAAAACTAATCTGATTACTGTTACCAAGGTCTCTGAAAAACTTCTATTTTACTGCTTGTGAGACTTTGAGCGTATTCTGCCAGCATTGCCATACCGTCGGGAACATCGTCATGTTTGTTTTTTCCGGCAACGGTGTAGGAACAAAGCATTTCCATCATTTTTCCGTAATCAGACTTTTTCTTGTAAAGCGAAGCGTCTTTGAACAGGCAATGTTCTTTGACCCAAGCACTATTGACAATGATTTTGGTTTCTTTGTTGGCGGTAGTGAACTTGGTAGTAATATGAGTAATACCGCCTTTTTTCTTAACTTCCTCCTGTATCTTTTCGGCAACTCTACGCCCGGCAGAGTTACTTTCAAAACGACACATTTTAACCTTGTCTCTCAAAAGAATTTCTACAAGCCTTGCGTCAACGATGTTCGGTAGACCATTATCACACACGCAATCGTCAATGTAATAATCTTGACCGAAAACATACGCAACAGGGAGGAAAGCGTAGTCAGCACCTTTGTCTTTCGTATCACAAATTCCGATAATACCGTCCGGCTCGTCTCCGGGAAGCTCAAAATAGCGGCGAAGCTCGTCCTCTGCATAAACAAGACCCTCACGCTCAATCGGTTCATTCATGTACAAAGCTCGCCAGCTCACATCGTCCATGATGTTTCGTTGCTCATGGTAAAACCTTGTAGAGAATCCGACACCGTAAGCGTAATCGAAATTCGATTCATCGTTTTCGTCAAGTGCCGGAACAACGATAAATTTCGCTCGGTCACTATTGGCGTATTCTCGCTCAAGTCTACCGATTACATCGTGAACCGACCAGCGAGTAGCGATATGAAGTTCCTTACAATGGTCTCCGATTTTACGCTGTCTCAAGTCAGTAGTGTAGGTTTCCCACAACTTATCAAGTCGTTCCTTAGACAAAGCCACTTCAATACCCGATACTAAATCGTCACAGTAAAGTAGGGTTGCCGCACGATACAAACCAGCATTACCAGTACCGATAGAAGTAAATTCCAAGGTCTCAAAACGCTGTCTCTTGTCAATATCAATTCGACAATCCTTGGCGTTTGTATTTGCCACTTTGAGTGCCGGAAATACATCGTGCCACAGATAATCTCCGTCCTTTGCTAAGATTCTCAAACACTCGTCATAAACACCTCGAATGAAAGCGTTGGAGTGAGAGCCTGTAAGCATTGGCTCATTCGGTAGTCTGCCAGCAAGCCATGTCAGATAAAAAATTGCAAGGGTGGTTTTACCGCTACCGGGAGGGAGAGAGACCGCCAACAAGTCCAGCTTATCGTCAGCGAGTTCCTGTAGTGCGTCTACAACCTGTTTCAACACCTTTCTACGAGGTGGATAAAATTTCTTATCGGGTTCTCTGTTCCATTCCACATATAACAAGTAGGAATCGAAATCATGTGGAGCGGCGGCAAGTAATACTCGCTTATGCAAATCAAAAAACTTATACATTTCTTTTGCGTCTGATAGAGAGGGGACAATTCTCTCTAAATCCTCAGACAGCAATTTCAGATATTTCACACCGAGCGAAACATCTGTTTTCATAGCTTCTTTACACATATAATGCAAATCCTCACAGGGTCTAAATTGCCCGGTCTTTGCTTGTGCATGAATCTGTTTCAATAACTGTTCCATAATACCTCCTGTAAACAAAGAAAAGGTGCGTTACCGTTCTGAGATTTAACTCATTGCGATAACGCACCTTTCAAATTCATTCCTTTATTTTCTTTTTCTTCGTTTCCCTCTATGGTGGGTATTCTCATTCATTTTCATTACTTCCCACAGAACCACGAGGGGAAACGCTATTATAATCAATGCAACCATAGGCTTATTCCTCTGATAAAGGAATCTCTACAGTTTCAGCACCCGGTATCTCTAAAGACACCGCAGAATCATCGTCCAACTCAAAGAACCATACCACATCAGCAGTTACACCGCTTTGAACACTTGCGTCGCATTGAATGTAGCCATTGGTTCTTTCTCCTGTAGGTACGATAGGAGGAAGCTCTACACCATTTTGATATGCTTTCACAGACACCCAATCTGCCGGAACAGCACTTTCAGAGCTTCCGTTCGTGTACTGCGTGTAAACAGCAATACAATCAAATTGTTCAGCTACTTCCATTCTTTCAGCCTTTTCATACCCAACGGTATGCTCCGGCTCGCCGCTACAAGCAGTTAGTCCTAAGACCAATAGAGCGGCACATAAAGTAGTAAAAATCTTTTTCACACTCACACCTCCGTAGACAGGATAGGGGTGTGTACTCCTTTTACCCAGCCCATATCCCCATATTTGTAGTAACCCTCATAGAATTTCTTATTTGCAAGAATACTTCGGACAGTAGAGGGTTGAAATCTTTTGTCCTTTCGGGTGCGATACCCTTTGTTATGAAGAATCTCGCAAATATCAGCCAATGGTGTTCCTTTATCTCGCTCAGAAAATACGATTTCTACAATCGGGCGTTCTGCCGGATTGAGCAACAACACACCGTCTGCCACATAATAACCGTAAGGTTTGTTACCGCCGGAATAACCGCCGCATTTTGCTTTGAGAGAACGACCTTTGCCTGTACGCAAAGCAATGTTCTTTCGTTCCTGTTCTGCAACGAACATCAGCAGAGAGCGGTAGATGTTGGCGAAATCGTCACCTTCCGAGAAATGCTCCTCGGTAGAGAGCAGTTTCACATTCCGCTTCTCGAGCGTGTAGAAGTAATAGAAATACAATTTTGTGTCACGAGCAACACGGTCATTCTTGAACACAATCACGGCTTCATGTGCCGGGAGCTGGTCTGCATTGTAGAGAATCTTGTCCAGTTCCGGGCGATTGTCCTTCGCACCGCTGATTGTATCGGTCAGCCAGCATACAATTTCAAAATCATTCCTGTTGGCGTAATCTGAAATCGCCTGTTTCTGTACCTCGATACCGTATTTATCGTCCGCAGACTGTTCCTCCGTAGATACACGAATATAACCAATCGCTTTCACGAGATATTCACCTCCTCAAGTAGTAAAAGTGGTAGAGAATCAAAAATTGCGGTAACTTTTGCTATATATGCGTGTACTAAGAGGAAGTTACACGCAAAATGCTGTTTTCAACTACTTTAACTACTTCAATCCTTCTTTTCGTAGGTGAGAACGATGTTATAACCGAGAGCGTCCATCATTTTCACGAAGGTATCGTTCACGATTCCACCATTCTTCTTGAGAACTCGGTTGATGTACTGTCCAGTAGTGCCGATTTCTTCACCCAACTGCTGTTGTGTCTTCCCAGCTTCGAGGAGCTTCACCTTTACATCAACTTCAATGTTATTCTTAACCATGTTTTGACCTCCTATATGTTGTTTGTGATACGAGTATAGCACGAGAAAGGGAGATTGTCAACACTGATAGGATAAGAAATTATCTTTTATATGGTCTTTTTATTTTTTGAGGATATTCAGCGTACTCCCTCGCCCGGTTTCGCCCCTTGTCAATCCCCCTCCGGGGGTGTCCCCACAGCCACGCAGAAGCCCACAGAACGCCCCGAACGCCGCCGGGGTACATCAACCCACACCAGCAAGAAAAACGCCGTAGAACGCCCACAGAACGCCCCACAGCGCACACCAGCCCAAACCACACCAACACAGCACGAACCGAAGCACCGACACCGAACCCGGGCGGCTATTCAAGATTACACTTTACAGCAACCCGGACGAAGTAGCCGCCCATAGGGTAGCCCCAACGGAGACCCACAGACAGCCCCACAGAGAGCCGGAACGCCGCCGGGGTGTAATGGGGTAGCCCCACAGACAGAAGCCACCCACAGCGGCGCACAGGCGGCACAGAGGGCAACAGAAAACGCCCCGAGCCGAAGCCCGGAGCGTTGCGCCTTATTTATTCATTTTCAACAGGTCAGCGAAGACCACGAACGGAAAAATTAAAATGCAAAGTAAAATCAAATCTTTTCACCCCCTTATTGAACCGTAAAACGGCGGTACGTTGTCGGGGTGCTGTACTCGGTGAATAAATCCGGGTACACTTTACGGAAGCCGGAAGAATCGAACCGGGACGAAGTAACCGCCTTGTATGTCGCTTTGCTCGCTCCCTCTGTGACCGTCTCCCGGTCTCCCATGATTGCGAGAATGTCGGTTTTTATACTGTCGTTCATCGCTTCCAATTCTTCAATCAATCTCTTGTTTTCTCTGTACTCATTGCACAGCTTTTCAAATGCACTCATGTTGTCAACCTCCTATATATCTATAATCGTACTGCGTGACCGTTCCCAGCGTTGCCGCTGTGGGTGCTTCCCCTGTGAATCTGTCAACCTCTCGAATCGGGATATAAAACGCCGTATAACGCCCGGTTTCCTTCCCTCGGAGATTGTAGAACTCGAAAGCGTTCAACGCTTCTTCAAATGTTGCGGCGGCTTTGCCGCTTATGCTGGTTTCCGGGTGGTAAGGGTAGCCCGGGCGAAGATTCACCGGGCAAAGCATAACCCGAAGACCATTGTTATAAGCTCGCCGGGCGGCTTTCTTGTCTATCCGCTGGAAGGTATAGCCGCCATCTGTGAACGTGTATTTTTTCATTCTTCCTCGCTCTCCTCTCCCTCGTGGGCTTCGTTGAAATCGTCCTCGATTTCCTCGAGAGCGGCGGCGATACACTCGCCCAACAGGTAACAACGGATTGTTACATCTGCGGCTTCCGCTCCGTGGGTGATTAAGTAATCCGCACCGCTTCCGAACTCCTCGAGAGCTTCCCCGAGTAAATCGATGTTGTGACAGATGTTTTCTTCTGCTTCGTAAGTGTTGAACGTGTACGAGCCGGAAGCGTTCCCGGTCACGCTGTCTTCTGTGAAAAGAACCTCGTTCAAATGCTCCTCCAACTCCTCGAGGGTGTCGAAATCCTCGAAATTGATTTCGTTGTTGATGTATTCTAATACATCGTCCTTAACTGCTTCTCTGTAATCGTATGCCATAATTGAATACCTCCTATAATTTATCCTGTGAAGATTGTTTCTTGTCTTGCTGTGACTATACAATAACACTTTCAAGATTGTTTGTCAATACTTTTAAGATAAAAATTTATCTTTTCCGTGTTGGCGGTTTATCTTGTTTGTGTTGTTATTGTTATTCTAATTCTTATTATGCGAATTGTCAACGCCTAAATTCTAAATTTACGAATTGCACCGGGCGCAAAATTCGTATTATATGGAAGGAACGCCGCCGGACACGTTCACCCACGCCGCCCGGGGTGCATTTTGCTTTAATACATTAAAGAGGTAAAGAGGCGAGTGCCGTGTCCGGCTGATTTTCTGAAAATTTCCGTGAATTTTTGCATAGAAAAAGCCCCGGGAAATCCCGGAGCAATTTCATAGTCGAAAGTCGAAAGTCGATAGTCGCTCGGCTGATAGTCGAAAAGTCGGAGCGTGGGCGAAAGTCGTTTAGTCGCTCGTATCTTCGTCAGAGTTGCTTGCTGAAAGTCGCTTCTGCTGGTCGCTTGCAATGTAGCGTTCTCTAATTTCATCAGCAGAATAATCGTTGTCGTTCTGCTGATTTGGTGTGAGAACGTACTCGGTCTTGTCTTGGTAGCCATAGTTGTTCTTGCCGAGGAAGATACCAGCTACCGGGTTGACCTTGCCACTTTGCATATAGTTTTCCCACAAATTTTCGAGCAAAAAGTACGCCTTTTTTATTACGTCGGCTACCTCCGGCGGCAACGCAATCTTATATCCCGAACCACCTCCCGGAATGTCATGTGTAATCGCATAAAGCCACTGTCTGTTGTGTCCGTTCAATGCAATCGCCATACCTACAACCGTAGGTTTCATGTCATACTGTGCATACAAAGCAAAATAGTCGGAAAGTCGCTGTTGCACCTCCAACGGATTCTCCATGTCAATGTCCGGCATATTCATCAACGCCATATTGACGGAGAGGAACTTCGTGTTATCACCAGCTTCAAGCCCCGGAGCGATGTTTTCCGGCTTCAACCAGTTATTACCTCCTCGGGGCTTGCCTTTCTTCTTAGGCTTTGTCTCTTTCTTTCCAGTAGTCGCAACGGCTTTCGTTCCGACATTCTCCTCGCTGGAAACAGTCTCCTTAGTCGCAACAGTCTCCTCGGAACTGTCTGCTAACAGTTTATCTATATCCATTTCGGTCTCCTTTCTTCTTATTCTTATTGCAGTAGTAGAAGTAGTTGAAAATCGGTTTTTGCGTATAACTTCTATATATAGGGATTTTTCTATATAAAGGAAGTTACACGCAATACCTTGAGAACAGCTACTTTAACTACTGTAATAATAAGAATAACTCGTTCTTATGAAAAGATTGTTTTTCAATCCTTTTCAGATAGTTTGGTAAATGTCGTTTTTGATAAATACTTATCCGCTTTGTGTTAAATGAAGTTTTTGCTCTCGTAGTAGTCAATCACTCGCTTAACCTCAACAGATTTCAGCACAACGATTCTGTAATTTTTACCGCACTTCCTCTTAACCCAAAAGTCGTGTGCGGCTTCTGCGATAGAGCTGTAAGTGAGCATTTTCGTCTTGCTGGTACGCTGGTGAGGAGGGCGGTATCGGTAGTCTGTGCCATACAAAAACTTCCCGGTCTTAATGTTCTGAATCGCAAACATCGTCTACCTCCTTATCAGTACCTCCGAACGCTTCTTTGATACATCTGCCGAACTCTTTAAGAGCTACACCAGCAGAGTAAGCGGCAAAGTCGAAGGTCTTCTCAATCTCGGGGTAACGACTGCGGACGTATTCAGCAAGTATGTCGTTTCGTGTCTTCATTTCCCAACTCCTCCTTGAGAATCTTCTCAAGCTCCCTCGTGCCGACAGCTTTCATGTAGGTGTGCGGAGCTTTGACGGTAGATACCTTGATTGCGCTCTCGGCAATACGAGCCTTGAGACGTTCCAGCAGAGAAGCGTTCTGAAAACCTTCAATCTGCATAGCAACATCGTGAGAAGGAATCATGCCGTGATTGAAAAGTCGTATCTCGTCCTTCTTGAGCCATTTCTGCCACTTACCGCAAGCGGAGCAGTAAAGCCCTGTCTGATTGCCGTGTTCCTCGGTGAAGAACTCCTTGCCGCCGCATTTGCAAACCATATTCATAACAGTGTCCTCCTTTACAGCTCGTAGTAAGATTTTACCGACTTGCCGATTTCTACCGACAGCTTTGCGGCAATGACACGAGCGTGTTCGTACTGGGCTTTCACACCAGTTTTGTAAGTACCTTCCCATTTCTTACCCGAGTGCTTTGCGGCTTCCCGGATATTGTTGTCGTTGTCCATGAGAAGGTCAGCTTGGTACAGGTTCAAGAGCCGTACCAACTCCTGTTTTTCTGCTAACTGCATTACGATTCCTCCTTCAAGTCTTCCTTGAGAAGAAGCAGAAGCTCCTTCAAATCAGCGAGGGTGAATCCTTCCTTGTTACAGGTGTTGGTTCGTCCCAAATGCTTATACCAGTTGATAATTGTGCCGCTGTCACGATGAATGATATAGAACTCGTCTTCCCAGCGATAGAGAAGGAAGTTCTCTGTGTTCTGTGGATAACCACACATTACATCAATGTCAATGACTTCATCATCGGTGAAAACTTCTCCGAACACTTTACAGAAATCGTCTCTGTCAAAGTGATACTGCGGAAGGGTTTCGAGATATTTGCTCATTACAGCACCTCCTTCAATTTCAGACCACAATAGGTTGCATAACCACTCGATGTCGATTTCCTGTCAAACCACTCCGGGTGACGCTCCATTTCAGAATTGAACTTACGAGCCGACAGGATATAAGCACCCTCGGACTTCGCCCAAATCTTGAAAGCGTTGTACAGGTCTTTCGCCTTGATAACGGTTGGTGAACTTTCCTCCGGGACACGCTCACAGCGGTTCTCGAGGAACTGCAATACGAGGTCGTTATCACGCTCGTACTTGGTGACAACCGATTTCAGACTGCCGCTCATTGCAAGTCCACGTTCCTTGTAGTGAATATACCCACGCACCAGCCACATGAAAATGCCGCTCATGCTGGACTGTTCACACAGCTCGTCCTTTAGGTGAGTGTCCTGTTCCTCCGGGGAGAAGTGGCGGTTGAACTCTACCACCTTGATACGCTCGGAAGCGAACAGAGACTTGTCCGTTACCATCGGAAGGTCGTTACAGGAAAGCCATAACGTAAATTGCGGCTTGAATGTGATTGCCGACTGGTACAGCGCACGAGCAGAGATTTCTTCACCGCCTGTAAGCTGTTTGATTTTCTCCTCGTCCAGTTTGCCGT
>ERZ1027085.171-NODE-171-length-41971-cov-9.573886_pt1 | contig 41971 bp, 29 predicted proteins | sample MGYA00519415_ERZ1027085 | MGnify/ENA primary metagenome ERZ1027085 (study PRJEB26926, sample SAMN06164436) | human gut metagenome | biome: ENVO:00009003; feature: ENVO:2100002; material: ENVO:00002003 | host: Homo sapiens | place: USA | collected 2012 ...
GTGGTGGGAGGGACGATTGGTTCCTCCCGGTGGCAGCCCCTGACCGCTATCAGCAGAGCGGCAATGACCGCAATGGCCAGAACCGCGCAGCAGATTTTCATGACATTTTTCTTCATAAGCTTGTCTCCTCGCGCGCCCAACGGACGCGCGAAACGCGGTGGGCGTTACCCCACATAGTACTCGCCGGTGACTTCGTCCACCATCACGCCGGTCTGGGGGTTGCCGTTGGCCTTCATGAAGGTGACCTCGATGGTGTGGTTGCCGGTGACGTTCTCGAAGGTGTAGGACTTCACTGCGCCGATGCTCACACCGTCGATCTTGACGTTGGAGATGGCGTAGCCTCTGTTCGCGGCGATGGTGAAGGTCTGGCTGCCGCCGTGGAGGACGTCAACGTCGCCGGAGGGCGTGATGGAGCCGTGGATACCTGCCGTGGCCTTGATGGTGTAGACCGGGCGCTCGTCGATGGTCAGTGTGCCGTCCACGAAAACGACGGTGTAGTTGCCGCTGGGGGCGGTCAGCCCGCTGGCGCGGATAATGACCTTGCCGACCTTCGTCGTGTCGGGGGTGATCTCAGTGCCATTCGCGTCCACGTAGGCGAGCTTTATGTCGCCGGTCAGCGCATCCTCGCCGAACATGGCGCTGACGGTGTAGTCCTTGTCCAGTACGGGCTTGCTCAGATCGGGGGCCTTGTCATCGGTGTAGATGCGCTTGTCCAACGCCTTGACCGTGACCTTTGCCTTATCAATGGTGACGGTGAGGCTCTGCACCTCCGAGTCGCGGTGGTTGCCGTCGCCCTCGACCATGCAGTACACGGTGTAGGTGCCCGCGTCCGTGGCCTTGGGAAGCGCTTCTGTGAACTCGCCGGTCTCGCCCAGACGGTATTTCAGCTTGCCGCCGAGGGCAGTTCCGGCTGTGATGAGGGTCTGCTCACCGCCGTTGTAGACAAGGCCGGCGTTCGCCCCGGGGGCGGTCCTGACCTCGGAAGCGGCCTTGCCGATCTCGAAGGTGGTGCTGCCGCTGACGGTGTAGTTGCCGCCCGCCTTGTTCCTGACGGTCACGGTGGCGGTGCCCGCGTTCACGTTATCCCTGTAGGAAACGTCGTATTCCTCCGGGCTGATGACCGTGTCGCCGTCCTTCACGATGACATCGGGCTTCAGCGGGTCGCCGGTGTAGGTGAGGGAACCGCCGCCGACCGTCACGGTGGCGGTCACGGTCTTGGGAGCGATGGTTGCGGTGACGGACCCGGGCTGGGAATCCTTATGGTTGCTGTCGCCCTCGACCTTGTACCAGACGGTGTATTCCCCGGCGTCCGTGCCGGTGGGGATGATCTCGGAGTAGGTGCCGTCTTTGCTCAGGCTGTAGAGCAGCTTGCCGTGGGCGGTAGAGCCTGCCCTGACCAGCGCCTGCGCGCTGCCACTGTAGGTCAGGCCGTCAATGGCAGCGGGCGCGGTATAGTCCGGCGCGACGCGGGAGATGATGACATAAACCTCGCCCTCCACCGGGTGGTAATTGACCAGATCGGCGGGGGTAAAGACAATGGCCTTACTGCCGGTGTCGGTCGCGTTGGTGATCGCCTGACCGGCTTTCCAGCTCCATGTACCCGGCACATCCTTGCCGCCAAAAGCGGCGCTCTTGCCGGTGACCGCGCTGACGGGAATTTCCGCGCCGGTGTAGTCCACGGTGATGATGTCCGGCAGGGTCAGGATGGGTGCGTCCCGCTCCGTCAGGGGGAGGATGACCGTAACGGTGGCGTCCTCGTAGTTCTTGGAACGAACCAGAAGGGTGAAGGTGATGACGTCGCCAGCGGCGGCACCGTCCGCCAGAGCATAGGTGATCGCGCCAGTGTTCACGTCAATGCCCCAACCGTCCTGAATCTTGCCCGCGGGAGAATAGGACCCGCTGTGGAACGCGTTCGTGTCGGATACCTGTGCGTCATCGGGTATTCCCAGACTCTTGAGGTCGGGGAGGGGGATGGTCTGCTCTGTTTTCAGGCTGTACTTCTGGGTGACCCGATGAGCAGTCAGCGCGGGCGCGGCGGCCTTGTTGATCGTGAAGGTCGTGCTGGCCGTACCGAGGACATAGTTGCCGCCTTCCTTATCGGTGATGGTAACAGTGCCGGTACCCGCGTTTGTGTTATCGCTGTAGGAGACGTCGTATTCCTTCGGGTCAATGGTATTGCCGAGGTCGTCTGTGAGGGTAACGGTCGGCTGAACGGGATTTCCGCCGTTATAGGTGCCGTCCGCGACGGTGATCGTGGGTGTCACTTCTCTTGGCGTGATCGACCACGTGAACTTCATCTCGCCGGTGTAGTTACCCAGACCGCTGAGAGAAAAATCATCGTAGTATGTGCCGACCTGCGACGTTCTGTTGCAGGAAAAGCCATAATCTGTGCCTCCGCCAATGCCTGTCAGTGTTACGCCGTCCAGAACGACACTGATTATCTGGGGACATTTTTCCGTCCCGTCATACACGAAGGTGTCTTCCAGCGTGACGACCGCGCCTACAATGGACTTGGGATTGACCGTGACCCGCACCTTTCCGGTGGCCGTCGCATACTCCGGCGCGTCCGGGGTGAACGTCCATTCGGCCTTACGGCTGCCCGCGTTGAACATGAGCGTGCCGTCCGTCCATGTGAAGGTGCCGGGAACCTCTTCACCGGTGGTGGGGTCTTTCATCTTGCCCGCGATCGTGCTTGCATTCAGCGGCTGACCGTAGGTGATCTCGCTTGCGGTCACCTCGCCATCCAGAACGGGCGTGATCTTGTTCTTTGCGAAGATGTTGACGGTCAGGGTGATGTCCTCGTAGTTGCTGGTTGTGACAATCACCGTCACCGAGCCGACATTGCCCTCCGTATTGAACGGGTTTGCCAGAATGGGCAGAATCAGCTTGCCGTTTTCGATCTTCGCAGTGGCAGCGTCGCAGTAGCCGGCATCCACGGTGATGGTCGGCGCGCCATAGGCGATGTTGCCGTAGGACTTGGGACTTTCCAGCGCAGACAGCAGCGCCGCCAGATCGACCTCGTAGGCTCTTTCCAGACCGTTGATGATGGTCAGCGTACCGTCTGTCGGCACGGGCGCGTCGGCCTTGGTGATGGTGAAACGGGTCGTATCGTCGGTTGCAAAAGTGTCACTGACCGTTTTGGTGCCTTCCGGCTTGCCCTCAAACACATAGTTGTCGTTCGCAAGCGTCATGGTGAAGGAAAGGGCCTTTCCGTTTCCGACGTCCGGCGAGGGCGGGTAGCTCCCGTCCGCCTGCTTCATGGTAAACTGGGCGTCAGAGAAGGTGAGCGCCGTATCGGGAAGTACAATGCCCGAACGACTGGCCGTCTTGCTGAAGAACGTCAGCCTGCTCGCGGTAAGCGTGACGTTTGCGGTGCCGTCGTAGGACTTGGAGATTCTTTCGACGGAGAGAAGGCTGATCGGCAGCGGGGCAATGGTTACGGTGAACGTACCGGTAGCCGTTTTGTGGTTTGCTGCTTCCGCTTTGTAGTAAACGGTGTACGTGCCTGCGTCGGTGAAAGTCGGTCCGTCCGAAGTATAGTCGCCGTCTACCTTGTCGCTGTAGGTGAACGTCACGGTAGTGCCGTCTACACTTTGCCCAAACGCGATTGTCGATGCGTGCTGCAGCTTGCCGGTGTAATACGTGCTGGGTGCCCTCACGGAAACTCCCGTCAGCTCTGCCGGTTCGACTGTGACGGTCACGGTGCCGGTCGCGGGGGCGTATTCTTCGTAGCCTTCCGCCGGGGTGAACGTCCATTCGGCATCATAGCTGCCCGCGTTGGGCTTGATGGTGCCGTCCTTCCACGCGAACGTACCCGGAATCACGGCCTGTGTGCGGGGGCAGATCATCGAACCCGTGGCCGTGAGTGTGCTCTCTGCCAGCGTCTGGCCGTAGGTGATATCCGTCGCGCTGACGCTGACGCCCGATTGATCGAGGGGGATCCTCTGGCCAATGACGACCTTGATGGTCAGCTCGAACGGCTGATAGTTCGTGCTTACAATCGGGACGGTCAAAGTGCCGATCTGATCGTTCACATTCGCGCTGTGCGCGGCCACGATGGGCAGAGTCAGAATGCCTTCGTTTGACACGGATATATGGTTGCTGCTGTCGAGGTAAGTACTATCCGTAAAGTGGTAATCGCAGCCCCGATTATGAATCTTGCCGTACTCGCAGCCTACAGGCAGCTCCGGCAGGAGCGTTCTCAAATCGATTTCGTAGGTCTTTGCCAAATCGTTGAAAACGTACTGCGTGATCTCGTTCGGGGTCACAGTGGCCTGATTGATCTTGAAAGTCTGCGACACATCCGCGCCGTTCAGTACAAAGTCCTTTTGCGTCGTGCCGTCTTCAAAGGTATAGTTCCTATCCGTCAGCTTAATGGTGAAGGAGACGGTCTTTTCGTCCTCACTTGCATTGGCGGAATCATAACTGGCATTGAGTATCTGGTAATCCTCACCAGCCACCAGAGGAAGTGGCCCGCCGGAAGGAGCATAGCGGGAATCCGCACTCTTAAGCTTTATCGACGCGTTTGCGGGCAGGTCTGTTGTGCCATCGTATGCCTTTATGATGTCGCCGACCGAGATCGTTGCTTTGTGAGCTGCGACCGTCCATCTGGCGGTTTTCTGGCCGGTGTAGTCGCCGTCGTCTGTCGCCTTGATGGTCAGAGTGGCGGCGCCGACAGTGGAACGGGAATCGCCGCGGACGACGGTGTAATCAACTCCCGCTTTCAGCTCGCTGCCGTTGTACGTTACAACATAGGGCGGCACGCCGGTGGTGGTGTTATAAGGCTGATAGACACTTTCATTGCCGTTGGGGAACGTGATTACGGCTTTGCTGAGATTCAGCTTGGTGACGGTCAGCGTTCTGAGTTCGCTCGATACCGAATAGCCGTCCTTGCTGGCAGTGAAATAAATCCCATGCTCACCGATTTTGTTGAAGTTGCACTCCGCGACGTAATACCATGTGGAGCCGATTTTCTTATATTCACTTGTCAGCTTGGAGAAACTGTACATGCCGTCGCTCCCGCGTTCTCCGACGAAGAAGTTCACACTTGCGCCGCTGGTATTGCAGTAGGCGCAGAGCCGGACGGTCGTGCCGCGCTCCACCTTCGGGTTACTGCCGGTCAGGTTCTTCCCATCGACCTTCAGAGACAGGGTCTTGGAGGTGATTGGCAGACGATTGATGATGACATTGTTCAGCTCCGTGGAACCGGCAGGAACATCCGCCGGGGCGTACCACTTGTGAGTGCCGTCCCCATTGAGCACCTTATAGCCAAGGCGGTTAGGTTCATACAGGATGTTTGCCCATGTGGCACCCTCTGCCAGCTTCAGCGTGCCGATAACGGCGGGGAATCCCGAACCGGCGAGGTTTGCTCCCTCGTTGGCAACGACGGTATCGATACTGGCTGTGGTCGTGTTTTTCGTGTTGCTCAAGGTGGTGCTATTGCCTGTGGCGGCCTTGACGGTTACCGTACCGTGGATTGAATGGCCGTTCAGATCTATGCCGGTGTCCCGGGTGCCGTTGATGGTATAATCGCCGGTCACGTCGGTCAGCAGACTGAGGGTCGAGCCGCCGTCTCTGTCCGCATCAAGGGCAGTCTGCAAGTCGGCAAAGTTCCGCCACGGGTCGCCCTCGACATTCCGCAAGGCCGTCTGCGCCACCGCGGGCGCGTTGCAGTAGGGACAGTTGGTGCCATCAAAGCCGTTCTTGCCGCCGTGGCTGCACAACTTTACCACCAGGTCGCAGGTCTGGGAAGCGGCTTCCTCCAGCGTAAGCTGCGTGTCACCACGATAGTAAGCCAGTCCCGCTTGCCCGGGAAGCAGATTACCCAATGTGATGCCATTATTCAGCCGCAAACCGCTTCTCGAAATCTTTCCGCCGTACAGCTCGACTGTGCCGCCCCAAACCTCCAGCTGGAGCAAAGTGGTATTGTCATTCTCCGGATTGAATACCAGTGTACCACCGTCCCGCACGGTCACTCCCACCGCGCCGTTGCCGCCGCTGCTGTCAATGACCGTCAGTTTACCGGTGCGAACCTGGCTCGTGGCCGTACGACCGCCGACATTCAAGCTGTATCCGCTCAGACTGTGTCCGTCCAAATCCAGCGTGAGAGTCTTGCTGACATATATGCCGTCAGGCAGCATCTCGTTTGCCAACAGCTTGACGGTCTGACCGTCAGCTGCCGCATTCAGCGCGGACGGCACATCGGTATAATAGGTTTCGCCGATGCCAGCCGCGAACTGTGTCCCGCAGACCGTGCACTTGCCGTCTTTGTTGATGGCGCTTGTGCCGTCTGTGTTCGTGTGGGTGCAGGAAAAGCCGCAGGCGCACCTGCTGTTCGCCATGGTGTGAGTGTGTTCCTTGACGGTTACGTCGGCCAGCTCCTTTGCATTGCCGTCCTGCACGTCGTCGCCCTTGTAGAAAGCGTGCACCTTCTGCGTATCCAACAGGGACATGAGCGGCTGCAACTCTTCTGCGATTTCGCTCTTAATGCTTTTGAACGTGCCGCCGCTGATGGCGATGGTTCCGTTGCGCGTGAACTGCACCTCGCCAAACGTGCCGTCCGTAATTTTCAGCGTAGCGCCGGAATCGACAACCCATTCACCCGCGTGATTGGAACCGCCATTGACGGTGACGGAAGCACCCTCCAATACGGTGAGGCCATACACCGTGCCGTTGCTGACGGTCACAGAGCCACTGTCCGCATCGCAGAGAAGTCCCATGCATTCTGAACCGCCGATCTCGCCGCTCTGGATGTCCAGTGCGCCGGCCATGAACAGGAGATTTGAAATTCTGCCGTAAGCGGCCTCGCTTGTAACAGTCAGGTTGCCTGTCGCGAGAGTTTCTTTTTTCTGCGTTTCCTCGTTAGTCTCTGAGAATCCAACCTCGAGGTAGTCGACCGTCTTGTGGTTCAGATCGAGCGTCAGGGTTTTGGTGACAACGGGTACGATGGAAGCATACTGTTCGAACGTAAAATCTTCACCGAGCGCATTGAGGGCGTCTGCATCCGTCACATGGTTGGCCAGCAGCTTGACGGTGTCGCCGTCCCGTGCCGCATTCAGCGCCGCCGGGAGGGATTCGTATGTGCCGCCGTCCGTTCCGTCCGCTCTTGTCACCGAAGCGGCCTCAACGACAGGCTCGTTGACCGTGAGTTCCACGGTTGCTGACCTTTCCTCTTTGTAGTTCTTGGTCTCGCCGGTCTTGGCATAGACGTAATATGTGCCGGGTTCGCTGATTGCAGTGTTCTCGTCGATCTTGGGAACTGCCTCACTGCCTTCAAACTCCAAATATCCAGAATTGATCGGCGCATAGTAATATGTCACCTCGGCATCTTCCGGAGCACCCTCGACAGACAGAAGCGGAAGAAGCTTTTCGCCCACCGTGCAGGTCGTCTTGGAAAGAGATACGGTCAAATCGGGATAGGCCTTGTTGATGTTGCCGCCGATCTCAAATTTTTCTTCGCCCGCCTTGAGCTTGTACTTTACCGCGGCTTCGCCGATTAGCGCGATTTCCACAGTGACGGTATGCCATCCTGCGTCCGCGGAATCGAACGTCTTCTTGGCGGTAAAGCCCGTTCCTTCTTTGAGCTTGATTTCATTTGTGCCGTCTGTAAACGTCAAGTCGATTGGAATCGTGCCGCCGTCCGTCGTGCCGTCATAGCTGCGGCCAATGGAATCGGGCTTGCTCACGCACCAGATCTCCGTCCGCGTGTCTTCTTCGGGGATATACGTGCCGCCGCCCCCTTCTGCCGGACCACTTGGAGGCGTATAGATCCCACCACCTTCGCCGGTCGAACCGCCGGGTGGTACAAGGACTCCACCGCCCTCGCCACCGGTCTCGCCGCCGATGACACCGTCAGAAATGCTCACGTCCCCACCCTCGGCAAAAGCCGATGTCGGCAGGAGCGTCAGGCAGAGTGTGAGCGCCAAAAACAGACTCAAAATTCGTTTTTTCATAGGATCCTCCTGTGTGAAAAAAGTGCGGTTTTCTATCGTCAGCCCGGTAAAATCCGGGCGGGGGTTTACCGTTCTTCCGGGATAAGCCGCAGACGCTTTGCGGCGGTTTTCGCTTCGCTTCGCCGCCGGACGTCCAGCTTATCCAGAATGTGGCTTACATGGGTCTTTACCGTGGGCAGCTTGATGTCCATGATCTGCCCGATCTCCGCGTTGCTCTTGTCGGCGCAGATCAGGTGCAGAATTTGCAGTTCCGTGGGCGTCAGGGCTTCCCCCGGCGCGAGGCGAGGTTCCAGAAAGCGGGGGTAATACGCTGCCTGCAAGCGCACGTCGTCCATCAGCTGCTTTTTCCACCGGGCGCTTCCGCTCCAATCCAGCCGTTCCAGCAGGGGGAGCACCGCCGCGCCGTAGACGCTGACGGTTCGGATGAAGTGGTATTCCGCCGCGGCGTTCAATGCGCCAATCAGGCGCTGCCGCCATGCTTCGTCCCTGCTTCGGTACAGGGCGATGGCGGCGAGGATGTTCAGATGGATGCCGTCGATGTGCCGCCCGCAGCTGCGGACGTAATCTTCCAGCGGGGAGAGGGTCAGCATCGACGCCCCCGGCTTCCCGTCCGCCAGCTCCACCATGGCCTGCGTGAGATACTGGTAGCGCTTCATGACGTTTACCCGCATGGGGTCTCTGGGCGCTTTTTCCCGATACCATGTGTCGGCGTAGTCCAGATCGCCGGTATGGAGGGAAATTCGGACGAGCATGGCGTCCATATTGGGAAGGAACCGCTCCCGCCCTTCCTCGGCGAATTTTTCCCGGAGGGACTCGATGGTGCGATAAGCGTCCTCGCTCTGCCCTGCCGCAAGAAGGCTTCGGGCCAGCAGACCGTTGATGGCGAATTCCATGTCCGGCGTGCCGCGCTGGCGTATCTCGCTGACGCGGGGGATGATGGTCAGCATCCGGCCGGTGATGTTCTCGCCCTTTTCAAATTTGCTTTCGGCAACGGCGCAGTCCGCAAGGCCAACGCCGTCCTGCCCCAGCACGGCCTCCACCGGGGCGCGGAGCGTCTGGTAAAGCAGGTCGTCCCGTTTGCTCCAGACGGAAAAGTCCTTGCCGCCGTTCATGACGCTGGGCAGGGCGCTGGTGACGGAGAAGGACGGGAGGGAGACCTCCTTGCTGGTCATCAGCCGGAACACGGCGGGAATGGTCTCCGTCAGCCCTTCCACGCCCCGCTGAGGCAGGGAGATGTCCAGCCACGCCAGACGGCTGCGGGCCTGCTTGCCTGCGGCGTCGTTCCTGCCGCACCGCTTTCCGAATTCCTGCAATTCGTGATACCAGCGCTCAGAGCCTTCGTAATCCATGGCCAGAGCGCACAGCATACTCATGCCCTGCATCAGCGCGGGGGAAGCCGCGATCTCCGCTTCCGGGAGACTGCGGTAGTATTTTTCCATTTCGCTGTAATGCCCCATGCCGGGGTGCAGCTCCGCGTTGCGGATGAGAAGCTCGGAGACCTTGGCGTGGTCGCCGCATCGGGTGTAGCATTCCAGCGCGTGGGCGTAATCCTCTTTCAGCTCGTAGTAGAGTGCGCCCCGGCTGAAAAGCGCCCGGCGCTTTTCCTCGCTGTATTCCCGCTCCATCTCCCACAGAAGGAAGCTGCGGAACTGCGGCCAGAAGCGGAAATGCTGCACGTCGTCATAGCGGAGCATGGTGGTGTGGCTCAGGAGCCAGTCCAGCCGGTCGCCCGCGTGGGGGTCGCCGCTGACCATCCGCGCCATTTCCAGATTGAACCGTTCAAAGGGCGCCAGCTCCAGCAGAAACCGCCGCACGGGAAGGTCGAACCGCCGGTAGACCGCAGCCTCAAAATAGGAGAACACCTCCCGGAATGCCCGCGCCACGACCTCCGGGCCGAAGGGCCTCCCGCCGGACATGCACCGGGCGGTGACGGCGACGCCCAGAGGGTAGCCGACGGATTCTCTCAGAATACCGCCGATCTCGCTGTCCGTCACGGCGACGCCGCAGCCGGAAAAGTATTTGCAGATATCCTCCCGGTCAAAGAGCAGGTCGTCGGCCTCCAGCGTGGTCATCAGGCCGGAATACTGGAACGCCGTCAGATATCCGGGCGGCGCGCCCCGGGAGAGAAGCAGGAAGCGTTTGCCCGGGTCGGAGCGGATCAGCTCGCACAGCGCCTGCCCGCCATCCTCCGCCGGTATCATCTGAAAATCGTCGATGAGCAGGATATCCCACCCATCCGAAAGGGCGGGAAGGGCAAAATCCGCCGCGCCCGCGTTCAGCCGCAGCACATCCCGTCCGGAGAGCAGGGCGTCCGCCAGCGCGGTTTTTCCAAAGCCGCAGGGCGCGCTGAAAAAGAGGACGCGCCCGCGCTCCATAAAGCTGTCAAACCGCTGCCGGACAGACGGCTTCACGATAATATTCCCGGTCACGTTCTCCCTCCTTTTCGCCGGCAAAGGGACATACCCCGTGCCATACGAATTCCAACACCATTTTATCTTTATTATACATAACCGCCAGAAAATGTAAATCATGCCAAAGTATGATACGGAGTGATTTTTGCTGTTTCCTTTCCGCAGAAACGCAAAACAGACGGATACATTTTTGCCTTGAGAGGGCGAAAAACAGGAACCCCCGCCGGAAACTGTCAGACTTTGGCAGTCCCCGGCGGGGGTGAAGGTATGATGGATGTGATCTATGGAGCGATAATACCGCGCCCGCATCATGGCGAAAATGAGTCATACTGAACTCCAATTAAAATCTTAAAAAAAGATTTTAATTGCCTGAAGGGCATGGAGTTCATATGAGACTTGTTTTGTGATTTCTTTCCTTATAAATCACAAAACAGGCAGCGCCATTAGGCGATGCCTTCCTGATTAAAATCAAAGATTTTAATCAGGAAATAGTATCAGGAAATCATTTGCCGGAAAAGATGACCGGCCTGTTCTATCAGACTTCAGGTGCCGTATTTTGCAGGCGACCCATCATGCCTGCTCAAACAGCGGCTTTATCTTCTGGCGGTAGATTCTGGTGAAGCAGATAAACGTCACCGTGCCGCTGACCACCTCTGCTATGGGGAAGGCCAGCCAGACCCTCTGCACCTCCCCTGTCAGGCTCAGCAGATAGGCCACCGGGAGCAGTACCACCAGCTGACGGCACAGGGAGACGATGGTGGAGTAAATGCCGTTGCCCAGCGCCTGAAAGCTGGCGCCCAGCGCAATGCAGATGGCCGCAATGGGGAAGCTCCAGCTGATGGTGCGCAGAGCGACCCGGCCGATCTCCAGAAACGCCTGAGAGGGGTTGAACAGTCCCAGCAGCACATCCGGGAAGAACTGGAATACCAGCAGACCCGCCGTCATGATACACAGCGCCGCGGTGCAGGAGATTTTTAGCGTCTTGGTGATCCGCTGGGGCTTGCGGGCGCCGTAGTTGTAGGCGATGATGGAAATGGTGGCGTTGTTCAGGCCGAACAGGGGCATGAAGAAGAAGCTCTGGAGCTTGAAATACACGCCGAACACGCCGGTCGCCGTCTCGGCGAAGCCCTGCAAAATCTGGTTGATGCCGAAATTCATCACGGATCCAATGCCGTTCATAACGATGGAGGGAATGCCCACCGTCAGAATGGCGGCCACGGTCTTGCCCTCCAGCGGAAGATACTTCTTGTGCAGCTGTACCTCCGGGTTGAATTTCAGGTTGAAAATGATGACCATGATGCCGGACACCCACTGGCCGATTACCGTGGCAATGGCCGCGCCGGCAATGCCCATGGCGGGCAGGCCGAACCATCCGTGGATGAGAATGGGGTCGAGAATGATGTTGATGATCGCGCCGATGGACTGGGTGATCATGGTATGCACCGTCCGGCCGGTGGATTGCAGCAGCCGCTCGCCCAGAATGGATGCGAAGCAGCCGACGCTGAACACGCAGCAGATGCTGGTGTAGACAATGCCGCCCTCCACGGTCTCCGGGTTGTCGGACTGAATGGCAAAATAGGGGCGCACGCCGAACAGACCGAACAACACGAACAGCACCATGGCAATGGCCATCAGCACGATGCCGTTTCCGGCGGCGCGGTTGGCGGCCTCCTGATTTTTCTCACCCAGACTCTTGGAAAGCAGGGAGTTGACGCCCACGCCGATGCCCACGGCGAAGCCGATCAGCAGGTTCTGGATGGGGAAGGCCAGCGACAGCGCCGTCACCGCGCTCTCCGACACCTGAGAAACGTAGATGCTGTCCACCACGTTGTAAAGCGCCTGCACCAGCATGGATATGGCCATGGGCAGCGCCATGTTGGCGATCAGCTTCCCGACGGGCATGATGCCCATTTTGTTTTCCTGTAAAGTAGCTGCAGTCATAATTCTCTCCAAATCAAAAATCGTTTACACTATAGTGTAGCAGAGTTTTGCCGATTACGCAAGTATCCGGAGTAATTCTGCCGATCAATACACCGGAGTAATTCTGCCGATCAATATGCCCTGAACGCAAAGAAATGCCCCGCCGCTTTGCAAGCGGCGGGGCGGATGTACCCCAATTACAGATACTGCTTTACAGCCTCGGAGGCGTTCGCAGGGTCTTCGGAGATGGTCATGGTGATCTCCATATTGTTGTCGGCGGCGAACTTGGCGCACCAGGAGACGAACTCCTCAGCCGCGGCCTTATCACAGCCGATGGTCTTGTACAGATTGTCGATAAAGACGTTGGTGATGTCAAAATTGCCTGCGTGCAGGCCGCTCAGGAAGCCCTTGAGCATATCGGGGGTGGAAATGCCGTATTCCCGGGAATCCACCAGGCGAACCTTATAGGTTACATCATAGGTCAGCTTCTTGCCGTACTCAATGCAGACGACGTCGCCGTGGGCGTCCGCCACAGCCGCATTGATGGCATCGATCAGCTTCTTGGTCTTGCCGGAGCCTTTCAGGCCCATAATAACATGAATCATAGGAAAGTCCTCCTTTGCTTGCCAGCATATTGGCTTATGCACATTCTACCAGCAATCGCGATAATTTGCAACTACTAATTTGCAGATTAGACAAATGTTTTTTCTGGAAAAAACATAGGGCGGCAAATGGGTGGGGCGGAGCAGACAGCTGACAGGCACTGCGGGGTAATGAATGGCACCCCCTTGCCTCTCTCTTTGGGAGAGGTGTCTGAGCGAAGCGAAGACGGAGAGGGGAAACGAGGGTGCAACACCCTCTCAGTCACCTGCGGTGACAGCTCTCCCAAGGGGAGAGCCAAGGGGCTGCGCTAGTCCGTATCCAGATGCGCGAAATAGTCTTCCTTCGTGATCATCATCTGAAGAAAGCCATCCTCCATGCCCAATTCCCGGAAGCCTGCCCGGCGGTGGGTCTCCCATGCGGAAATCTCATTCCGGGCGACCTCAAAATCGTTGTGTATTCTGGAAATGCCGCAGTCCCGGAAGGCGTGCTCCAGCATGAGCTTCAGCGCGGGAACAGCATATCCCTTCCCGCGATAGGGGGCATAAAGCACAATGCCCATGTCCCACCAGTCCTTTGCGGGGTTATAGTGAAAATTGACGTCGCCGATCCACGCGCCGTCGGCGCTGCGCTTTATGTAGGCATAGAACCGTTCCGGCTCCTGTCCTACCATATTCTCATACCATGCAGGCAAAACCGCATCGGGATAATCGACACAGCCGGTATCCCGGTGATAACCGTCATAGTTCACGTCCCAATTCGCGTTGTAGGACATGGTTTCGGGGTCGGACATCATTTTCTGATAGAACCAAAGGTCTTCGAGCTTCGGCACATATAATTCAAGCTGCTCCATAAGCGTTCCCTCCCCGCGGCATGTTTTTTGAAGACAAACATAGGGCGGGAAGTCCCGCCCTATGTAAGCAAAACTTATTTCTCGTAACCGGGCTTGCCCAGAAGCTGGAACATGTTGCGCTTGTACAGCTCCACACCGGGCTGGTTGAAGGGGTTGACGTCCAGAATGTACGCGGAAACGCCGCAGCACAGCTCCAGGAAGTAGAACAGCTCGCCCACCTTCCGGTCGTTCAGCTCGCCACAGTCCATGGTGATGACAGGCACGCCGCCGTCCACATGGGCGGCCACGGTGCCGAGGTACGCCTTCTCGTCCACGAAGTCCAGCGTCTTGCCTTCCAGGTAGTTCAGACCGTCCAGATTCTTCCAGTCGGAGCCGATGGTGTACCGGGCGGCGGGAGGATCGAAGCGAACCATGGTCTCGAAAATGTTCCGCTGACCCTGCTGGATCATCTGACCCAGAGAGTGCAGGTCGGCAGTGAACTCGGCGGTCACGGGGAACAGACCCTTGCCGTCCTTGCCCTCGGACTCGCCGAACAGCTGCTGCCACCAGCCGCCGAACATCTTGAAGCCCGGCTCGTAGCTCTCAAAAATTTCCATGGCCTTGCCGTTGCGGTACAGCAGGTTCCGCACGGCGGCGTACTGCCAGACGGGGTTCTCGAAGGAACGCAGATTGTAGCTTTCCTTGGCGTCGGCAGCACCGTTCATCATCTCCATGATGTCAACACCGGCCACGGCCAGGGGCAGCAGACCCACGGGGGTCAGCACGGAGTAGCGGCCGCCCACATCAGGCGGGATGACGAAGGTTTCCCAGCCCTCTTCCGTGGCCATCTGGCGCAGAGCGCCCTTGCAGGGGTCGGTGATGGCGTAGATGCGGCTCTTGGCGCCCTCGGTGCCGTACTTCCGCTCCAGCATCCAGCGCAGAGCGCGGGTGGCGATGGCGGGTTCGGTGGTGGTGCCGGACTTGGAGATGATGGCGATGGAGAAGTCCTTGCCCTCCAGCAGCCGGGTCAGCTCGTTCCAGTGGCGGGTGCTCAGGCCATTGCCGGCGAAAAAGATCTGGGGGTTGCCCTTGCCCTTACCGATGTTGTGGTTGGGACCCTGGAGCAGCTCGATGGCGGCACGGGGGCCGAGGTAGGAGCCGCCGATGCCGATGACCACAAATACGTCGGAATCGCTGCGGATCTTCTCCGCCGCCCGCTGGATGCGGGTGATCTCTTCCGTGGCCTCCCGGACGGGCAGGTTCTGCCAGCCGAGAAAATCGTTGCCTGCGCCGGTGCCGTCCGCCAGAGTGGTGTGGGCGGCGGCGACTTCCTTTTCCATGGCCAGCAGGTCGGACAGGGTGACCTGACCCCATACATTGGAGATATCAACTTTAATCATGTCGTGGGACACGTCCTTTCGTTTATCTATGTGATTCTCTCATATGTTACCGCAAATTCGCCGGAAACGCAAGCCCCTTCACAAAAAGTTTCCATGGGAACTGTGCCAAACTTTTTTATATTTTCCACTGGTAATTTTGCACGAATTATGTATAATGGAGAAGAACTTCATTATCACGCAGGAGGAACTGACTATGAAATACGGATTTGGCATCGATCTCGGCGGCACCACCGTCAAGATCGCCTATTTTGATGAAACCGGAAAAATGCTGGAAAAATGGGAAATTCCCACCGATACGTCGGAAAACGGCATCCGGATACTGCCGGATATTGCGGCGTCTGTCCGGGCCTTTCTGACCGAACGGAAAATCGCGGATTCCGACATTCTGGGTCTCGGCATTGGTGTCCCCGGTCCCGTCAACGCAAAGGGCGTGGTGAACCGGTGTATCAATCTGGGCTGGGATGTGTTCAACATCGCCCAGAAGCTGACCGAGCTGACCGGCTTCCCCGTAAAGGCGGGCAACGACGCCAACGTGGCGGCGCTGGGCGAATTCTGGAAGGGCGGCGGACAGGGCTGTGACAACATGGTCTTCGTCACGCTGGGCACCGGCGTGGGCGGCGGCATCGTGGTGGAGGGGAAACTGCTCCACGGCGCCCACGGCTCCGGCGCGGAGATCGGCCACCTCGTCCTGAACCGGGACGAGACTGTCCCCTGCAACTGCGGAAAGCGGGGCTGCGTGGAGCAGTACTGCTCCGCCACCGGCATCGTCCGTCTGGCCAAGCGCCATCTGGACAGCACCGACGCGCCCAGCTCCCTGCGCACGCTTAAAAACCTGACCTGCAAGGACATCTTCGACGCAGGCAAGGCCGGGGACAAGGAAGCACTCATCATTCTCGACCGGTATTACGCCTACATGGGCGAGTTCCTTGGCGACGTATGCACCACCGTTGACCCGGAGGTGGTGGTCATCGGCGGCGGCGTCAGCAAGGCGGGACAGGTGCTGATCGACGGCATTCTCCCCTATTTCCACAAGTACGTATTCCACGCCGCCAGCGGCGCACGGTTCACACTGGCCTCCCTTGGCAATGACGCGGGCGCTTACGGCGCGTTCAAGCTGGCGCTGGACGCTTTCCACGCGTGAGTATCGCGGAGGATAAAAAGGAACGGTGAAATGCGCCGCTCCCGAACGTTTGCCCTGAGTAAATCGGAATTTACAGGAGACTTGGCATGTGGAAGAACAGGCTGAATCGTATATTGAATATCATAATGGGTTCTGTTGTGGGGGTATTCATCGGATATGGGTTATACTCTGTTTGGGATTATAAAACACATCCGGGGCTGTATGCAATGCAATCCGCACCCTGGTATACAAGCATATTGGTCTGTGGCATATTTGCCGCAGTCGTATTGCTTTTCGGAATGATCCTGAAGCTGATTATTCGGAAGTCAGGGGATAAATAAATTTCAGCTTGCCGAACGGATTCACGAGCGGGGCGTATCGCGGCATTGCCGCATGATACGCCCCGCTTTTTGCCTTGCAATCTGTCGAATGGTGTGATATGCTGTTCCCGGTGCTGCCAGCAGCGCCCCGGTAGGCGGTTCCCCTCGATTTTTTCGGGGGTGATGCTTCTTTTGCCCCCGATCGTAAAAGAGAGGGGGTGACGGTTATGGTTACATGGGATGGAATTTTTCAATTCTGTATGCTCATTGCCGCTGTCATTGCTCTGGTTCTCCAGGCAAACAACAAGAAGAGATAATCGCCGACTCTCCAAAGTAACGATTATCTCTTCGTGATATCTTTGGGGAACCGACCTACTGGCAGCACCCCTGTATTCATAGTATATCCCAGAACTTCCGTTTTGTCAACAGCCCCGCCGGCCGGCGGGGCTGTTTTTGCATCCTCATTCAGAGTCCACCATTTCCTGACGAAGCTCACTGCGGCGCACCAGGAAGCGGCGGATGGCGAACAGCCCCGCAATGCAGGCGATGCAGGCCACGTTGCTCCAGGGGTCGTCGTGGCTTAGAATCACGTGACGGGTGATGGCTACGGTGAGCACCTCCAGAATGTTGGCGGGGGTGGTGTCGATCAGCATCCGCACGAATTCCAGTCCCACCACGATGGACAGCAGGTTATGGAGCATGTGGCTGACGTCGGCAAAATATGCCGTCCCTTCGGTGACCATGTTCACTACCTCAATGCCCAGCGCGCCCACCAGCGCAATGAGGGTGATCCCGGCAATGATCCACTCCATGATCTTCAGCACCCAGCGGAAAAACTGCTCAGTCTTCCGGTCACGCTTGGTTAATTTGTCGATCTTTTCCTGTACATTGGGGTCGTCAGAATGGGTTGTCTGGAGCATGGCAATACCTCCCGGCGATGTTGTATTGCCATTATACACGATTTTCCTCTGAAATGGAAGCCCTTTCTTTACCAGAACTTATATACTTTACTTCCGGTAGTGCTTCTGCATCTCCGCTCTTGCCGCTTCCACTTCCTCGTGAAGCTCCCGTGCGGACATCCGCAGAACGCCGCTTCCGAAGGAGGACAGCTGCACCAGTCCGTCGGAGGACGCCACCCGCACGGCGTAGTCCCGGCCGATCTCGTGGGCCAGCGCTTCAATATAGGCATCGGCAGTCTGCCCCTCCTTGGTGTAGACCACCTGAATGTTGTGGAACTGGCTCTTTTCACCGGGGTTGCCCTTCTGCTTGTAGCCGTCGAATACCACCACCAGACGGCACTTGGTAAAGCCCGCGTAGCTGGAAAGCCAGTCACACAGCTGGCGGCGGGCGGCGTCCAGATCATCCTTGGCCTGCGCCGCCAAGTCCTCCCACGCGAAGATCACGTTATAGCCGTCCACGATGATGTATTTCTGCCGGGGCGTGCGGATGGCGACATCGTCAGCCGCGGGACGGTTGGAAATGCCGTAGACGGGGCGGCGGATGGGGCCGAACTCCCGCTCCATAATCTTTTCCAGCTCCTTGTCATCCAGACGGACGTTGCGGGTGATAATCTGGGGGGCTTTTTCCTCTTTCAGGCCGCTTTCCAAGTGCATGTAGTCCTTCACCTGATCCCACTTGACGGTGAAGCCCGCCCCGTGGGCGCAGAAGACGGAATCCGGCGTGTTGGCCAGATCGGCCTCCGGGTCGTATCCGGTTTCCGCGACGACGGCGTCGGTATTGTGGCAGGGGGCGTAGCCGTGGAGGGTCAGCTGCATCCGTCCCAGCCCCTGCGTATAGGCCGCCAGCGTGTCGGCGTAGTCCCTGATCTCCGACGCGGGGACAAGCCCCTTCAGCGTGGACAGCGCCCCGGCGGCCTCCGGCGCGTCGAATTCGCCGCCCATGGCGCGGATGTCCGTGATGGCGCGGCCGATCTGCTCCGTAGGCATGGTCAGGCAGAATTCATACCATGGCTCCAGCAGGACGGATTTCGCCTGCATCAGTCCCTGACGGACGGCTCGGTAGGTCGCCTGACGGAAATCCCCGCCTTCGGTGTGCTTTAAGTGCGCCTTGCCCACCAGCAGCGTGATCTTCATATCCGTAATCGGCCCGCCCACCAGGACGCCCCGGTGGACTTTTTCTTCCAGATGGGTCAGGATGAGCCGTTGATAATTGACATCCAGCACGTCCGTGGGACATACGGTGTCGAACACCAGACCGCTGCCGGCGGGCAGCGGCTCCAGCAGCAGATGCACCTCGGCATAGTGGCGCAGCGGCTCAAAATGCCCGACGCCCTCCACCGTGTTTTCAATGGTTTCCTTGTAGAAAATCCGCTGATCGCTGAGAGTCACGTCCAGAGCGAAGCGTTGCTGCACCAGACTGCGGAAAACCTCCTGTTGCACCCGCCCCATCATTTGCACGTGGATCTGTCCGTTTTCCCAGAGCAGACGCAGCTGGGGTTCTTCTTCCTCCAGCTGCCGCAGCTTGGGCAGAACCTGCGCCGGATCAGCGCTTCCGGGCAGGTTCACCCGGTAGGTCATGACCGGCTCCAGTACGTAGGGCTGCCCCGCCGGCTCCGCTCCCAGAGACTGTCCCGCATAGGTTTCGGAAAGCCCCGTCACCGCGGCCAGCTGCCCGGCGGGGACTTCCTCCGGGGCGGTAAATTTGTCGGCGGAGTACCGCCGCAGCTGTACGATCTTTTCCTCCCGCGGTTCGTTCTTTTGGTTGACATAACGCAGCATGGAGCGAACCTTCAGGCTGCCGCCGGTGACCTTCATCCAGGTCAGGCGGTTTCCCTGAGGATCGCGGGAGATTTTATAGACTTTTGCGGCGAATTCGCCGGGATAGGCCGTTTCCGGGGCGTATTTGTCCAGAATATCCAGCAGCATCCCCACGCCGTCCAGTTTCAGCCCGGAACCGAAGCAGCATGGAAACAGCTTCCGTCCGGCGATCAGCGCCCGGAGGTTCCCTTCCGTAACGCCGCCGGTTTCCAGATAGTTTTCCAGCAGTGCCTCGTCGCACATGGCGGCGTTTTCCGCGATCTCCTCCGGGGACGCGGTGAAATCCACACAGGCGGGGCTGAGCTGCTGCCGCAGCTCGGCCAGCAGCCTGTCCTTCCCCATTCCGGGCAGGTCCATCTTGTTGAGAAACAAAAACGTCGGTACCTGATAGCGTTCCAGCAGCCGCCAGAGGGTCAGGGTGTGGGCCTGCACGCCGTCGGTGCCGCTGATGACCAGCACGGCGCAGTCCAGCACCGGCATGATGCGCTCTGCTTCGGCGGAAAAGTCCACATGGCCGGGGGTGTCTACCAGCGTGACGGCGCGGTGCTCCGTTTCCAGCAGCGCCTGTTTGGAAAAAATGGTGATGCCCCTTGCGTGTTCCAGCGCGTGGGTATCCAGAAACGCGTCCTGATGATCGACCCGCCCCAGGGTACGTCTCGCCCCGGCTTCATAGAGCATCGCCTCGCTGAGCGTGGTCTTCCCCGCGTCCACATGGGCCAGCAATCCGGCGCACAGGGGCTTTTTTATATTGTTCGGCTGTTCTGCGGCCATAGGAAAACCTCCCTTTGGGTCAATACTGCCCGTATTGTACCACAAAGGGAGGCGTTCGTCGAGGGGGTTCTTTTACGTGATATCCAGGTCAACCGTGACCTGATAGTAATCGCAGGCGTGGGCGGTGTAGTTTTTGACGTTTTCTTTGGAGATCATGTTCATTTGCAGGAAGGAGCAGAAGACGTAGGCGTTGTCGTCCAGAATCATCTGCTGAAGCGTCACCGCCATCTCGCCCCGCTTGGCGGGGTCGAATTCCCGGGACAGCTGCTCGATCAGCGCCGTGACCTCCGGATTGTCATAAGCGCCAAAATTGTAGCTCATGCCGGGAACGCAGGAGGTGGTGAAGAAATACTGGGGGTCGCCGGAGGGAGCTGTTACCAGCGCGGAAGCGTAAATATCCCAGCTGCCCATGTCCGCCAGAAACTCCCGCCGGTTTGCGGTGCAGTTGATGTCCACGTCAATGCCGATCTCTTTGAGGGACGCCTGGGCGGACTCGGCCAGCAGGGGCAGCTCCTGACGGGAGGGGTAGGTCAGCCAGCGGGCGGTCAGCTTCACGCCGTCCTTTTCCCGGATGCCGTCGCCGTCGGAATCCACCCAGCCCGCTTCCTCCAGAACCGCCTTCGCACCCTCGGGGTCGTAGGCTTCCGCCGTGACGTTCTCGCCGCCGAAGGTGGAGAAGCCATCGGGGAACGCACCGTTGGCCGCGACGCCGTGGCCGTCCAGAAGGGTCTTCACGAAGCCCTCTTTGTTGATGCCCATGGCGATGGCCCTGCGGACGGCGGTGTCCTGCATGATGGGACTGGTCATGTTCATGGAGCCGAAGAAGGCGCGGGAGGTCTGGATGGCGGAGAACTGATAACCGCCGTTTTCAAAATTGGGGTAGGCCTCATAGGCCATGCCGTAGGCGGCGTCAATATCCCCGGCCTGTAGGGCAGCGGAGAGGGTGTCGCCGTTACTAAGGGTGCGGATGGTCAGCTCGTCAATTTTGGGCGTGCCGTTCCAATACCGGGTGTTGGGGGTCAGCGTCAGATGGTCGTCCGTGACCAGCTCCTTTACAACGTAGGGGCCGGTACCGGCGACAATGCCGTTTTCAAAATCCGACGCGTCCACATCGATGATGCAGCCGTAGGGGTCGCCCAGATAGTTCATCAGGGCAGGGGTTGGCTCGCTGGTGGTGACGGTCAATACCTGACCGTCGGCGGCCACGTCCACGATCTTCGTGTCGCTGGGGGCGCGGTCGTGGTTTTCCAGCAGGTGATTCAGGCACTGCTTTACGGCCTCGCCGTCCATGTCCCGGCCGGAGGAGAATTTCACGCCATCCCGGAGGGTGATCGTCCAGACGCAGCCGCCGTCGTTTGTCCAGTCGGTGGCCAGCCAGGGTTCCAGCTCCATGGCGTCGGTGTAATGCACCAGCGTTTCTCCGATGCCGTAGCGGATGCAGGCCCAGCCGTTGTAGGTGCGGTGGGGGTCAACGGTTTCTTCCCAATTTTCGGAGTTGAAGGTGGTGTCGCCGATGACCATGGTTTTTTTGGCTGCCGCGCCGCCCTCGGAGGCTTTGCCGCCGCAGCCGGTCAGCAGAGCAGCTGCCAGACAGGCGGTCAGCAGGAGAGAAATAATCTTTCGCATGATGGATTCCTTTCGTAGTCGATATTTATGTCCTGCCGGACGTCACGGCATAACATCATGATAATACGCTGTCGATCAAGCGCTTGGTATAATCGTTTTTGGGATTCCGGATGACCTCATCCGGGGTGCCTTCCTCCACGATTTCGCCACGGTACATCACCAGTACCCGGTCACAGAACTGCTGCACCAGAGAAATGTCGTGGGAGATAAAGAGAATGGAGAGGCCGCGCCCCTGTCGGGTTCTCAGGGCGTTCAGCAGCTCCAGGATTTCCTTCTGCACCGTCACATCCAGCGCGGAGGTGATCTCGTCGCAGATCAGAAGCCGGGGCGCGATGGCCAACGCCCGGGCGATCGCCGCCCGCTGGCACTGCCCGCCGCTGACCTGATGAGGGTAGCGGCCGGCATATTCCGGGGGCAGGCCGCAGTCTTTCAGAAGGGCTTCCACTTTTTCTCGGGTTTCCTTTCGGGAAAGTCCGGCGTTGCGCAGGCTTTCGCCGATACCGTCGCCTAAAGTGCGGCGGGGGTCAAAGGAATCCGCCGGGGTCTGGAAAACCATCTGCATGGCTCTGTAAACCTCCCGCAGCGCCTTGCCTTTCAGATGAGTGATGTCCTCGCCGTCCAGAAGAATGGAGCCGGAGGTCACGTCCACCAGCCGGGCGATCATGTTGACGGCGGTGGTTTTGCCGCTGCCGCTTTCCCCGATGATGGCGAGACACTCGCCGGGGAACAGGTCAAAGCTGATATTTTTCACGGCGGTAAAGTCCGCCTGCCCCTGCCGGGAGAAGGTTTTGGTCAGGCCGCTGACTTTCAGGATCGGTTCCATGTCTTCACCTCCGGAGCCGGGGCACGGCGGCAAGAAGCGCCTTGGTATAGTCTGCCTGAGGATTTGCCAGAACATCCCCGGTTTTCCCGTATTCCACGGTCTTTCCGTCTTTCAGCACCAGCACGTTGTCGGCCATGGCGCCGATGACGCCCAGATTGTGGGCAACGAGGACGATGGCGGTGCCGAAGGTGTCCCGCACCATCCGCATTTCCTCCACCACCTGCTTCTGCAAGGTCACGTCCAGCGCGGAGGTCGGCTCGTCCGCAAGAAGAACGCCGGGGCTTAACAGCATGGCGGTAGCAATGCCCACCCGCTGCTGCATCCCGCCGGAAAGCTCGAAGGGGTAGCTTGTGAGAATCCGTTTTCCATCCTCGAAGCCCAGCTTGGCCAGCATTTCCAGCGCGCGTTCTTCAAACAGTGCCTTGGAAATTTTGCCATGCTCCCGCATGGCCTCATACAGCTGCATCCCCACCGTGCGGATAGGGCAGAAGGCACTGCCCGCGCTCTGGAAAATATAGCCCAGCTCCGGGCCGCAGAGCTTGCGTAATTCCTTTCGGGGAAGTGCGGTGAGGTCACGTCCCTTGTACCGGATGCTCCCCCCGGTGACGCGGCCTTCACTGCCAAGCAGACCCATAGCCGCTTTGATCAGGGTGGATTTGCCGCTGCCGCTTTCCCCCACAATGCCTAAGATCTCGCCGGAGGACAGGGAAAAACTCACATCCTCCACGGCAGGCTGCCCCAGATAGGCGATGTCCACATGCTCGTATCTCAGTAAGGTTTCCATGTTCTACCTCCGGCTTTTGGGGTCTGCGTAGTCCCGGATGGTGTCGCCCAGAAGATTGAAGATCATCACCGAAAGGAAAATGGCAATGCCGGGGCTGAAGGTGATCCACGGGGAGGTGGTCATGAGACTTCTGGTGTCGCTCATCATGCTGCCCCATTCGGGGATCGGCGGCTTCGCGCCCAGCCCCAGAAAACTCAGCGCAGCCAGCTCCATCATCATAGTCCCGATGTCCAGCATGGCTGTGACCAGAACGGGGCCGATGATGTTGGGCAGGATGTGCTTGAGGATGATCTTTCCCGTGCCGCTGCCGGACAGCCGGACGGCCTTCATCCACTGGGTTTCTTTTTGCGCCAATGTCTGGCTTCGGGCGATCCGGGCGTATTTCGGCCACGAGATCGCCGCCAGTGCGATAATGGCGTTTTGCAGCCCGCCGCCCAGCACCCCCGCCACAGCAAGGGCGAACACCAGACCGGGGAACGCCAGAAACACGTCGGAAACGCGCATCAGCACCGTATCGGTCAGGCCGCCGACCCAGCCGCAGGTCACGCCCACCGCCGTGCCAAGGGTCGTGATGACGGCCACCAGCAGAAGCGTGGAAAAAATACTCGCCCGGCTTCCGGCAATGACCCGGGACAGCATATCCCGTCCGTACCGGTCTGTCCCAAGAGGATGGGCTTTGGTAGGCGCCTGCTTGGCGATGTCCAGATTCTGGAGGTACGGGTCATAGGGCGTCAGGTACTCTGAAAAGAAGGAGCAAACAATCAGGGCGATTGCCAGGACGGAAAAAAGAATCAGGCGGGCTTTCACCGTGTTTCGCCTGACTGTGCCTATGGAGGTTTGTACGGTCTTCATCCCGCCTGCACCCCCAGTCGGATTCTCGGGTCGAGGACGTGGTAGAGAATGTCCGTGACAAGATTCACCATCACGTAAATGATCGCCATCCAGACCACATAAGCCTGAATGAGGGGGTAGTCCCGCATGGTGATGGCGTCCACCGCCAGCTTCCCCACGCCGTCCCACATGAAGATGCTTTCGATAATGGCCGTGCCGCCGAGCAAACTGCCGATGGACAGCGCCAGCAGGGTCAGAATGGTGAGCATGGCGGATTTCAGCACGCTTTTCCACAGGATCACCCGTCCGCGCACGCCTCTTGCCGCCGCGCCGAGAACGTAGTCCTTGTTCAGTTCCTCCAGCACCGCGGCTCTGACCTGCCGCATATACTTGGCGGACATGGCAATGGCCAGGGTCAGGGTGGGGAGGATCGCGCCCTGCACCGTCGCCCCGCCGGAAATGACGGGCAGAAGCTTCCATTTTATGGAAAACAGCTGCATCAGCAGCAGCGCCACAAAAAAGTTCGGCAAACTGTTGCCGATAAAGCTGAAAAACCGCAGAAAATAGTCCGTAAATCTGTCGTGCTTCACCGCCGCCCAGATGCCCAGCGGAATGGAAATAATTACGGTCGCCCCGATGGAGAGCGCCGTCAGCAGCAGCGTCGCCGGGAGCTTGGAAACAAACGTCCCGAACACGTCCTTCCCGGAAACATAGCTGACGCCCATATTGCCGGTCAGCAGCCCTCTCAGCCATGTGCCATATTGCGTCAGAAAGGGCTGGTCAAGCCCCAGCTCCGCCCGTTTGGCGTCGATGATCTCCTGCGCCACCGCGCCCTTGTCGCCGTACAGCTCGATAATGGCGTCGCTGCCTGCGGCGCGCATCATGGCAAAGGACAGAAAGGTAATGCCCAGCAGCACCGGGATCAGCTGCAAAAAGCGCTTGCCTATATATTTGTTCAAAATGGATATCCCCTTTAGGAAGCCAGTGCTTCCTCAGCTTTCCAGCAGTCCCGCTTTCCGCCCCTCGATGAGGAACATGGGCGTGGAGGCGTTGTTGATGCGCTCCTCCTTCGTCCAGACCCGCTGCCAGATGTTCTCGTCGGCGCTCGCCTGAATGCCAAAGCGGCTCAGGACACGCAGATCCCACTGGGGACGGTGCTGCCGGGACAGGGGGGTCTTCCGGGCAATGGCCTCCATGGCGTCCACGTCCGTTCCGGCGTTCTCGTCCCGCACGTCGGAGACGGCCAGATTCTCCCGGTCCCGCTTGTGACCCAGCTCTGCTTCCTCGTCCCACAGGTACCGGTACCAGTTGGCGTCGAAGTTCAGCAGCAGCCCGCCGGGAGCTAAGACCCGTGTCCAGTGGCTGTAGGCCTTCTCCGGGTCGTGGAGATTCCATGTCACGTTCCGGGTGACCAGCACGTCAAAGCTGTAATCCGCGAACATCAGTTCTTCGGCGTTCATCTGGTGGAAGTCGATCTTGTCCGCGAGAGCGCCCGCGTTGCACCGGGCTTCCTCCAGCATGGAGGCGGTATAATCCACGGCGGTCACCTGATAGCCCATTCTCGCCAGAATGATGGCGAAAAAGCCCGGGCCGGTGCCCACGTCCAGCACCCGGATGGAGCCGGGCTTCCGTCCCGGAAAACGGGCGGCGATCCGTTCCTGAATGGTGCGTCCCCAGACGCGCTTCTGGTCAGTTGCCAGTTCCTCCTGATTTACACCGGAGTAGCCGGGGGCGCGGTGCGTCCAGTAGTGGATATTTTCTTCCTCATAAGTAGCAAACCGATTCATATGGAATCCTCCTGAACCCGGTCAACTGTCAGGACAGCGGCGGGAATTTTGGGAACTTGTATATTTGTATGACATATACTAGCACACGAAAAAGGTCGGCGGAAGCCCCCCTGGGGGTTGCAAATCGATAAAAAATTATGGAAAAACTGCAAAACAACGCCGCGCAGGCTTTTCAGCCCCGCGGCGTCCGGAATCATATTTATTTCTGCGCAAACACGCCGAACATGGGCGCGTGGATAAGGTCAGCCGCCCCCAGCACCCGCCGGCCTACCGTCAAGTCCGTCCGGCAGTGGGAAAACCCGACCTTTTTCAGCACGGCTTCGTCCCACGCAGGCCGCTTCTGTCCCACGTCCAGCGCCAAAGTGATGGCGTTGTTTTCCTCCACCAGCGCCTCCGTCATGCCCACATGGCCGTAGGGGCTGTCCGGCGCTACGGAGCAGTTCTGGGTGCTTTCGCTGCGCACGTTCGCCGCGTAGTCCGCGTCAAAGTTCAGCAGCAGTCCGCCCGGTTTCAGCACCCGGTGCCACTCGGCGTAGGCTTTCTCCGGTTCCGGCAGCGTCCACGTCAGATTCCGGCTGAGCACGACATCGAAGGTGCCGTCCGGGAAATCCAGCTGCTGGGCATCCATATGCCGGAAGGCAATGTCCAGCCCAAGGCCCGCCGCCATGGCGGCGGCTTCCTCCAGCATGGCGGGGGTCAGGTCGATGCCCGTCACCTTATGTCCCAGCTTCGCCATGAGAATGGCAAAAAATCCGGTGCCGGTGCCCACGTCCAGAATGTTCAGCGGCGAACCCTGCGGTAGCCGCGCTTCCAGTTCTTCCTGCCAGCGCCGCCCCATGATGCTCCCCAATTCGTTTTTCCGCACGGCTCCAAAGTCATGAGACCGTATCGTCCAGTAGCGTACAACCCTATCTTCAATGGCGCAGTTTTCCATGATGTTTTCTCCCAAGTTGGTTTCCCGATATTGTATCCCCCTTTCGACGATTTGAGAAGCCCCCCGGGGGGATACCGGGCGTTCGTTTTTCTCCCCGGCAGTGCAGTTCCGGCGGTGATTTTGAAATTTATCATTTATTCCAAAAAATAAGGGTTGATTTTTTCCCCGCTTGTGTGTATCATATAAAAATTCAACAGGAGCGGTCTGCGGCGCGCTTTGTCTTCCTGCGGCTGAACCTCTCCATACCAACTATATTGAAAGGAGCGTTGTCCCTTGCTGACTCCATTTTACGAAAAGCTGCACATTACGGATACCGTCTCCGTGATTATCGTTTCCATTGCGCTCATGCTGATCTGCGGCTTCGCGGCTACCCGTGTCACCAAGCGGCTGCGGCTGCCCAATGTCACGGCGTACATAGTGGCGGGCATCCTCATCGGCCCCTACTGCCTGAATCTGGTGCCGGGAAACGTGATCGGCGGCATGGATTTCATCGCCGATATCGCGCTGGCCTTTATCGCCTTCAGCACCGGCGAATTCTTCAAATTCGACACGCTGAAAAAAAGCGGCGGGAAGGTCATGGTCATCACGGTTTTTGAGGCGATCCTCGCCTCGGTGCTGGTGTTTATCGTCACTTTTTTTGTGCTGGGACTGGAGCTGAATTTCTCCATCGTCCTTGCCGCCCTGGCCTCGGCCACCGCGCCGGCATCCACCGTTATGACCATCCGCCAGACCCACGCCAAGGGCGACTTCGTGGACACCCTGTTGCAGGTGGTGGCGCTGGACGATGTGGTTGGACTGGTGGCCTACAGCATCGCCATTTCCGTAGCGCTGGCTTCGGCCACCGGCGCGTTCCATGCCGGCGCTATCTTCAAGCCTCTGGCCATCAACGCGCTGGTGCTTCTGCTGGGCGGGGGCTTCGGCTTCTTCCTGAAGCTGCTGCTCCACAAGCGCTCCACGGATAACCGGCTCATCGTCTCCATCGCCCTGCTGTTTGCCTTCTGCGGCATCTGCGCCATGCTGGACGTTTCCCCGCTGCTGGGGTGCATGTCCATGGGCATGGTCTACATAAACCTCACCGACGACAAGCGGCTGTTCCAGCAGCTCAACTATTTCAGCCCCCCCATTCTGCTGCTGTTCTTCGTGCGTTCCGGGCTGAACTTTGATTTGGATGCGCTGGTTGACAACTCCGAGAGCATCGGCACAACGCCGCTGGTGGTGGTCGGTATCCTCTATTTTCTGGTGCGTATCATGGGCAAGTATGCCGGTGCGTTCCTCGGCTGCCTTGTGACGAAGAAGGACAAAAAGGTTCGCAATTTTCTGGGGCTTGCCCTGATCCCGCAGGCGGGCGTGGCCATCGGTCTGGCGGCCACCGGCGCGCGGACGCTGGGCGGCGAGGTGGGCAACGCCCTGGAAACCATCATTCTGGCGTCCAGCGTGCTTTACGAGCTGATCGGCCCCGCCTGCGCCAAGCTGTCGCTGTACCTGTCCGGATCCTATTCCAACAAGCTGGAAGACCTTGCGCCCATTCCGGCTACGGAGCCGGGGCAGCCGCCAAAGTCTGAGGTGGAGCTGCTGATTGAGCGGATTCAGGCCATTCAGCAGGAGCTGCCCAAGCACAACAACCCCTATTACGAGGACGAACAGGCATTCACCGAAGCCGCGGCGGAGCATTCCGCCCAGATGGAGGCGTTCTTCGGGACGCCGGGGAAAGCCAACACCGCCATGCCGGGGAGGAAACGGAAATGAAGGAACTACTGTCCATAGAGGATCCCATTGCGGGTCTGCTTGGTGCCTGGAGCGCGGGACTGAATCTCGGCTCGGCACTCCTGCGCATCGCGCTGATCGTGGCGCTGGCGGCCTCCATCGGCTGTGAGCGCTCCAGCAAGCGGCACAGCGCCGGTCTGCGCACCTTCGTGCTTGCGGCCTTCTCCGCCACCGTGTCCATGCTGCTGGATCAATACGTATACGTGCTTCTGGGCTGCAAGCTGCCGCTGCTGTCGGCGGCGACGCTGCTGGCCGTCACCTCCGTCAGCGCCAATTCCATTCTCTATTCCTCCCGGGGGCAGATCAAGGGACTGACCACCTCGGCGGGACTGGTGAGCTGCTGCATTCTGGGCTTCGCCACCGGCGCGGGGCTGTACACCCTGACATTGATCGTGTACATTTTCCTGCTGTGCATCCTTGCGGGCTTCCCCGCCATTGAAGCGTACCTGAAAAACCGCTCCAACCATTTTGAAGTCCACATGGAGCTGAAAAGCAGCTCGTATCTCCGGGATTTCGTCACGGTGAGCCGCCGCTTAGGTCTGCGCATCGACGACATCGAAGCCAATCAGGCTTACGCCGGTTCCGGGCTGAGTGTGTATTCCGTTTCGTTGACCATCTGCTCGCAGGAGCTGAAAAAATACAAGACCCACGTGGAGATCATCGAGGCGCTGTCCTCGTTGGATTACATCTACCATATCGAAGAAATGCATTGAGTCAAACACGGTGCAGCCCCTTTTACCGGGACTGCACCGTGCTTTTTTTCTACTGTTCCCCCGTCTCCCGGCACAGCGCGATGAAGCGCTGCATACTTTCGGAGAGGTATTTCCGCTTGTGGTAGACAATATTCAGAGTTCGCCGCAGCGGCTCTTTCAGCGTAAGCGGCACCACATTGCCGCTGGCAACGTCCTGCTGGATCAGGAGTTTCGGCAGTACCGCCACGCCCAGCCCTTCCACAACGGCCTTGATCAGCGCCTGCGTGCTGACGCTCTCCCAGGCGGGCTGCACCGAGAGCCGGTGCAGCGCGAGATACCCGTCCAGCGCCTTTCTTCCGGCACTCCCCGGCTCCCGCATCAGAAACGGGAACTGCGCCAGCTCCTGAATGGCCACTTCCCCCCGCCCCGCGAGCGGGGAGTCCGGCGGCACGATGGCTTGCAGCTCGTCCCGGGAAAAGGGGACGGCTACCAGCTCTTCGTGCTCCGGCTGGGTCTCGATCAGCCCCAGATCGATGCGGTTGTCCAGAACCAGCTGCTCCACCTGACTGGCGCGGCATACCTGCACGTCTACGTGCAGCGCCGGGAATTCCGCCTGATACTGCCGCACCAACTCCGGCAGAAGATAGGTGCCGATGGTGACCGTCGCCCCGATGCGGACGGTGCCGATGGCGTCCCAGTTCCGCATCCGGGTTTCCAGCTCATCCATCAGCGACACCACATGGACGGCGTAGCCGTAAAATTCCCGGCCGCACTCCGTGGGGGATATCCGGCGTCCCACCCGCTCGAACAGCGTCACGCCGTAGTAATCCTCCAATTCCCGCAGCGCCAGACTCACCGAGGGCTGGGACAGATGCAGCGCCTGGGCAGCCTTGGTCACGCTGTTCTGGCGGTAGACCTCCACCAGAATCTTCATATGCCGCAGCGTCATAGCCGTCCCCCATTCATATCGTTTTTTATATGTATTTCATATCATAATTCTATTTTACAAATAAGTCAAGTGCTGGTAAACTGGGGGCATGAGGAGGTAGAAGTATGACTGACAAAAAGAAAATTCTGGCGAAATTGTTTTTCTCCACGCTGTACTTAAGCGCGTTTACCTTCGGCGGCGGCTATGTTATCGTCACGCTGATGAAGCAGAAATTTGTGGATGAGCTGCACTGGATTCAGGAGGATGAGATGCTGGATCTCATTGCCATTGCTCAGTCCGCCCCCGGAGCCATCGCCGTCAACGGGGCGATCGTGGTGGGCTTCAAGCTGGCCGGGGTTCTGGGCGCCGTTACCGCCATTATTGCAACCATCATCCCGCCGTTTCTCGTTATTACGGTGATCTCCTACTTTTACGAGCTGTTCCGGGACAACTATATTGTCAGCAGCGTCCTTTCGGGTATGCAGGCCGGTGTGGGCGCAGTCATCGCGTCCGTGGTGCTGGACATGGGCAGCGGCGTCCTGAAGCAGAAATCCGTCCTCTCTATAGTTGTTATGTTAACCGCATTCGTGGCGACCTACGTTTACAAGGTCAACGCGGTGTATATCATTCTGGCCTGTATCGCCATCGGCGTCGTCCGAACGGTCGTCCAGCAAAGGAGGAACGCCCAATGATCTATTTACAGCTGTTCCTCAGCTTCCTGCAAATCGGCGCGCTGAGCTTCGGCGGCGGCTACGCCGCCATGCCGCTCATTCAGGCACAGATCGTCACCGAGCACCAGTGGCTGTCCATGAGCGAATTTACCGATCTCGTGACCATCGCGGAAATGACCCCCGGCCCCATCGCCGTCAACTCCGCAACCTTCGTGGGAACGAAAATCGCCGGTGTTCCGGGGGCGCTGGTGGCTACCGCTGGCTGCATTCTCCCTGCCTGCATTCTGGTGACGCTGATTGCAAAGCTCTACCTAAAGTACCGCAATATCGCGGTCTTGCAGAGCGTTCTCGGCTCACTGCGTCCGGCAGTGGTCGCCATGATCGCTTCGGCGGGGGTGCTGATTCTGCGCAATGCCTTCTGGAGCGGCGCGATCCGTCTTTCCGGCACGAACTGGAATATGGTCGCCCTGTTCGCCGCGGCGTTTCTGCTCCTGCGGAGGACAAAGCTCAGTCCCATTCTGGTGATGCTGCTGGCGGGAGCGGCCAATCTGGTCATATCCCTGATTACACCGTAAAAAATCTCGAAAAAACCACTTCCGCCGCCGACAGGACGCCCATGTTGGGAGTGTCCGCCACCGGGAGAATGCGGGTGTCATTTCTGCCCCGGTACAGCGCTTTCGCGCTGATCTCCCGCTGGAGCCGCCCGATCAGAAGCTCGTGCCGGCAGCAGATGTCCCCCGCAAGATAAATGCTGTCCACGGGAATCAGATTCAACAGGTTAATTAAGCCTGCCGACAGATAGACCGCTTCCTGATCGAGAAGCCTCCCGGCTTCCGGGTCGTCTGCATGGTCAATGAGGTCGAACCAGTCCCGGAAGCCGGAACCCTCCAGCAGCGCCGGGATCGAGGCGTAGGTTTCCAAACACCCCCGGTTGCCGCAGGCGCACAGCCGCCCGTCGAAGCGGATGGTGGTGTGACCCAGCTCGCCGGTAAAATTCCCCAGCAGCTCCCCGTCGGACACAATGGCCGCGCCGATGCCGATGTCAATGAACAGCAGCATAAAGTTCCGGCTCTGCCCTGTGCTTTGCTGATGCAGCGCCATGGCGCAGACGTCGTGTTCCAGATATGCGGGCAGCCCCAGCGCGTCCGACAGGCGCTTGCCGATGTCCATGCCGTGCCAGCGCTCGAACCGGGGCGGATTGAGAATGCGGCCGTTTTCGCAGTCCAGCGGGCCGGGGGCGCTGATGCCGATGCCCAGCACCTTGCGCCTGTCCACGGATTCCAGCAGGGACGCAAGCGCCCCGGCGATGGCGTCCGTCATGTCGCTTTGCTCCGGCAGCTCCCGGCATTGCAGCAGGTTGCCGCCGATATCACACAGTCCCACCGTGCAGCCCTTTCTGGCCAAGTCCACCGCGAGGGCATAATAGCTGTCCGGGCGCAGAGCCAACGGTGTGGCACTGCGCCCCCGTCCGGCGGACTGGGGGGCAAGTTCCGTCACAACGCCTGCGTTCAGAAACTCCTCCACGATCAAAGAAGCCGCCGCCCGGGTCAGGCCCGTGGCGCGCGCCAGCTCTGCCCGGCTCATGGCCTGACGGCGGAGAATCCGGAGGACTGCCTTGCGGTTGTATTCTCTTGTATAGTCGGCATTGCGCGGCTTCTGCGTCATTGGAATCCCCTCAATTTCATAGCTATAATGACCCGGGACGTGTCGCCCCGGGTCAGAATTTATCCCATTGCCTTCAGAACCGCGTCCATTTCCGGAATACTTGGAATGCCGCCGGAATGCTCTGTGGACAGGCTGGCCGCCGCGGCGGCGAAGCTGCCGATGTATTTGAGGTCGTCTTCCGTCAGCTCGCTGACGGGCTTGTCCAGCTCCAGCAGCCTTGCCATGGCGCTGCCGCCGAAGATGTCCCCCGCGCCGGTGGTGTCCACGGGATGCACCTTGGGGCAGGCGGCGTGGAAAGCCGCCGTCCTCGTTTTCAGCAGGCAGCCATCAGGCCCCAGCGTCACCATGGCGAGGGACACGCCGAATTCCGTCAGCAGCTTGTCCGCGCCCTCCTCCGGGGTGCAGTTCCAGAGGAATTCCACCTCGTTGTCGCTGATTTTCACCACGTCCGCCTGACGCAGACTCCAGAGCATCTGCTCCTTCGCCGCGTCCGCATCCGGCCACAGGGGAAGCCGCAGATTGGGGTCGCAGCTGATGAGCTTCCCCTGCGCTTTGGCGTAGGCCACCGCCTTCTGGGTCGCCGTGCGGACAGGTTCGTCCGTCAGGCTCAGGGTGCCGAAGTGGAACACCTTGGCCTCGTCAATGAGGGACTTGTCCACTTCCTCCCACCGCAGCTGGGTGTCCGCGCCGGGCTTCCGGGCGAAGGAGAAGGAGCGGTCGCCGCTTTCGTCGAAGGTCACAAAGGCCAGGGTGGTAAACACGCTGTCGTCCACCAGAATGCCTTTCGTCTCAATTCCGGCGGCGTTCAGCGTCCCCAGCAGCAGATTGCCGAAAGCGTCGTTTCCCACCTTGCCCAGAAACGCGGTCTTTCTGCCGTAGGCGTTCAGCGCGGCCAGAAAATTGCCGGGGGCGCCGCCGGGGTTGGCGGCCATGGTGGGGTATCCGGCGCTGTCCGTGGACTTTGCCGCAAAATCAATGAGCAGTTCGCCCAGCGCTACTACGTCGATCATCACACGCACCCACTCAGTCCTTGGCCGCAGGGTACTCGGTGCAGAGCAGACGGTAAGGCGCTTCGTCCTCCTCAATGGCCGGGAAGCGGCCCATGGGCGGGTTGAAGCGGTTGTCCTTGGCATCGTCATTGCACTGGCTGACCTCGCCCAGCAGCACGTCGCCCGTACCCGGCTCCACCTCGAAATCGTGGTACAGGTATTGCTGAATGTAGATGGACTCGCCGGGGGTCAGGCGGATCTGGGTTCCGGCGGGGACGGTGTAAGTCCTGCCGTCAGTATGGACGGTGACGTCGCTTTCATAGTCGATGGACTCGTCGGGGTGGGAATTGTACACCCGGATCAGCACGTTTCCGCCGCCCCGGTTGATGATGTCCTCGGTCTTGTACCAGTGGAAGTGGTTGGGGGAATACTGTCCCTCTTTCAGGAACAGCAGCTTCTCGGCGTAGACCTTGGGGTATTTTTCCCGCATGGTCTGGCTGCCGTTGCGGATGGTGATGAGGGAGAAGCCGATCTTATCGAAATTCCCCTGACCGTAGTCCGTGATGTCCCAGCCCAGACAGCAGTCCCGGACTTCGTCGTATTCGTGACCTTTGGTTTCCCATTCCTCCGGGGTAAAATGGCAGAAGGGGGGCAGGTAGCAGCGGTATTTCTGGCACATGGCCTCCAGCTCCCGCAGCGCTTTGTTGACTTCGGAACGCTTCATGGTTTTCTCTCCTTTATTAATATAAAATGAATCCGGGAACCCCGGTCTTGCTCTGGTTTTACTGTACCATTTACCCGGTAATTTGTCAAGTGAATTGACAATTAAGAGACTGATTTTACGCAAAGAAATCCCACTTTTATAGCATATTTACAAATTTTAATATACTTTTTCGTGCATAATTACCACTGCTGCATGTGAAAGCCCCTGACACAGGCATCATGACTGTGTCAGGGGCGTATCTGCGTCCGTTACCCGAGGCAGCTTCCGCAGGGCGTATAGCCCGCATTGACCGCTTCCTCGTAGGTGTCGAAGATGATCCGGTTTTTTTCCGTCGGGAGGTTCGCGCAGTCGGGGGCGTGGAACTTGTGGGAGTTGACGTTGCCGATGAACTGCACCGGCTGGGCAGGCTCCGCATTTTCCGGGTTCGCCGACTGGTTGTCCCATGTGAACGTGACCTCTTTGCCGTCCGTGCGGGCGACAATGGTGCCAAGCTCGTCGGTGCGCAGAATGGTGACGCCCGCCTGATTCAGCCGGGACAGCGGTTCCTCATGGGGGTGACCGTAGGCGTTGCCCTTGCCCACGGAGATCACGGCGTAGTCGGGGCTTACCTCGTTGAGAAAGCGGTAGCCCGTGGAGGTGTCGGAGCCGTGATGCCCCACCTTCAGCACGTCCGTTTCCCACGACATCCGGCTGCCCCAGTAGTCCAGCATGTCGTTTTCTGCGGTGGTCTCCATATCCCCGGTGAACAGGAAAGAGGTGTCGCCGTACTCCACCCTCAAAATGATGGAGGTGTCATTGGGGTCGGCGTAGGACTGCACCGGGCCGAGGACTGTGACAGAGGTTTCTCCCAGCGTCCAGCTGTCGCCGGGGGAGGGAATGGTGATCTCCAGCCGCTGCTGGTCGGCGTAATAGACGAAATCGTCGAACACCTTGGAAGCATAGGTTCTTGTGGGGGCATACACGGCGTGGGTGGGATACACCGCAAGAACCGAGGGAAGCCCGCCCACGTGGTCTTCGTGGGCGTGGGTACAGACCACGGCGGACAGCTCCTCCACGCCCTGCTGCTCTAGGTAGGAGACGACCAGTCGGCCGTCCTCCCGGTTGCCGCCGTCAATGAGCATATACTCCCCGCCGCTTTCCAGCAGGGCGCAGTCCGCCTGCCCCACGTCGATAAAGTGGACGGTGAGGCCGGCAGGAGGGATCCGCTCCGGGAGAAGCCGGCAGCCGCAGAGCAGCAGCGACAGAGTCAGAAGGAGGGCAGGAATCCCCTTCTTCATTTCGTCGTAAGCCCCTTGTTGTTCTTTGCTTTTTTCTGCTGGTTAAGCCAGGTGTTCATCACCAGGCTGTGGGGCAGCAGCTTCACCAGGAACACCTGGAATTTGACGGGGAAGCCGTGGATGGAGCAGTCCTTTTTCGAGTGGTACAGGTCGTTAAGGCCGGTTTTGACCACGTCCTTCGCCTCGTACAGGCGGTTAAAGTAGCGCACCTCGTTATCGGCGTTGGTCTGGAACGCATGATTGAAGAATTCCGTTTTCACCCAGCCGGGGTTCATGGCCATGACCCGGATGCCCTTGGCTTTCAGCTCCCGGTTCATGGAGCGGCTGTAGCTGAGGACGAAAGCCTTGGTGGCGGCGTAGGTGGTGATGTACGGCACTGGCTGGAAGGCAGACAAGCTGTCCAGCTCCAGAATGTGGCTGCCGGGCTGCATGTAGGGGACACACAGCCGGGTCATGAGCAGCAGCGCCTTGCAGTTCAGGTCGATCATGCGGCAGTCGTCCTCCACGGGCACCTTCTGGTAAGCGCCGAATTTGCCGAAGCCCGCGGCGTTCACCAGCAGCCTGACGTTGGGCTTTTCGGATTCCAGCAGAGCTTCCAGTTCCGTAAAGCTGGATGCTTCCAGCAAATCCAGCACGATGGGACGAACCGGGACGCTTGTTTCGGCTTTCAGGGTTTCCAGAGCCGACGCCCGGCGGGCGACCGCCCAAATTTCATCCACGGAAACGTATCCGCCCAGCTGGCGGACGAATTCCCGCCCCATGCCGGAGCTGGCTCCCGTGACAATGGCAATGTTCATATGATTGCAGCCTCCTTGTGTGTAAATTAAGCTGTGGTTATATTTCGTAGTTTATCCGGTATTCTCTGCACTTTTGGATAGCCAGATCGTGTCCCTGCTGTGCCGCCGCTTTATACCAGTATTTCGCTTTTTCCAAATCCTGTGCAACGCCGACACCGTCTTCATAGAAAGAACCAAGATTGTACTGACCGTCCCAATCACCGTGCGTGGCAGCTCTTTCCGTCCAGTAAAAGGCTTTTGGCAAATCTTTTTCGACGCCAAGCCCTTCCAAATAGAAGTATCCGACCTGACATTCCGCCAAGGGGTAGCCTTTCTCCGCCAGTTCCATGTGACCGGCGAAGCACTTGTCATATTGTTTGCTTTCCCAATATTTTTCGATCAGTTCATTGCACCTGTAAAATTCGGCGCAGGGCTTATAATAGGATTCTGCCATATCAGTACCTCCAGAAATTCTGGTTTATTCCGAAGAAATACCGTCGTTCGCAACTCTCTGCTTTGCCCTGTCCAGCAGCGCCTGACGCTCGTTTGGCAGCGTCTCGTCCAGCACCCCTTCCAGCAACACGTTCAGGGTCTCGCCGATGGATTTTCCCTGATATCCCAGCGCCATAAGGTCATTTCCGTTGACCGCCAGATCTTTTACCGTCAGGCAGGCGTTCTCTGCCCGAATTTCCGCCAGAACCGCCCGGATTTCCGGGAACACATCCGGTTCCTCCGCTTCGCCGGTACCCTTGCCGCCCATGTCCGCCTCCTGCAAGAGAAGCAGCTTGTCCAGCGTGTCCCAGCCCAGACGGCTGATCCGGCGGCGCAGCAGCTTCTTATCCGGGGTCAGCAGTGCCATGTGCTGGCCGATGAGCAGCACCGCCTGCTCCCGCAGAGCCGTGGGGGCTTTCAGCCGCCGGAAAACGCCGTCGGCAATCTCCGCGCTCTTCTGGGCGTGGCCGTAAAAATGCCCCCGGCCGGTGGCGTCCCGGGTAAAGGTGGCGACTTTGCCGGTGTCGTGAAGCAGCGCTGCCCAGCGCAGCGCCAGATCGGCGCTGACGCCCGCCGTCACGTGGGCAGTGTGGGTGAACAGGTCGTAGGCGTGGTGGGGACTGTGCTGGTCGAAGCCGATCATGGGCTGCAATTCCGGGATCACCGCCCCCAGAATCGGGGCAAAGTGGCATAAGTCCTCCGCGCTGACCAGTGGGAGAAGTTTACATAACTCGTCGAAGACCCGTTCCTCCGCCAGATTGTCCATCAACTGTGCCTGAGACTCCATGGCGTCCTCCGTCGCCGGGTCAACGGTCAGGCCGTATTTCACGGCGAACCGCACTCCTCGCAGAATCCGCAGGGAGTCCTCCTGAAACCGGGTCACAGGGTCGCCCACCGCCCGCAGCACTTTTGATTTCAAATCCCCCCGGCCGCCGAAGGGGTCGGCAAAGCCCCGGGTGGGGGAATAGGCCATGGCGTTCACAGTGTAGTCCCGCCGCGCAAGGTCGCTTTCCACGCTGTCCACAAATTTCACCCAGTCCGGGTGCCGGTTGTCCCGGTACGCGCCCTCCGTGCGGAAGGTGGTGATCTCCACCACGCCCCCCGCCGTAACCACGCCTACGGTGCCGTGCTTTTCTCCCGCCAGCACCAGCTTTTTCCCGGCGAAGACCGCTTCGGTCTGCTGAGGGACGGCGGCGGTGCAGATGTCATAGTCGTGGGGCTGCAGGCCAAGGCAGGCGTCCCGCACGCAGCCGCCCACCGCGTAGGCAGGATATCCGGCAGCTTCCAGCGCGTTCAGGCATTCCAAAACATACGAGGGGAGCTTCATGGGGCGTTCTCCTGTTTAGGCTTGGGCGTCAGGCTGCACAGGTCGGTCAGCGCCCACACCGCGCACCCGAAATACAGAATCAGATACCCGGAGCCGGACAGCGCCGCACAGCCGAGATAGGCGGCCATCAGCCCCGTGGCCAGCTGCATCCGCCGCCGGCCAAGACCAACGTCAAAGGCGGCTTCGTAGAAAGCAAACAGCGCCATCAGCGTGCTGGCGGACAGGTCCAGCCAGCAGTCCTGAAGCTGGGGATTGCTGCACCAGATGCCGTAATTGCCCAGCATATGGACGACGAAAAAGGCGCACACAGCCAGATGTGTCAGAAACAGCGGACATTTCCCCGCCCTGCGGCAGCGTCCGGCCACGATCAGCCCCACCGCCGACGCAGCGCCCAGCACCCGGCGCAGAAGCAGCAGCCGACCCTCCATCCACCATGGCAGCAGCACCGTCAGCAGGATTCCCGCCGCGGCAATATAATGCCCAACGGCGGCCATCAGGGAGGGCTGGAAATTATCCTCATATTTCGCCGAGCCGTCCAGCTTCCACACGGAAGCGATGATCCACGCGGCGGCAATCGCGGTGAGAACCCACAGGACGATTTCCAGCGGGTGATTCACCGGCAGCAGATTTTTCACGTCCACGGCCACGGCGTAAAGCACGCGCCGCAGAATCAGCGCGCAGCAGCCCAGCACGACGGTGACTATGGGCAGACGGTTTTGTTTGCATGTTTGTTTCATAGCGGAATCCTCCATGGACACAAATATCCGGTAAATGGGGGCAGCAGGCTGCCCCGACACTTTTTTTCATTATTATACCAGTCTATTCCCCTAATTTCCAGCCCTTTGTAAAAAAACTCTTTGTGTAGAATTTCTTCTTGTTTCACACGGAAAATCGGAGTATAATGGGATTAAGATTCAGGTGGGGAGGAAAACCATGTTGTTGAAGGGAATTGCCGCCGTGTCCGCGGTTGCGGCGGTTTTGATCTGTATTTGCGGCGGGGTGGCATTCTGGTGGCTTCCGGCGCTGTTCGTCGGGGCGTTTCTGGTTCTTACGCTGGCAGCCTTTGGCTTTCTGTGTCTGGTCTGCGCCTTCGTGGACATGGACAAGCCTCAGGAGCACGACAGCCCCTTTTACCGCAGGGTCACGCAGGTGTACATTGACGCATTGGTCAGCCTGCTTCGGGTGCGCATCCATACGACGGGCTTGGAGAAGGTTCCCACCGAGGGGCGGTTCGTGCTGGTGTGCAACCACCTGTTCATCGCCGACCCCTGTGTGCTGCTGCACTGCTTCCCAAAGAGCCAGCTGGCCTTTGTCACCAAGCAGGAGAATCAGAAGCTGTTCGTCGTGGGCAAGGTCATGCACAAAATTCTCTGCCAGCCCATCGACCGTGAAAATGACCGCGCCGCCCTGAAAACCATTATCAAGTGCATCCAGCTGCTGAAGGACGACGAAGCGTCCGTCGCCGTCTTCCCCGAGGGCTACACCAGCAAGGACGGCAAGCTCCACCATTTCCGCAGCGGTGTGTTCAAGATTGCCCAGAAGGCGAATGTCCCCATCGTGGTATGCACCATCCAGAACACCCGGCAGATCTTCCGCAACGTCACCCATCTGAAGCCCACCGACGTGGAGCTGCATCTGGTGGACGTGATCCCGGCGGAGGACTTGAAGGGCAAGACCACCGTGGATATCGGGAATCAGGTCTACGAAATGATGATCGGCGATCTGGGAGAATCTTTCCGTGCGGAAGAAGCTTGACCTTTGGACAAGAAGCGTGTATAATGAGTTTTCACCCCATAAGTAACCATTTTTGGAGGAAATACAATGAAAAACAGCGAAAAAACACTGGACATGATCGTGAACCTCTGCAAGAACCGGGGCTATGTCTACGCCGGTTCCGAAATCTACGGCGGTCTGGCCAACTCCTGGGACTACGGCCCCCTCGGCGTGGAATTCAAGAACAACGTGAAAAAGGCATGGCTGAAAAAGTTCGTGCAGGAGTCCGACTATAACGTGGGTCTGGACGCCGCCATCATCATGAACCCCCAGACTTGGGTCACCACCGGCCACGTGGGCAACTTCTCTGACCCGCTGGTGGACTGCAAGGGCTGCGGCTCCCGTCAACGGGCGGACAAGCTCATCGAGGCCGCCGAGTCCGGCAAGAGCGTCAATGTGGACGCCATGAGCTTTGACGAGATGGACGCTTTCATCGCAAGCCACGAGGACGTGGTCTGCCCCAACTGCGGCAAGCACAACTTTACCGCCATCCGCAAGTTCAACCTGATGTTCAAGACCCAGATCGGCGTCACCGAGGACACCGCCTCTACCTGCTACCTCCGTCCCGAGACGGCGCAGGGCATTTTTGTAAACTTCGCCAACATCCAGCGCACCACCCGCCGCAAGCTGCCCTTCGGCGTCTGTCAGGTTGGCAAGGCCTTCCGCAACGAGATCACCCCCGGCAATTTCACCTTCCGTACCCGGGAATTTGAGCAGATGGAGTGTGAGTTCTTCTGCCAGCCCGGCACCGATCTGGAGTGGTTCGCCTACTGGAAGGACTTCTGCAAAAACTGGCTGACGTCTCTTGGCATCAAGGAAGATTCCCTGCGCCTGCGGGATCACGAACCTGCGGAGTTGGCCTTCTATTCCCGCGCTACCACCGATATTGAGTACCAGTTCCCCTTCGGCAACGGCTGGGGCGAGCTGTGGGGCATTGCCGACCGTACCAATTACGACCTTGGCCGCCATCAGGAGGCCTCCGGCAAGAGTCTGGAATACTACGATCAGGAGAAGGGCGAGCATTACATTCCCTACGTCATCGAGCCGTCTCTGGGCTGCGACCGTGTTGCGCTGGCGTTCCTGTGCGAAGCCTACGACGAGGAAGTGGTGGGCACCGACAAGAAGGGCAATGCCGACGTGCGCACCGTGCTTCGTCTGCATCCGGCGCTGGCGCCCTACAAGGCGGCCATTCTGCCCCTGTCCAAGAAGCTCAGCCCCAAGGCCGAGGAGATCTATCGGGAACTGCGCAAGGACTTCATGGTGGACTTTGACGACGCCGGTTCCATCGGCAAGCGCTACCGCCGGGAAGACGAAATCGGCACGCCGCTGTGCGTCACCGTGGACTTCCAGACCGTGGGCGACGAAAACACCCCTGCGGACAATTGCGTCACGGTTCGCGACCGGGACACCATGGAGCAGGTGCGTATCCCCATTGCCGAGCTGAAAAATTATATCGCGGAGAAGTGCGCATTCTGATTGCGCCGCTGACAGGCAAATAAAATGTGGCCGCCCCGGAAAATTCCCGGGGCGGCCTTTTCTGTACGGAAAATGTTGCGATATATTGACAGTGCGGCAATGGGGAACTGCTTTCAGGCAATAATCCAACTGCATACAGAGGGTTTCTCACGCCCACAGCCCTATGGCCTGCGTTCGTAAGAAACGGGAATCTCCCACGGCCAAAGGAAGCGCTGAATCAATCGCCTTCGGCTGAGCAGCGGATCTTTTTCCCTGCCCATGCGGCTTCAAAAGCGGGAAATACATACAGTATTCCTCCGCTTTTGAACCCTTCGTTCAGGGAAAAATCTCTCGCTGTCAGCTCTCGCCGATTGAATCAGCGCTTCCTAAAGTGTCCGCCGGACACTTTTTACCCGGCTGCGCCGGGTCGGCCTTTCGATTCCCGGACGGGGAATCATGCAAAAATCCCGGTGCGAACGCACCGGGATTTTTACATGGTGACCCAACGCGCCCTATATCCGAACACGGGGATACTGCCGGAGTAGGAACG
>ERZ1027085.216-NODE-216-length-35272-cov-10.169009_pt1 | contig 35272 bp, 41 predicted proteins | sample MGYA00519415_ERZ1027085 | MGnify/ENA primary metagenome ERZ1027085 (study PRJEB26926, sample SAMN06164436) | human gut metagenome | biome: ENVO:00009003; feature: ENVO:2100002; material: ENVO:00002003 | host: Homo sapiens | place: USA | collected 2012 ...
TCCGTAAGGGGGGTGATTCCCGCAGGACTTTCTTTGAAAAAATCCTGGATGTCCTTACCATGATGGGAGGGGGCACGAGCGATGTACGCTAAACTTATTTTCAAAAATGCAAAGCGGTCTGTGAAGGACTATTTGATTTATATTGTGACCATGACACTCTGTGTCACCCTGTTCTATGCGTTTTTGTCTATCAGCAGCACCCATTATCATCCGACCATTGGTGCGGAATATAATATTTCCCTGCTGGCTGGAGGTATGAAACTGGCAATTTGCGGGATTAGTTTGCTTTTGTTGTTTCTGATCCACTATGTCAATCGTTTCATGCTGAGAAAAAAGCAAAAGGAGTTTGCCGTTGAGGCAACCTTGGGAATGGAGCAAAAAACCATAGGCCTGCTCTTTTTTGGAGAGACTTTTTTCCTGCTCATATTCTCTGTGTCGGTGGGAATCCTTCTGGGGATGGTCGTTTCTCAGGTCATTACGGCTATGCTGCTTGCTTCTTTTGGGGAACCCTACGCTTTTTCTTGGTCGTTTTTCCCGGATACTGTGCTGTTGACCGTGGGCTTCTTTGTTGTTTGCCAGATTCTGGTTGGAGTCGGGAATGTCAGAATTCTCAACAAAAGCAGGATTATTGAGCTTATGACGGCAAACCGTCAGAATGAAAAACCGCTTCATAAAAGCAGATGGATGCCGATGATCTGTATTTTCTATGGCATTCTGCTGCTGTGGATGCTGGAGGTAGGTACTGTAAAATATCATTTTTACTTCGATTCCAGACATCCGCTTCCTGTAAAGCTCATGTATTGGGGGAATGTCCTTTTCCCTGCACTGACGCTGCTTTGGGCAATCGCAGGTGCTGTTTTACACAGAAAAATAGGGTTTTCCCGATATCTTTGCGGACTTCTGGCTGGTGCTGTATTGACCGCTATCCCGATTTTTTCCATCGCAGAACTGGAAAAAGCCTACTTCCTTGGATTTGACGCTCCAACTCTGAATCAATATTTGCTGTTTGGGGTTGCGGATATTTTGTTTATCATTTCCGCAGTCATGTATTTATCGAATGCGGCGCTCCTATACTGGAAGGAGTCTAAAGTGTCCCGCAAATATCATAATACGAGTTTATTTCTGTTTGGACAGCTTTCCTCTAAGCTGGCTACCAATACGAAAACGATGACGATCATTTGTGTGACCCTGACTTTTTCTATCTGCTTGTTTGTCATTGCGCCGGTTTTAACGGGATGGAGTCTGGGCTATTTGGACAGTCGGGCTGTCTATGATATTCAAATTTCAAGCCGCTACAACGATGTTTATGAAGTGGAAAATCTTCCGGATACAGACTATGGAGAAATTACTGCGTTCATAGAACAAAACAAAATAGCGATAAAGGACGATTTGACTTTTTCGGAATATCTTCCCAAGCAAAGCGACTTTCACCAGCGAGTAAAGTACAATTTTCCTCCCTTGGCGATCGCACTGAAGGATTATAACGCTGTTCGGAAAATGTTGGGATATGAACCTATTATCTTACAAACGGATGAATTTGCTACCCACTGGCATCGTGCAGCAGAGGACAAGGATATTGAAAACTACATTGCTGAGCATACCTTATTGGAAACTGACGCAGGCACCCTGAAACTCAGTGAGAACGCCGTGTTTCAGGAGCCTGTGGGGGAATCCATCTATAATCTTTATACAGATGTGGTGTATATCATACCTGACGAAATAGCGCAAGTCTTGCTTCCGGTACAGCGCAACCGATTTGTGATGACCCAATATCCGCTTCCCTTCAAAACGGCAGAAATGCTGGAACAGCTTCTTGGGCGTTCTTATCCAGAAGATCCTGATAAAGACAATCTGGCAGGATACAGTACAACTGTCCATACTACGGAAGTGAACCGTATAATCGCCCTTAACTTTATCCTAAAAGCGTCCTTGATCTATGGTGCAATTGTTCTGATGGTGATGTGTCTTACCGTGCTGGCTCTTCAGCAGCTCCTGGATGCAGAAAAAAACAACTACAGATTTTCGGTTCTGCGAAAAATGGGAGTGGAAGAGAAGGACCTGCATACTTTGGTTCTAAAACAGCTTGGTGTTTGGTTTGGGATGCCGATCACAGCGGCAATCGTTGTAGCAATTATTGTGATTGGCTATTTTCTTCAAAGTGTTTCTGCTGAAATCTCAGCTTATATTGGCTGCGGAGCCTTGATGGTACAAGTAGGGATTATCATTGGTATTCTTTTCTTACTGCTGATATGCTACTTCATAAGTACATGGATATTGTTTAAGCGGTCCATTTCGGAGAACTGATAAAGTCACAGTACAAAAAGGAAAAGCCGCCTGTATGAGCATTTGATATGCCCGCACAGGCGGCTTGCTTTATCTCTGGTAATCAGTCCAAAGGTTTATATTCTGTAACAGTTTTCAGGTATGTTTCCGGGTCGCCGTTGAGAACTAAATCTGCATAGGCTGCCGGATCGTTGTAAATCAGCCAGTCCAGCTCTGACCGCTGATATATATTATCGGCAACCTCATTCTCTACCGCAATCGTATCAATGGCAATCATGCTGCCATTTGCAAATTTCAGCTCCACACAGGCAGTATCCATATTGAACTCACAAGAAAGTAAACGCTTCATTTTGCCCTCCTTAGATCATGCCGAAGTGCTTGAGCGCCTCCTTGATTGCTTTTTCCTTATCGGGCGGGCATTGGGGCTGTTTTGCATCATCGGACTTCGGTTTGTTGTAATTTTCTCGCTCGATGATACCGCATTTCTGCTTCACCTGAGCGATATACAAGCTGCTGACCTTGAGTCCGGTATGCTCCAGCACATATTCCTTGATTTCCGAATAGGTGGCTTTCTTCTCTGCATCGGTGAGATCAAGTTCGTCCATGTGGATGTCTACCTCGATATGTTGCTTTGCATTAAGTTTGGACAATAAACATACCGTCTCCACATGGGCGCACCTCGGGAATAAGTCCGCCGCGGCGGCGGTTTTCAGGGTGTAGCCCCGCTCTTTCAGCAGCGCCACGTCCCGCGCCAGCGTTGCGGGGTCACAGGAGACGTAGACGATGCGCCGGGGGGACATGCGGTGAAGGGCTTCGATGGTGTCCGCGTTCAGGCCCTTTCTCGGCGGATCAACGACCACCACGTCCGGCCTGACACCGCTTTTTTCCAGCTCCAGCGCCGCCTGTCCGGCGTCGCCGCAGAAAAATTCCGCGTTCAGAATGCCGTTTCGCGCCGCGTTGTCCTTCGCGTCCTCTACCGCCTGGGGGACGACCTCTACGCCGATGACCTTTCCTGCCGCGCCAGCCATGGCCAGCGTGATGGTGCCGACGCCGCAGTACAGGTCCAGCACCATGTCGGCCTTGGTGATCTCCGCCTGAGAGATCGCCATCTCATACAGCCGCTGCGCCTGATGGTGGTTTACCTGATAAAATGACCGGGGGGACAGGCGGAAATTCAGGCCGCAGAGGGTGTCCTCAATATAGCCGGGGCCGTGGAGGGTGAGAAAGCGGTCGCCCAGCACGGCGTTGCCCCGCTTCGTGTTCACGGACAGCACCAGCGTGGTAAAGCCGGGAATCCCGCCCAGCCGCTGGACGAGCGCTTCCGGCCGGGGGATTTTTTCCCCGTTCACCGCGAGACACACCAGAATCTGCCCGGACACCGCGCCCCGGCGGACGTAAATATGCCGCAGAAGTCCCTTGCCGGTGGTCTCGTCGTAGACGCTGACCCGGTATTGGTTTACATAATCAATTACCGCATCCTTCGCGGCGTCGATCTCCTCCGGGAGAATGCGGCAGCGGGTGTTTTCCACCACGTCGTGGGTGCCCGCCCGGTAGAATCCGGCGTAGGCGCGTCCTTTTTTCACCGCCACCGGATACTGCGCCTTGTTGCGGTAGCCGTGGCAGTCGGGGGCGGCGAGAATGGGGACTTCCGCCAGATTTTCGCCGCCGATGCGGTTTAAGCAGTTCTTCACCCGCTCCGCTTTCAGCCGGGTCTCTTCGGCGTAGTCCATGTGCCAGAAATCGCAGCCGCCGCAAAGCTTGGCGACCTCGCACTCCCGGTTGACCCGGTGGGGGGACTTTTCCAGAATCTCCACGATTTTTCCCGCCGCCCACGTCTTCTGCGCCTTCTCCACCCGGATGCGCACCTTCTCCCCGGCGACGGCGTTGGGGATGAACACGGCGCAGCCCTCGATGTGGGCGACGCCCTGCCCCTCGGCGGTGTAGTCCGTGATCTCGGCTTCGTAAATCTGGTTCTTGACTAGCATGGCATTCCTCACAAAATGGTTTCCATGTGGATGTTCCGGGGCTTTAACCCCTGTTTTTCATAGAAGTGCATGGCGCTGTCATTGCCGCACCATACGTTCAGTGTCACCGTGCGGCAACCGATCTCCCGGGCATAGGCCACGGTGTGGTCGTACAGCGCCTGCCCCACGTGCTTGCCCCGGCAGGCTTCGTCCACGCACAGGTCGTCAATGTACAGTGTGCGGTCGTCCAGAAGCACCGGGTCGTTTTTCCGCACCTGCAAAATGCAGAAGCAGTAGCCCAGCACCTTCCCGTCCTCGACGGCCACGAAAATGGGACGGGTGTCATCGGTGAGCATCCGGGCGAGGGTCTGCTCGTCATATTTCTGCGCGCCTGCCCGGAACAGGTCGGGACGGATGCGGTGGTGGACTTCCCCCACCTCAAGCAGCAAGTTAATCATACCGGGAATATCCCGGGTTTCAGCAAACCGGATTTCCATAATAACTACCCCTTTCAAAATCGCTGTTTGCGAGGGGCGCAGACAGTTTATTTTTTGTAGTTTACCACATTTTCGCACGCCGGTAAAGTACGGGGTTGAGAAAAGGCGAAAAAACTGATATGATACCCCCAAAGGATGGGATGCGTATGGATTATGTAAACTGCAATCTCTGCCCCCGGCGGTGCGGCGTGGACAGAACGGCGGGACAGCGGGGCTTTTGCGGCTGCCCGGATACCGCCCTCGTGGCCAAAGCCATGCTCCACAAATGGGAGGAACCGGCGCTGGCGGGAGCCGGGGGAAGCGGCGCGGTTTTCTTCGGCGGCTGCACGCTCCGGTGCCGCTATTGCCAGAACGCCGCCATCAGCGGCGGCGCGGTAGGGAAGGCCACGGACTCCGCCGGACTCAGGCAGCTGTTTGAAGACCTCATTGCCCGGGGGGCGGAAAACATCGATCTTGTGACCCCCACCCACTTTCTGCCCACGATCCTCCCGGCGCTGCGGCCGAAACTGCCCGTGCCGGTGGTGTACAACTGCGGCGGGTACGAGCGGGTGGAGACGCTGCGGGCGCTGGAGGGGTGCGTTGACATTTACCTTCCCGACTTCAAGTACGCGGACGCCCGTCTGGCGGGGCAGCTGTCCGGGGCAGCGGACTACTTTTCCGTGGCCGCCGAAGCCATCCGGGAGATGGTGCGGCAGGTGGGTGCGGTGCGCTGGGAGGGGGAGAAGGTCACCCGGGGCGTCATCATCCGCCACCTGATTCTGCCCGGAAATGTGGAAAATTCTCTGCGGGTGCTGGACTGGATCGGGGAGAATTTTGCCCCCGGGGAGGTGCTGGTGAGTCTGATGCGCCAGTACACGCCCATGGGCGGCCTTCCCGCCCCCTTCGACCGCCGGGTCACCGATGAGGAATACGACGCGGTGCTCAGTTGGATGTATCTGAATGAATTGGAAGGCTTCACGCAGGAAGCCGAGGCGGCGGACACTGGGTTCATTCCGGATTTTCTGGCTGATTAACACAGGAAACAGGCCGTTGGTTGCCACTTTTGTGGATACCAACGGTCTGAATTTGTTGCTTTCATTTCTTTAGCTCATAAAATTCTTTTACCGGTCTCGTGATACACGCGATTACTTTCGCTTTGCATATATCCAAACATACCGTCTGTATAATATTCTCCCTTTTTGTCGTGGCATGTCTTTAAGTCATCTTGAAGAGTAAGTGTTTTTCCTCTTAATAATCGGCATATTTCATCCAGTTTGGATTTTTCTACCTCAAATGATGCGATACCGTTCTTTTCCAATCTTAATTGGGCAGCAAGGCAGTTAAAAAGATAATAAACATCATAAACATTACATTCATCACTTTTTAATCTTGAAGTTATTTCTTCCGCAAACCGTCTGTCCAATTCAAGTTGGGGGCATTTAGCGGCATACTTATTGTAACATTCCATACTGAAATTGAAGGCATGAAGAGAATGTCTATCTCTGGGATCATTACGAATTTTATACACCCCGACACCTTCCAGATAGTCAATGAGTTCATTATAACAAAATGCTATTGTTATTTTTCGTTCAGTTTCATAAACCATATCCATAAAACTTCACCCCCGCCCATCACAATACGGCAAACGCTTTACCACTCTCCGCAGCGAATCAGTTCCTCAAACACCGGCAGACTCTTCTGAATCATTTCCAGACTCACGCAGTAGCAGATGCGGAAATATCCCGGGCAGCCGAAGCCGTCGCCGGGGACGACCAGCAGGTCTTTTTTCTTCGCCGCGTCGGAAAATGCGTTGGCGTCGCCGCCGGGGGCTTTGATGAACAGATAGAACGCGCCGTCGGGCTTGGCCATTTCGTAGCCCATTCGTGTCAGCCCCTCATACAGCGCCTTGCGGTTGCGGTCGTAGCTCTCCAAGTCCGGGCGGAGATGGGCGCATCGGGCGATGACCTTCTGCCACAGGCTGGGGGCGCAGACGTGACCGCCCGCCCGGGCAGCCCCCGCAACGGCGGAATACAGCGCCTTGCCGTCCGTGGCCTTCTGGGGCACATACACATAGCCGATTCGTTCGCCGGGGAGGGACAGAGACTTGGAATAGGAATAGCAGATGACGGTATCCCGGTAAATTTCCGGCAGGAACGGCACCTCGACCCCGTAGGCCAGCTCCCGGTACGGCTCGTCGGAGACGATGTAAATGGGGTGGCCGTACTCCGCGGCCTTGCTGTTCAGGATTTCCGCCAGCGCCTGATAGGTCTCCCGGGTGTAGACGACGCCGGAGGGGTTATTGGGGGAGTTGAGGATGACCGCCTGGGTGCTGGGCGTGATCATCTGCTCCATGGCGGTCAGGTTGATCTGGAAGGAGGGAATGTCCGCCGGGACGACCTTAAATTCCAACCCCGCCTCCTGCGCGAAGGGTTTGTATTCCGGAAAATAGGGTGCGACCGCCAGAATTTCCGCCCCCGGGACTGCCAGCGCCCGGAACACGCTCACCAGCTCCGGCGCCGCGCCGCAGCCGATGAAGAATTCCTCCGGAACGGTGGACGCGCCGTAGCGGGCGTTCAGGTCGTCGGAAATGGCCTTGCGGGTGGCGTAATCGCCTACGGCGGAGGTGTAGCCGTGAATCAGCAGGGAATCGGTGTCGTCGAGGATCTGGCGCACCGTCTCGTCCACCTCCTTCGGCGAGGGGATGGAGGGGTTGCCCAGGGAATAGTCGTAGACGTTCTCCCGTCCCACAACGGCGGCGCGCTGGCAGCCGTATTCAAACAAGTCCCGGATGCAGGAGCGGTTGGCACCCAGAGCATAGGCGGATGGATTCAGCATATTGTTACCTCCTGTGGTGAAATCATTTTGCGTTTTGATACGAAATCAGAATATGGCTCGGCGCAAACAATACCGCGGCAATGGTCAGGAGAATCGACCGGCTCATAATCCCGCTGAACAGGAACAGAACGGAGGGGATGATGGACAGCGCCAACGCTCTGAAAACACTGCTTTTCCGGAAACAAACCGCCCAGATCACACAGTAAAGCGTGACCAGCACGGCATCTACGACCAGATATACGGCAAACGCTTCGTCAGACCACCATCCGAACCAGGTTCCCGGAATGTTGATGATCATAAATCCAAAGCAGCCGAACCTGCCGATTTGTTCCACGGTTTCCACAGATTTGTTGTTCCATTTGTTCACGAATCCGTCCTTGCACTTCATCGCAAACAGAATATTGGGTATCATGATGACTGCCACCATGACCAGCCCGAAAACATTCAGCCATTCCATAGGGGTACTACGCCTCGTACAGCGGCTTCACAGGATTATAGGGCTGGGGCTTGTAAGTAATGGAGCTGATGGGCTTGCCCTCGATGCCGTATTTGGGGTTGTAGCCGAAAAGGTTTACATAACGCTCCAAATCGTTCTTTTCCTTCTCCATTTCCTCCATCACCGCCACGGTGGCAAGCACGTCGTCCACCGCCCGGTGGGAATTGACCACCTTGCCGGAAAGGCCGTAGACCTCGATGGCGCTGCACAGCCGGTGGGGGTAGCTGTGGCGGTCGCGGTAGACCGTGAGCAGGTCCAGCTTGTCCTTGCCCTTGAGCACGGCCGGGTCGCCGTCCCGCAGAAGCATATAGAATAGAAAACTCAGGTCAAAATGGGCGTTGTAGGCCAGCAGCAGGGTGTTGCCCTGAATCATCTCCGCGATGTCCCGGCAGACTCTGGTCTTGGGCAGTCCCCGTTCCCGCAGGTCTTGGGTAGAGATGCCGGTCAGCTCCTGAATTTTCGGCGGCACAAACCCGCCGGGGGACAGGGCGACCAGCTGGTCGTACTCCTGCACCACCTGGGGCGTTCCGTCCACCCGCTCCAGAACCACGGCGGCAAACTCAATGATCTCGTCCCGGTTGTAGGCTAGGCCGGTGGTCTCGGTGTCGAACAGCACCAGACGGTCGTATTTGGAAAACAGTGTCTCAAATTTGGGCATATTTCTCTCTCCTGTATGTCCTTAATGCAGCAGCTCCATGGCTCGCTGCGCCTTGCTTTTCGGTTCCGGGGTCAGGTTGAATTCCTGCGCCAGAGCTTCGGCAAAGGCAGTCGCGGCGGCTTCTTCGCCGGATTTCAGTTCCACTTCCACTTCGGCGAAGGGAAGCGTCCTCCCGCCGCCCATCAGCGTGCCCTCGTCCAGCGCCAGCTCCACGGTGCAGCGTTCCAGAACGATCTGCTTTGCCAGACGGGTGAACCGGGCAGAGCAGGCTTCCGTCAGGCCGCTTTCCGTCAGGGGCAGCAGGTCTTCCGGCGCGCCGAGTTTACATAACTCTTTCGCTGCCAACCTGATATCGTCACATGGGGTTTCCCACTCTCCCCGGCTGCCGTCAGGGAGGGGTGTTTTCAGGGTGCAGACGGAGGTCCCGTTTTCGTACCGGCGTCTGAGCATCCAGCGCCGGCGGCTCAGGGCGGCATCCAGAGTGTCATAATAGACCGTTTCCATCCGGATCTCGGAAAAATCCCCGAATGCTGCCCGAATGGCGGCAATCATCCCGGAATCTGCCCGGTATTTCAGTTCAAATTCTCTGCCCATGGCCGTCATTGATTCCCTTCCAGCTTCCTTAATTACAGGTCATTATACACCCATCCCGCCCCCGATGCAAGAAACTTTCTCACCATTGCGAATCCGACAGCATAATTTTTCTCGGCGTGATAGGATTTTCCCATCACTAAGGAAAGGCTGTGGTGGAAATGATTGCATCCATGGAAACGTACCTGCGGCGGGGGCGGCGAACGTGCCAAAGGCTGCTGCTGAACCCCAAAATCCGCACAGGAGGGGTCGTCCTCCTGTGCGGCGGCAGCGGATTTCTGCTCAGCGCGGCCAGTCTGGGTAATTACCCTCAGCCGCTGGCGATGGGGCTGATTTTAGCCATGAGCGGCTGGCACGCGGCGGTCATGAGTCTGGGGGCCATGCTGGGCTACTGGGTCTTCTGGGGCATCGCGGGATTGCAGGGGCTGGTGTGGTCGGCCTCCGGCGGACTGCTGGCGCTGCTCCTTGCCCGGCACATTCCGGAGGAACAGCCGCTGATCTTCCCTGCCATTTCCGCGTTTCTGACGGCGCTGACCGGACTGCTGTTCCAGCTGGTGCTGCGGGATACCGTGCCGGTGCCGGTCTATTTCCTGCGGATTGTTCTCGCCGCCGGGGCGGGACTGCTGTTCCCCGTGGCGCTGCGCAGACGCACCGCCGTCACCGACTGGCTGGTGGGCGGCGTGGCGGTGCTGGCGCTGGCGCAGGCTTCACCGACGCCTTATCTTGGATTGGGGTATCTCGCGGCAGGCGCGCTGGCAGTTGGCAGCGCTTTCCCCGCCGCGGTGCTTGGAGGGTTGGGGCTGGATCTGGCGCAGGTGACGAACATTCCCATGACGGCGGTACTGTGTCTCGCGGGCGTGATCCGCATGATCCCCTTTGAGCGCAAGTGGATGCGCTGTCTCGCGCCGGGGGCGGCGTGCATGGTGGTAATGGCGATCTGCGGCATTCGGGATTATACGCCGCTCCCGGGGCTGATTCTCGGCGGCGGGCTGGGCATTCTGATGCCGCCCTCTCCGGAGACCGCCCGCCGCCGAGGGGAGACGGGGCTGGCCCAGGTGCGGCTGGAGCTGGGGGCGGAAGTTCTCGGTGTCACCCAGCAGCTTTTTCTGGAGACCGCGCCGCCCCCCGTTGACGCTTCCGCCGTGCTGCAAAAAGTGCGGCAGCGCGCCTGCGGCAGCTGCTCCGCCCGGAACAGCTGCCCCCAGCAGCCGTCGCTGGACGTATCGCTGCTGCAAAACCCGCTGGACGCCCAATGCCGCAAGTCGGGGCGGCTGATCCCCGAGCTTCGCCGGGGGCAGGAGCAATTAAAGCTTCTGAAAGCCGACAGCGCCCGGCAGTCGGAGTACCGGGCGGCGATGGTGCAGCAGTATCAGTTTCTGGGAGATTTCCTGCGGGGGCTTGCCGACGATCTGCCCCGCCGGGGGCAGCGGCCGAGAGCCTGGTTTCGCGCCGAGGCCGCCGCCCGCAGCCGCAGCAAGGAGCTTGCCAACGGCGACCGCTGTCTTGCCTTTCCGGGGCCCGAGTGCCGGTATTACGTCCTTCTCTGCGACGGGATGGGTACCGGGCTGGGCGCTGCGCAGGAGGGGCAGTCGACGGGATCGCTTCTGCGGCAGATGCTCACCGCCGGGTTTCCGGCCGCCCACGCCCTGCGCACCCTCAACAGCATTCTCGCCCTCCGGGGCAGTGCCGGGGCGGTCACGGTGGACTTGGCGGAACTCTATCTCGACACCGGCCACGCCACGTTATACAAGTGGGGCGCCGCCCCCAGCTGGCTGCTTCGCCGGGGCAGCGCGGAAAAAATAGGGACAGCCACCCCACCGCCGGGCATTTCCGTAACGGAAAGCCGGGAAACGGTGGAGAAGCTGTCCCTGCGTCGGGGGGAAGCGCTGGTATTGCTCAGCGACGGCGTGGATGGAGAGGGGATTTCCCGCCGGTCTGACCTGACTCCGGACATGCCGCCTGGGGAGCTGGCAGCAAAAATTCTGGAGTATGGCCGCGGGAAGCAGATGGACGACGCCACGGCGGCAGTCATCCGGCTCCGTCCCACGAGCCTGCAATCATAGTAGCACAACCGCGGCGCAGATTTTGTCGAAACACAACATGTGGGACTGAAAAAAGTGGAAAAATCACAAGATGTAGGTGATGTTAGGGAAGGGAGGAAGGAAACCGCGCATTTTGCGTGAGGAACCGGGTATCAGCGGAGGATAGACCACATTACCTCGTTCAAAAGGGACGCCCTCAAGTGGGGCAAACAAAGGGTGCTATCTCCGCTTTCCGGCCGCTCACAGTATTTCAGCGCACCCCCTTGCCTCTCCCTCTGGGAGAAGTGGTCGCGCGCAGCGAGGACGGAGAAGGTAAATGGGGGTGCGTATATTGACACAGGAAATGGAGCGTATCTGTACTGATACGCTCCATTTCCTGTTTTCCGCCCCCATCAAAAGAGAGGGCGTCGTGCGTGTCGGGCAATGCCCCCGATTTCCGCTTTCCCCGATTGACACCGCCCCGGATTCGGGGTATACTGAGTTTCAGAGAGGTGACTCTATTATGAAAGATACTATTTTATCCGTCATTCGTCTGATCGCTACCCCGGTGCTGCTGATGGTGCTGGGTCTGATCCTGCTGATTCATCCGGACTCCGCCTCCGCCCTTGTGGCGCAGATTCTGGGCTGGGTGCTGGTGATCGCAGGCGTCGTGTTCGCCGTCAGTGCCATCGCCGGACACTTTGACACCGTGGGGAAGGTGCTTTCCGCCGTCTGCTGCTTTGCCGTGGGAGCGTGGCTTCTGCGCAACCCCCTGATGCTGGCCGCGGGATTGGGTCGTCTGGCGGGTATCCTGCTGGTCGTCCGGGGCATTCAGGACATTCTGAACGCCAGCCGGTATCATTACGGCATTCTTCCCGCCGTCATTACCACGATTCTGGGCGCGGTGCTGATCGCTCTGCCCATGACAACCTCCCGGGTCGTCATAAGCCTGTGCGGCCTGCTGGTGCTGATCGTGGGCGTCGCCATTCTGGTTGACCGGCTGAAAAACCGCCGCCCCAAGGAGCCGTCGGAATCCGACATCATCGACGCGCTGTGAAAATCGTGTCCTGCGCCCTCGCCGGACGAACCGGCCACAAAGCGGGTCGGGCGCTGCTGGCGGCGCTCTACCGGGAAGAAACCGGGCATGAATTGCCGCCCATCGCCGTAAAAGCAGGGGGAAAGCCCTATTTCCCCGGCAGTGACTGGCATTTTTCCATTTCCCACACCCCTCGGCGGGCGTTCTGCGCCCTGTCCCGTCGGGAGATTGGCATTGACGCCGAGGAGCTTGACCGGAACGTAAACCTCGCCCTGGCGGAAAAGATTCTGTCCCCCGGGGAAAAGGCGCAGTTCGACGCCGCCCCGGACAAGCGCCGGGCGCTGCTGACCTTCTGGGTACTGAAGGAAGCGCAGGTCAAGCGCACCGGGGATGGGCTGCGGGGATACCCCAACGGGACAGATTTCTCCCTGAACGACCCCCGGGTCACAGAAATGGACGGCTGTCTGGTGGCCGTCATTGAGTAGCTTACTGTAAGGAGAGCTTATGCTGTTTGACACCCACGCCCATATGGACGACCGCGCCTTTGACGCCGACCGGGAAACGCTTCTGTCCGCCCTGCCGGAGCAGGGCATCGGACTGCTGATGAACCCCGGATGCAGTCTCGTGTCCTCCCGGGCGGCTTCCGCTCTGGCGTCCCGGTATGACTATATCTACGCCGCTGTCGGCTCCCACCCGGATGCTGCCGACGAGGTAAACGATGTCACTCTGGAAGAATACCGCACATTATGTAAACTGAATCCCAAAATCAGGGCCATCGGTGAAATTGGCCTTGACTACCATTATGAAGACATCCCGCGAGACCGTCAGCAGGCGGCGTTCCGCGCCCAGATGGCGCTGGCGCTGGAACTGAATCTGCCCGTCATCGTCCATGAGCGGGAAGCCCACGAGGACGGCATCCGCATTGTAGAAGAATTCCCGGAGGTCACGGGGGTGTTCCACTGCTATTCCGGCTCGGCGGAAATGGCCAAATGGCTGATCGCCCGGGGCTGGTACATCGGCTTTACCGGTGTCCTGACCTTCAAAAACGCCCGGAAAGCGGTGGAGACTGCCGCCGCCATTCCCTTGGACCGCATCGTTCTGGAAACCGACTGTCCCTACATGTCCCCGGAACCCTTCCGGGGAAAACGCAACGACCCCGGAAAGCTGTACCGCATGGCCGAGCGCCTTGCGGAGATCCGGGGGATTTCCGTGGAGGAAGTCCGCGCCGCCACCATGGAAAACGGGAAGCGGCTGTATAGAATATAGAAAAGTTCAGGAAGGCGGTGCCGGATTGAAAACGAAAAAACTGACGTTGCTGGCGCTGCTGGCCGCCATTGCCCTGACCATTTTCATGATCGAAGCCCAGATTCCCTCCCCGGTTCCCATCCCCGGCGTGAAGCTGGGGCTTGCCAATATCGTGACGGTGTTCACCGTCTTCGTGCTGGGGCCGAAAGAGGGTGCGGCGGTGCTGGCAGTGCGCGTTTTTCTGGGAGCGGTGTTCGCCGGGAATTTCAGCACCATTCTGTACTCCGCCGCCGGGGGCGTCTGCGCCATCGGCGTGACCATCGCCCTGCGGAAAATTCTTACGAAAAAGCAGCTCTGGGTCGCCGGATGTCTGGGCGCCGTCGCCCACTCTGTCGGACAGATGGCCATGGCGATTGCCCTGACGGGGACGGTGTCGCTGGCGGTTTACCTGCCGGTGATGATCGTCATCAGCATCCTCACCGGGCTGTTCACCGGGCTTTGCGCCCAATTTCTGGTCAATCGGGAGAAGCTATGGAAAATTATTTCAAAATGAACCTGCCCCAATCGGAGATCGACGCCATTTCCAATCTGGGGCTTGCCCATATGGGGGACTGCGTGTTTGAGATTCTCTGCCGGGGCTACCTCTGCGCTCAGGGGGAAAAGACCGTGGGGCAGCTGCACCATGACACCATTCAGATGGTGAAGGCCACGTCTCAGGCAAAATTCGCGGACAAGCTGCTGCCCCTGCTGACCGAGGAGGAGCTTGCCTACTACCGCCGTGGGAAAAATGCCCACGTCCATGCGGTGCCAAAATCCGCCACCCCCGCCGAATATGCAAAGGCCACCGGTCTGGAAGCCCTGTTCGGCGCACTGTACCTCGCCGGGAAAACCAAGCGGCTGAACGAGCTGTTCAAGGCCGTTATGGAGACGTAAATCAGGAGGACTGCATCATGGCATTTGATGCCTTTTTCTTATCCGCCGTGCTGGAGGAGGTCCGCACGCGGTGCATCGGCGCACGGGTGGAGAAAATCCACCAGCCCGCCAGAGACACAGTGATCGTTCATCTGCGCTGCCAGGAGGGACGGGAGAAGCTGCTCTTCGCCGCCAACCCCACCGCCCCCCGGCTGCATCTGACGGCGGCTTCCCCGGAGAATCCGGCGCAGCCGCCCATGTTCTGTATGCTTCTGCGCAAGCACCTTCTGGGGGCAAAGCTGACGGAAGTCACCCAGCCCCCCATGGAGCGGGCGGCGGCGTTCCGGTTCGACTGCACCGACGAAATGGGATTCCCGGTGCAGAAGACGCTGGTGGCCGAGCTGATGGGGCGCACCTGCAATCTGTATCTGCTGTCCCCCGAGGGGCGGATTCTGGACTGCCTGCGGCGCATCGGCCTTGACGAAAGCGCCAAGCGGGCAGCGCTGCCGGGTCTCATGTATCAGCCGCCGGAGCCGGTCATGAAGCTGAACCTGCTGGACAGTGCCCCGGAGGGTGATGCCCAGCGTTATGTAAACATACTCACTGCCCCCGGCGCAGATGTTCTGGCCGACCGGCTGATGGACACCGTTGGCGGCCTGTCCCCTCTGGTGTGCCGGGAGGCGGCGCTGTACGCCGCCGGAAGCACGGACGCCCGCATCGATTCGCTGGACGTGGACACCACCGCCGACAAGCTGTCGCTGTTCTTCCATGAGCATCTGAGCCATCCCGCACCCTATTATTACGCCCTCCCGGACGGCACACCGAAGCAGTTTGCCTTCTGCCCCATCCGGGAATACGGCGAGTGCCGCCGCGCCGAGTCCTTTGGCAAGCTGCTGGATATGTACTACACCGTCCGGGATCAGAAGGACGCCATGCGGCAGAAGGGTCAGGCCGTGCGCAAAACCGTTCAGAATCTGTGCAGCCGCCTGACCAAAAAGCTGGCCATTCAGGAAAAGGAGCTGGAAGCCACCTACGACCGGGAGCGTCTGCGCCAGCTGGGGGACATCCTCACGGCCAACCTCCACCGTATCGTGAAGGGGCAGACTACCGTTCAGTGCGAGGACTTCTACGACGAGGAAATGCGGCCGGTGGACATTCCCATTTCCCCCATTCTCTCCCCCAACCAGAACGCCGCCAAATATTATAAGGACTACGCCCGGATGAAAAACGCGGAGAAGGAGCTGACGAAGCAGCTGGAGCTGGGGCGGCTGGAGCTGGACTACCTGAAAAGCGTGCTGGAGGAGCTGAACCGCGCCGGTACTGAGGGGGAGCTGGAAGAAATTCGCCGGGAGTTACAGGAGGGCGGGTATCTCCGTCCCGACACCGACCGAAAGCGCATGAAGCAGGCCAAGCTGCCGCCCATGCGGTTTGAAAGCACCGACGGCTACCCGATCTACGTCGGCCGGAACAACCGCCAGAACGACGAGCTGACCTTCCGCCTTGCCCGGAAGGACGACATCTGGTGCCACGCCTCCAAGGTGCACGGCTCCCACGTCATCATTTCCTGCGGCGGCACCACGCCCCCGGACAACACCGTTACGCAGGCGGCGCAGCTGGCCGCTTACTACGCCGAAACCGGGGGCGGGCAGAACATCCCCGTGGACGTGACGGCGGTGAAGCAGGTGAAGAAAATCCCCAACGGCAAGCCCGGCATGGTGATCTATCACACCTACCGCACCGTGATCGCCAACCCCTACCCGGACATCGTAGTGGACGCGCTGAACGCAGAGACAAAGGAGTAAAGCCATGATTCGATTCAACAACGATTACAACCACGGGGCGCTGGACTCCATCCTGAGCGCCCTGACCGCCACCAACGCTGACAGTTTCGCGGGCTACGGCGAGGATATCTGGTGCCAACGTGCCGAGACGGTTATCAAGCAGCTGGTTTCCGCCGGGGACGCCCTGATCAAATTCGTCCCCGGCGCGACCCAGGCAAATCTTGTGGTCATTGCGGCGGCGCTGTCCCCCATCCAGAGCGTCATCGCCGCCGACACCGGACATATCAACTGCCACGAAGCCGCTTCCATCGAAAACACGGGGCACAAAATCCTCGCGCTTCCCAACACCGACGGGAAAATCACCGCCGGGCAGATTGCCGCATGTGCGGCGGCGTATTATGGCGGCGGCGCGCCGGAATACCTGACGGAGCCAAAGCTGGTGTATCTGTCCTTCCCCACCGAGAAGGGGACGCTGTACTCCAAGCAGGAGCTGCAAAGCATCCGGGAGGTCTGCCGGAAATACGGCATGTATCTGTTCGTGGACGGGGCGAGAATGGGCTACGGCCTGGGGGCGGCGGACAACGACCTGACCCTGAAGGATTTCGCGGAACTGACGGACGTATTCTACATCGGCGGGACGAAGTGCGGCGCACTGTTCGGCGAGGCGCTGGTCATTACCGAACCCAAGCTTCAGTACCGCTTTAAAGCCTACATGAAGCAGCACGGCGCGGTGCTGGCCAAGGGCTGGCTGATGGGTCTGCAATTCGCGGCCATGCTGGAAAGCGGCGAGTATTTTGAGAAAACGAAGCGCGCCGACGCGCTTGCCATGCAGATCAGAGAAGCATTCGCGGCGAAGGGCATCCCATTCTGGGTGGAAAGCCCCACCAATCAGCAGTTTGTCATTCTGACCCAGCAGCAGAAGGAAGTGCTGGCACAGGGCTACTACTTTGAGGAAGAAGGGGCCGCGGAGCAGGGAACAGTCGTGCGTTTCTGCACCAGCTGGGCTACCACGCAGGCTGAGGTGGACGCTCTGGTCGCCGATATTGCCAAGCTATGACAAACCGTCCGCCGACTGTACGCATTCGGCGGACGATTTCCTTTCTGGAAAATAAATGCAAATAATTCTCATTTTACTCTTGACAAATGAAATGCCCCGTGCTATACTCTAGATGTAAATAAGAATAGTTCTTAAATAAAGCAAGCCAAAGGAGGTGTCTATGGAAGCGGCCACAAAGCAATTCAAAAAACGCAACGCGATTCTGTCCTGCCTCCGCGGCACCGTGCTTCATCCCTCAGCGGAGATGGTTCACGAAATGCTGCGGGAGGAACACCCGGACATCTCCCTTGCCACGATCTATCGCAATCTCGCCCTGTTCAAGAGTCAGGGCCTGATCCAGAGCGTGGGTACGGTGAACGGAAGCGAACGCTTCGACGCCGACACCCGCCCTCATGTCCACTTCATTTGCACAGCCTGCGGCGCGGTGATTGACCTTCCCGATACGGCAGCCCCTCTGTCTCTGGGACGCGCCGCCGAGGAATGCACCGGCTGTCAGGTACACAGCTGCCAGCTGACCTTCACCGGTCTGTGCCGCGGCTGCCAATTACAAACAAAGGAGGAAGCTGTATGAAAAAATACGTCTGCACCGTCTGCGGCTACGTCTACGAAGGCGACGAGCTGCCCGAAGACTACGAATGCCCCCTCTGCGGCGTCGGCCCCGAATTGTTCGAGGAAGAGGCGTAATTTATTGTAATCCCGGGCGCATTTGCCCAAATAACTTATAAAACTAATTTTGGAGGAATCGATTATGAAGAAATTTGTGTGCCCCGTTTGCGGTTATGTCTACGAAGGCGAGTTCATCCCCGAAGGCTTCAAGTGCCCCGTGTGCGGCGTTGACGGCTCCAAGTTCAAGGTCATGGAGGAAGGCAAGCTGGCCGCCGAGCATGAGTACGGCATCTACGCCAAGACCGTGAAGAACAACCCCGACATCTCCGAGGAAGACAAGAAGTACATCTTCGAGCAGCTGATGGCCAACTTCCAGGGCGAGTGCAGCGAGGTCGGCATGTATCTGTGCATGGCCCGCATTGCCCACCGGGAGGGCTACCCCGAGATCGGCCTGTACTGGGAGAAGGCCGCCCACGAGGAAGCCGAGCACGCCGCCAAGTTCGCCGAGATGCTGGGCGAGGATCTGGAGCCTCACATGAAGGCCACCACCAAGGACAATCTGGCATGGCGCGTTGACTGCGAGTTCGGCGCCACCCAGGGCAAGTTTGACCTGGCCGCCTGCGCCAAGAAGAACGGTCTGGACGCCATCCACGACACCGTCCATGAAATGGCCAAGGATGAAGCCCGCCACGGCAAGGCTCTGCAGGGTATGCTGAACCGCTACTTTGCCAAGGAGATCGCTCTGGAGAAGGCCGCCGCCAAGGCAAACAAGGCTGCCGCCGTCGTCAGCGACGCGGTTACCACCGCCGCCGAGAAGCTCAGCGAGATCATCAAGAAGTAAATACATGGAGGGAGCGGATTTTCCGCTCCCTCCTGGCTTGTCATACTGAACTCCAATTAAAATCTTTAGAAAAGATTTTAATTGCCTGAAGGGCAAGGAGTTCATATGAGACTTGTTTAGCTGGTAGAATTATTCATATTCATGTGCTATAATTATTGCAAATGGAGAACTTGAGAGTTCGATAAATCGGTAGTTGACAAAGGAGTTGAGCTGATATGAAAAAGAAAATCATCATATTGCTGTCTGTTGTGATAATTCTTTTGATTGGCATTGTTGTATGGTTTAATATTCCACTCGACTTGATGGACTTAGACCCTAATGAGGTCATGGAAATAGTTGTTTTCAATGGCAATAGCGGAAATGCGATACTGTTCTCAATCACACAGGGCTGTATGAATACAGGCATGGCAAAATGCTGATTCACTTTAGGTTTATTTTTGAAGCGTTGAGTAATTTAAGCGCTCCCGGAGATTATATGCGCTACTATCGCCAACTGAGAGGGCTTACCACAAGGCAACTTGCAGAGAAGTTAAACATTGTACCGGCAACAGTTCTTGCTTATGAACAGGGGCGTTTCCCGATACCGTATGAAATTTCCGTAGCTGCGGCTGAAATGCTGCATATATCCGAAGAACTGCTGTTTGATGATTTTTGTGTTTTCATAAGTGCGCCATATACGGAGCTGTTACATACGGTCAGAAAGCGTCATGGGCTTAACCAAGTTGCTTTTGCCGAAAATGCCGGTATTGCTCCGAGTATCTATGCGAAATGGGAATCGGGCAGCCGCAGACCGTCAAGAAAAATGTATCAGCAATTAAAAGCAATTTATCCCGAAATATAATATTGAGCGTGCTCACACGAAACGGTGGGTACGCTCATTTTCTTATCCGCACATTCGATTTTTGCGGTTACTTACAGTACAATAATTGCAGAAAACGAAAGGAGAACCGGTGATGAAGCAAAAATACTATCTTGTGCTAAACGATCAGGAGCATCGGCTTATAATTGAGAGCATGAACCAATTAAGAAATAAGCTTATTGCTGACGGCAAGTACACCGATGCAATAGATGAAGTTCTGCTGAAAATCATTGGCGCAAAACAAAAGAAATTCAAAGTAATTTTCAAGGAGGTGTGATTATGGAAAAGTACATTTTTGACGAAAGAAACGGGCTTTGGTATGAACTTCAAGGAGACTACTATCTACCGTGTTTAAAACTGCCGGAGAAAGAACAACAGCCAGTCGGCTTATGGGGACAGCGACATTTGCGGTACATCAAACAACACCGCAGGGTGCTTTACACAAATCTGCTGACAAGCGGTAAGCTGAATGAATACCTTGCTGCTCTCGACAAGCAGGCTGATGATATGTTCTTTCGGCTTGTGAAACAGATGGCAGAGCGTGAGGGTGTTACCGAGACACTCAAAGCGGAAAATCAAATGGAGTGGGTTGGTCGGATGAACAATATCCGCAGCAGAGCAAAGGAATTTATAAATAATGAATTGATTTTTTCATAAAAGATTAACGGTGCTGTAAACATCAAAAGGATTTACAGCACCGTTTTTGCGTATGCATTTTCTGTTTAACAGATTATTCAACCTTCATCATTCTGTAACCAACGCCGATATGCGTTTGGATATATTGGGGAGAATCTGCGTCCTTCTCCAGCTTTTTGCGGAGCGTTGCCATAAAAACACGCAGAGAGGCAATGTCGTTATTCCAACAGCTACCCCAAATACTCTGTGTAATGAAGGTGTGCGTCAAGACCTTTCCGACATTCCTTGAAAGCAGACACAAAAGTTTATATTCGATAGGCGTAAGGTGCAATTCTTCATCGCCTAAATAGGCACATCCTGCGGCATAATCTATTCGAAGCTGCCCGTTTGTGAAAACGGACGCTTCGGCGGCGGTTTCGTTCTGTATCATATTAAGCCGTCTTTGTGTAACCCTAAGCCTTGCCAAAAGCTCTTCAACCGAAAACGGTTTGGTCAGATAATCGTCGGCACCTGCGTCGAGTGCGTCAATTTTATCGGTATCTTCACTTCGTGCGCTGATAACGATAATCGGCATATTCGACCAAGTGCGGATTTTTTTAATAACATCAACGCCGTCAATATCGGGAAGTCCTAAATCGAGCAGGACAATATCGGGATTGTGTGATGACGCTTCCAAAATGGCATCGGCACCGTTAGGTGCGGTTAAGTATCTGTAATCGTGCGCTTTAAGGGTTGTTGTAATAAGATTTTTGACCGAATTATCGTCTTCAACAACCAATATCAATGGTTTATTCATGAATTTCTACCTCCCCGGCAGGTAATGTAATGGTGAACACCGTACCGTGCGGTGTGTTGTCCGAAACGGTTATTTTGCCGCCGTGTGCATTTACAATGGAACGGCACAGCGACAATCCCAAGCCTAAGCTGCGGCGGCTGTCGGCTATTTTATTTGCACCGCTGTAAAACATATCGAACACCCGCTCTTTCATTTCATCGGGTATCCCGTCGCCGTCATCGGCAATCATCAGAGATTGCATTATAGAAAGCAAGGGCGTTCAACACATCGGCTATTAGGTTATTACAAGAAATAAAAAACGCTTTATCGTATTCGGGCGGAAGCAAATCCAAATCAAGCTCGGTTTGTTCTTTGCTTTCAACTGCGGCTCTGCGGTTAAAGAAATCAACAATCAGTTTTGCGTTTTCCTTGGAGAAAAGCTCAGATATCCTGTTGCGTTCACCCGGTATGTCAAGCGCATTAAACGGCTTTAAGGTAGGCAAGGTGTCGAGAATGTATTCGATTTCCGTTCCTGCGGCAAGCAATTCTGCTTCTTTGAGATACCCGACTGACAACTGCTCCGCCACATTCCAGCCGTGTTGTTTGTATACACTTATTCTTGCGGCGGTATCATTTGTATAATATTGATTCAGCAGATGTGTTGCAAAAGTCCCCGCAGGATAGCTTTTACCTCCTAAATGTACTCTGCCGTCACGGTAATCGGCGCTGAAAAAACTGATTTTATCCATAATGCGCTTTACCTCCATGCTGATCCTATCAAAACAAGTGTCCCATAAAACTCCCTTTTGTCTGACAGGCCGAAAAAATTTTTTCAAAAGTTTTTGTAAAGATTTTTGTTATCAAAGTTTATCTTTTTATCATTATATCACAAAAACACAGTATTTACAAGGGTTTATAATTGTTACGCTTTTCGTTTTATATATGTTATCTCATTCTTTCAGAAACCAAAATTTTAATGTATTAATATAAGTGAGGGAGCGAAAACCTTACAAAATACACGGGCACAGCCGTCGGGAATCCGGCGGCTTTTTTGCTGCCCAAAAACGAAAGGAGGAAAGGTCTATGATGAAGATCACACCCAAGCAGGCGGAGAAAGTTCACCGTCTTGTTAAGTCACTTTGTGCCAACTGTGATAAGGACGGCAACTGCATCCTACTTGACGACGGAGAAGCCCACCGCTGTGTGCAGCTTATCTCTATCTACGGTATTTACTGCAACTATTTCAAAAAAGCAGTATTACCCGCCGATAAGGAACTGTACGAACAAATCAAGAAACACAACAAACTGAATTGAGAAAAGGAGAAATGTAAAATGAAGAAATTTAATGAAATGGTTGTTATCGGTATCGACCACGGGTATGGGAATATGAAAACGGCGAACTGCTGTTTCCCCACCGGCGTTATGAAAAGCGATACCGAACCCACTTTTGTCAGCGACCTGCTCCAATGGAACGGCAAATACTATTCCATCGGCGTCGGTCACAAGGAATTTACGGCGGATAAGTTCAATGACGAGGACTATTATGTTCTTACACTTGCGGCTATTGCACGGGAGCTACGGAGAGAACGCATCACCGAGGCTTCCGTGTTCATTGCCGCAGGACTGCCGCTTACTTGGGTAAGCGAACAGAAAGCGGAGTTTAAGAAGTATTTGCTTCAGCACAGCGAGGTTGAATTTACTTTCCGAAACACCGAATACCGCATTAAAATTGTTGGTGCGGAAATCTACCCGCAGGGTTTCGCTGCCGTTGCAGAACGGCTCGGTGATTTTAAGGGTGTCAATATGCTCTGCGATATTGGAAACGGAACAATGAACCTGCTTCGGATCGTAAACAAAAAGCCTGATGCCCAGCGTATGTTTACCGAAAAATACGGTACACATCAATGTGCTTTGCTTATCCGTGAGCAGATGATGAAGTTTTACCACGCTACCCTTGATGATACTATGGTTACGGAAATCCTAAAGAAAGGCACGGCAGATATTGACGGGCAGCATCTTGAAACAGTTATCAAGACAGCAAAGGAATACACCGCCGGTATCTTCCGCCGTCTGCGTGAACACGAATACGATTCCAAGCTGATGAAACTCTATGTGGTCGGCGGCGGTGGGTGTTTAATCCGCAACTTTGCCGACTATGACCGTAACCGGGTTGTCATCAACGAGGATATTTGTGCCACCGCCAAAGGCTATGAATATATGGCGCTTGTTAACCTTAACAGAAAAGGTGGTGCGGTATGAGCATTAAGAATGTAAAAGTACGCTTTAATTTAGATAAGGGAAATGACCGCAAGGCGTATGAATATCTGCAAGGCGCAGATGTTTCATACAGCAAGGCGGTCATTTCTGCTATCTGTGGATATATGGAGCTGTCCAAAACTAAAGCATATGAAGATGCTTTCCTTGAAAGAGTTATTTCAACAATCCGAGAAGAAACAGCGAAAACAAATCCGCTTGGCGGTTTATTACAACTTGTGCAACAGCCCGTTGCACAAGCACCCGCCGAAAAGGAAAACAATGCCGAAACCGAAGAAGCAATGCTCGATTTTCTCGACAGCTTCTAAGGTTACACTTATCCCTGCTTTTGACGGTGCTGTGACGGCAATTTTGAAAAGAATTGTCTCCACTAACCGCATTGGTTCCACTATTTAAAGATATTGACGGCACTCACTTAAAAAGTGATGCCAACTGCGTAGAAAAATAGAACGAAAGCACGATTTGCACCAACAAGAATGGTATGAGTTTCGCTCCCTCACGGTGCAAGTCACGAAGAACAGACGAATACCACCTACGGTGTGTGTCTTACACCGTAACAAGCAGGGACTTTGTGTGCCAAAGTCCCAATCAAAAGCCGCAGATTTTCTTGCGGCTTTGTTCTTTGGGGGCTTACTGCCCCCAATCCCCCGGAAAGGAGAGATGATACTATGGGGAAAGATATACGAATCGCTGTGCGTGTCACGGCAAAAGAAAAAGAAAAAATACAATCAAAAGCCCGAAAGTGTGGGCTAAGCACAACTGAATATGTCAAGCAAAGAGCGTTAGGTTATGAACCGAAAGAGGTTCTGCCCGACGCTCTTTTTCTTTGCCTTGAAAAGCTCGGTGAACTTGCATATAAAACAAGTTCACCGAAATTAGATATTGAAATCCGAACTGTACTGAAAGAAATTACGGCGGAATTTTTACTGCCGGGAAAAGGGTGATGTATTTTGGCTGTAACAGGCTTTTGGCCTATTTATAAGAATTTGAAAGCAACCCTTGACTATGCCGACAATCCCGACAAAACCACAGACCGAAGATATTTGGACGATGATTTGTATGCGGCGCTTTCTTACGCCGAGAACGATAATAAGACCGACTGCAAAATGTATGTTGGCGGTATTAACTGTTCCAAGCAAAACGCCTATGCCGAAATGGTTGCCGTACAGCGGCGGTTCGGGCTTCGTGGCAAGGTGGTCGGCTATCACGGAATACAGAGCTTTAAGACAGGCGAGGTTACACCGGAGCAGGCGTTTGAAATCGGCAAAGCAACCGCCCGGAAGATGTGGGGTGACAAATATCAGGTGCTTGTGACTGTTCACCTGAATACAAACAATGTGCATTGCCATTTCGTTGTGAACCCCGTGTCATTTAAGGACGGTACAAAGTTTCAAAACAAAATCGGTGACCACAAGGAGCTTCGCCGTGTGTCGGATGAGATATGCCGGGAACACGGTTTGTCCGTTCTTGAAAACAGCAGCTTCTACGGCGGACACAAAAAGGACTATTGGCGGCACAAGGCAGGTAAGAAAACACACCGGGACTATCTCCGTGAGGATGTGGAATACTGCTTGACTTTTGCAACCTCTCCGAGAGAATTTGAGAGCCAGTTATATGCGCTGGGATATACGCTTGATCCTGTGCGGTTTTCCGTAAAAGCGAAGCACTGGGAGCGTTCTGTTCGACTTGCGAATATCGGTTTTACAAAAGAAATCGTGCAGACACAGTTGGATAAAAACGCCGAGAGCAGATACCGCCTGTTCACCTTGGAGTACCGACCACCATACAGACCGAAAAAGTTTCCGCTGGAGGATGAACTGCGAAAACTTGAATTTGCCATTGACCACAGCTACGATGCGTCGACGGTTTTAGTTGATACGGTCTTTTATCTCATTATAACCATAATTCAAATTGCCGCCGAGCTTGCCGATGTAATGCTGCTGTCACCCGATTTAAGGGCGGCGGAAAAGGATTTGAAAGACCTTGTAGCAGATTATCACTTTCTCAAAGAAAATGACATTCACACCGTAGCCGATTTGCAAGCCAACATCGACGAAAGTAAAGCCCAGCTATTCGGTTTGGAGCATGAGCGCAAAACGCTCAGCAACCGTATCCGCCGCCCGAAATCGCCGGAGGATGAAAACCAAAACAAAGAGACCCGCAAGGCGATCAGCAAACAAATGAAGCCTATCCGTGAAAGGCTTCGCCATGCGGAAAAGATTTTGGAGAAGTCTCCGCATTTGTATGAATTATTAAAACAAGAGCACGAGCTTGAGAAAAAAGCCCGTGCGAGATATTTAGATAGGAGTAGATGAAAATGAAAAATACAAGAAATCAGCCGGTAAATATTCCGGTAGAAAAACTTCGCCCGTTTGAGGGGCATCCGTTCAAGGTAAAGGACGATGAGGAAATGAATACGCTAATTGAAAGCGTACAGACAGTCGGTATTTTGTCACCGTTAATCGTTCGACCGATTGAAAGCACAGAGGAATATGAGGTGATAAGCGGACACCGCCGCTTACACGCGGCAGTTAAGGCAGGGATTACAGAAGTCCCTGCCTTAATTTATGCTCTTGACCGTGACAGTGCCGCCATTGCCGTGGTGGACAGTAATCTCCACCGTGAGCACATTCTGCCCTCAGAAAAGGCATTTGCTTACAAGTTAAAAATGGAGGCATTGAATCATCAGGGCAAGCGAACGGATTTAACTTCGTGCCAAGTTGGCACGAAGTTAAGAACTGATGAAATGATGGCTGAAAACAGCAATGACAGTGCACGGCAAATTCAGCGCTATATTCGCCTAACAAACCTTATTCCCGAACTTCTTGAATTTATGGATGAAGGTAAAATGGCACTGTCCGTTGGTGTGGAGCTTTCCTTCCTTGATGAGCAGAGCCAGTACGATGTTTTGGAACAATGTGAAATCAACGACTGCACGCCATCCTATTCTCAGGCTTGGCGTATGCACAAGGCAGACCGCGAGGGATTGCTTACCAAAGCTGTTATTCAGGATATTATGTGCGAAGAAAAAGCAAATCAAAAAGAAACGATCAAAGTTTCCGCTGAGCGTCTGCGAGCCGTTCTTCCAAAAGGAATGGACTCACAAAAGACGGAAGATTTCATTATACGGGCTTGCGAACATTACCGTAAGTATCTTCGCAACCGTGACCGAGAACGATGAGGAGGTGCGCTTATGGATTTTAAAATGAATGCTGTCATTCACCGTGGCAACAACTACAATAACGCTCTCCGCTCTTTTCAGCACAAACGAATGGAATTTCTTGAACAGGAAATCCGAGCGCTTGACAGCGAAACGCTGTGGTTACTCTTACGCCAGCTTTGCAAAAACGGCCGCACATTGGAAAGCGTCACCGGTCTGGCTGTATAATGAAAAAGCAGGAGGACTGATATTATGACTAAGAAACAAAAATACAATACTGAGGATAACCGAGGCGTAGCCATCTACGCCCGAAAATCCCGCATCACCAACAAAGGCGACAGTATCGGCGTGCAGTTCAAGCAATGTGCGGAATACGCCAAGCGGGAATTGCACCTCGATGAAGAATACACTTTCCTTGAATATGAGGATAAAGGACTTTCCGGCTACTATTCCGACCGTCCTGATTTCCAGCGTATGCTCCACGATATTGAAATGGGCAAGATTCGTGCCGTTGTTTGTTACAAATTAGACCGCATCGGCAGAAAGACAAGCGACCTTCTGCGTCTGCTCGATTTTCTTGAAAAGCACAAGGTGGATTTGCTGATCTGCTCCAACAATATCAACACAGCTTCCGGTGTGTCAAAGATATTTATTCAGATATTCGCCGTCGTTGCCGAATTTGAGCGTGATACCTTAACCGAGCGTATTACCGATAATATGATGGAGCTAGCCAAAGACGGGCGCTGGCTGGGAGGCAATACACCCACAGGATTTACCGTTCGGCGAGTGAAAACCGGCAGTGGTAAAAACAAATCGGCTTACAGTTATTTGGAGAGCATTCCTGAAGAAAAAGCGATGATACAAAAGCTTTATGAGATATTTGCTTCAACCCGTTCCATCAAGAAAACCGCAGACAAAATGAACGAGCTTGGATACCGTACAAAGGTCGGGAGCAAGTTTAACAGCTCCACAACAAGACTGCTATTGAAAAATCCCGTATATTGTACCGCCGACGAAAATGCCTATAACTATTTCTTGGAGCATAATGGTGGCCTGTGTGGGGATATTTCCGACTTTGACGGTCAGCACGGCGTTTCCGCCTACAACAAGACCGATCAGGAGAAATTCGAGGATGCCGACAGCACCTTTATTTCACCGAAATTTGTGCAGTTGATGTCAACAAAGCCGCTTTCCGAATGGATCATCTCGGTCGGCAGACACGAGGGCTTTATCTCAAGTCAGCAATGGATTGATACACAGAATATGCTGGACGATATTGCTGAGAAATACAACCGTCCGCACCGTAAGACCAACGCCTTGCTTGCAGGACTGGTCTACTGTCCGCATTGCGGAAAACGCTTGCGGGTTATCTCCGAATCTAACCGCTGGACTAACGGCAAGCCGAGATTCAAGTATGTTTGTCCCGGATATCGTGCAGGCGAATGTACTTTCCGTGCGGTGGACGGTGTTTTGCTCGATGAATTTGTGGTCAATCAGTTATCCCACCTTGCCGATAAGGACAGCGAATACTTTGAAAAGCTTCTCAATCAGAAAGCGTCCGATATTTTCAGCTCGTCGCAGAATGAAAAAGAACTGTCCGACCTCAGAAAGAAAAAAGCACAGCTTGAAGCGGCGATATCCAATCAGGTGAAAAATCTTCGGGAGGCGGATGACAGTCTGAAACGCTTTATTCAGGAGGATGTGAAAGCGCTGACCGATGAGCTTTTCGAAACCGATACTTTGCTCCAAAAGTTAGAGGACAGTAGACAAAGTCAGATGTACGCTATCCGTGATATTGAAGAAATCAAGGAACGGCTACTCTCCTTCGGGAAGTATGCAGAAAATGCCGCACCCGATGTGCTTGTAACGCTGATACAGACCTTTGTGGAGCGCATTTATATTACCAATGAAAATGATGAGCGTCACTGCCACATCTTCATCAAAGGTTGCTCGAAAGAAGATTACGATGACTTCTTCCGGGCAACCGGTTACATAGAAAACACACAGGAAACCGGAGCTGTCACATCCGTTTTACCTGTGTGTGATTCAGATGAGTGTTGCAAACGCAACACATATTACCGACAAAGAGCAGATTCAGCATATTGTCGAAAATTTGAATGGCGTCGAAGTAAAGCGGTCAAAGCCATCTTTGGAATATACGGGATATTGTTTCAAAGTTACTATTTATTTGTCTGATGGCAACGAGGCAGGCGATTGGAATAATTTTATTATCAACTCAGATGATACAATTAGAAAAGATCCATTTTTCTATTCTGTTACAAAGGGAAATATTGATTACAGCTATATTGAAGGTATCGTAGAATAACAAAAATTCCAATTTGACGAACTGAATCCGAAAAACATTAGGGCGCAGAGGAGATAGAATCCTTTGCGTCCTTTCTTTTTACATAAGGGTTGACATCATTGCGTTATTGCAGATACCCTTGTACAATATAGTTAAAAGAAAGGGGTTGAGCCTATGAAGCTGGTATTGAAGATATTGGCACTGCCGGTGCTGTTCGTTGTAAAAGTGATTGTTTTGTGATTTCTTTCCTTATAAATCACAAAACTGGCAGCGCCATTAGGCGATGCCTTCCTGATTAAAATCAAAGATTTTAATCAGGAAATAGTATCAAAAGGCGCGGGGCAGATGCCCCGCGCCTTGTCGTATGGAATTTACAGCCCCAGCAGCTGCTTTTTCTTTGCGTCAAATTCTTCCTGGGTGAGAATGCCCGCGTCCAGCAGCTCCTTGAGCTTCAGCAGGTCGTCCGCAGCCTCGCTTACGCTGGCCGGTGCGGCGGCGGGCGCAGGCGCAGGAGCGGCAGCGGGGGCAGCAGGAGCAACACGGCCGGTGACAATGTCGTTCAGCTTATCCTGCATCAGAATCGGCGGGATGATGGGAACAAAGATGGCCAGAATCAGGCAGAGGGTGGAAAGATCGGAGGGGATATTCTTCGCCGCCGCCATCTTGTCAAGGCGCTGGGCAGTCTTGTACATCCAATAAATCACGTAGAAGGGGACGAACAGGCACAGCAGCAGCTTGTTGGTGGGGTTGCGGTTTTCTTCGCCCTCTACATTGTTGGTGTAGCCGGTGACGCGGTAAATCCAGATATACAGCCAGATGCCGCAGGTGAACAGCAGAAGCAGAATATGCTTGACCAGTCCGCAGTAAACTTCGGGAGCGGGAGCGGCCGTAGTGCTTCCGGTTTCGGCGGATGCGCTCACCGTCTGCTGAGGGAGTCCTTCGGGGTAGGCAACCCATATGGCTGCCAGGAACATACCGGCGCATGTAGCAAGCAATCTCAGAAAGGCTACAAACCAAACGCCGCCAATCGACAGCACCGTAGCAAGCGCAACGACCGCAGGGGGAATGAACCAGAACTTCTTCACCTGCTCCCGGAGCTGGGGCAGATAGTCGGTCACAAAGACCACGGCCAAGAACGCCATGCCCCAGTTACCCAGCAGCAGGAGAACATTTCTGAAATTCAGGAAGAACAGGCAGGCGATACCGGCAAGAGCGAAGCCCACGGGCAGGAAGATGTCTCTGCGCTTCGTCAGGAGGGCAAAGGCTAGAACTGCACAGCTTGCTACCCAGATCAGCATCTGAACATAGTCACTGAACGACATAAAGCGGAGGATACGCAGCCACTGGAATAGCTCCATAACGCCCCCAAAGGCAAAGAGCGCCCCCGCCACGGTGCTGTAGCAGGAACTGTTTTTTGTTTCTTGCATAGTGATACCTCTCTTCTTTTTTTTAAGGACACTGCGTTTAGTATACACCATCCGATTGTGAAAAGCAACCCATAAAAGGCTGTTGTGCGGCTTCCTACTTGTCAGAATTCACATTCTCGTGTATAATGGGAAAAACGATTTCCGCAGCACTGGAGGAAACAATATGACGTTGGAGCAATTTTTTGCCGAGAATCGGGAGGTGGCCGTTGCCTTTTCCGGCGGTGTGGATTCTGCGTACCTGCTGTACGCGGCGAAGCGGTACGCCGCCCGGGTGAAAGCCTATTACGTGAGCACCGCCTTCCAGCCGGAATTTGAACTGGAAGACGCCCGGCGGCTGGCAGATGAGCTGGGCGCGGATATGCTGGTGCTGCATGTGGATATTCTTTCCAACAGTGCGGTCACGGCGAACCCGTCCGACCGCTGCTATCACTGCAAAAACACCCTGTTCCGGCAAATCCTCCGGGCGGCGGAAAACGACGGCTTCCCGGTGCTGCTGGACGGCACCAACGCCTCCGACGACGCGGGCGACCGGCCGGGAATGCGGGCGCTGCGGGAACTGTCCGTTCGCTCCCCCCTCCGGGAGTGCGGCCTGACCAAAGCGGAGATCCGCCGTCTTTCCAGAGAAGCCGGGCTGTTCACATGGGACAAGCCCGCCTACGCCTGCCTCGCCACCCGGATACGCACCGGGGAAGAAATTACGCTGCAAAAGCTGAAGCAAACGGAAAAAGCGGAAGGATTTCTCTTCGGACTTGGGTTCCGGGATTTCCGTGTCCGCATGGTGGACAATACCGCGAAACTGGAGCTGCGGGAGGCCGATCTGCCCCTGCTTCTGGAAAACCGGGAGAAGATCGTGACCGAACTCCGCAAAGATTATGACAGCGTTCTGCTGAATCTGGAGGTGCGCAAATGAACTCTGAAATCCGAAAGCTGCTGGAATCCGTCCGATCCGGGGAAACCAGCGTGGAGGACGCCATGCTGGAACTGAAAAAGGCCCCCTTCGAGGACATCGGCTACGCGAAGGTCGATCTGCACCGGAAGGTGCGGCAGGGCGCGGCAGAGGTGATCTACGGCGCGGGGAAGACCCCGGAGCAGATCGGCGGCATCATCGACGCCATGCGCGCCAACGGTCAGAACCGCGTCCTCATCACCAGAATGTCCCCCGAAGCGGCGGCACATGTGGGCAGCACCCGGGAGCTGGACTATCACAAGGACGCCCGGGTGGGCATTGTGGGTGGACTTCCCCAGCCCGACGGCATCGGAAAAGTCGTCATCGCCACCGGCGGCACCAGCGACATCCCCGTGGCCGAGGAGGCGGCGCTGACGGCGCAGGTGCTGGGCAGCGAGGTGGTGCGGCTGTACGACGTGGGGGTTTCCGGCGTCCACCGGCTGCTTGCCCATATGGATTCTATTATGGAAGCCAGCGTGGTCATCGCCATTGCGGGCATGGAGGGGGCGCTTGCCAGCGTGGTGGGCGGTCTCGCGGAGTGCCCGGTGATCGCCGTTCCCACCAGTGTGGGCTACGGCGCGTCCTTCGGCGGCGTAGCGGCGCTGCTGAGTATGCTCAATTCCTGCGCCAGCGGCGTGTCGGTGGTGAACATCGACAACGGCTTCGGCGCGGGGTATCTGGCGAACATGATTAATCACATGGAGGTCAAGGGATGAAAACGCTGTACATCGAATGCGCCATGGGCGCTGCCGGGGATATGCTCGCCGCGGCGCTGCTGGAGCTGCTTCCCGATCGGGCGGCGTTCCTTGCAAAAATGAACGGTCTCGGCATCCCCGGCGTCACCGTCAGCGGGGAAAAAAGCGTCAAATGCGGCGTGGCGGGAACCCACTTTTCCGTCAAAGTGGCCGGCATTGAGGAGGACGAGAACCTCCATAGTCATCATCACGACCATGTTCACGGCAGCATGGAGGGCATTGAGGAAATCGTGAACAGACTGCCCATCCCCTCCATGGTCAAGCTGGACGTTCTGGCCGTGTACAATCTCATCGCCGAGGCGGAAAGCCGCGTACATGGTGTGTCGGTTCAGCAGATCCACTTCCACGAGGTCGGCACCATGGACGCCGTTGCGGACATCACCGCCGTATGCCTGCTGATGCGGGAAATTCGCCCCGATCAGGTGATCGTGTCCCCCGTCTCCGTGGGAAGCGGCACCGTCCGGTGCGCCCATGGGATTCTCCCCGTTCCCGCGCCGGCTACCGCACTGCTCCTTGAGGGAATGCCCATTCAGGCTGGGAATGTTCAGGGTGAGCTGTGTACCCCCACCGGCGCGGCGCTGCTGAAGTACTTTGCCGACGATTTTGGCAGTCTGCCCGTCATGCGGGTGCAGAAAACCGGCTACGGCATGGGCAAAAAGGACTTCCCGCAAGCGAACTGCCTGCGGGTCATGCTGGGGGAGACCTCTGACCAAACCGACGCCATTGCGGAGCTTAAGTGCAACATCGACGACATGACCGGTGAGGAGATCGGGTTCGCCATGGAGCAGCTGCTGAGCGGCGGCGCGCTGGACGTGTTCACCACCCCCATCGGCATGAAAAAGAACCGCCCCGGGGTGCTTCTGAGCGTCCTGTGCCGGGCGGGCGACCGGGAGAAAATGGCGCGGCTGATTTTCCACCACACCACCACTCTGGGCATCCGGGAAAGTCTTCAAAACCGCTACACGCTGGAGCGGCGCACGCAGACCCTTTCCACTCCCTACGGCGCGGTTCGGCAGAAGATATCCTCCGGTTACGGCGTCCAGCGGCAGAAGGCCGAGTATGAGGACATCGCGGCCATCGCCCGGGAACAGGGGCTGAGCATCGCTCAGGTTCGGGAGATGCTGAAATAACACAGAACCCACGGGATGAGCTGCACCCCTTGCCTCTCTCTATGGGAAAGGTGGCTGGGCGAAGCGAAGCCGGAGAGGGAAAACCGGGGTGCAGCGCCCTCTCAGTCACCTTCGGTGACAGCTCTCCCAGAGGGAGAGCCAAGGGGGGTGTTCCCCGTTACATAGCGCATGTTGACATGAGAAATGGAGCGTATCGATACCGATACGCTCCACTCACTGTATTGCGAACACCCAATCAATGACCCGTGGTTTTTCACTTCCTTCTCCGCCGCAGGCGGACCGGTATCCACCGGTCGATCTGCATCTGACGGAGCTTTTCGTCCATCCGGTCGGCCGTGTCCAGCAGGATGCCTGCCCATTCCTCCGCCGTCTGGACGTTCCGGGCGCGGGTGACCAGATACGGGCACCGCTCCAGCTTCCGGTGGCCGAAGGCTCTGGCAAAGGGATTGATGACCCCCAGCGCCAGCGTAAAGGGCGCGAGATTGAAGAAATAATCCGGGTCGTTGGCCATCAGGCGGCTGACATCCTCCGTGGGAAGTTTCTTTGCGTAGCGCCGGAATCCCAGCACCTGCGCCGCCGCGTAGCTGCCCAGATCGCTGCGTTTTCCGCCGTAAGCGGCGAAATAACCCAGCAGGAATTCGCCGATCGCGCTGAGCAGCGGTATCCAGACCTGCCCGCACAGCAGCCCCAGCACTACCCATAGGACAATACACACTGCCCCGATCAGCATGGGCAGCTTGCCCCGCAGATGGGTGCGGTAGGCCATATCCTGAATCAGCCACCCGGATACCGCGCCAAAGGCCCCCAGAATGATGGAAAGCAGGATCTGGATCGCCCGGACGGAGGTCATATTCATGGCAACGCACACGCCGCAGAAAATCTGGGCGCCGCAGCAAAGTCCCCGGAAAATCTTCATGTTTCCGCTGACGCCCTTGTACATATTCCGCTCATTGGGAACGATGGCCGACACCTTGCGGCTGAGCTTGGCGTAGGGATAGCCGGTGGCGTCCACCGTCTGGCGGCTGCCGAAGAGAAGTGCAAAAATCTTGTTTTCAAAGAGGCTGCGCTCGTTGCCCATGTCCATGCGCTTGCGCAGCAGCACCTTTCCGCCGCTGTCCGTCTGGATGAGCAGGTAGCCCAGCTGCGCCCATGTAAACACCATCATGGTCAGATCGCCGCCGGATAATGTCAGGCGGCATCCCAGCTCGCCCGCGGTAATGCCCTCGGGCGGGGTCGTGCTGCGGATGTGGGCGATGGGCTTCGTGCGCAGGAAAATCAGCCAGTACACCAGCGCGAGGCCCACGCAGATCAGCATGTATTTGATCTCCGGGTTACCCTCCCGGATGTAGGTGCTGACAGTGGGGAACATTTTCTGATCCACCAGCATGGTCATGGTGATGCCTTCGTGGTCGTTCAGAATGGTCTTGCTGGCGCCGATGATCTGGTTGCTGCTCACCGTGACGGTCAGGTCGGAGGCAATGCTCTCCTGACGGTAGATGCTGGTGAACTTCGGCGCGTTGGGCATATTTCCCGGGGGCATGGTGATGACAAAGCTCAGCTGCTCCACCGGGAACTCAAAGCCGCTGAGCAGCTCGACGCTCAGCTGTAACTTCCGCTCCTTGTCAACGGTCACAACGCCCACGGACTTGGGGAGTGTAAAGCTGAAATTCAGGGGAATCTCCCCGGTAATGCCGCTGACCACCCGGCTGATATCGACCATGGTCGCGGAGGATGTCTTGCTGGTGGAGACGGAAGCGCCGTTCAGAGTAATGCCCGTGGCGTTGGCGGGCAGGGGGAAACTCATGGAAGTAGTGACATACTCCATGCGCAAAGTGACGGTCATATTCACCTGACAGTCGCCCTCGGCGCTGACGGTGCAGTAGGTATCCACCCGGGAAGCCGCGCTCTCAGCGGACGCGGGCAGCACAAAAAAGCCCATCAGCAATATGCACAGAAAAAGCCCGATCCCGATACGCTTCAAGCAAACTCCCCCTTTTATCAGTTTCGTCAGAACATTTTACCATGCGGCGAGGGAAAAAGCAAGGGAATTTGCCCATATCTTAAGAAATCCGCTCCCTTGCCTCTCCCCTTGGAAGAGGTGGCTGAGCGCAGCGAAGACGGAGAGGGTATACTAGGTTGCAAATGCCCTCTCATACTATTTCCTGATTAAAATCTTTGATTTTAATCAGGAAGGCATCGCCTA
>ERZ1027085.219-NODE-219-length-35018-cov-4.698109_pt1 | contig 35018 bp, 24 predicted proteins | sample MGYA00519415_ERZ1027085 | MGnify/ENA primary metagenome ERZ1027085 (study PRJEB26926, sample SAMN06164436) | human gut metagenome | biome: ENVO:00009003; feature: ENVO:2100002; material: ENVO:00002003 | host: Homo sapiens | place: USA | collected 2012 ...
CTCCCCGGCCTGCCGACTCGCTCGATATAGATTATTACTCCCACAAAAGGGGGCTTCAGGCGGGTACCATGGTCTTCGGCATCAATATGGGAGTCTGGGCCTTCGACCGCTATATCCGTAAGGCTGACTTTGCCTACATCAACGGGCGTACTATCAAGGACAACCTCAAGCATGGCTTCGTGTGGGACAATGACGCCATGGGCACCAATATGTTCATGCACCCCTACCATGGTAGCCTGTACTTCAACTCAGCCCGATCCAACGGATACAATTTCTGGCAGTCCGGGCTCTTTGCCTTCGGCGGCAGTTTCATGTGGGAGATGTTTATGGAGAACGAATATCCCTCTACCAACGACATCATTGCCACCCCCATTGGCGGTATGGCCCTGGGCGAAGTGACTTACAGGGTTTCCGACCTCATCCTCGACGACAGGAAAACCGGTTGGTCACGCTTCGGACTGGAGTTTGCCGGATTCCTGGTGTCCCCCATGCGCGGCTTGACCCGTATTATCAACGGAGATGCCTGGAAGCGGCGTTCCACTTCGGGTAAGCAATTCGGTGTACCCGATGTAAGTGTGGATGTATCTCTGGGCATACGTACCCTGGAACTGAAAGACGAGATTCTGGACAAAGGTGTGGGTCTGGCCTCCGAAATCAACGTCGAATACGGTGACCGCTTCGATGCGGAAGATACCAAACCCTACGACTATTTCTCCATCCAGGCGAACCTGAACTGGCAGAAAGATCAACCGGTCCTGGGACAGATAAACATCGTTGGCCGACTGGTAGCCAAAGAGTTGGTGAACAATGAAAAGCACTATCTCAGCCTTGGGCTGTACCAGCACTTCGACTACTACGATTCGGACACGATATCGGCAGTATCGGCAAAAGTACCTTATAAATTCTGTACACCCGCTTCCGTGGGCGGTGGCCTCATCTACAAAAGAAACCTCAAACGGAACTGGGGAATAGATGGTTACGCCTACCTCAACGCCATCCTTCTGGGAGGTGCCCTCAGCGACTATTATCAAGTGGACGAACGCATCTACAACCTAGCCAGCGGCTACAGCAGCAAGCTCAACTTTAACTTTACCTACAAGGACCGTCTTGCTATATCCACCATCTACGAAGTCTACCACATGTTCACCTGGAAAGGGTATCCCCAAGACATCAACTGGGACGAAGTGGAACCGAAGACACTCAATGCCCAGGGCGACCGTTCAAGGGCCATCCTCCATGCAGTCGGCCTTCGGCTGGACCTGAAATTGCGGAAGCAACTGTACCTCACCGGCACATTTATGAACTACACCCGCGATACCAAATACAGGTATCACGCCAATGTATTTTCCAATACTTCGGAAGGGCGCATTATGCTGACTTATAAATATTGATGAAAAGACTGGAGAAATGAACCGATACCTGTAATATTGTGTAAAATTCAGTTGTCCAATCAGAAGAATTCCTCTACCTTTACACCGGTACATCAAATATTATAGATTATGAAAGGAGAGCGTAACGCACAGGTATATCAAGTAGGGCCTTATCTATTCGGTACTTCCTCCACCATTCCACACTGGAAAACGGAAGAGCTGATTCCCTCCCTGAAACCTTTCCTGTTATCTTTAGATACATACAAAGAGAAAGAACTTAAAATAGCATTCTCACTTGCCGTCCAGCCGGAGAGTGAAATCCAAGAAGAAGACCATGTAAAATATCGCTCACTCGTCGAGTTCGAATGGGAAGGTGCCACATGCAGGATCAGTGTGATTCCGGATACGGACTCTTATCTCATTACCATCCTCGCTCCCAACGATCCGAAAGAGTACACAGCTTATTTCTTCTACGGATTTACCAAAGGTGTCCTGTTCCTGCACGAAACAGAAGCGGATGCATTTGTACTCAACAATATCCTGATGATGATTTATGCTTTCAATACGGCTTGTTCCGATACTGTATTAATGCACGCTTCCGTCATAAAGAAAGATGGAAAGGGATATCTCTTCCAAGGCAAAAGCGGAACGGGAAAAAGTACGCACAGCGGGTTGTGGCTGAAGCATATCCCAGGCTGTGAACTGCTGAACGATGATAATCCCATCGTGCATTTCAACCGGGAAACAGGGGAAGCCACAGTCTACGGTTCGCCCTGGAGCGGAAAGACACCCTGCTACAAGAATGATTCTGTTCCTGTAGGGGCATTTGTACGATTGGAACAGGCTCCGATGAATGAGATTCAACGGGAGAGTCCGGCACGGGCCTTCGCATCACTATTGCCGTCGTGCTCTAATCTGAAGGAAGTGAGAGAATTGAATAATGGCGTCATCGAGACAGTGAAATATCTTGCGACCCATACTCCGGTGTATTTTCTGAAATGCTTGCCGGACAGGGAGGCGACGGAGATTTGTTTTAATACGATATGGAAAAGAAAAAAAGAGTGATAAGGTGGTAGTGTGATAGGGCGATAAAGTAGCTGCACTATAATCACAGGGCGTTATCCCGCTATCACTTCATCACCCTACCACCTTATCACACTTTGTTCATACCCCATCAATAATGATAGATAACGGACGAAAAAGAATCATCCCCAACGAGGTACTGTTACCCGAAGTAGCACGCCTCATCAGCGAAGGACATACCGTAACCCTGACAGTCAGAGGAAACAGTATGAACCCGTTTCTTGTAGACCGTCGCGACCGCATTATTTTAGGTCCTTTTACCGATGATGATTTACAACCGGGCGTTGCCGTACTTGCCAGAGATACGAACGGACGTATTATCTTTCACCGCATCATCCACCGCAACGGCCAAGAACTAACACTACTGGGAGACGGTAATATACGAATAACCGAACAGACCAACATAGCCAATGTCATGGGAGTAATGGTTGCCGCCATCCGCAAAGAAAAAGAATATCCGTGCAATGGCCGTGTCTGGCAGCGCTATTCTTTCTGGTGGATGAAACTGACCCCTGTAAGGCGATGGCTACTGGCAATATTCAGAAGAAGCAGAATAATAACAACCTAATACATACAAACAATGAAAATTAAGAACGGATTTACCTTACATCAGATTGGTGACGAGCATATCATCATGCACAACGGCACAGGAAACGTAGATTTCAGCAATATCATCAGCCTGAACCCTACGGCAACCCGCCTTTGGAAACATGTGGAAGGAACAGATTTCAATACCGACACCCTTACCGATTTCCTTACGGAGAACTACGAAGTAGACGCTGAAACCGCAAAGCGGGATGCAGAACAACTGATAAAGAACTGGCTGGAAGCCGGAATCATAGAATAGCATATGCGTCGTACTTTCCTAACCTTGGTGCGTTCCGGATTATGGAACACCCCCGTCGACCCAACCCCGTTCAGTAGCATGAACACTGCCGACTGGGAAGAAATATACCAGCTGGCACGTACCCAAGCCCTTCTCGCCATTACCTTCGACGGAGTGCTCAGTCTGCCGGCAGAACTGCGCCCACCCCGACCGCTCTATCTGCAATGGGCAGCTAAAGTGGCACAAATCGAGCAGTCTAACCTCCGCCTGAATGAAGAACTCCCGGAAGTTTTTATGCCATACCGGGAAGCCGGTCTACACCCTATTCTACTGAAAGGACAAGGCATCGCCACTCACTACATAAACCCATTGCACCGTCAATGTGGCGACATCGACGTCTATATCGGAAAGGAAGGACAGCCCGTAGCCAACAATATTCTGCTCCGTCACGGTGCAGAGGCAGAAGGAGAAGCATCGGACAAACACGCCAGCTATTCATTTCATGGCGTTCATATAGAAAACCATCGTATCATTCTGCGGATTAACAATCCGGCAGGTAATCGGTACTTCCAGCGTCTGATACAGGAATGGTACCCACAGCATGCTGAAACAAGAGAGATACACGAATATCCCGTCAGCCTCCCGCCTGTAACATTCAATGCGCTGTATATCTTCATGCATGCATTCGTCCATTTCCTGAACAGCGGCATCGGCCTTCGCCAAGTTTGCGACTGGACCCGTCTGTTGGCAACACGTCATGAAGATATTGACAAACTTTTGCTGGAAAAGTATTTCCGCAAAGTAGGATTGCTACGTGCCGCAAAAGCTTTCGGATATATCGCCGTGCATTATCTGGGTTTGCCGGAAGACAACCTGCCCTTCTCTGTCAAAGGTATGGAACGGGCAGGAGAAATCTTACTGGATGATATCTTTGCTACCGGAAACTTCGGTCAGCATGACGCACGCATCAAGCCACGTCCCAAAGGTTATTGGGCCGGAAAATGGCACACTTTCTGCCGGGCAACCAAACGCTGCATGAAGCTGCGAAAGTTTGCTCCCAATGAGGCGTTATGGTATCCGGTGACGCTGATAAAGGGGACAGTAACAATACAAATAAATAAGCTACGAGCTACAAAGCTACAAGCTACGAGTGCTATGCAGCATGATAGCGCCAGCCACTCGTAGCTCGTAACTCGTAACTAATTCATTATGAAGACAGAACAAATACAGTACATCTGGGAAGTATCTCACGGACAACGGGGACGTATTCTCCTCTCCTGCCTCACAGGTATCATTGGGGTAGCGGTTTCTCTTGCCTTTATTTATGCTTCCAAGGTCGTCATCGACATTGCCACAGGTGCCGCCATCGGAAGCCTGACCAATGCCGCTATCCTTACTATTGCTTTGTTAATCGCCCAACTTCTGTGCGGAGCCGTCGATACTTGGCTCAGTGCCCGTATGCAAGTGGAAACAGGAAACGCACTGCGCCACCGCCTATTCTCCCGTCTATTACAAAGCCATTGGAACGAATTGGAACGCTTCCACACCGGCGATATCGTAAACCGGGTGGAACAAGATACCGCCGCTATCGTGGGGTTACTGACCAGTACAATTCCGGCTTTCATAGTTACCATCGTTCAGTTGGTAGCCGCATTCGTATTCTTCTGCTTTCTCGATCCGTCCCTGCCTTGGGTGGTGGTAGGCATTCTACCTATTTTCCTATTGGGTAGCCGCTTCTATATGAAACGAATGCGCCGCTACACCCGTGAAATCCGGCAGAGCGACAGCCGTATCCAGTCCGTTATACAAGAAAGCCTGCAACACCGAACCGTCATCAAAACCCTGGAACAAAGCGACCGGCATATCGGAAAACTGGATGATCTGCAAGATGCACTCCGTAGTCAGATATTCGGTCGTACCCGCTTTTCACTCTCTGCACGTATGCTGGTGGCATTTGCGTTCTCCGGCGGCTATCTTACAGCATTTCTTTGGGGGGCAGTACGCCTTAGCACAGGGAGTATCACCTTCGGAACAATGACCGCCTTCCTGCAACTGGTAGGAAAAGTGCAACGACCTGCCCTCGATCTTTCACGCCTGCTGCCTTCCTTTATCAATGCCCTCACCGCCGTAGAGCGACTGGTGGAACTTGAAGAACTTCCCTCCGAAGCAAGTGGAACAGCACAACTGTTCCCCCAAACCCCGGACTTACAATTAAAGGATGTCACATTCAGTTATTCAACAGGAGACCGACCTATATTAAATCACTTCTCCTGCAACTTCCCCGCCGGAAGCTGCACTGCCGTATTGGGTGAAACCGGTGCCGGAAAAACGACCCTGATCCGGTTGCTTCTCGCACTCGCTGACCCGCAAGCAGGAAGTATCACCCTTTCATCCGCAAATACAACACAGTCCCTACCCTCAACTTTCAATTCTCAGTCCTCAACTCTTGAAGTTTCCCCTCAAACCCGTTCCAACTTCGTCTATGTCCCCCAAGGAAACACTCTTTTCAGCGGTACCATTCGCGACAACCTATTAATGGGCAATCCTCATGCCACCGAAGCCGAAATGCTCCAGGCTCTCCGTACCGCCTGTGCCGACTTCGTTCTCTCTTTACCGGACGGAATAGATACCAACCTCAACGAACAAGGTGGCGGCCTCAGCGAAGGACAAGCCCAGCGTATCGCCATCGCCCGCGCCCTCCTCCGTCCCGGACACATCCTGCTGCTGGACGAAGCCACTTCCGCCCTCGATCCCGAAACGGAACGACTATTAATAGAAAGCCTGCACAGAAACTGCACAGGCAAAACATTCATCTTCATCACACACCATCCGGCAGTAGCCGAGGCTTGCGAAGCAACTATACAACTTTAAAAGATGCATTGCCATGAAATTAAGAAAGGGAACCATCTCACGACGACTCCCTTTCATTCCTAATTTTAAATTTGCTTTCGCAAAGTTCTCCAGACTTAAAATAGCTTGGCAGGATATTCACCCGCATCCACTAAAGCCTGGATTTTATCTACAACACTTTGACGATCCTCAGGATAAGTCACGCCAAACCATTTGCTTGTAGTATCAAGGACCTCGCATGTAGCGACACCGTCCTGAATCAATTTATCTACCATCAACGGAATGAAGAATTCACTCTTCAGGTTCTCCATATTCTTCGGATCGCTCAAGAAGCTCTTGAAGAAATCGCAGCTGTATGCAAAGTAATCGGGAGTAAAGCCCCAGAAGTTCATACTTACCGGAGTAGTTTCGGGAGTAGCCGTCCATTCGCCATTATCGTCAATGTATTTCACTTCTCCGTCCATACGTTGAATCTTAGTGCGCTCTACAACAGAAGTCAGCAGATTGTTGGCATCCGTACCGCAAAGACCGCGAGATACAGTACCGCTATCGCTCAGTGTATTACCAATGCGGAAACCTACCATTGAATATACATTCTTTGAATCTTCGGGCAGTGCAGAAAGGAATTTACCCATTACCTGGAAAGAATCGCGACCATAGAAGTCGTCGCAGTTGATAACGGCAAACGGTTCCTGAATTACATCAGCGCCCATCATTACAGCGTGGTTGGTTCCCCAGGGTTTCGTACGACCTTCGGGGCAAGTGAAGCCTTCGGGCAGATCGTCGATAGACTGGAACACCAATTCGCACGGGATATGACCTTCGTATTTGGAAATAATTTTATCACGAAAGTCTTTCTCAAAATCCTTACGGATTACGAAAACGAGCTTACCAAATCCGGCGTTAATGGCGTCATAAATTGAATAGTCCATAATAGTTTCGCCATTCGGACCCAGTCCGTCCAATTGCTTCAAGCCACCGTAACGGCTGCCCATTCCGGCTGCCAATAAGAATAAAGTTGGTTTCATACTTAGTTATTATTTAAAAAGGTTAGTGTATCCTTGTTTTGATTACGGGGCAAAATTACAAAAAATAAAGTCAAGAAAGGTAGACAATTGGTTCATATTTTAGCTTTATCGTACAAAACCCGCCATTAGAACGGATAACCGATAGCAAAATGCCATGCCATGCCATCTTTAAACTTCGGAATATTATAATATCCCTTCTTACCTGTATCATACGGATCATGCAGTGCCACTCCCCAGTCGAAACGGAATACAAGGAAGTCCAGGTCATAACGCAAACCGGCACCTGTACCCAAAGCAACCTGTTTCGGGAAATTCTTCAACGTCAGCTGTCCATTGGGACGGGTTTCATCCTTACGCATCAGCCAGACATTACCTGCATCGAGGAAGATAGCTCCGTGCAGGTCGCCGAGAATACGGAAACGATATTCCACGTTTGCTTCCATACGGATATCGCCCACGTGGTTGATATAGGAATACTTTTTCTCTTTATCGGGTGGATAGCCACCGGGACCGATGCTACGGGCAGAATAGGCACGGATACTGTTGGCGCCACCAATATAGAACTGTTCGGTATAAGGCGCAGTCGTTGCATTTCCGTAGGACCAGATTACTCCTCCTGCAATACGGGAAGCAATCATCTGGTTCTTGTCTATCCTGTAGTGATAGCGGAACTCCGAATTCAGCTTCAGGAATTGTGCGAAAGGCACTCCCAGCAATTTCTTGTCTTCCTTGCTGAAAGACTGTCCGAATGCCTTATAAATCAAAGAGGTCAGATTACCGGCAGATCCGAATGTAGTCTGCCACCAGATGGGATTACGTACATTGCGAAGAGAAGCGTTATCATAAGTGTAGGTATATTCCATCTTGGGAATAAACTGATTACGGAGGCTGATGTAAAGAGCCGGGTTCTGAGCCTGTATTTCCTCAAAAGCCGCAGTCGGATTGCGCAGCACATTAAATGTCAATTGGAAGGGCGTGATACTATGTTTCCGGGTAGGCACAGGCTGAAAGTCATACGTGACGTTTCCACCGAAAGCAAGCAGTTTGTAGTACTTGGCACGGTTCATCTGGTCTATGTAGACACGGAAGGTGGTGGAAGCCGGGAAGTCATATTCCTTGGTACCCATCCGGGGGAAGACGATACGTGGGAAGGTAAGTGCAGAAGATAAGCCCAACTCGTAGCTATTCATCAGCGAGCTGCTGTTTTTACCCGTCTGCCATTCATAAGAGCCGTTCACTTTCACATTCCAGGTTTCACCACCGCCAAAGACGTTGTTCTTCGTTACGGTGAAGGCGGCACCGGGGCCGGTCTGGTTATTGCTCTTCATGGTGACATTAAAGTCCAATTCGGCATCATACGGCTTATCCAACATGGCACGGATATTCACATCCAGCGTATCGGAAACGAGTGCCGTATCGCGGGGCGTGTACTGCATCTCCAGATAACGGAAGATGCCCACACTTGCCAGACGCTCCTGGATACGGGTTTGCCGGTATTGGCTATATAGCTTTTCCGGACGACGGCGCATACCTCCCTTGTCCAGTTCCTGGCGTTTCCGTTGGTAACCTTGGTAGTTCAGCCAACGGTGGAGCATATTGGGACGTATCTTCAGTTTATCGTAATAGTGTATCCAGAAAGTCTTGTAGTAAAGACTGTCATTGGGCGTTTGTCCTTGCGGGCCGTGGAGGTAGAAATTAGTTTTACCTACAAAGAAAGGGCGTTCGGCGTCCTTCGGCATACCGGGAACAGGGATCATGCGCAGGCTGACGTGCCCACCGGGAACGAGAGTTGTATCGGCCTGGTAAGTCAGGTAGTCAGGGCGAAAATAGTAATACCCCATATTACGCAGCAAACCGCTGATGCGGGTACGCTCACCATCAAGATCAGTAACATTGAACTGTTCACCCGGACTGATCAGGGAGCGACGGCGACCAAGGTTGATAATCTGCATCGTCGTACTATTGAATCCCCGATAATATACGGTATCAATGAAGTACGGGTTACGCATATCGACCGTGTATTGCAATTTAGCTTTCAGACTGTCCTTAGGATTAATGAAAGTTTGATAACTTACCGTGCCATTGAAGTACCCATAATCGTGCAGGATATTCGTCGCTACTTTCTGCCGGATGTCCGGATTAACGGAAGATATGAGCACGGGAGTAGCGGCAAAGCGATTGAATATCCACTTACCAAAACCTTTTTTGTACTTCGCAAAACCATTGTACACCCACAGTCCGAATGGGAAAGGGATGCGGTATTCAGAGCTACCGAGCAGGGCATTATTGGGAGCTTTGGCAAGGGCGGCTTCCACTTCTTCCATAGCGGTCTCGCCTACCTTGGTATTGGAGCGGTTCTCTACAATCATCGGCTTCTGACCGGTGTAGAGCACTTCGCCTTCGGGCAGGTGCTTAGTAGTGGAGCAGGCTGCCAGAAGCAGGGTTGCAAGGAGTATATATACTAGTTTTTTCATTTTGATTCTTATTTCTTTTACACTATTCGCTCACAGGTTCTACTTTCTTCTTTCTCTTGAATATGAACAGCTCACTCAGGCGGTCCATCTTACGACGAAGCACAAGACCGACACCAGTCTCGGTTATCTCACCATCGAGCACACTTTCATAGTTTTTGTTGTGGAACACGCGGACATAGCGTGTACCGCTATTATCCAAACGATACTCCAAAGATATATTATCGATGAACGATTCCACGTCATTCGTTGCATTGGCGCCACTGGACACTTTTCCACCGATTACAATCTGTATACGGTCATTGAAGAAACGCTGAGAGTAGCGGAAGCTGTAGTCCGTCTGTTTATCACCCGTTTCGGCAGCGGTACGGTCTTCAATGCCGACACTGAGAGAAGCATTCTTCAGATTTCCGGTCAGCGCATTAATCTGACTTTGCAGCACGCTGTTCAGTGCGGAACCCATGGTCAAACCACCACCTTTTCCGCTGTTATAAAGATACATACCTGTGGCAAGCATGGTAATGGCTTGTTTGCTTCGTTCATCGGCACTCATTCCTGCCAGTTCGCCCTGTACGGTGGCATCATCGGGAGCACTCAGATTAAAACTCAAGTCAGGGTTTTCCAGACGGTTCTTGATGCTGATGGAAACGTCGAAGTTCACCATGCGCGAACCGCCGTCATCCCCATCGGATACAGAAGCGCGGACACGTTCCGTAGCAGTCAGGTTGAGTGAAGGATTCATCGGATTACCCGTCCAGTCCACATAACTTCCGTTGACAAACTGGAACTCTTTCAGAGGGATAACGGGCAAGGCGTATTTCATCATACCACCGATCAGCGTATAGCGACCGGACAATGTAAGATCGCCTTGCGGAGTATATTGCAGATTCAAGTCGCCTCCGCCTTCCAGTTCCACACGGCTGCTGCGGTCAGGGCTAAGATCGGCACGTAAACGTACGGCATCATCAATATGCACGGACATCAGCATGTCCATACCGCCGAGCGACATGGTGGGAACCTCGGTTGCTTGTACCGAAGTAGTATCCGTAAAGGAAGTGAACGTAACGAGTTCGCCCAAACGGTCTTCTACTGTCAAGGGCGAATCGGTCAGCACGTAGGTTACATCCGTATTGCCCAGCAGATTCATGTTTCCGCGCATGGTCAGTCCATCCAGCGGACCGCGTACGGTAGCATCCAGGTCTACAAAGATTTTGCCATAGATCATACTCTCCTTGGTGCGGGGAGCATCGAGCAGGGTGTAATTCTGTGCACGCAGGTTCAACTTTGCCGTCGGATTCTCCATATTGCGGAAGTCTATATTCCCATCTATCGTGAAAGGATTCCGGCTGGTGGTGTATATAGCAAACTTATTAAATATAAGCTGATTATTCTCTATCTTCAGCGGACGATTGTCGAACCAATAGCGAGCACCTGCCTGACGGGCGTAGACAGATACGCTGTCCAGTGAGAGGTCACCACTCAGTTTAGGCTTCTCCATGGCACCGCTGATATAGAGTCCGCCGTCGATGTCACCGGTAAAGGCAACTACCTGATCGGGCATGAAAGCATTGGCAAGCGAGAGTGGGAAATGTTCAAAAGTAGTGTTGACTTCAACCGAATCGCGCCCGTTCTTTTGGGTCAAGACGGCATCAGCGGTCATTACCTCCTGATCTCCCGACCGGAAGTAGGCATTCAGATAGTGCGTACCTTTATCACCCGGAAGCCAGGTGGCACCCAGCCCGATGTTACCTACCGGTTGGCGTTCGTAAGTCAGCTTTTCCACACCGGCCTCAGCGGAAACTTGCAGTGAGGTTGCGGTCTGTATATAGTTGGCTTCTGCCGAGAAAAGTCCCGTAATGCGGGGCATATATGGCAAAATACCGCTCAATTTATCCAGGCGGAAACGTATGAGTTCCAAATTGATATTCTGCAAGGAAACGGTGTCGGAACGGTCGGACTGCATGCGGAAGCAAAGTCCGTCGTCGCTGTCCATATCCACATTGGCATAGACGCGCATATTCTTGTGCAGATAAATCCAGTCGCTGTTATCCACAAAGCGGAACTTCTGGAAAGCGATAATAGGCTCGGCAGGCGTCAAGCGGAAGGCAATACCATTACCCCTACCCCGGCCCTCTATCAAAGGACGGGCATTGATACCCAGATCGAGTCCGGTATCTCCCTTCGCATCCACATAATTCAAGGTCAGTTCGGCATCTTCATTACGGATTTCACCCGTCAGTGTACTGCGGAAGACAAACTGCGGGTTCTTTGGACCATTAATGACACCACCCTGCAACTTCATGCGTGCAGTATCTTGGCTGATTGCGAAGAAAATAGTATCCAGTTGCAGGGAGTCCATACGTAAACCATGTATAGCAGTACGCCCATTGATACCTCGTCGGGGGGTAGTGCCGAAACGCAACACAAAATCATTAAAAGAAATATCCTTAGTTGCCAGGAAATAACTGACAGGGTTCTGTTTGCCGGCTTTCAGTTGCATACCGGCTGAGGGTAGCGCTTTCCGCAATTCTGCATGATCGAGTTGCTTTGATTCTATCTGCCGGGTAAGCAGTGTGGCAAAGGCAGTGCCCTGATCCATCAGTTTCTGCAAGGTGCTGCGGGCACGGAACTGGAAGTCGAGGTCGCCTGCATCCATGCTCATCTTGATAGAGTCATGGCGTGCTTCGGCACCGAGAGTGAAAGCGAAAGGATGCTTCAATGGCTTGGGAGAAATTCCTAACTCATGTAAACCGACATTCTCCACATTCATAGCCACCTTGCCATCCAGGTATTTACGATCAAGACGCATATCGGCATCCGCCTGCATCTTCAGCAGGGCATTGTCGCTCGTCATGCGTACAGTGGCAAGAGCGGATTTCAATCCGGCGGTCAGGTCAATGCCGGAGATATTCCAGTGCCCGTATTGTAATTCGCCGAGAGAAGCTTGTACAGCCGCCACGGTACGGTGGTTGGCGGGATCGAATCCTTTTCCTTTAGCGGCAACCTTAGCCGAAAGGGTATAGATAGAATCTTTAGGTAGGAAGTGGTGTACTTGCAGGGCATCCACATAAAGGTCTGCCTGATAAGCTTCAGTGGCAGTGTTATAGTGCGCCAGCAAGTTCAACGTTCCTTCGCGTTCTTTCAGTTTAAGCGTAGCGTCATACTTAGGTCCATCCATGCCAAGACGTGCTGCCAAATGCATACTGTCCGGCACTACTATGGAGCCATCCGGAGTGACGCCTGTCAGTCCGGTAAGGAAATTCAGATTTTGTGTCCGGATATCGAAGTCAATGCTTCCGTTGCGCGTCAGACTGTCGGTGAGGTTCCAAATCTCGCCCCCTCCATTCAAGGTGAAAGCACCCGGCAGATCGATGTTGAAGCGGGAAATCTGCATCTGCTTAAAGTTACCTTCCGTACCGGCACGGATAGTAAGGGGCCGGAAAGGATATGCATCCTTGAATGTATCAGGTAAATCACCTGCAAAGAGCATCACATCCTGCTTGCCGATGCGGGCATTGAAACGGGCGGAGAGTCGTCCGGAAGTGGGAATTTCCACCAGTTCCCAATAAGTCTGGGCAGTGAAATCCATTTCGCTATGCGGGGTAAGTAATTTTAAGGCAGGTACCTGAATGACAGTGGAATCAGCATATACCCGTCCCGTCAGTGAAGTGATGCTCAGACCGGAACGCTCGTTCATGGAGAATTCGCGAATAACGGCATTGATATTCCGTCCATGATAAAGCACGGAGTCCACCCCAATACGAATATCCCGCAAGGCGATGTGCGAAGCATCAAATCCGGGAGCAGGTTTCACACCGGTGCTATCAGTAGCCGCAAGACTACCGGTATCTATCAGGCTATTAATGGCACTGAGCAATTGACTGCCCGTGTCATAGTTCACCGTAGTACCGCTCAATTCAAATTTCTTCAGACCGTACATCTGTCCGCCCAGATCAGCAACCGCATCGTCCACCTCTGCATCGCCCAGACGGGCAGCAAGACGCATGGAATCCAACGGCATTTGCAAATCAACGGAAACGTTTTTCAGTGCCAACTTATGCAAGGCTACTTTCCAATTAAGGGCGGTAGTCGCGGTGTCCGGTTCGGCAGTGGTAGTATCGTTCATCACAACGAGCATGTGGGTATCACTCAATTCCACACGATTGATGACGGCATCCTCTTTCTTCAGGTCTATGCCATGGCTTTCAAGGAAGAAACGTCCCAGCACGCCACGTATACGGATACCTTCTATCAGATCGGCAGAGTTCAGGAAAACTCCGTTCACGGTTACCTCATCCACTTCTACTTGTCCGCGTATCAACGGCCATGCCTGCACGCGCACGTTCAGGCTTTCCAGGGTCAGCAGAGTATCAGGAGTTTGTTTCACGGCAAGAGAGTCACCGAGAGCAGAGGATATTTGTTTATCTGCCTGTATAGGCTGGATGACCTGCACACCACGTACCAACAGGTTCAGCGGAAAGCGGAGGTCAATGCGTTCAACAGATATATCCATACCTGTTGCCTCGGATGCGATGGCGGTAGCTTGCTTCCGTATCAGGTTCTGTACGGGAGGGATATAAAGCAATACCATCAGTATTGCAAATAATAGGATAGGGGTAAGTAGTATCCACACTACCCATTTTAACCATTTTCTTCTCATTAGGACGTCAATCGATAGTCAGTGTTTAAATCGTTACAAAGTAAACAAATTCTAACGACATTTGGTTGATGCAGAAGACAAAAAGGCTATTTATTCCACTATCCGGCACTCTATACAACGGGGGTTCGCTATGCGAATCAGTAGTTGGAATAGATTCATGAGGGAAAAGAAGCGGGTTTGAATCAAATGGGTACGCGGACGACACGGATAAGGCGGACGAACGCAGACTTTAATTTATTAATAGTATAGCGCAGCTTTGTAAATCCGCGTTCGTCCGCCTTATCCGCATCGTCCGCGTATCTATTGCTTCATTTCTTTCCTGTTATAAATAGAGCACAAAATACCCCTTTGCATATATTTTTCAACATTTACCCTTGCTGTTTATCAATAAATCCCTTACCTTTGCTTCCATCAAATAGATATGACAAGTATGTTCCGGCAATCAACAAACAGGCTCACGGTATGGCTATTCGCCCTCTGCCTCTTTTTTCCTTTCTGCAAATTGTCTTCTGCATGGCGTAATGCCGCCGCGCAGGATAAGGCTTTTTCAACTTCAGCCGTATCAAAAGCATCTCCTGACAGCATAATGCCTGAACGCCTTACGTTTCCCGATTCCGTGGCACTTGCAGCACCCGAAGCTGCCGGAAGGAGCGTTTCTTCTCTTGTGGCTTACCTGAAACAGCATCTCAGCACAGACGACCAACTGGCACGCGCCATCTATACCTGGGTTTCAAGAAATATTAAATACAATGTGTACATAACTTATACCTCGCGCAGCGAGGAAGCAAACGAAACGAAAGAAATACAAAAGATACTGTCCGAACGCAAAGGTATCTGTCAGGATTACGCATTGCTTTTTAAAGCGCTGGCGAAGGAAGCGGGAATGGACGCTTATGTTATTAATGGCTATAACCGCAGGGACGGTGCCTTATTGCCCGACCCACATGAATGGTGCGCAGCCAAAGTAAATGGAAAATGGTATATGTTCGACCCTACATGGGGCGCAGGATTTGTGGAAAACTACCAGTTCATTCCTTCCCCGAATCATCGTTTCTGCAAGCTGTTGCCGGATACATTGCTGAAAACACACATGCCTTTCGATCCGATGTTCCAGTTCCGCGAACGTCCACTGAGCTATGAAGAGTTTGATACAGGAGTTGTGGATGAACAACGCTCCGTACCGGTATTCTATTGGGCGGATACATTGGCTCTATATGCAAGGCAGGATACACTGGAAAGACTGGCAAGTGCCAGACAGCGCATGTTATCGAACGGGCGGAGCAATGACTTGGTTTATTATATGCTGGAACTTACGAGTAACAACATCCGCATAGCCGGTTACCAGAAGATTCTGAATGCTTACAATATGGCAATGGATTTACAGGGAAAAGCTACGGATGCCATCAATGAATTCGTCCGTTACCGGAATAAGGCATTTGAGCCCCTGAAACCGGATGCAGAAATTCAGGCGATGGTAGATGTCCCCGAGGAATTGATAAACCGGGCAGACAGTGCGATCAATAGCATCCGCACCGCACCGGAAAGATATAGGGAACCTATCCTGAAATTACGGGATCAGATAATGGAAGTGGCAACAACAGTGTATAAACATAAACTTTTTCTGAGGCAGTACTTTAAGCTACCGCCCAAGCAGAGGAAAGGGATGTTTAAGCAGACGAAATAAAAAGGAAGAACACTTTCCTCACCACAGAGTAACACAGAGTTTCACGGAAGGTTATCTAAACTTTCTTTGCAGCTTGTTCAAGTATATCTCCTATCAATCTTAGGGCAGCAAGCGATTTCTCTTTTATTTTTTCATCAAAAGGCACTCCACGTGAGGCTTCAAGCTCTTTCAATAAAGTAACAAGCTCACTGGCTCCCAACAGAGTAAACAGGGGAAGCATCTTGTGCCCCATGGCGGCAATGCCGTCTGTGTCTTCTGTTTCCAATGCTTGTCGCAAGCGATCAACATTCAGGCGTGTCTCTACGACGAAGCTTTCCAGTATGGATTTTGCCGCATCCGGATCATCACCGGAAAAAGCGGTAAGGGCAGAAAAGTTCAAAGCAGAAGAAGGGGCGGTATCAACAGTAGCAATATCCGCTTGTAAAACGCCAATCTCCGTAAGCAACTCATTCACCGTAAACGGTTTGTGCAGACTTCCGGCAAAGCCATGTTGCAGAAACTCCTCACGTTTCATATCACTGCGGGCAGTAACGGCAACCACCGGAATAGTCTTGGCTTGCGGGATATTCGAAGCACGCAGCAGGTTCAGCAAGTCGAAACCATTCATGGCAGGCATTTGCACATCGGTCAGCAACACATCGAAAGTATCAGTACGGAGGGCTTCCAAGAGTTCATCCAGTTGCAGGCAGGTTACGGAAGTAATGCCACTCTGTGCAAGCATGGCGGCAGTGAGAGTAAGCTGAATACGGTCGTCATCAATCAAGAGAATATGCAAAGCGGGTATCTGAGTTTGTGGGTCCCCACTTGTTTGGTCATTCAAGGCGGAAGTATCATTATCCAATGCCACCGGATACAAAGGTACCCGTAACGTGAATGTACTCCCCTTTCCGAGCACACTGTCCACCTCAATGCGTCCCTCCAGCAGTTGCACCAGCATACGGACAATGGACAGTCCCAGTCCGAACCCCTCTTCTCCCTGTGCTCCGGGCAGACGGGTGAATTCCTGGAAAATACGTTCACGATCACCAGGCTCCATACCCTTTCCCGTATCGATAACAGAGAGTTTCAAATGGTTACCGGGAAAAGCGGAATCGCCTTTCGGCACAAAAGAGGCAGTCAGCGTAATGCCACCCTCCGAAGTAAACTTCACTGCATTAGAGAGCAGGTTATTGACAATCTGGCGTAAGCGCAATGGGTCACTGATAAAAGCTCCTTTCAGTTCCGGATCTATCTCACACTTCAAAGACAATCCTTTGGCAGAAGTCAGTGGTTCAAAGCTGACATAGATTTCTTCTAATAAGCGTGCGGGATGGAAAGTAACCCGATTTATCTCAGCTTTATTCAAGTCGAGGCGGTGGAAGTCGAGCAAGTCGGTAACAAGCTTCAACAGGTGTTCCGAAGAAGTTTTCATGTTGTCGAGATAGAAGCGTTGCCGTCCGTCAACGGTGAGTCGGGAGAGCAAGTCGGCATATCCCATGATGGAACCTAAAGGAGCTTTGAAGTCGTGGGTAATGGCAAGCATCAACTTTTCACGGGAGGCAAGCAACTCTTCGGCAAAACGGTTGGCCTCCTCCAATTGATGCCGGTAACGGTTACTACGGGTGACATCCCGCCAGATCATGACAAGAAAGATAACGGACAGCACAACAGCCCCGGCAGCAATACCCGAAATAATCGTTGCAGAACGATGCCGGACAGCTTTCTGATACTCAGCTTCTTCACGGGCACGTATCAGGGTTTCCTGTTCATATCCTTTCAAAAGGCTGTCGATACGGGCACTCAGCGCGTGGTCAAGACGTTGCAAAGTTCGCTTACGACGCTGCATCACACTATTGGTAGCCTTCTTCTGTCGGGCAACAGTGCGCAACTTCGCATGCAGGGAATCAACCGGATTATAAGCATCGAGTACAGTATCCGTAGCAACTTCAAGGGTTGTTTGCACCTGAACAGCAGAATCTTTGCGTGGCGGAACGAAAACTTCTCCCAAACGGCGGAAGAAGCCTTTCTTCTTAGGTTGTGTCACAACCGTATCGCGGCGGGCAATAACCCGACGTTGTACACGTTGCTGGGTGATAATAGTATCCTGTTCGGCAATAATCTGTTCCACTTCACGGGCTGAAATCATGCTGTCATTGGCTTCGCTCAGTGTGCGCAGCAGGCGGACGGTATTAGCATCCTTTTCCCTCAAAAGTCCTATCAGACTGTCCGTGCGCAGAATATCAGTATTATCCGAACTCATAAGATTCTCCATTTCCCGGTGCACGAAGAACAGGGAATAAAGTAAGACTGCCAACAGGACAGCATAACCGGCAGCTATCTTCTTCTTGGAGACATTGTTCATTTATCTTTCGTTTTATAGCGGAAACGCAGCCAAAGCATAATCCCCGCACTGGTCAGTCCGAACGGGAAGGCCATCCACACACCGACCGTACCCCAGCCCAGCACGAAACCGCATAAGTATCCTACAGGCAAAGATATAACAAAATAGGAAATAAATGCAATGATCATCATCGGTTTTACGTCTGCAATACCACGCAGGGCATTGGCAAAACTGATTTGCAGTCCGTCACCAAACTGATAAACCAGGAATGGCAGGAACAGAGAAGATACCATGGCAGAAACCTCCACACTATCCGTAAACCAGCCCCCCACCTGATTGCGCAACAGAAACACAATGCTCAGAAGCACCACCGCCATTGCCATGATCAGGTGATAACCGGCATATGCCGAACGGCGGACATTCACCATGTCGTTCTGCCCCTTGAAGTTACTGACACGAACAGCAATCGCCGCCCCCATTCCATAAAACATCATAAAGGTGAACTGAGAAATAGTAAGCATAATCTGATGCGACGCCAAAGCAATAGTTCCCAGCCAACCGACCATAATCGTGCTGAGACTGAATGAAGCCGTCTCCATGCCCATCTGCAAACCGACAGGCCACCCAAGTCCATTCAATTTCCTGAACATCTGTTTCGACCATCCCAAGCGGAAGAACCCTACTTTATATCTCAGGAACCTCCGACTACGAAAAACAATCAATGCAAAAGCAATAACCATAACGATGCGTGAAAACAGGGTACTGATACCCGCACCGAGCAATCCCCATTCCGGGAAACCGAACTTTCCGTAAATCAGCACATAATTGCCGACAATATTCAGCGCATTTCCACCAAGAAGCACCCACATAGCAGTCTGCGTTTGAGTAATGCCATCCGTAAATTGCTTAAAGCCATTGAACAGCATGACAAATACCAGAGATGCAAGCAGAACCAGAAAATAAGGTTTTATCAAGGGAATCAGTTCCTCGGGTTGTCCCATGTATTCCACACAGAAATAGACAACAGTCATGATAAGCGTCAGCAACAGTGCTACCAACACATTGGCAAGCAAACTTGAACGCAAAGCTTGTCCGGCCTCCATGAAACGACGATTACCGTAGAACTCGCCCACCACAGGCGTCAGTCCATAAGAGAAACCGGTACTGAAAATAATGCAAAGTGTAAAAAGATTGTTGGTGAAAGAAGCGGCTGCCAACTCGGCCGTGCTGTGATGTCCCACCATCAAGGTATCGGCAAATCCAAGAACAATGACCCCCATCTGGCCGATAACAATGGGAAGTCCTAAGTAAAAGAGGGCTTTATAGTGCCCCTTGTATGTAGCAATTAATCTATTCATTTATCTTTCTCATAATATAATACCACCGAGTTTTCCTCACGGAAAGTCTCTTGTGCAACTGCCTTCAGCTGCTCTGCCGTCACTGCGCGATACCGTTCTACCTCACGGTCTATGTCTTCTGCCTGCCCGGTCAGTTCGAACCATGCCAGATTTGTGGCAACATTCAGGTAATTGATATTCCCGAATATCTGGGTGGATTCAAACTTATTCTTTACTTTCTCCAGTTCCTGTTCTTCTATCGCCACTTGCTGCAACTCCTGCAACTCTTTGCGTACAGCAGCCTCAGCCTGTTCCAGTGACACTCCGGCTGATGGTTTTCCACTGATATGCAGCAATCCCGCATCACGTGTACCCGAAATATAAGCATCTATGCCGGAGAATAATTTCTGTTCCTGCACCAACCGACGGTTCAAGCGACTGGAACGCCCGTTGCTAAGGATATCTGAAAGAATATCAAAAGCGTAATAATCAGGATGCCCGCGACTACACATATGATAAGCCATGAACAGTGCATCCAGGGGAACAGGCCGTTTCACTACCTGCCTGCGTTCCTGCGTCTGTACGGGTTCCTGCGGCAATTGTCGCACAGGCACATTCCTGCGGGGAATCGGACCAAACCATTTTTCTGTTAACCGGACAGCTTCTTCCCACGATATGTTTCCGGTTACGGCAAGCACAGCATTATTAGGTGCATAAAAACGGTAGAAGAATGACTTCACTTCCTCCAATGTAGCTTGTTCGATGTGCGATAAATCCTTCCCGATGGTAGGCCAGCGGTACGGATGCACTTCGTAAGCCAACGGACGGATAAGATGTCCCACATCTCCGTAAGGCTGGTTCAGACAACGCTGTTTGAACTCCTCCATGACCACACCGCGCTGCACTTCAAGGCTTTGTTCACTGAATGCCAGTTCCAGCATGCGGTCGGACTCCAGCCAGAAGCCAATCTCTACATTCGACTTGGGGACGGTGAGGTAATAGTTCGTAATGTCATTGTTCGTCCAGGCATTGTTTTCGCCACCTGCTGACTGTAAAGGAGCATCATAGTCGGGTATATTCACAGAACCGCCAAACATCAGATGTTCAAACAGATGGGCAAAGCCGGTATGTTCGGGATCTTCGTCCCGGGCACCTACATCATAGACGATGTTCAGTGCCACCATCTGAGTACTGAGATCCTGGTAATGCACCAGGCGCAGACCATTATTAAGACAGTATTTATTTATCTTCATGTGGTAAAGTGGTAGAAGTGGTAGAGTGATAGGGGGAAGTTAGCTGAGACTGTTTCGCTGTTTTTATACTTCGGGTGATAAGGCCCATTAATAACCGTGCATCATCATTCAAGCTATCATATTGTTGTTCAGTCAAACAATCAGTCCGAAATAAAAGCTCCAACCAGTAAAGAGTTTCATTACATTCTTTCTGCGCAATTGCAAACTTATGAATGAAGTCAGGCAAACTTTCAGCATGTTCAGCCTCTCTCTGCAGAGCTCCTATAGCAGTTCCCGAACGAATTAGCTGGGCACAGATCTCATACTCATGCTTCTCTGCACGCAAAAACCTACACAACTTAACAATTCGTACAGCAAACTCCATGCTCCTATCATGTATAATTCCCATCATTTATCTCCCTATCACCCTATCACCTTACAACACTACCACCTTTTTAATCTTCACATCCTCTTCCGGGCGGTCGCTACGATCCGTTTTTACCTGTTGTATCTTATCTACTATATCCATGCCTTCGATCACTTCGCCAAACACAGTATATTCACCATCCAAGTGCGGAGTACCACCTACCGTAGTATAAGCCTTCACCTGCTCCGGTGTGAAGTGGAATTCCGGTTGCTTGGCAACTTCCGCCTCAGCCTGTGCAAACAAGCTATCCTGCAAGTTCATCAGACCATCCTGGTCATTTTCCTTACGCATCTTATAGATTTCCTTCATGTGCTTCTGTGCCAAAGCATTGAACACAGTAGTCAGACGATTCTGGTTCATTTGGTTCTCCATCCCCAGCAACGTAGTATCATTATACACTTTACCCGTCACAATGTAGAACTGGCAACCTGATGATTCCTTCTTCGGATTCACATTGTCACCCTGACGCGCAGCCGACAATGCACCTTTCTTATGGAAATACTTCGGATAAACGAACTCAGCCGGAATAGTATAACCTACATCACCTGCACCCAGCATCTTTCCTTTCGGAGCATTCTTTGACTCAGGGTCGCCTGCCTGTATCATAAAATCCTTGATGACACGGTGGAACAATGTACCTTCGTATGTACCCTCCTCCGCCAGTTTGATGAAGTTATCACGATGTTGCGGTGTCTCATTATACAGTTTCACGATAATGTCACCCGCAGTTGTTTCAATCTTCAATTTAGTTTCCTGATCCATGTTTCTATCTTTCTTTTGTCCCGATTGGCAGGCTGTAACGCTGCAAATCAGTATGGTTAATAATACAGTGAAATTCCTCCTCATAACGCTTTTTATTTAAATTAAGTTTGCAAATATACGATTTTCAGACAAAACGGTTTACCTTTGTGTCTTAAAAGAGACAAAAGAATAAGGCAATGAAATCCATACTCATCGTTGAAGACGACATTACTTACGGTATGATGCTGAAGACCTGGTTAGGCAAAAAAGGCTTTCAGGTAGCTTCCGTCAGCAGTATCGCCCGCGCCCAGAAACATTTGGAAACAGAGGGTGCCGACTTGATTTTGTCCGACCTGCGTCTGCCCGACAAGGACGGCATCGATCTGTTGAAGTGGTTGGGAGAGCAAGGTCTGTCCGTTCCGCTCATCATGATGACAAGCTATGCTGATATACAATCGGCGGTGCAAGCCATGAAATTAGGTGCCAGCGACTACGTTGCCAAGCCTGTAAATCCGGACGAGCTTCTGAAGAAAATCAGTGAGGCTGTGAAACAACCCGCTGCTTCCCCCAAACAAACCATCAGTTCCGGAAAAGGAGAAAGTACCCATCAGAAAAATGCAGGCGGCGCTCCGTCTTCCGACTATCTGGAAGGAGAAAGTGATGCTGCCAAGCAACTTTATAATTATGTAAGACTGGTTGCCCCCACCACAATGTCGGTATTGATCAATGGTGCCAGCGGAACGGGTAAAGAGTATGTAGCCCACCGTATCCATCAACTCAGCAAGCGTGCCGGACAGCCCTTCGTCGCCATCGACTGTGGCTCCATCCCTAAAGAACTTGCCGCATCGGAGTTCTTCGGACACGTGAAAGGTTCATTCACCGGAGCATTGACAGACAAAACAGGAGCCTTTGTTGCAGCCAACGGAGGAACCATCTTCCTCGATGAAATAGGTAATCTCAGCTACGAAGTCCAGATACAACTACTACGTGCCTTGCAGGAACGAAAAATACGTCCGGTAGGTTCCAATAAAGAAATCACTGTAGATGTTCGTTTGGTTTCCGCAACAAATGAAGATTTGGAACAAGCCATTGAGAAAGGAACTTTCCGTCAGGATCTGTTCCACCGTATCAATGAATTCACCCTGCGCATGCCCGAACTCAAGGACCGGAGAGAAGACATCCTTCTCTTTGCCAACTTCTTCCTCGACCAAGCCAACCGGGAACTGGACAAACAGTTAATCGGATTCGATGATGCAGCATCCAAAGCATTGCTGGAATACCACTGGCCGGGAAATCTGCGACAGATGAAAAATATCGTGCGACGCGCCACTCTTTTAGCACAAAGTAAATTCATTACTCCGAATGAACTGAACGAACTTCACGAAACAGTTCATACCCATATCGGTCTGCCTCTGCGCAATGAGGAAACAGAGAAACAGCAGATTATCGAAGCACTGCGGCAAACAGGAAATAACAAGAGCCGGGCAGCACAACTCTTAGGTGTAGACAGAAAAACTCTATACAATAAGTTGAAGTTGTATGATATAGACTTATAACTTCATCGTTACAGCCTGCCAGGAAAACTAAATCAAGCAAATATAAGAATAAAAAAACACTTGCGGTTGCTACGGCTAACGCTTGTGGAAGTGTAAGCCTTCACTGGCGCAAGTGAAAGCTTACGCAGCCGCAAGTGTTAACCGTAGCTTCTTCGTACCTTCTCCGTAGGCTCTCCGTATCTCCTCCGTATCCCCTCCGTAGAATCTCCATAGAATCTCCATACCCATAGACACGGACTTGGTACGGACTTGGTACGGACCTGGTACGGTTCGGGTATATTCAGAAAGAGAAGAAGAGGGACTGCTCATTGAGTGTAGAAATTTTCCACACTACATTCCACATTTTCCACACAATTCCACACCATGCCACACGTACCCACTCCATCTATCGCAACTATCAATCAAGCACTTACCTAAACACCATTCCTTCTGGCACAACCTTTGCAACTATTTAAACGTAAGCGTTAAGCTTCCTCAGATAGAAAAGGAAACCTAAACTTTAACTTATAATATAAAATAGTATAACTCTTAAAAAGCAAATGATTATGAAAAAGTTAGTATTAGTAGCAGCCCTGTTTATGTTTGTTTGTGGTGGTTCTTTCCTGGCAAATGCTCAAGATCCTGTGAAGACTCAGCAACCGGCAACGGAAAAAACTGAAGAACCTAAGGCAACTGAGCCTGCCAAGGAAGAACCCAAAGCAGAAGAACCGAAAGCAGAAGAGCCCAAGACGGAAGCTCCTGCAACGGAAACACCTGCAGCAGAAACACCTGCACAGCCTGCCCAATAATAGTAAGCACGCTAACATACAAAAGCCGCTCCCTACTTGTCTATTCTGGGGAACGGCTTTTGTTGTTTCCGGTCAATACCTATTTATTAGTAGCAGGATATACAACTCCACACGCAATTTACCTACATATAGCGATTTCCCACATTTCCCATTCTACATAACTTTGCAAACAAATCCATAGAGATGTTTCGCAAAGTTCTTTATATCATAACAATTCTGTTTATCAATCACTTATCTGCCTCTGCCCAACAGGGTTACACCCTCACCGGAACTATACAAGATGCGCAGACTAAAGAGCCATTAAGTTTTGCTACCATTCAGTTGCAAGCAACGAACAAAACCTGGTATGGTGCTCTCAGTGACCAGAACGGACGGTATTCATTCACCAAATTAGCTGCCGGAACATATACCGCCACCGTTTCTTATCTGGGATATGACAAGCTGACAAAGACTTTCTCTATCTCCAAAAATACAACCCAGTCTTTCCAACTCACTTCATCGACCATGGCGCTGAATGAGGTAGTAATCACCGCTTCGGAGTCGAAGGGGCTGACCAGTGCGTCAAGAATAGACCGCAGGGCAATGGAGCATCTGCAACCAACAAGTTTCACCGACTTACTGGAATTACTTCCCGGCGGAAAGTCCGTTGACCCGAACATGGGCAGCGCCAATCTGATAAAGATCCGTGAAGCCGGAAGTACCAGTGAGACTATCGCCTCTTTAGGAGTAGGATTTGTGGTGGACGGTATGACCGTAAACACCGACGCCAACCTGCAATACCTGCAAGGAACAAACCAGGGTGACAAAGAGTCCGTATCCAAAGGCGTAGACATGCGCACGCTTTCAACAGACAACATCGAAAGCGTGGAAATCATTCGAGGCATACCTTCTGTGGAATACGGCAACCTGACCGGAGGATTAGTGAACATCAAACGGAAATCAAGCGCCTCTCCCCTGACTGCACGCTTCAAGGCAGACCAGGTGAGCAAACTGTTCTCCGCCGGAAAAGGCTGGGCAATCAGCGGCACCAACGTCCTGAATCTGGACCTTAGCTATCTGGACTCCAAAGTAGACCCACGTGACAGCCGTGAGAACTACAAACGCATCACCGCATCCGCCCGTCTGAACACCAACTACAAAGCAAAGATTGGACACATCGACTGGCGAATCAACGCCGATTACACCGGTTCGTTCGACAATGTGAAGCGGGATAAAGACATTACCGTAAAGGAAGATTCCTACAAGTCCTCATACGATAAAATGACGCTGGGCGGCGAGTGGGTATTGAAGCGCCCCGAACACTCATTCCTGCGCCAACTGCGTGCCAACGTATCCGTTTCACAAGAGTTCAGCCAAATAAAAGAACGGAAGTCAGTATCACTGGACCGCCCCACAGGTATTCCCAACAGTACGGAACAGGGAGAGGCTGACGGACTTTACCTTCCTTATAACTACGTAGCCAATGTATTAGTGGACGGCAAGCCTTTCTATGCAAATGCCAAAGTTATCGGCGATTTCGCCTTCAACTGGATGAAAAGCTCGCACACGCTGAAAATCGGTGCGGAATGGAACCTGAGTAAAAACTTCGGAGACGGACAAGTGTACGACACCACTCGCCCGCTGAATACCTCATCGACCACCCGCCCCCGGAGTTATAATGACATCCCGGCACGGCAGGATGTATCCGTTTATGCAGAAGAGCAAATGAAGCTGCCCCTCGGCAAGCACGAACTGTTCCTCTCGGCAGGTGTACGCGCCAACTCTCTGCTGGGCTTATCCGGCGACTACGCTATTCAAGGAAAAATATACCTCGACCCCCGCTTTAACCTGAAGTGGCAACTCCCTGCCTTGGGTACCAACGAGGACTGGCTGATTGACATATCCGCCGGCATCGGTTGGTTGTCAAAGCTCCCTACCACCGCACAGCTATATCCGGATGCCCGATATGTAGATGTAGTGCAACTGAACTACTACCATAACAATGCCGATTACCGGCGCATCAATATGATGACCTACAAATGGGACAATACGAACTATGACCTGGAACCCGCACGCAACCAGAAATGGGAAGTGCGCCTGAATGTGGCACATAAAGGGAACCAGTTCTCCGTCACCTATTTCCAGGAACGCATGAACAATGCTTTCCGTGATATTTCCTATTATCGCACGCTGGCTTATAAAAAGTACGACACCTCTTCCATCAACTCTTCCGAACTGACCGGACCGCCCGCACTAGAAGGTCTGGCCTACGCAGAAGATACTTTAATCAACGCCTACAAAATGGCCGGAAACGGTACACGTGTACGTAAGCAAGGTGTGGAGTTCACTTTCTCGTCCCAGCGCATCAAGCAACTGAAAACCAGATTTACCGTTACCGGAGCCTGGCTGAAAACAACCTATAGCAATAGTATGCCCGAATATAAAGAGTCATCCATCATACTGAACGGAGAACAACTTCAATACGTAGGTCTGTATGATTGGGAAAGCGGTTCCACCAACGAGGTATTCAATACAAACGTCACGGCCGACACCTATCTGAACAGAATAGGAATGGCTTTTTCTGTGACAGCACAGTGCACTTGGTACACCGCCACCCAAAGCCTCTGGAACAACGGAACACCGGTGAGCTACGTGGATAAGGGAGGAAAAGTGCATCTCTTCACGGAAGCTGATGCCACGGACGTACAGTTGCAACACTTAGTAAACAAATATGCCGACGATTACTTCAACCGCAGAGTGGTTCCCTTTGAAATGGGCATCAACCTGAAAGCGACTAAAGAAATCGGAAAGTATATGCAACTTTCATTATTCGTGAACCGCTTGCTGAACGTAGCTCCCATATATCACAGAGGTACGAGGGAAGTCAAGCGCATTTACAACCCATACTTCGGAATGGAAGCCAACTTAAGATTTTAATAAATATAAAAACAATAGATTATGATGAAGAAAGTAAAGTATTTCGCATGGGCACTCCTGCTGGCAGGGGGCTTTGCAATGACCTCTTGTAGCGACGACGATGTTGCAACGACTCAAGTAAACATGGAATTAAATGTCATCAACAGTATCGGAGACGACCTGACCGTCAAGACGGGAACATACACGTTTACCGACATCAGCACCGGACTTGAAACCAAGATTGATTATACCTCTGCCCAGACTCGTGCAGCAGCTAAAAGCATATTGGCCACACTGACCGACGGTCTGTACAACGTAACTTTTATAGGTTCTGCAACTTATAGTTATACTGAAGCCCAGACTGTGGAGAATGAAGATGGAGAAGAAGAAGTGATAGAAGTAACCAAGACCGCTGATGTAGACGTTCAAGGTGCCAAACAGAACATCGAAGTGAAGGGTGGAACCGTATCACTGGACCTGCCCATCTATGTGCTGAACAAGGACGAAAAAGGTGATTTCGTGATTGCAGAAGTTTTTGCTGCCGGAACCCTGAATGCGGAAACAAACAAGCAGTATAACGGTGACCAATACATCCGCATCCACAACAACTCTTCCGAAACGCTGTATGCTGACGGACTGGTATTACTTGAATCTAAATTCCTGACTGTTACAAAGAACGATTACACTCCGAACATCATGGAGGAAGGTATGACCGTGCAGGTGATAGCCATGATTCCCGGAAACGGTACAGACTATCCGGTGTTGCCGGGAGAAAGCATCACCATCTGTGATAATGCAATAAATCACAAAGAAGCCAACCCCGGTTCGGCCGACCTGAGCAAGGCTGACTTTGAATGGTACACCCAGTCTACCAGCACTTCCAATCCGGATGTAGACAATCCGGACGTTCCCAACCTGGATATGATGTACAATTACACTAAAACCGTTTGGGTATTGGCCAAGCAAGGCAACAGATCATACGCCATCGGACGCCTGCCGGCAGGAATGACTTCTGAAACATACCTGAAAGATTACACCTACGACTATACTTATACGCTGACAACCGGAAATCAATCCAAAGTATTCACGGAATACAAATTCCCCAATAGCTGGATTATCGACGCTGTCAACATGAGTCCAAAGAATAAATATGTGTGGAACGTGACAAGCATGGCATTGGATATGGGATATACTTACATAGGCGTGAACAGCACGATTGCCGAGAACTACGGCAAGGCAGTTGTCCGCAGAACAGCCTACACCACCGAAGACGGACGTAAGGTATTGCAAGATACCAATAACTCAAGCGTAGACTTTGAACCTTCGGTACGCGGCACCCTCTTACCGGCCCAATAGTCAAAAGATTAAGCATGAGACAACGTTTCCTTATCATATTGACCGCAATAGTCCTGTTGCCCCTACGACTGGCCGCAGCAGATACGCTTACTGTCGAACAAAAACTAGTGTCGGAATACAGTCGGACGGCTGTATTCCGCAACCAAGTGTGGCAGAATGCCGCCATCCGTTTCGAACAGCGTCCTTTCAGCCTGACGAGCGTCAGCGTGAAGGGACTGTATGAGCAACGCGGTGACGCCGCATTGGCACAGGAAGGAAACGGGAGAAAAGATTTCAGTGCAGAAGTAAACTCTTTCGTCGTACTGAATCCACGCAACCGGCTCTTCGGGCAAGCCTCCTACCGCAACGGACGCAGGGAAGATGTGGTTTGGAACGAAAATTCCGACTACTCGCTCCTCTACCCTTATGTAGTGGGTGACTCCATCGGCGGCTTCATGAAAGAAGAAGAGTACAAATTCTCCGGAGGGTATGCCTACCGCTTTGGCAAATGGACTGCCGGTGCCGAACTGGGTTATCGCGCGGTGATTGCCTACCGCGACAAAGACCCGCGTCCGCGTAACATCATTTCCGATTTACAAGCAAGCCTTGCACTTTCACGCAACCTGAGCGGGAAATACAATTTAGGTCTTGCAGTGCAAGCCCGCAAATACAATCAGAAAAGCGAAATCACATTCCTTGCCGACAAAGGTTCCACATCCGTCTATCAGATGCTGGGACTGGGTATGGACTATGTGCGCTTTGCAGGAACGCAGACCAGTACCCGCTACACAGGCGAGGGCATAGGCGGCAGCATCGATTTGCTTCCGGTGAGTAACGACGGCGAGAATAATGGCTTTTCCGCTTCATTGCGGGCCGACTACTTTCATTTGACCAAAGAGTTGTCCAGCACCAATTATACTCCCATCAATGAGATAAAGAACGTGGACGTTTCACTGGAAACCGCATGGACGCGCCGCAACCGTGAATGGGAATATGGGGTGCACCTGCTTGCCGCATTGCAACAGCGTACGGGTGTTGAAAACATCTTCGGCGAACCGTCCGGCAGCATTTATCCCCAAATCAGCAGTGTGGACCAGTTCAAGAACACTACACTGAAAGCCGGGCTGAAAGGAAGGATAGGACAGCGCCTCAACGAAAACCGCCGTTGGGCATGGACGTTGCTCCCCACCGCCGGCTACTGGCAGACGAAACCCGAATATAAAGGAAACGGACGCAACGTTGAAATAGCCTCTGCAAGCGGCGGACTGGAAGCGCAATCCCTCTGGAAAGTATCGAAGATGCTGTTATCGGCAAGCGTTGCCGGAGGATATACCTCCAATGTAAAGTCCGAATATTCCCTGACGGGACTGAACAGTAAGGAATCAGTAGGCAGCACTTTACTCTCGAACATCGATTATCTGGGTGACGACCACGCCTCCATTGCCCTCAAGTTGCGTGGAGACTACATCCTCAGCGACCGATATGCCGTGTTCCTCTCGGCCAACTGGCTGCATCAGGAATACAACAAATGTGGCGGAACAGACCGGATAGAAGTATCTCTGGGAGTTACTTTCTAAAGAAGCCACCCCGCCATCTATAGAGAATTACGTAATTAACAAAAGTATAACTAACAATAAAACCAAAAACAACAATGAGTACTAAAACATTATCAATCGCAGCCGCCATCATGGCATTATTCTTTATCGGAACTTCTTGCAACAACAAGCCGAAGAGCACCGAAGAAACCGCAAGTACCGAACAGACCTCCGGTGCAATGGAAATAGACGACCTTCTGGCTAATGCCGAGTCACTGACCGACCAGGAAGTCACCATCGAAGGTGTATGTACACATGTCTGCAAGCACGGCGCCACCAAAATCTTCCTGATGGGCAGCGACGACACGCAAACCATCCGCGTAGAAGCCGCCAAGTTGGGTTCATTTGATACGAAATGCGTCAACAGCATCGTCCGCGTCACCGGAACCCTGAAGGAACAACGTGTGGACGAAGCTTATCTGCAACAATGGGAATCACGTCTGAAGGCTGCCGCTGCCGAAAAGCATGGTGAAGGCGAAGCCGGATGCAGCACCGAGAAGAAAGCACGCGGCGAAACAGCCAATACGCCCGAAGCACGCATCGCCGACTTCCGCGCCAAAATAGCCAAGCGTCAGGCTGAATCAGGAAAACCCTATCTGTCATTCTATTATATGGAAGCCGCCAACTATGAAATTCAGTAAAGCGGGAACCGTATTTCGGAAATGGAGCCGGACAATCCACCGGGACCTCTCATTCTTCTTCTCGGGGATGGTATTGATATATGCCATCTCCGGAATTGTGATGAACCACCGGAATACGATCAATCCCAATTACTCGGTAGAGCGACAGGAATATACCATTACCGAAGTGATGCCCCCGCAGGCCGGAATGAAAAAGGATGATGTCCTGAAACTGCTGGCACCACTCGGTGAAGAAAAGAACTATACCAAACATTACTTCCCGAAGGAAAACCAGATGAAGGTATTCCTGAAAGGCGGTTCCAACCTGATGGTCAATCTACAGACCAAGCAAGCCGTTTACGAGAAGCTGACACGCCGTCCGTTGATAAGCGCCCTGACCAAGCTGCATTACAATCCCGGAAGATGGTGGACTCACTTCGCAGATGTGTTTGCCGTAGGACTCATCATTATTGCCGTCACGGGAATGGTGATGCTGAAAGGACCGAAAGGCTTGTGGGGACGCGGAGGTATAGAACTTGCAGCTGGTATCCTCATTCCGCTACTTTTCCTTTTTCTATAAGTTAAATGCAGCTTCGGCACAAGGATGGGATAAAGGCACAGGAGAAGTGATATAAATCATTAGTACTGTGTGCATTGCAGTTCTCCCAGTAGGGAATGGCAGTTTCCTTTAATAGGAACGACAGTTTCTCCTAATGGGAACGGAAGTTTCCCTTAATGGGAACGAGAGTTTCCTCTAATGGGAACGGGAGTGCCCCCACATAGGAACGGCCAACGCCCTTCATCCCCTTCCTGCCGGACATTAATCAAAACCAAAGAAATCAATGGAGAATATCATTGAATGCAACAACCTGACGCACTATTATGGCAAACGGTTGATTTACGAGAACCTCAGTTTCAGCGTACCCAAAGGGCGTATTCTGGGACTGTTGGGGAAAAACGGTACAGGAAAAACCACAACGATCAATATACTGAGCGGTTACCTGAAACCCCGCTCCGGCCAATGTTCCATCTTCGGACAGGACATTCAGACCATGCACCCTTCGACGCGCCGTAATATCGGCCTGCTCATCGAAGGACACGTGCAATATCAGTTCATGACTATCCGGGAGATTGAGAAGTTTTATTCTGCTTTCTATCCGGGACAGTGGCGTAAGGAAGCCTACTACGACCTGATGGACAAACTGAAAGTAGCTCCCGGACAACGCATCTCGCGTATGTCGTGCGGACAGCGTTCGCAGGTGGCACTGGGACTTATCCTGGCGCAAAATCCGGAACTGCTGGTACTGGACGATTTCTCTCTCGGCCTGGACCCCGGCTACCGCCGCCTCTTTGTGGACTATCTGCGCGACTACGCCCGTTCGGAAAACAAAACAGTTTTCCTGACCTCGCACATCATTCAGGACATGGAGCGCCTGGTAGACGACTGCATCATCATGGATTACGGACGCATCCTTATCCAACAGCCCGTAAAGGAACTGCTGGACACGATACGCCGCTATACCTGCACGTTGCCTGAAGGTTACAAGATGCCGGAAGATAAGGATTTCTACCATCCGTCTCTTATCAGAAATACGCTGGAAACCTTCTCGTTCCTGCCTCAACAAGAAGTAGAAAACCGTTTCAAAGCCCTGCAAGTGCCTTACAGCGATTTGAAATGCGAGACTGTAAACCTGGAAGATGCTTTTATCGGACTGACGGGAAAATACTAATAACGAATAATTATTATGAACGCTATATTTTATAAAGAATGGATTAAAACCCGCTGGTATCTGCTGCTTGCACTGCTTGTAACGCTCGGTTTTGCCGGATACTCGATGCTGCGCATCAACCGTGTTGCCAGCATGAAAGGCGTAGAACACGTTTGGGAAGTTATGCTGTCACGGGATACCGTGTTCGTGGATTTACTGGAATTTATTCCTCTATTAGTCGGGATACTGCTTGCCCTGGTGCAATTCGTACCCGAAATGCACCATAAATGCCTGAAACTGACATTACATCTGCCCTACCCGCAACTGCGGATGATTAACCTGATGCTACTCTACGGGCTGATAGTGTTACTTGCCTGCTTTGCCGCCAACTATCTGTTGATGACGGTTTACATGCAAGGCGTCCTGGCTCCGGAACTTTATTCACGGATTCTGCTGACAGCTCTTCCCTGGTATCTGGCGGGCATTGCCGCTTATCTTCTGATTTCGTGGATATGCCTGGAACCGACCTGGAAACGGCGCGTCCTCAATCTGGTAATCTCCGTATTGCTGTTGCGTATCTTCTTCCTGGCTCCGGCACCGGAAGCCTATAATGCTTTCCTGCCCTGGCTGGCAATCTACACCCTGCTCACGGCAAGTCTCTCATGGCTTTCCATCGCACGGTTCAAGGTAGGCAAACAAGATTAACAGGTTATACATTCACTCTTAAGAACGAAAAAGACAATGAAACGTTTTAGTCAAATATTCTTATACATCACCATTGCATTGCTCATTATCTGGCAGTTGCCCTGGTGTTATTCTTTCTTTGCGGCAAAGCCATCGAAAGTTCCTTTCTCCATGTACAGTTGTGTCCTCGGTGACTTCCTCTCCATGGGCAATGAAGATGGTAAAGGCGTAGTACGACACGACCAGTCCGGCAATGTATATACGCAGGAGCAGACGGACAGTATTCTCCCGTTCTTCTACATGCGCCAGCTTATGGCGGATGAGCGGTTCCCGGACAGCATCAATGGTGTTGCCGTCACTCCGCGCGAAGTGCAGCTTACGAATTTCAGCTTCCGCTCGGCAGCCTCGGATATCAATGCCTCCAAGATAGAACTTTATCCTTTGCTGGAAAGTATGTCGGGACGCGTGGATCTGACTATGCCCGATGATGTGTTCCGTATCACCCCGAAAGGAATTGAATTTATCGGTATGAAAACCAATACGATAGATGCTGACAAAAGCCAACTGTTCACAGAAGCTATGGTGAAGAAAGGGTTTAAATTCCCTGCCCGCCGGTTGGCCGGTAATCCTACCACCCGCAAGGAGTCGATGAAGGTTATCTGATTCTGGACAATGAGGGAAAACTTTTCCATCTGAAACAGACGAAAGGACGCCCGTATGTGCGTGCCATTTCCCTGCCCGAAGGCTTAAATGCGAAGTATCTCTTCATCACAGAATTCAAAGACCACAAGACACTGGGTTTCCTGACGGATATGGATAACAACTTCTATGTACTGAACAATAAAACTTATGATGTGATCAAGACCGGAGTTCCTTCCTTCAACCCCGAAGAGGATGCCCTGTCTATCTTCGGGAATATGTTCGACTGGACGGTTTGCGTGAAAACAGCCGACGCGGACGAATATTATGCACTGGATGCAAATGATTACTCACTTATCAAGTCCATCAGCTTTCCGAGAAAGAGTAACGGGATGTCGGGATTGCACTTTACGTCCTCTCAGGATAAATATGTGAAACCGAGGTTCTGATAAAGCATTTCACCACAGAGGACACAGAGAGCACAGAGGCTATTAATTATCTATGAATCATAACCCTCTGTGCTCTCTGTGTTCTCTGTGGTGAAAATCTTATATCATCCGGAATCCTTGCCAAAGATTCGTCTCCGGCACAGGCGCCTCCACATCAATCATTTCCTTAGATACCGGATGCACAAAACTGATATGGCGTGCATGCAGGCAAATACTTCCATCCGGATTGGAACGGGCAAAGCCATACTTCAAATCTCCCTTGATAGGACATCCCATCTTTGCCAACTGGCATCGTATCTGATGATGCCGTCCGGTCTTCAGGTCCACTTCCAGCAGAAAGTAATTATCCGACTTACCTATCAGCCGATAGTGTAGGATAGCCTTTTTACTCTTCGGCACTTCCTTATCATAAGCATAACTCTTATTCTGCTTCTCATTGCGCACCAGATAGTTCACCAATTCTCCTTCCGGCTCCTTCGGGGCATTCTTTACGATAGCCCAGTAGGTCTTCTTCACCTCACTGGTTTTGAACATTTCATTGAGGCGGGACAACGCCTTGCTGGTCTTGGCAAATACAACAAGACCGCTCACGGGGCGGTCCAGCCGGTGGGTAACACCGATGAAGACATTACCGGGTTTCTGGTATTTCTCCTTCAGATACTGCTTTACGGCTGTCTCTTATACACATCTCCGAGCCCACGAGACGGAGCTACATCTCG
>ERZ1027085.221-NODE-221-length-34959-cov-9.359472_pt1 | contig 34959 bp, 23 predicted proteins | sample MGYA00519415_ERZ1027085 | MGnify/ENA primary metagenome ERZ1027085 (study PRJEB26926, sample SAMN06164436) | human gut metagenome | biome: ENVO:00009003; feature: ENVO:2100002; material: ENVO:00002003 | host: Homo sapiens | place: USA | collected 2012 ...
TTGTGTATTTCCCGTTTTCGATACCGAAGAGTGGGCGGAAAAGATCCGCTCACAGCCGCAGACGATTTATTCAGAGTTTCCTTAATAACGGGTCTTGTTGTGCAGCATTTCCCGCCAATCCAGATCGCCCCGCTGCAAGCCCATGATGAGCATTTCCGCCGAGGCAAGGTTGGTGGCGATGGGAACATTGTGCCGGTCGCAGTGCCGGATGGTCTCGATCATCTGGGCGTCGTCCCAGGGGTCGGTGGTGTTGGGGTCGGTGAACAGCAGCACCAGATCAATTTCGTTGTAGGCAATGCGGGCGTTGATCTGCTGATGACCGCCCTGCTTGTGGGAAAGCAGCAGGGTAATGGGCAGACCGGTATTGTCCGCGATTAGACGGCCGGTGGTGGCCGTGGCAAACAGATTGTGCTTCATGAGGACGCTCTTGTAGGCGGTGCAGAATTGAACCATCAGTTCTTTTTTCTTGTCATGCGCCAAAAATGCGATATTCACAACAGTCACTCCTTAATTGTATATGTATCCGTTATCAGCGGAGGGCGATCGGTTCGTGGAAGCCCTGAATGCGTCTGGCAATTCTGCGGCTGGCTTTTGCCGCCTTGCAGTTGGGGGAATAGCGAAGAAGACTCTGACCGAAGGATGCCGCAAGGGTCACATGGGGATCCTCCGGGACGATTCCCGCAAGGGGCAGTCCCGCGGCGTCCATCACGTCGTCGATGGTCAGGCACACCGTGCCCAGCATATTCTTGTCCACCCGGTTGACGATGAGGCGGATGTTTTTCTTGCCCATCAGCTCCAGCAGGTCGCCCACCCGGGAAGCGTCCCGCACGGCGGCGGGGCCTGCCCCTGTGACCAGCAGAAAGCGGTCGGCAAACTGCGCCGTCAGCCGGAACCCAGCGTCCACCCCGGCGGGGGCGTCCAGAAACACGTAGTCATACAACTGACGCGCCCGGCTGAGCATTTCCCCGAATGCGGCGGTGTCAATTTTTTCCACCGGGCAGTTCATGGGGGCGGTCAGAAACGCGAGGGTAGGGTAGACCGGGTGCCGGAAAGCGTCCTCCAGGGAGTAGCCCCCCTCGGAGACGTCCCAAAAGGACAGCGCGCCGCATTCGGAAAGCCCCAGAGAGATGTCCAGATTCCGAAGCCCCACGTCGCAGTCGATGCACAGGACCCGTTTTCCTTCCTTGGAAAGCGCGGTGGCGAGGGCGGCGCAGAGGGAGGTTTTTCCCGTTCCGCCCTTCCCGGACACAACCGCGAAGAGTTCACCCACGCGCCATCGCCTCCAATGCCAGAATATAACCCCATTATAAAGGGATTTTTCACAAAAAGCAAGAGGAATTTCGCACTTTTGGAAATGGTTTTCATCACAATGAACAAAAATATTTTTCCGCCGCCGCCTTTTTGGCTGCGAGGAACGCAAAATATGTCGTGCCGCCGCAAAAAAGGGTTGCGCATGAAGGAAAGCTGGTATATAATATTGGGTGAAATTACGGGCATGCGCCCGGATATTGGAGGGAATGTTCCATGTTCAATGCAATGATCGAAACGCTGAAAGCGAACCCCAGAAAGATCATTTTTACCGAGGGCCACGACGCCCGCATTCTGGAGGCCACCGACCGTCTGGTCAAGGGCGGCTTCCTGACCCCCATCCTCATCGGCAACGTTGACGTTGTCAAAGCCAACGCGGCCAAGGGCGGCTACAACATCGAGGGCGTCGAAATCATCGACCCCGAGACCTATCCCGAAATGGACGCCATGGTTGACAAGATGGTGGAGCTGCGCAAGGGCAAGATGACCGCCGACGAGTGCCGCAAGGCGCTGTCCAAGGGCAACTACTTTGGCACCATGCTGGTGAAGATGGGCTACGCCGACTCCCTGCTGGGCGGCGCGACCTATTCCACCGCCGACACCGTCCGTCCCGCTTTGCAGATCGTCAAGACCAAGAAGGGCGCGCATCTGGTGTCCTCCTGCTTCATTCTGGTGCGGGGCGACGAGAAGCTGGCCATGGGCGACTGCGCCATCAACATCAGCTATGAAGATTCCGTTGACAAGGAAGGCAATGTGACCCTGTCCGCAGCCCAGAAGCTGGCGGAGGTCGCCATTGAGACCGCCAAGACCGCCAAGGTCTTCGGCATTGACCCCAAGGTTGCCATGCTGAGCTTCTCCACCAACGGCTCCGGCAAGGGCGGCACCGTGAAGCTGAGCCACGACGCCACCGCCATCGCCAAGGAGATGGATCCCGAGCTGAAGATCGACGGCGAGATGCAGTTCGACGCTGCCGTCGCTCCCGAGGTCGGCCAGCTGAAGTTCCCCGGCTCTCCCGTTGCCGGTCACGCCAACACCTTCATCTTCCCCACCATCGAGGCGGGCAACATCGGCTACAAGATCGCCCAGCGTCTGGGCGGCTTCGAGGCCTACGGCCCCATCCTGCAGGGTCTGGCGGCTCCCATCAACGACCTGTCCCGGGGCTGCAACGCCGACGAGGTCTACAAGATGGCCATCATCACCGCCGCTCTGGTGTAAAAATCTACATAGCAAATGCCGGCTCACATGAGCCGGCATTTTCGCTATAAAACGGCAAAGTGAAAAATTTTTCCTGCAAAGTGTAACCTTTCCCGAAAAAATCCCTCTTATAGGGTGAGGAGCCAAAAAGAAACGGAGGTGTTCCCTCAGTGGAAGACGAAAAGATCATCGACCTGTATTGGGAAAGGAAGGATGAGGCCATTATGGAGACCCAGGCGGCCTATGGGCGGCAGCTGCAAACCATCGCCCAGCGCATTGTCCAGAGCTACGAGGACGCGGAGGAAAGCGTGAACGACACCTATCTCGCCGCGTGGCGGACGATTCCGCCCAAGCGCCCGAAGTATTTCTTCGCGTATCTCGCGAAAATATGCCGGAATTTTGCCTTCGGCAAGCTGGACTGGCTTGATGCGGCCAGACGGAAGGCCGAGGTGGTGACCCTGAGCGAGGAAATGGAGCTGTGCATTCCCGACACCAGCCGGGATTCCGCCGCCGAAGGGCGGGAAATCACCCGGGCGCTGAACGCATTCCTTGGCACGCTGACCCAGGAGAACCGGCGGCTGTTCGTGCGGCGGTACTGGTACGTGGACACCGTGGCGGAGATCGCCCAGCGCTACAACATGAGTGAAAGCAAGGTCAAGACCCGGCTCCACCGTATCCGGGAAAAGCTGCGGGTCTATCTGATGCAGGAGGGAATTGCCGTATGACGGGAAAAGATTTACTTACCGCTATGAGCGGCATTGACGGCCGCTACATTGAAGAAGCCGCCCCGGCGGCCGCGCCTAAAACACGAAGCCTGCGCCGGCCGCTGCTGGTCGCCGCCGCCATTGCCGCGGCGCTGCTGCTGGTGGGCTGCGGAATCGTGTATGCCCTGCGTTTGCAGGACATGTCCATCGGCAAGGCGACCTACACCCAGCGCTTTGACGACAAGGGCAAGGCCATCGACCCGGTGGAAAAAAGTCTGGACATCATAACCCCCTACGGCCGCAGCGGCGACGCCATCCAGCAGGCGTTGAAGGAATGGTACGAATTTCAGGAGAGCTACGACCCGGATTATTTGCTTGCAACCAACGAACCCGACATTCCGGGCATTCCCAACCAGTACGAGTACACCTACAGCTGCTATACCCAGGAAATGGTGGACAAGGTGAACGAGATCGCCGCAAAGTACGATCTGAAGCTGCTGAAGGAATGGATACCCTTCCAGCGGTATCAGAGCGACATTTTCCTTGAGGAAACCGGCATCCAATCCCTGCTGCTCCCGGATTCCGGCGCACAGATTACGGGTATGGCGGGAATGCTCTATCCGCCCTACAATTTCAGCATGGAGTTTAACCTTGTGACGGAAAATGCCGGAACATTGATGACGTCCTATGGCTACGCCCGGAAGGACTATTTCCCCCGTGCATTCCCCGGCGGAATGGACATCGATGCCTATGAGCAGTGGGATCACACCACTCCGGGCGGCACGAAGCTGCTGCTGGCACTGAACAGCAAGGGACAGGGCGAGATCATTGCCGAGCAGGAAAACGCCATGATCATGATAAGCATTGACGGAAACCGCTCCCTCAGCCACAGCAGATATCCGGATGCCAGCGAGGTCATGACGAAGGCGGAGCTGGAATCCATTGCCGATCAGTTCGACTATTCCGTCCAGCCGAAGGAAGTGAACAGAGCCGTCGTAGAGGAAAAGCTGGCCGCAGCGGAGGAAGCCTATCAGGCGGAACACGCCTATGTTCCGGAAACCTATACGGACTTTTCCGATTATCTGAAGAAAAATGTCTATATTCCCGATGAATCCAGACAATACAGTTTCTATGACCTGAACGGAGACGGCGTGGACGAGCTGCTGCTTGGGCAGGACGGCGCGTTCCTTGATTGGCTGGAAATGGAGAACGGTGAAGTGATGTTTCACGGTTACGGAGAATCGTATCTGTGCGAGGGGAACGTTCTGGAACAATATCAGGCACCGGACAGGTATTGGGATGGTGAAAGGCATACGTACTTTGCATTTGCAGACGGCACTGCGGCATTCAAGGATGACGGGGGATTGGGGAACGTAATTGCAAATATTCAACGTCGGGGCAGTCAATGGTATCGGTATACAGACCCTTATGAATTGGAAAGTACGGAGATTTCTCAGGACGAGGCCGCAGCCATCATGGCAAAATATCCTCGACTCCAGCTGGACTGGAAGCCGCTGATGGACTATCCCCTTGACGAAAGCGGGCTGACCTTGGGAAGCTATCTGAAAGCGAAGGATGTCCAGCCCTCCGACGACGAGCTGCTCCGGATTTACAAGGACTGTCTCAGCAGGCAGGATTCCTTCTATACCCACTACCGGCTCATGGACATCAACGGCGACGGGGTAAAGGATCTTCTGCTCAGCGGCGACGGTGAACGCTACTGGGATATTTGGACTTACCGTTACGGTAATCTGATACCCCTTGCCATCATGGATTTTTACCTCTGTGAGAACAATGTTATGGAGCGGGTTGAGCTGTTCCACGAAGAGGCAGGCGTTGAGATAGATGGGACATCTTTCTTCCGTTACAACGGCTTCGACTTAGAAACGCTGGACTTTGTTGCCTACAACAAAGCGACCGCCTCCTGGCAGTCCGACTATTTCGGCACCACCATGTCCGAAGCCGACGCCAAGGCGATTCTCGCCAAATATTCCCGCGTCGATCAGGGAATGCAGCCCATTTCCCAGCTGCTGAACGGATAAAAGTTTACGCCGTACCCAAATCCAGGTACGGCGTGAATTTTACTGTTTCCCCGCTTTCAGCAGCTTGCGGAAGAACGTAAAGAAAGTAATGGTCGTCACGGCGGCGGCGAGGATGTCGGACACCGGCTCCGCCAGAAAGACCGCGAACGCCTTGTCCGCGAAGAAGTTCGGCAGAATGAAGATCAGGGGGATCAGCAGAATCAGCTTCCGCAGACAGGCCATGATGAGACTGATCTTCGCCTGCCCCAGCGCCATGAACGCCAGTTGACAGCTGACCTGAAAGCCCACGGAAAACGTCCCCGCAAGGAAAATCCGAATCGCCCAGGCCGTGTAGTCCACAAGCGCCCCGTCGCTGGTAAAGATGCCCGCGAACGCCCGGGGAAGGAAAAGTACCAGCAGCCAGAACACGGTGGTGTACCCCACGCACACAAGGAACTGGCAGAAAAAGGCTTCCTTCACCCGCTCTAGCTTTTTCGCGCCGTAGTTGTAGCTGATCAGCGGCTGGCCGCCCTGGCAGATGCCCTGCAGGGGCATGGTGATCAGCTGGTTGACGGAGGTCAGCACCGTCATGGCGCCCACCGCCACGTCGCCGCCGTACCGGGACAGGGAGGAGGTGAAGCTGACGGAGAGAATGCTCTCCGTGGAGACCATGACGAAGCTGGAAATCCCCAGCGCCAGACAGGGCAGGATGATCTTCCCCTGCAAGAGCATATTCCGGGCTTTCAGCCGCAGAATGGTCTTGCGCCCCGTGAGGAACCGCAGAATCCACACCGCGCTCACCGCCTGGCTCAGAACGGTGGCAATGGCCGCCCCGGCCACGCCCATGTCAAAGACGAAAATGAAAATGGGGTCGAGGACAATGTTGATCACCGCGCCGATGACGGTGGTCAGCATACTGGTTCCGGCGAAGCCCTGGGTGGTGATGAAGGGGTTCATGCCCATCACGACCAGCACGAACACGCTGCCAAGGACATAGATTCTTCCGTATTGAACGGCGTAGGGCAGCGTCACGTCGCTGCCGCCGAACAGCCGGACAAGCGTTGGCAGTGTTACGTAAAACACCCCGGTCAGAACCACCGACAGAAGCAGCAGAACGGTAAAGCAGTTGGCAACGATCTTTTCGGCGGTGTCCCTGTCGCCCTTGCCCATGGCGATGGCCGCCCGGGGTGCGCCGCCCGCGCCTGCCAGCATGGCAAAGGCGGTGATGAGCATCAGAATGGGGGTGAACAGCCCCACACCGGTGAGCGCCGCGCCGCCGATCTCCGGAATGTGGCCGATGTAAATTCGGTCAACCACGTTATACAGCAGGTTAATGACCTGCCCGACCACCGCGGGAACCGCCATCTGCACCATCAGTTTTTTGACGCTGCCGGTTCCCATGTCCTGATTTGTTTCTTTTGACATAAAAATCCCCTCGCTTTTATCTTAGGGTCTATCTGAGAACCGTAAACACGCCCAAACAGCGGGTCTTTTCCGCCTGCTGTGCACCATTTTCCCTTGCAATACACAAAGTATTCCCGCGGAAAAATGGCTTCATCAGGCGAAAAATCCCTCGCTGTTGGTCATATTTCCGGTTCTCGGATAGACCCTCGCTCCCGCTCCATGGCGCGGATATTGTCACCCATTTTCCGGGTGACGGACAGGATGACCGCGCTTTCCTCCGGAGTGATCCCCTCCCGGAGGCGGCGGATGAATTCCTGCTGGGCTGCCCGGCCGTCCTCCGCGATCGCTTCTGCCGCGTCGGTCAGCGCCAGATGGACGGCTCTGCGGTCTGTCCCGTCCGCCTGACAGGCAACCAGTCCACGATCTTCCAGACTCCGCAGGGAGAGGGAAACATGCCCCTTGGACATGCCCCGCCCCCGGACGATATCCGCCGCCCGGTTCTGCTCCGGGTTATTGGCCAGAAACAGCAGCACATCCAGCTCGTTGTGGGTCAGGTTCCATTTTTTGCAGACCGGCTCCATCAGGCGGCTGTAGCTTTTCTGCGCCCGAAGCGCCGTTTCAAAAAAAGCAAACTGCATATGCACGCCTCCTTTGGTTCATTTTTGAACTAAGTTACTATAGCACATGCTTGGGCGGCTGTCAAGAAGAAGTTCAAAAATAAACTAAAATTCCCCTGCCGATGGGCAGGGGAATGAAGATATATGGTTATCCAACCGCCACCGGTTGGATAAAGTCTCTGTGGACGTAGCCCCAAGTACCCTCGTACTCCGCCAGCGCAAACGTTCCGCAGAGCGCCAGCACGGTAAATTCATCGTCCTTTGGAATCCGGACGATGACCTCGGCGGCGGTGTCCGGGTGGGTGCGAAGGCTGATAAACTCGTTACACCGGGCATAGTACCGTTCGGCGGTCACCGGCTCGAAAACGTCCTCCACCGGGTAGGATACTTCGTCCTGAAAGTGCCACCATTCTCCGAAATACCCCTCAAATCCGTACTTTTCCATGGTGTTCTGCAACAGCAGGGCGTGCTCCGTGGGGACTTCCTCCACGTCGGAATAGTCCCGGTCGGCCTTGCCGGAAAAATCGTCAAAGGCCGTGGGCATTTCCAGCTCGTTCCCTAGACTGTCCACCAGCGTCACGTCCACGGTGTTTCCCCGGCTGTGGGCGCTGAAGCCCCGGTTGGGGTTCGCCACGTAGGTGTCGTCGGGGCAGACCTCCCAGAGCCTGAACTGGGCGCTCACCGGACGGAAGCCGTCCCAGATTTTCAGCGTCAGCCCCTGCCCGGCCAGCTCCGCGCATACGGCCTGAAGCTTTTTCACCGTGCCGTAGCGGAGGAAAACCTCGGTGAATTCATAGATTCGATGACCGGTAAAATTTTCCGTACCGGCGTAGGGCAGCTCCTGCAGCACGTCGGGGAGGTAGTCCCGCACCCGGACAAAGTCGGCGTCCTCCGGTTCGGGACGCTCGATGCCCGCGGGCGAAGTTCCCGGCTGGGTTTCCGCCGCCGTTGGGACGGTGGTTTCCCGCGTCGGCGCGGTCGCGGCGGCGTCCACCGGAGCGTGGCAGCCGGATAATGTCAGGGCAAGCGCCCCTATCAGTACCATGGAGATCATTCCTTTCACACAAATCCCTCCTGCACAGGGTTGCATCAATGCGGCCATTATACCACGGTGTGTCCGGAAAAGCAAAATATAATTACAGCGTTCGGGCGGCTCCAAAGAGCCGCCCGCCGTCGTTATTTCCAGAGATACACCCGGCATTCGTAAGGCTGCAAGCAGCCTTCCAGCGGCTTGGGGTAATTGCACAGAATCAGTTCCCCGTCCTCCGGGCGGAAGCCCTTGGGCACATGGAAGGGGGTGCCCTTTTTCGCGAAGGAGCAGACCACCAGAATTTTCTGCTGTCCGTCGTCCATGGAATACAGATAATGCCTGCCGGAAAGCTTCTGATACTCCCGGTACTCGCCGTACCGGACGCAGGAAAGGCTCTTGCGCAGAGCGACAGCCTTGCGGTAGAAGTTCAGCACGGAGTCCGGGTCGGCATCCTGCTGGGCGACGTTGATGTCCTGATAATTTTGGTTGACATAAAACCACGGCTTCCCGGTGGTGAACCCGGCGTTTTCGCTGTCGTCCCACTGCACCGGCGTGCGGGCGGAGTCCCGGGAGGAACGCCACAGCCGGTGCAGACGCACCTCCTCCGATTGCTTCAGCGCGGTGTGGGCGTAGGTGTAGCGGGTCTGCACGTCCTCGTACATGTCGGCGCGTTCCGGCCGCCAGTTGGTCATGCCGATCTCCTGCCCCTGATAGATGAAGGGCGTCCCCTGCTGGAACAGGTACATGGCGGCAAGACATTTGGCGCTCTGCGCCCAGAATTCCTCGCTTCCGTAGCGGGAAACGATTCTGGGATGGTCGTGGTTTTCGATGTAAAGGGAGTTCCAGCCCCGGCCGCGGAGCTTTTCCTGCCATGAGGAAAAGGCTTTTTTCATCCGCCGCAGGCTGAACTTCATGGGCAGGTAATCGGTGAACAGGCAGTCGGCGGCGACGCACTGGAACTGGATCATCATGTCCAGCTGGCCGTCCTTCTCGTCAATGTACGTCAGCGCCCGTTTCGGCGTCACCATGGGGGCTTCCGCCAGGGTGAAGCAGTCATAATGATCCAGCACGTCGTGCTTGAATTCATTCAGATATTCGTGGATGTGGGGACCGTGATTGTAGTGTGGCATCCCCTTGCAGGTCGGCATCAGGTGATCGTCCGGCAGGCCTTCCTTCTTGGAGATGTAGGTGATTACGTCCTCCCGGAAGCCGTCCACCCCCATGTCCAGCCAGAAGCGCAGAATCTCCTTCACTTCCTCCCGCACCTTGGGGTTGTCCATATTCAGGTCGGGCTGCTTCACGGCGAACAGGTGCAGATAGTATTCCCCCCGAACCTCGTCGAAAGTCCAGGCTTTTCCCTCAAAGAAGGAGTCCCAGTTGTTGGGTAGCTTTCCACCGGGCTTTCCGGGACGCCAGATGTAGTAGTCGGTGTAGGGGTCGATGCGCCGGCGGCTTTTCTGGAACCATTCATGCTCGTCGCTGGTGTGGTTCACCACAAGATCCATGACGACCTTCATGTCCCGGGCGTGAGCGCCCTCCAGCACCTTTTTAAACGCCTCCATGCCGCCAAATTCCGGCGCGATGTCCCGGTAATTGGAAATATCGTAGCCGCAGTCCGCCCCGGGGGAGGGGTAGATGGGCGAAAACCAGATGCCGTCGCAGCCCAGACTTTTGATGTAGTCCAGCTTTTCATACACACCCCACAGGTCGCCCATGCCGTCACCGTCGCCGTCCTTGAAGGATCGCGGCCAGATCTGGTAAAACACCTTGTCCTTGTACCACCGTTTGCGCTCCATGCAGTTCACTCCTTTTTGGGATTTGTATTCATTATAGCATAGATGCCTTGGTTCGTCACCTGAAAATCTCGTTGACAGGGGCAATTTTGGCGTATAAAATGGAAGAAAAACGAAAGGCGGGTCTGACCATGATTACCGAGGAAAACGGCGTATTCCACATCCGGACGGAAACCTACTCCTATCTGTTCAAAATCGATGCCTACGGCCTTGCGGAGCATCTGCATTTCGGCGCGCCGGTGAAGACCCGGGACGCGGGCGCTCTCAGCTGCCGCCCCGGTCTGGGCTGGGGTGCCAGCATTCTCCTTGATGCAAAGGATACCGCCAGCTGCCCGGACGTCCTGCCGCTGGAATGGAGCGGCAGCGGGCGGGGAGACTACCGGGAATCGCCGCTGGAGCTGGCGGGGGAGCCAGCGGATTTCCGCTATACCGGCTATAAAATCCATGAGGGCGGCGTCCCCATGGCCTGCGGTCTTCCTCAGGCGCACGACGCACGGGAAACGCTGGAGATCACCCTGAGCCAGCCCGGCGCGGAGCTGACCCTGTTCTACACGGCCTTTCCCACGGCAATCGTCCGCCGGACGGTGCTGACGAACACCGGTGATAAGCCCCTTCGGCTGAATAAGCTCATGAGTTCCTGCGTGGATCTGCCCGGGAGCTACACCATGGCGACCTTCAACGGCGGCTGGATCGCGGAAATGCGCCGGTGTGACACCCCCGTGGGCGCGTCGAAGGTGGTCAACGAAAGCCTCACCGGTTCTTCCTCCAACCGCCACAATCCCGGCTTTCTTCTCTATGAGCCGGGCGCGACCGAAGACGCGGGAACCGTCTACGGCTTCAATCTGATCTATTCCGGCAACCATTACGCCGCCGCCCAGCAGTCCCTTCAGGGGCTGACCCGGGTGATGCAGGGCATCAATGACAGCAATTTTTCCCGGGAGCTGCCGCCGGGGGAATGCTTTGAGACCCCGGAAGCGGTGCTGTGCCACTCAGGCAAGGGCTTCGGCGGGCTGTCCGCCAATATGCACGCCTTCGTCACCGACCATATCATCCCGCCCCATTGGCGCGGCCGTCCCCGGCCGGTGCTGTACAACAGCTGGGAGGGCTGTACCTTTGATTTCACGCAGCGCCGCCTGCTGAGTCTGGCCAACCGGGCGAAGGCGCTGGGCTGCGAGCTGTTCGTGCTGGACGACGGCTGGTTCGTGGGACGGGACAACGACCGCGCCGGATTGGGAGATTACACTGTGAACCGGAAGAAGCTTCCCGAGGGGCTGGAAGGGCTGTCCCGGCACCTCAAGGACAAGGGGCTTTCCTTCGGACTCTGGTTTGAGCCGGAGTCCGTAAATCCCGACTCCGACCTTTACCGGGCGCATCCGGACTGGGCGCTGACGGACGGCTTCCAGCCGGTGCTGGGGCGCAATCAGCTGCTGCTGGACTTGACCAAGCCGGAGGTGCGGGATTATATCGTGGAGAATGTCTCCCGGATTCTGGACAGCGTCGGCATTTCCTACGTCAAATGGGACATGAACCGTCATTCCGTGGCGCTGGGGGCGAAAGCCCATGATTTCGTTCTTGGCTTGTACGATGTGCTTCGCCGGATTTTCGCGCCCCGGCCGGACGTTCTGCTGGAAAGCTGCTCCTCCGGCGGCAACCGGTTTGACTTGGGAATGCTCTGCTTCTCGCCCCAGATCTGGGCGTCTGATAATACAGACCCCATTGAGCGGCTGACCATTCAGAACGGCATTTCCTATCTTTATCCCCAGTCCACGATGGGCGCACACGTCTCTGCCGCGCCCCATGCCCAGACGCTGCGCTCTACGCCTCTGAACACCCGGGGGAATGTGGCATTTTTTGGATGCCTTGGCTATGAGTTGGATTTGAGGACGCTGCTTCCCGTGGAGATCAAAGAAATTCAGGGGCAGATCGCGTTCTATAAGCGCTACCGCGAAGTCTTTCAATTCGGCACATTCCGCCGCACGGAGCTGGGCTGGCAGGTGTCGGACGGAAAGGTGACGCTGGCGGGGGTGTTCCACCGGCTGGTGAATGCCGCTCCGGGCTACGAGCGGCTTCGCGTGAAGAGTCTGAAACCGGAGACGGACTACCGGGTCACGTCCCTTGCGCAGGCCATTCGGGTGGGGCAGTTCGGGAATCTGCTCAAGCATGTCGCCCCGGTCAACGTAAATCCCAACGGCGCGCTTCTGCGGATTGCCGACCGGCACATCACACTGCCGGGAAAACCGGAAACGCTGACAGCCTCCGGCGCGGCGCTGGCAGCGGGCATTATGCTTTCCCCATTGTTCCGCGGCACCGGCTACGCCCCTGAACAGCGTACGCAGGGAGATTTCGGCTCTGACGTGTATTTAATTGAAGAAAGCGACGGCGAATAAAGTCCTTACAACCCGCCCGGGGAGACGTACAAGCATGTCTTCCCGGGCGGAGATGAAAACTTTTTCTTGCATTTTTCCTGAATCTGTACTATACTATAAAAGCACCTGCCGGTGTGATGGAATGGTAGACGTAGTGGGCTCAAAATGTGTTGCGCCTGATTTCCCCAGCTCCGGAAAAGGTGTTGCAAATTTATTGCTTTTCTGATATAGTGGTTCAAGTTTCATCAACATCCCTCCTGCATATCCCTCCTGTTTTTTCGGGAGCGTGCGTAGCAGGGTGTTCATAAAGGTATGCCGGTGTGTTGGAACTGGTAGACGAGGAGGACTCAAAATCCTTTGGGCTAATCCCCCGTGCGGGTTCGATTCCCGCCACCGGCACCAAAAATTGCTTCGATGCGTTATGCTTCGGAGCAATTTTTTTGTTGCCCGATAGGCTCTGCCCGAAGAGTTTGAGGGTAGCAAGGCGGAATGGCATTTGCAGACGAGACCTTACTGGAAAAATCCAAATGTGTGTAATACTATTTCCTGATTAAAATCTTTGATTTTAATCAGGAAATAGTATAAGATTGCTGCGTAAAGCCTTCTAACTTTTCCTTGCATAAAACGAATGCTTGTGCTACAATAACAAGAGTCTGTCCGCCGCTCCCGGAACGTGCGTAAGGGAAGCGGCAAGAGAAACCGGGGAAAATTGACCGGTTTCATTGGAGTTTTTATTAGGGTCTATCTGAAAACCGTCAACATGCCCAAACAGCGGGTCTTTTCCGGTTTTTCAGATACACCCTAAGAGAGAGGAGAAGGGATTTTCTTGATTTTCGGCAAGCATATCAACGTCTATTATCGCAAGTACGCGCTGGCTCTGCTGACGGGGCTGCTGGCGTTGTTTACCGTGGACTACTTGCAGCTGAAGGTGCCTGAAATTTATCAGTTGGTCATCAATGGACTGAATCAAGGATACATTGTGGAAAACGGCGTACAGGTGCCCTTTGATATGGCGTTCCTGCTGGACAGGATCTGCATGCCCATGGTCGGCATCATCCTTGCCATCGTCTTCGGCCGTTTCCTGTGGCGGGTAACGATCTTCGGCGCGGCTACTAAGGTGGAGACGGACCTGCGGGATAAGATGTTCCGCCACGCAGAAGACCTGAGCCGGGAGTATTATCAGGTGAACAAGGTGGGCAATCTGATGAGCCTGTTCACCAACGATCTGGACACTGTTCAGGAGTGCTACGGCTGGGGCTTCATGCAGTTCTTTGACCCCATCATTCTGTGTTCTCTGGCCATTACCAGAATGTGGCGCATGGATCACCTGCTCACCGTCCTGTCCCTGATCCCCATGGGGCTGCTGTTCGCCAGCGCCGCGGTGGTGGGCAAGAACATGACCCGGAAGTGGGACTACCGGCAGAAGTGCTTCTCCGATCTGTCCGACTTCGCTCAGGAGAGCTTTTCCGGAATTGCCGTCATCAAGGCCTTTGTGAAGGAGGCCAAGGAGCTGATGGCCTTTGAAAAGCTGAACCGGGACAGCGAGGATTCCAACATCGCTTTTACAAAAACCTCTGTACTGATGCGGATTCTGGTGACCACCTTCGTGGAGAGCGTCATCTGCGTGATTCTGGGCTACGGCGGCTATCTGGTCTACAAGGGCCAGTTCAACGCCGGTCAGCTTATGGAGTTCATCGGCTATTTCAACGCCGTGGTCTGGCCCATTATGGCTGTGGCCGATCTGATTGACATGACCTCCCGGGGCAAGGCATCCCTGAAGCGGATCAGTGAGCTGCTGGACGCGCCCAAAAACGTTTTTGACCGCCCCGGCGTTCAGGAGCTGACGGACCCCAGGGGCGAGATCGAATTCCGCGACCTCAGCTTTACCTACCCCGACGGGGATATCCCCGCGTTGGAGCATGTGTCCTTTACCATCCGCCCCGGCGAGAGCATCGGTCTGGTGGGCAAGACCGGCTCCGGCAAGACCACTCTGGTAGACCTGATCCTGCGCACTTACAATGTAAACGACGGGCAGCTGTTCCTTGACGGCAGGGATGTGAACGACCTCTCCATCCGCTCCGTCCGTGACGCCTGCGCCTATGTGCCTCAGGACAACTTCCTGTTCTCGGACACCATTGAGAACAACATCGCCTTCGGTAAGTCCGAAACCGTCTCTGAGGAGATCCGCCGGGCAGCCAAGCTGGCGGATATTGACGGCAATATCTCCGAATTCCAGATGGGCTATCAGACGGTACTGGGCGAACGGGGCGTTACCGTCTCCGGCGGCCAGAAGCAGCGTATCTCCATCGCCCGGGCGCTGATGAAGGACGCGCCCATTCTGATTCTGGATGATTCCGTGTCCGCCGTGGATACCAAAACGGAAAAGGCCATTCTGGACAACCTGCGCGCCACCCGGGCGGGCAAGACCACCATTCTCATTGCCCACCGTATTTCCACTATCGAGCAGATGGACAAGATCCTGTTCATCGAGGACGGCCGTCTTGCGGGCTTTGACACCCATGACAAGCTGTACGCGGAAAACCCCGCCTACCGCAAAATGGTAGACTTGCAGCGGCTGGAGGAAGAAGGAGGTGCGGTCAATGCGTGAGTATCTTCCCCTTCTGATCGTCTGCGCCGTCATCGGTGTGTTTACGATCCTGTTCCTTGCGGCCTATGCTGTGCTGAAGCGAAAAACCAAAGAGGAGACCAGCGAACGGCATATGTCCGACAGCGAGATCATCAAAAGACTGCTGGGCTATGCCAGACCCTATAAAAAGGATTTCGTTCTGGTGTTCCTCATTATGCTGGTGTCCATCGCCTATGATGTGGTGTCCCCCCTGCTGGTGGCAGACATTCAGGGCACCATCAAGCAGAGCTTTGAGCTGTCCCGGCTCTATTCGCTGGTTGCCGTGTACGCGGGCATTCTGGCGGTGTCCATGGTCTGCACCTATTTTCAGGCCATGATCCTGCAGAAGACCGGCCAGAAAATTCTGTCCCAGATCCGTCTGGACACCTTCACCCACATTGAGCAGCTGTCCCACGCCCAGCTGAACCAGATCCCCGTGGGCAAGCTGGTGACGAGAGTCACCAACGACCCCAACTCCATCAGTTACCTGTTCACCAATATTCTGGTGACGCTGGCGAAGAACTCTCTGGTGATCATCGGTGTGCTGGCGGCCATGCTGATCCTGAATTACGCCCTGACGCTGATGGTGCTGTGCTTTGTGCCGTTCCTAGTGATCTTTACCATCATCTTTCAGAAGTTCTCCCGCCATGTCCACCGCACGGTCAACAACGCCCGGACGGATGTGAACACCTACCTGTCCGAAAACCTATCCGGTATGAAGGTCACCCAGATATTCAACCAGGAGCAGCGGAAAATGGACGAATTTCTGGCTCGCAGCAAGCGCCTTGGGAAGACCAAGATGAACCGGATGTTCGTCTTCGGCATCTTCCGGCCCATGGTATACATGCTGTTCGTCACATCCAACCTGTTCCTCTTCTATATCGGCTGCAAGGGTTATATCAAGGACACGACCTTTCTGGGGCAAACCATTACCAGCGAGACGGTGGTCGCTTTCTATATGTATATCTCCCGGTTCTTCAACCCCATTCAGGCGCTGGCCGAGCAGTTTGATATGCTGGAGCAGTCCTTCGCCGCGGCGGAGAAGATATTCACCATTCTGGATATGGTTCCCGAGGTGGTGGACGAGCCGGACGCCATCGAGCTGAAGGAAATGAAGGGCGAGATCGAGTTCAGGGACGTGTGGTTTGCCTATAATCCCGGCGAGTGGGTGCTGAAGGGCGTTTCCTTCCATGTGTATCCCAAGCAGACCGTGGCCTTTGTTGGGGCTACCGGTTCCGGAAAGTCCACCATCCTGAGCCTGATCTGCCGGAACTATGATATCCAGAAGGGCCAGATTCTGATCGATGGCATTGATATCCGGCACATTAAGATCGCTTCTCTGCGCAGCCACTTCGGACAGATGCTTCAGGATGTGTTCCTGTTCGCGGGGGACATCCGCAGCAATATCGTCCTGCGCTCCGACAACGTGACGGATGAAGACGTCTGGCAGGCCTGTCGGTATGTCAACGCCGACGGCTTCGTCAGGAAGCTGGATGGCGGCCTGGACGAGACCGTCCGGGAGCAGGGCAACAACTTCTCCGCGGGTCAGCGGCAGCTGCTGAGCTTTGCCCGGACCATTCTGCACAAGCCCTCCGTCATGATCCTGGACGAAGCCACCGCCAACATCGACACGGAGACGGAGGTACTCATTCAGGACTCTCTGGAGAAGATGAAGAACATCGGCACCATGCTGATCGTAGCCCATCGCCTGAGCACCATCCAGCATGCGGACAACATTATCCTGCTGTCCCACGGCGAGATCGTGGAGCAGGGCACCCATCAGGAGCTTCTCCACCTGAAGGGGCGCTACTACCAGCTCTATACCCTCCAGTTCCGCAAGCAGCAGCTTCAGGAGAGCTGACGGGAAAATCGGATAAAAAGACATAAGCCCGGGCACGAGCGATACGACCGCTCTGTGTCCGGGCTTGCATTTTGGTAGAAGGCGCTGCCTTCCTGATTAAAATCAAAGATTTTAATCAGGAAATAGTATCAGGTTTCCGGAAACAGCGCTTTCTGTTATCCTTGCCATTCGCTCTGCGGGTAACAGTCCGGATGCAGCACATCTACGGTATGACCTGCCCACAGGCGCTTGACAGCGATATCAGCCGCAGGCTACTTCCTGATTCAATGGCAGTTCCAGCAGTTCAGGGTGTGTGAGCAGATGCTGTATGATCTTGAGCGAACGGGCAAAGTAGAAGCCGTCCGCAATGCGTTCGTCCAGTGTGAAACCGATATCCACCACATCCCGCACCTCGCGGCTGCCGTCCCCGGCGATCTTCTCACTCTTGCGGATGGTGCCGATGGCCGCCATAATGGAGCTTGAGCCGTAATTGTTGAGATGATGGTAGACGCTCGGGCATTTGATGCTGCCAAGATTGGTGAGGAAGACGGTGGCAAAGTTCGGGTCATCCTGCCGCAGGAAGTCGGGCACCTTGCCAAAGAAGTCCAGTGTCTTGATGATCCAGATGACAAATGCCAGAACCGGACGCGGCAGCTTTTTGAGCACGTCCATCGCGCCATTCACACCGTCGTTCTTTTCCGTGCGGGCCTTGTGAACCTTGCCGACGACCCGGTGCGTCACCTCGGTGAGCGTCCAGTCTTCCGGCGCGGAGATGACCACGAGGGACTCCTCGCTGTGATCCTCGAAGCGTTTCTTGGCTACGAAGCCAAGGGTAATTTCGTCGCGCTGGTAAAAACGTCGGCCGGAGATGAAGCTGTTGAGCTGCGGGCGAAGATATATCGTTTTTGCGACAGCCATAAGAATGCAGTGAAAAAGCGTGGCGCGGTATTCTTCCTCGCCCTCGTTCTTCCGTGCGATGTAGCGAAGCGCCTCTGTCACGTCGAATTCCATATTGACGTAGACCTCGGCATCCGTGCGGTGGTTCATCAGATGCGGCAAAATGACATGGAGCGAATCCATATCGCGGATCCAGCGGGCGTCTTTCCGGTCGCCCCAGCGTTTCTTTGTCGTGTTGCTCATAGTGTGTCCTCTTTTCTTTCTTTTTTCGGGCCGAAGCCCCTGAAGATATCCTGCGCACCCTCATACGCAGAAATCTTCAGATAACCTATGCAATCATTACTTCCTTAAGTAATGGAAAGCCTCATGCCGGTTTTGCGGGTCAGTTCCCGCCTTTCGGGCGGTGTGCTTTTTCAACCTCTTCCTTCAGCGCGGCAGCAGATTTTGTTCCATAATCCCCCTTTCCTGAAAAGTCCCGAAATCGTAATCCATGATACTACGATTTTGGAAAGGATGCAAGAGGTTTCCTTATGCATTCCGGAAAATGGAAAATGCGGTATATTGAGAGCTGGTGCCGATAAAAACACATGGCCTTTCCTTTTCTCGAAAAAATGGTATCATAGATGTGACTTTCCTGACAGAAAACCCTACTACTAAGGTGAGGAACAAAAGAAAGGAAGCGACCTAAAGTGGAAGATGCGGAAATCGTGGAATTGTTCTGGGCACGAAACGAGGATGCCATAAAAGAAACGGATGCCGTTTATGGCAGAAGACTGAACGCTTTGGCGAAAAACATCTTACAGAGCCGTGAAGACGCGGAGGAAAGCGTGAATGATACGTACATGGAGACATGGAAGGCGATTCCTCCCCAGCGGCCCAGATATTTCTTCGCTTTTCTTGCTGCCATCTGCCGCCATCTGTCCCTGACGAGACTGGACTGGAACATGGCGGCAAAGCGAAAGGCGGAGGTCGTCTCGCTGACGGAAGATATGGAGCAGTGCATTCCAGACACCAGTCACGAGCGTACCATGCGGGGAAAAGAGCTGGGGCGTATTCTGGATGCGTTTCTGGAAAGCCTTCCTAAGGACAGCCGGGTGATTTTTCTGCGGCGGTATTGGTATGTGGATACCATCGCGGAAATTGCCCGGCAATACGGCATGACGGAAAGCAAGGTAAAAATGCAGCTCAGCAGAACCAAAGAAAAGCTGCGCATCTATCTGGAAAAGGAGGGAATCCGCGTATGAACGGCAAGGAATTGCTGCTTGGATTGTCTTATATCAGCCCAAAGTACATCGAGGAAGCGAAAAATTACAGTGCCAGTCAGAAGCGCATTCGTTTTCGCAAACCCCTGCTGATCGCCGCAGTAATTGCCCTGACGCTGCTGCTGGTGGGGTGCGCGGTGGCGGCCTATGCCCGGATTCATATGAGGCTCGTGCAGCACAATGTGCCAACGACTGTTCAAACGGATGAAGATGTGCCGGACACAACGCCTGCCAGAAGTGTGATCGCAGGCTGCTATCCCCAGCAGCTGCCGGAGGGCTACCGTCTGGCAGAGGGGTCGCCCCTGAATCACACCACCCGGAATCTTTGCTACCGCAATGACGCGGGGGAGATGATCTCCTTCACCATTTCCACCAGTCAGGCCATTGAAGGTGTGCTGGCACCGCCGAGGGAGGAAACCAGCTTCACGGTGTCCGGCTGGGATGCCGTTTTGCAGACTTCAGAAAAGGGCGCGCAGACACTGTCGTGGCACAACGAGGCCGATGGCTACTATGCCGGCCTGTTTACGCAGGATATGGCAGTCGATTTGAAGCCCGTGGCGGAAAGCGTGGATTTTGGCGAAGAACTGCCCATGTCCTTCCTGTGCAGACAGGGGGAAATCTGGAATATATGGTATCCCCGGCAGATTCCAGAGGGCTACGCCTGTACGGATGTGGCGCCCTGCGGCAATGGCGGACAGGAGATCCGCTACACCTGTGATGCAAGCGGCAGCGTGATTTCCTATCATGTGTCCCTGACCACGGATCTCAGCGCGATTTCCGACCCGCCCCGGGACTCCTGCGTCTGGGAAGAGCTGACCGTGGCGGGGCAGCCCGCCAGAATGATGACCACCAGCTCCGGTCTGCGCCTGCTGTTCTGGAAAAATGAGCAGGAGGGCTTCAACGCCATGCTCTCCGTGGAGGACGATGCCGTGGATATCCTTGCCATGGCGGAAAGCGCGGCTCCCGGCGAGCCGCTGGAAGTGACTTCCAACTATCTGGGGCCGGATTACACCATCGAGCTGGAGCAGGACGCTTCTTCTTATGTAGGCTGGGAGCCTGTGTATCCCCAGAGCGTGCCGGAGGGATATGAGATTACCTTTGTCGCTGAACCGGCCTACGGCGAGCAGTCCATCGACTACGAAAACGATGCGGGGGATACCTTGACATATACCCTCTACTTTCGCCTGAGCCAGTGGGGCAGGCAGTTTGACGGCATGGGTCAGCCGGAGCAGGTCAAAATCAATGGAAATGTGGGCTACAAAAGCCCCGGCGAGCTGGTCTGGACGGACGCGGCCAGGGGCTTTGGATTCTCCCTGCGCGCCAGCGGGGACGTCGGTCTGATCGCGGTCGCCGAAAGCGTGGGCATCGGCCCGGAACTGAAGCCGACCCGCTGGGACGATATCCGGAAAGCGCTGGAACAGCTGGGGAATTATCAGATCACCGCACTGCCTGACGGCATGGTGGAGGATGGGCTGACAGGTGCGCCGCTGGAAAACGCCGACGACTGGTATTCCTACGTCCGCCGCTGGTACTTCGACCCGAAGACCAATCGGGACATTTATCTGGAATATGAAAGCTATGTTACGGACTGCACCGATATGGAAGATGTGCTTCAAATGCTTGTCGGCACCGGAGGAAACCCGGTAACCGTCCACGGCTGCACGGGAGCGGCATTACAGAATGGCGAAAGCGCCGCAGTAGTATGGCTGATCGGCACCCCTGAGAAAGGAATCTCGTTCCGGTTGTCCAGCAGCAGTTTCACCGCAGAGGCGCTTCTGCCAATTGCGGAAAGTGTGCAGCTGCAATAGCGATTCCCCAAACCGCATTCACCGGGGCTTAAGACATAGCCTCAGCACCCCCATCCGTTCCGCGGGAAGCGGAATGGATGGGGCTGTTTGTCTACGTGAGACTGCTTTTTTGTTTCATCACAGCATATGCGCCGGAAAAAGTCGATGTCGGCGTTTTTGGGACCTCGTTTCTGGAAAAATTTTTCCGATTCGACGAGAAAAACAGTTGCGCTTATCCCAGCTGTATGTTATACTGGTGGTGCATATACCATCCCGGAATGGCGCTGACCATGCGTTTCCCGCGGAGTACGGGAAACGCGCAGAACTGAAAGGAACGGAACAGCTATGAAGAAACGACTGCTCAGCATCCTGCTCGTGTTTGTCATAGTGCTCTCCACGCTGCCCATCCCGGCCTTTGCCGAGGACGGCGGGGAAGCAGCCTCCACATGCACCTGCGAAACGGCTTGCACGGCAGAAGCCATGAACGAAGACTGCCCAGTGTGCGGCGCGGAAGGTGCGCACCTGCATGACTGCGCAAAGTACGTCGAGGGCGCGGAGAATCCGGCGGAGACCACCACTCCCACCGCCGAACCGGTGAATGTCGGGGAAACCGAAGCCACCACTGCGCCCGTCGTTCCCGAGACTGAAAAGGACGAGACTCAGCCGGAGAGCGAAAATGATGCCGAAAGCATTGAGGGCGGCGAAGAGACTCTTCCCGAAGATGCGCCGGATACGCTCGCGTTGGACGCGGAAAATCTCATCAGCGTGCAAAGCGGCGAAACCATGTCGGACGAATTGTATGATTCGCTGTCCTATGCCACATTCACGCTGTCCGCAAGCGAGTACCAGTGCGGCGAGGCGGGGCATACCGGCTCCATAACGGATATATGCCTGAACAGCGTTGACCTGTCGGACTGGGATGCAAACCGGAAAATCAAGGTGAATTTTGATATTTCCTTCCAATGTGATACGCCGGGCTGCCCGCGCGGGAAGGAGATGAACCGGTATAACAAGACAAGAACCTTTACCGACTCGGATTCCTGCCACACGCCGGTCTCCGCCACTGCCAATTACAGGAAGGCATGCAGCAGCAATAACAATGATCTAATCGTGCTGACCCTGACCTCCAACAAGAGCATCGCCTACAAGGAATACTTTCCGAAAAAGGAAGCCACCTGCACCGAGGCGGGCTATGAATCCTACTGGATGTGCGGCAGCGATGCGGACAGCAACAAGTGCCGGAAGATATTCTCGGATGAGGACTGCACAAAGGAGCTTGCCGCGCCCATCGCGATTCCCGCGAAGGGACACTATTTCCCTGCAAGTGCCTATCACGCGGAACTGCCTGGCACCTGTACCGATATCGGTCATGTGGAATACTGGCATTGCGGCCAGTGCTACAAGTATTTTACCGATAACACCGGCACAACGGGGATCTCGAACATAATGCTCCCCAAGGATAAGGATAACCATGCCCAGGCGCCGCAATATATCGCTGACGACGTACATCATACGGCAAAATACAATTGCTGCAACACGACGCTCCCCATGGAAGCACACAGCTTTGACTATGGCGTGTGTGACGTATGCGGCTACGTAGCCACTTTCCTGGTACAGAGCGGCAGGGAGACTGCGTACTTTGGCTCGTACAACGATGCAATGGCCGCGCTAGCGCGGGAAGGCGCGACGTTTCTAATGGTGCTGAGAGACTATGACGGTACGATCGATATCAATGTAGACGGGAAACGTACCGTCCTGATCGGCGACGCCAGAACAAATGTCCGCGTGAGTGGCATCAACATAAACGGCGGAAGCGTTACCATATCGAATTACGGAACGGTTGGCTCTCTTACGAACAATGCCGTCACGATCCTCGGCAAAGGCGGCGGCAGATATGATGCGATCCGGAATAACATGGGCGACGTCGGGGCGCTTCTCGGCAGTTGCATTGTGTATAAAACAGAGGACGGCGTGTTCCTGCGTTCCAAAGATGAAGCTTGCAAGGCCGACAGCATTCAGAATGTCCGTGTCATTGGCGCTCCGATTTCGTACATCGAGATCACCGGCGCGGGCAAAGGCACCGGTGAAGAGTATGACGTCAGGTATGCCCATACGGTAAAAGCGGGAGAAACGGTGACGTTCCGATCGGATGTGTACCAGATCAGCGGTGCTACCGCCGCTGGTGCTGTCATCACATCCTGGGACTGCGGAACCATACCCGCGGAAAATGTCGATGCGCAGACATCCAATGGGGGCTGGAGATCGACGCTTACTCTGACGAACATTACACCTGGCGTATATCCTCTGGTCTGCACGGTGAATTCTGACAACAACGGCGAAATCTATTCCGTTCGCGCAACCGTCACACTCGCCGTGGAGGCGGGCGAGACAGAGTATACCCTCACCTTCGACGCCAACCGCGGCACCGGCGCTCCGGCTGCCATGACCGGCGAGACAAACACCTTCGTGATTCCCGATACCATCCCGACACGGGACAATGCCCACTTCGGCGGCTGGGCGCTCACTGCCGGAGCCGACAGCCCGCAATACCAGCCCGGCGATACTGTCACCATCGACGGTGGGATGAAAATGACCCTCTACGCCTACTGGAGGGCGCACGGCGACGGTAACGGCGACGGCTTCTGCGACGGCGGCGAGGAATGCCTCCACGGAAAGGATGCCGATGGCTACTGCACCGTAAGCGGCTGCACCCACAACGCGGACGGACACGACTGCTGCCCGAAGCGCGGGCCTTCGGAAACCGTCATCACGACCTTGCCAACCCTGCCCGCCGAAACGTATGTCGGCACCCAGTTTCTGGATGAAGCGCTCGAGGGCGGAGTGGCGCAGGTTAAGGGAACGGATACCGTCGTCCCCGGTAAGTTTGCATTCGAGGGAGAGTATGGCGGGAGCGTAAGTTTTGTGGGGGAAAACCGCCTGCATGTTATCTTCACTCCCGATGACACGGAAGCATATACAACAGCGGAATGTGAAGTGATTGTGACCGGCATTCGGTATACGATCACGGAGGTTCTTACGAAATTTGCCATCACGGACAAACCGCTGGGCACGCCCCTTGCGGAGCTGGGAATCCCTACGGAGGGCGTCACGGTAAAAACCGACTCCGGCGCAATGTTCGCCCCTATTCCGGTCATTTGGGACACATCTGCCTATGATCCCAATTCTCTGGAACCCCAGACTATCTACGGAACGCTGGATGTTGCCAACAGCTATTTTCATGATAAAATCGTTACGGAAACCGATGTAAAAGCGACCATTGAGGTATCTCTTATGGATACTCGGGTCTTCCAGACTACCATTGTCACACCGCCTACGGTTGAAGGAACCTTCTATGCGCTGGATCGTTACGAGACGCTGACAAGCGGTCTCAAGGGCGGAAAGGCGATGGCAAACGGTCAGGAGATCGAAGGCACGTTCGAGTTTGATGAGGACGAATTGCTGTACGGAGACACCGCCTACCCCGGCATCGGGCTGAAATACGGCCAGCTTACACGCACGGTCGTTTTCAAGCCGACAAACTCCAGGAACTACACAACTGCAGCCTGCACGGTAACCGTGAACGTTCTCCCGCTCACGATCGTCAGAATCAATCCCAATTTCGAGGACATCACCGACAAGCCCATTGGTACGGCGTTTGAACAACTTGGATTGGCGGAAGCGGGTTCGATGGACGTGATGCGCGGTGACCCCCAAAAAACGACGATCATGAGCGACACGGTGGTCTGGGATAAAAACCAGTATGACCCGAATACGCCATATGAGCAGCGCATTACGGGCAGATTGGTGCTGTCCACATGGAAGGATTATATTGCGCCCCCCCGAAGGGGCGTCCACCGTCAGCGTCCAGGTGAAGCTGAAGTACGACCCGGTTGTACCTGTGATTGTGACCGCGCCGACGTTCCGCTGGACAAAGGGAGACTTCCGGCTTGGCGACAATCAGATTTTTGTCAGCGAAACCTTCCAGATCGGAACGGAAACGCACCCGGAGGAAGCTGACGAGATCGGTGCGCTTATTGGCGGTGAGGCGCGGGTTGGCGGCAAGAAGATCGACGGCACATTCTCTTTCAAGGCCGGTACGCCTAAGTGGTTTAGCGCAGCGGGAACAAACAACGTGACTGTGGTCTTCACGCCGAGTGATACCGTTCGTTATGCGCCTGCCGAATGTACCATCCCGATAGAAGTGGTCAAACGCACCCTCCTGAGCATCGAACCCTCGACGGATATCACGAACAAAGAGGTCGGCACGGAGTTTGATGCGCTCTGGCTGCCTTTATTCGTGAACTGCCGGACAGAGGACGGGTCGTTCTACTCAGGCATTGGCGTAACGTGGGATAAGACGTCATATGACCTGAATTCTACTGCTGAGCAGGCCATTACCGGCACGCTCAATCTCGGCGATATTCCGACTATTCAGCAGCCCGTCCCGGAGTTAAAGGCCACGGTCAAGGTCAGGCTTATTCCCCACGACTGGAGCGACTGGACGCCCGACAGCAACGGTACCCACAGCCGCGTCTGCGCCAGAAACAGCAGTCATAAAGAAACCGTCAGCTGCTCCGGCGGTACGGCGACCTGTCAGGCAAAGGCGGTCTGCTCCGTCTGCGGTCAGGCATACGGCCAGTTTGCCGCGCATGACTTTACGGCAGAAGTGGTTGAAGAAAAATACCTGAAATCCGCCGCAACCTGCACGGAGAAGGCAGTTTACTACAAGTCCTGCACCGTCTGCGGCGAAAAAGGAACGGAAACCTTCGAGGTTGGCAATATTCTCGGCCACGACTGGGGCGAATGGCAGTCAAACGGCAACGGTATCCACAGCCGCATCTGTAAGCGCAACGCAACCCATAAGGAAACCGTCAGCTGTTCCGGCGGCACGGCGACCTGTCAGGCAAAGGCGGTCTGCTCTGTCTGCGGTCAGAAGTATGGTCAGCTTGCCGCGCACGACTTTACGGCGGAAGTGGCGGAAGAACAGTACCTGAAATCCGCCGCGACCTGCACAGAAAAGGCAGCTTACTACAAGTCCTGCACAGTCTGCGGCGAAAAGGGAACGGAAACCTTCGAGGTCGGCAATATTCTCGGCCACGACTGGGGCGAATGGCAGTCCAACGGCAACGACACTCATACCCGTGTCTGCGCCAGAAACGGCAGTCATAAGGAGACCGTCAACTGTTCCGGTGGTACGGCGACCTGTCAGGCAAAGGCAGTCTGCGCTGTGTGCAGGCACGAATACGGCCAGCTTGGCACACACAGCTTCACGGCGGAAACCGTGGAGGAACAGTACCTGAAATCCGCCGCGACCTGCACAGAAAAGGCAGTCTATTACAGGTCCTGCGCCACCTGCGGCCTGAGCGCCAAGGACACCGCCGAGGAAGCGGTCTTTGAAACCAGGGCGCTCGGCCATGACTGGGGCAAGTGGCAGTCCAATGGCGACGGCACCCACACCCATGTCTGCACCAGAGACGATACCCACAAGGAGACGGTCAGCTGCTCCGGCGGCACCGCGACCTGCGTGGAGCAGGCGACCTGTAAGGACTGCGGCGGGAAATACGGCGAAAAGGATGCCGCGAACCACACCGGTGCGAAGAAATGGACGACCACAAAGACCACCCACGAACAGAAATGGTCCTGCTGCGGCGAGATCACCGTCGCCAAAGAAGCCCATACCTTCGGCAAATGGGTCGTCACCGAAAAGGCAACATCCAGAAAAGACGGGGAAAAGACCCGCACCTGTGAGGTCTGCGAGTACGTGGAGAAGGCGACAATCCAAGCCACCGGCGCCCCGGCGAAGACTGGCGACGACAGCCACATCGGCATGTGGGCCGGCATCCTCTGCGTATCCCTCGCCGGTATCGTGGCGCTGGTGGTATGGTATAAACGGAAGAACAGGAAGTAAATCAGGCCATATTGCAATCATAACCACCGGCCAGCAATTATGATTGCGTGTTGGAATCTTCGTCCGCCTTCAGGTTTTTCCGAACGCTGTCCTCAAAATCGGCTGGTTGTTCCAGGCAGAAAAATCCGGACTTATTCCCGAGTGGGGAGTAAGTTCGGGTTTTTCGCTTTATCCAGGAAGTGCCGCACAGAAAAGATTGCCATGTGCAGCCGGATGTAGTATGCTGTCAGAAAGAAAAATCTTCCATTCCGCGTTTTTCTGCGTGTATAAGGGTGAAGCTACTTAAAAAGGAGGCGGCGACATGGATGACAATGAAATTCTCGATTTGTATTTCGCCCGGTCGGAACAGGCGATCGTTCAGACTGACCAGAAATACGGATTTTATTGTTACAGTATTGCCAAACGTATTCTATCCGACCCCCTGGACGCTGAGGAAAGCGTCAACGACACCTATTACTCCGCCTGGAAGCTGATCCCACCCCGCAGACCCCAGCGATTTTCCACCTTCCTGGGAAAGATCACCCGGAATCTTGCCATCGACCGCTGGCGGAAGAATACCGCCGAAAAGCGGGGGAAGGGGGAGACGCAGGTGCTGCTGGACGAGCTGGCGGAGTGCGTCGCCGGAAGCGAAAGCCCGGAGACGGAGCTGCTTCGCAAGGAGCTGACCGCCTCGCTGAACCGCTTTCTGCGGAAGCTCCCGGAAAAAGACCGCACCGTCTTTCTGCTCCGGTACTACTATGCCGGCACGAAGGAAGACATTGCCCGGAAGACGGGGCTGTCTTCCAATCAGGTGAAGTACATCCTGCAAAAAGTTAGAAAGCAGTTGGCCGACACACTTAAAAAGGAGGGTTTACAATGACGGCTTATCAGCTTTTCAGAGGACTGACCGGCGTGGACGGGGAGCTGCTGGCGGCGGTGGAGCCGGTGGATTCCCGGAAGGAACCCGCCCCAAAGAAACTGCCCGCAAGGAAAATCTGGCTTGTTGCAGCGGTCGTTGCGCTGGCGCTGCTGCTGGCGGGCTGCGGAATCGCCTATGTGCTCAGTCTGAGACAGCTTGAGCTGGGAACCCAGACGATACCCCTGCCCACTGATGCGTCGCAGGACGGCACGGCTCCCACCGAAACCGAAATGCAGCTGACGGTATTCTCCCTTCAGGGAATCGAAGGAACGCCCAATTATCAGGCAAATCAGGAGTGGCTGGCGTTCACCCAGAGCTATACCCCCTCCGGCGGCGAATATTGGGACAGCGACCCGGCTTACTGGGCGTACAGCGTTCAGGATCAGACAATGGTGGACAAGCTGGACGAGATCTGCGCTAAATACGGGCTGAAGGTGATCGGAAAGGCGTGGCACGAGCAGGTTGACTGCAATAAATTTCTCCCCTTGCTCGGCATTGACAGCCTGCTGAAAGCCGGTACCGATGCAACGCTTTCCATCCCGGCGGGACGCTATTTCCCGGGCGGCTCCTTTACCATTTACGGTACGCTGAATCTTGGAGACGCGGCGGAGATGTTTACCTACCAATGCGTCAAAAAGGACGTTTTCTACGACGTATTTGGCTACACGAATCCGGATACCGTCACCGAGAGAAACTATACCACATCGGACGGCGTACCCCTCTTGTTTCTGGAATCGGAGCAGAGCGGCATGATTCTGGCAGACCGGGAGGACTGCTTCCTGAGCCTGAGCATCATGCTGGACGGGAACGTCAGCCTCGAGGAAATCGCCGAATGCTTCGACTTTACGATTCAGCCACAGGCGCCCGACGCCACCGCGGCGGACGCACGGGAGCAGGCTTCCAATGCGGAAATCATCAGCGCACAGGACGACCCGAATATTGGCAGGCGTGCCACATATGCCGAGTATGTAGAAGACATAATCCGGGGCGACGAGTTCCATACCTCTACCGATCCGGGGTATACACCCCCTGTCAAAACCTATGCGTTTTATGACGCGGATGGTAACGGGACAGACGAGCTGCTCATTTTCTATGGTGACCGCATTGGCAGCATTGTCGGCATGAAGGACGGTGTCACGGATGAAGGAAAGAGCTACACTCTGATACCATGCGAAGATCACGTTTTCATTGACTGGCCGAGAGACTCGTATGTCCATGGGGAATACTGGTATCACATCTTCCGTTTCGCCAACAATGACGACCCGGTCTTCTCCAACCCGAAGGAACGAAGCATCGTCCGGCTGAAAAAGGACGCGGAGGGGAACTGGTGGCGGACATCCTCCACAGACCATTATGCGGATTTTGACACCAGAATCACGGAGGAAGAAGCGAAAGCCATCTTAGATTCCTATACTCCCATTCAGCTGGAAACCCATCCCCTTTCCGAATTCAAAGAGCCATAACAAGCGAAACAGCGCCCCGTTTTCCCACCAAACGGAAAACGGGGCGCATTTTGCTGTTGACGTCCGGGAATGCGCGTGGCATAATAGTTGTACATACAACGATGTATATACAACGAGTCAGGAGGCTGCCATGGACATTACGGAACGGAAAATCACCAAAATCGCCCGGGAGGCGGAAAAGCTGGTTCTGCGCACCATGCGGGAAACCGGCGTCGGCACGGCGGAGATCGACATGATCCACGCCCTGCGCCACAATCCCGGCTGTACACAGGCGGCACTGGCGGAGCTGTTGCACGCGGACAAAGCCGCCATCGCCCGCAGAACGAAGAATCTGGAAGCGAAGGGCTACCTCGTCCGCCGGGACGCCCCCAACGACCGGCGCAGTCAGCTGCTGTACCCCACGGAAAAGGCGGAGAGCCTGAAATCCTCCAAAGCGGAGATCGAAGCGGCCTTTTATGAGTATCTGGCGGACACGCTGACGAAAGAGGAAGCCGCCGCCTTTGCCGCCGCGCTGAACAAGCTCTACGCGGCATCCAAGGCGGAAAGCCGGGCGGGCTTCCCGCACTTTATTCAGGCGGCAAAGGGGGAAAACCGGGGGTGAAACGTGAAAAAGCCTTCCGCCCGGACAGGATCGGTTCGTATTTCCGCGTCGAATGGCTGCCGCTGGCACTTGTGACCCTTTCCGGCCTGATCTACAACATCGGTCTGCTTGCCACGCCCTGGTTTGAAGGGCGGCTGGCGCAGTGCCTTGCGGACATTCTGGGCAGGAATGCCACTGCCGGGAAAATGGCGGTTCTGGTGCTTGCCTATATTCTCGTCACGCTGGGGGTGCAGGCCGCGCGGTTTATCAAGCGGTTCTATGTCCGCCGCTTCGCCAACAACATCAACCGCCGGATGAAGGGCATCCTGTACGCCAATCTGGTGCGCAGAAGCCGGGCGTCGCTGGAGCAGGAGGGTGCGGGCGAGCTGATGACCAAGGCCATCTCCGACGTGGACGACTGCGTGGAGGGAATGCGGAAATTCACCACCGAGGTCTTCGACACCGGCGTGGCGCTGGTGGGCTACGCCGTCATGCTTCTGGTATACGACTGGCGTCTGGCGATCCTGAGTTTGCTGTTTACGCCGGTGTCCTACGTCTGCGCGGCGTGGATGAAGCGGAACGTCCAGCGTGCGGGCGCCGCCTACAAAAAAGCGGCGGGCGCACTCAGCACGGCCACGCTGGATCGGGCGCAGAACGCCGTGACCTACCGCATTTACGGCTGTGAAAGCACCCGGGAGGGGCAGTACGAGCATACGCTGGACACCTACGAGAAGACCGCCGTCCGCAGCAACGTGTGGCAGTCGGCCCTGCCGCCGCTGTATCTGGCCGTGTCGGAGGCGGGGGTGCTGTTCATTCTGTGGTTCGGGGCGAAAAACGTCCTCGGTTCCGGATGGCGCGCATGGGATATTGCAGCGTTCACTACGTTTCTTTCCTGCTTTACCAAGCTGACGGTGAAATCCTCCAAGGTGGCGAAGCTGTTCAACTCGGTGCAGAAGGCGGAGGTCTCATGGAAGCGCATTCAGCCGCTGATGAAGTCCCCGGAGCCGCTGGAGCCTCTCGCCGTTCCGTCAGCGGTGGACGTGACCCTAGAGAATCTTTCCTTTGCCTACGGCGACCAGCCGGTTTTCTCCGGGCTGAGCCTGACGGCCCATCCGGGGGATATCATCGGCGTTACCGGGCCGGTGGCCTGCGGCAAATCCACCTTCGGGCGGGTGTTCCTCTGCGAAGCGCCCTACGGCGGCTCGGCGAAATTCGGGAAGACCGAGTTTTCCGCCCTCACCCCCCGTCAGATCGCGGCGACCGTGGGATATTTGGGGCACGACCCGGAGCTGAGCGCCGACACCATCCAGAATAACGTCCTCTGCGGAAGCAATCAGGACGCGAAACCGTATCTTGCCGCGGCGGCACTGGATCATGAAGTGCTTGCCATGGAGCAGGGGCTGGACACCGTCGTCGGCAGCAGCGGCACGCGGCTTTCCGGCGGTCAGGCGCAGCGGCTGGCGCTGGCAAGAACCCTTGCCCACCCCAGACCGGTTCTGGTTCTGGATGACCCATTCTCCGCGCTGGACAGAAATACCGAGGATGCCGTGTTCGCAAATTTGCAGGAATACGCAAAGGATAAGGTCGTGTTCCTGATCTCTCACCGCCTGTATCACTTCCCGCAGATGCGCAGTGTGATCTTTATGGAGGACGGCAAAACCACCGTCGGCACTCACGGGGAACTGATGGCATCCGTCCCGGTGTACCGGCAGCTCTATGAAAGCCAGACAGGAGGGCAGACTCATGAATAAAAACGGTGCGTTTGCCGCGATACGGACGGCAGCAGCGACCCACCATCTTCTCACGGTGGGGACGGTTCTCTGCGTGGCGGCGTCAGTGGGCGCGTCCCTGCTCCCGCCGCTGCTGCTGGCACGGGTGGTCGATCGCCTGACCGTGGGCAGCGGACTGACGTTTCTCGCGGTACAGGGCTACTTTTGCAGTCTTGCGCTGGAGGGACTGCTTTCTTCCGCGCAGGAAAGCCTGCTCGTGCTGTTCGGCCAGAAAATGACCCACGCCCTGCGCTCGGAAATGTCCCGGAAGCTGACCCGGCTGCCCGCAGGCACCCTTGTTGACCAGAATCCCGGCGAGGTCGCCGCCCGGTTTTCCGGGGATGTGGACACGGTGGAGGCGCTGTTTACCTCCGGCATCATCAGCATGGTGGCGGACGCGTGCCGCATTCTGTCCATCATGGCGGTCATCGCGGTGAAAAATACCGGCCTCGCCCTGATCTTGCTGCTGGTTCTGCCCCTGTTTGCCCTGTTCACCCGCCACGTGCAGAAGCGGATGCTGGCCGCCCAGCTGAACAACCGCCGCGCCGTCGCCGCCGTGTCCGGTCAGGTGCCGGAGACGCTGCACAATATCCGCACCATCCGTGCGCTGGGGCTGGAAGATTACATGGAGCGCCGGTACGATAAGCGCATCGGGGACAGCTACGCCGCCATGGAGCGGACCAATTTTTACGACGCCATCTATTCGCCGGTGGTTCTGCTGCTGAACGCCGTCGTGGTGGGCATCGTCATGCTGCTGTCCGCCTCCGGAAATGCCGAAATTCTGCGTCTGTTCGGCATGTCGGTAGGCACGTCGGTGGCCGTTATCAGCTACATATCCCGCATTTTTGCCCCCATTGAAAGCCTTGGCATGGAGATTCAGACCATTCAGTCGGCCATGGCCGGGGTCAAGCGCATTGACGCATTCTTAAGCCAGCCGGAGCGCGACATTCCGGAGCATCGGAAAACCGCCGCCCGGGGGGACGTGGTACTGTCCCACGTGACCTTCGGCTACGGGGAAAAGCCTGTTTTGCAGGACTTTTCCATGACCGTAAGGCAGGGCGAGCACGTCACGCTGGTCGGCAGGACGGGCGCGGGAAAAAGCACCGTGTTCAAGCTTCTGCTGGGGCTTTACCGTCCGGAGGCTGGTACGATCACCATTGGCGGCGTGGACGTTTCGGCCATTTCGGATCAGGAGCGCCGAACCTGCATCAGCTGTGTGGAGCAGCACTTTTCCCGCGTGCCGGGGACGGTGCTGGATCAGATCACCCTTGGTGACCCGCAGATAACGGAAGATATGGCGAAGAACGCGGCGCACCTTGCCGGGATCGACGCGGCCATTCAGGCATTGCCGGAGGGCTACGCCACGGTATGCACCGAGGGCATGTTCTCACAGGGCGAATGGCAGCTTCTGTCCATCGCCCGCGCCGCGGCGGCGGACCCGGCGGTGCTTCTGCTGGACGAGATCACAGCAAATCTGGACGCCGAGACGGAGGAGCGCATTCTGGAGGCTCTGCGCCGCGCCTCTGAGGGGCGGACAGTTCTGTCCGTTTCCCACCGCGTCTATGAAAATCTGGGTGGGAGGACGGTCGAGATCAAGCCGCAGGGGCAATGAAATGGAATTTCAGGGAGAAACGGCGCAGGCAATGACCGGCGGGAGCCGCCAGTCTCTCCCCGTCACAGAGAAAAACCGCCCTCCTGACAGTTACTGATGGCAAATGCGAAAAATGTCTCCTTTGCGATAGCCGCAAAATAGCCGGTCTGCTCGTACTCATGCGCATAGTGCTTGGCAATGTGTCCCAGCGTCTCCTTAAGCTGAAGCATTGCGGCAAATTCATGCTTGCAGGGATAGCTGCAAAAGCAGTCGCACAGTAAATTCCGGATTTCCCCGTCGTGATAGCGGAATTCAACGGCGTATGCTTTTGTCCCTTCCACGACTGCATACCCCTTTGTCCCATCCAGACAGAGATAACGGACGCGGTTCTCCATGAAGTAATCGTGTCCCCGCTCCGCAATGGCATTGGTGACTTTCATTTCTTCCAAATGCTCCAGAGAGAAGGGGAAATCGTCGTTTCCGCTGGCAAATTCCTCGCCTTCGCCGACGGGTGCCCGGAACCAGCTCGTTACCTGAGCGGCGGGGAGAGCAGTGGAGTCGAAGGTGATAAAATGGGAAGCGGACATGTAAAAACTGCCGTGCACCCGGGTATTCACCTGGAAAATGACCTTCTGATATTCGGACAGCCGAATCCTGAAATTGTAATTCACGCTGGTCACGATGCCGAGAACCCCTTCCAGTTTGCCGTCCACATAAACCCGGTCGCCGACCTTCAGATCGAACCGGTCGTTGTAATAGGCGAGCGACCTTCCAGTCTCCGGAAAACAAACCTGCACCACAGACTTCCGGGGCGCGGCGCTGACCGGTTCTGCCTCCCGCACTGCCGAAGTTTCCTGTCCCTCTTGGGACGCTCCACCAAAACCGCTGATCGTAAAACGCATAGCTTTTCCTCCATCCATAATCTTTTTTGGGTTTCTGAGAGGATTATACAATGCGATGTGTCCAATAAACCGGACTAATTCAAGCAAAATACACGATAATACTAAAAAAGGGAGAGCCAAAGAGCAGCGGCAAGCCGCCTGAGCGAGAAAGCCATCTCTCCTTTTTCTCCCTCACTGCTGCTATGGAAACCGTGGAAAACCGCAAGCGGTTTACGCACCGTTCCCACAGCCTGCGCTCACCCTCTTTTTCCTCTCTGGCTTTCTCCCTATACAGAGAAAGTGTTCATTTTTGTTCCGAGGACGTACAGTTGCCGTGATGGGCAGAGGGCGGCGTGTCAATATGACAAAGAAAAGTAAACAGCACACAGACGATTTTATCCTCAAAAAAGCCCCGAAGCATGACAAAAAAGAAGCCCAGCACCACGACATTGACGTGATGTTGGGCTTCGACTTAGTTCCATTCCTCAGCCAAGAGGAAATCACGGATATTCCGGTGCTTGATCCCGTTTCGGCTCATATCAAACTCATCGAGAGAAACAACGTACTTCGGGAAGTTATCGCGGATAGAGTCATACGCACCAAACTCACGGTTGACCGTTTCGTCGGAGGCGAGCAGATAGCACACCTGAACGTACAGCTTTTCGCCGCGCTTGTCGCATACAAAATCAATTTCCTTATCGCCCGTTCTGCCAACGGTCACTTCATAGCCCCGGCGCAGCAATTCCAGATATTTCGCTTCTATTATAACTGCCGCATGGCGGGTGACCGGCTTTTTGCGGCCGACCGGAGTGAACCGCAATAGCTTGTGACGCTGCTGAGGTGAGCGGATGAACACTTTCAAGCGAGGCATAATAACACACTTTCGGTAAAAAATCAATACTAATTTTGTAGAAAATAATTGTGAATTTATAAAATTGAACAAAATAGAAAAGAAGAATAGACTATAATAGTACCTGTCTCTTATACACATCTCCGAGCCCACGAGACGGAGCTACATCT
>ERZ1027085.246-NODE-246-length-32247-cov-7.560108_pt1 | contig 32247 bp, 24 predicted proteins | sample MGYA00519415_ERZ1027085 | MGnify/ENA primary metagenome ERZ1027085 (study PRJEB26926, sample SAMN06164436) | human gut metagenome | biome: ENVO:00009003; feature: ENVO:2100002; material: ENVO:00002003 | host: Homo sapiens | place: USA | collected 2012 ...
TAGGCGATGCCTTCCTGATTAAAATCAAAGATTTTAATCAGGAAATAGTATCAGGTTCAGCCACAGGGCAGCCCTTCATGTGCAGCTTTGAAGCAATAAAGTAGCCATAGTACCCACCGCGTTCAATCTTCCCTACTCCCATTATTTGCAAGAAAACTTTGGAGAAGCGCTTCCTGTTCGTACCGTTTTTCCACTCAATCGTTATTTTGAAACGCAAGCAGAATTTCCGTCAGCTCCGGTGTCAGACGTTGATGGCATTCCTGCTTCAAATCCTCCGGTACGTCATAGAACCCTTCGGCGATGCTGCCTGTGATGGCGGCCAGAGTGTCGCTGTCGCCGCCGAGGGATACCGCCGTGCGGAGAGCATCCTCGAAATCCGTGCTTTCCAGAAACGCAGTAATTGCCTGCGGCACCGTCTCCTGACAGCTTTCTACATGATGATAGGTAGGGCGAATCTTGTCGCAGGTACGACTGAGATCGTAGCTAAATTCCCGCTCCACATACGCTTTGATGTCCGCCTTGCTATGTCCGGTGCGGGCAAGGTAAATCGCCACGGCGGTGGCCTGCGCGCCCTTGATGCCCTCCGGATGGTTGTGGGTGACCTCGGCGGTAAGCCGCGCCAGATGCAGCACCTCCTCCATGTCCCCTCCCAGCCACGCCGCCGGAGATACCCGCATGGCGCTGCCGTTGCCGTAGCTGTTATAGGGCTTCGGCGCGTCCTCATAAAGCCAACCGCCGAACCGTACACCGTAGCCCCGGTCGGGATAAGCGCGCCCCAAACGCTGCATTTCCCGCACCAGCGCCGCTTTGATGGCCGCGTCATCCTGCCCGCGGGTGTCCATAAGCGCTTTCGCCACCGCCAAAGTCATAACCGTGTCGTCGGTGAATTCGGATTGCTGGCTGAACAGCGGAAAGTCTTTTGCTTTGTAATTGTTGCAGTCGAATTCATAGGGGCTGCCTACGATATCGCCGAGAATTGCCCCGTACATGCTTATCTCCCCCTCTTTTCTACGTCTTCGTCGATGCGGCGTTTCCAATCGGCACTGAGCGGGCTTGCCGCGCGGACACAGCACACGGCCTCGCTGATGACTTCATAGTTCAGCGCCGTGCCTGCCTCGTCGCACTTGTAGTTCACCGCCCGGTCGGCGGCGATGCCGAAACGAGCCGCTTCCTTCGCCGCGTCGATGTTCGCGCCCAGAAACAGGAATTCCCAGCCGTATTTTTCCTTCTGCCGTTCAATCATCCTGCTCACCGTCTCGTAGCTGTAGCGGCGGCTGGCGTTTTCGTAGCCGTCGGTGGTGATGATGAACATTGTCTTTTCCGGGACGTCCTCGCGGCGGGCGTACTTGTGAATGTTGCCAATGTGGTGGATCGCGCCGCCCACGGCGTCCAGCAGCGCTGTACAGCCACGGGTGAAATACTCCTTCTCCGTCATGGGCGGCACCTTTTCCAGCGGCAGGCGGTCGTGGATGACCACACTCTCGTTGTCAAACAGCACGGTGGAGACCAACGCCTCGCCCGCTTCCTTTTTCTGCTTGGCGATCATGGAGTTGAAGCCGCCGATGGTATCCGCCTCCAGCCCCGCCATGGAACCGCTGCGATCCAGGATAAAAACCAATTCTGTCATAATGAAAACCCTCCTTCGTTTGATTACGCGCTTATTGTAGCGGATTGGAAGGAGGGTTTGGTCGCCTGTCAGGCGACAAATTCATGATTCCTGCGTTTGGATTTTCAGCGCAACTTTTTTTGCCGTGATTATGATTCCGACGCCGTCAAAGGTAAGCGTAACATTGTCGCCCTTCACCATTTCAACCTCCATGATCCACCGAACCAGAACATCAAGATCAATGGAAATCTCCTGTATACCGGCAAAAGAAAAGTGAAATAGCGTTGGGCTGCTATAGGATTTTGCGGTTATTTGTCCCGTTGTCCCATCGTAGGCCACATATTCCAAACTCCAATCGTGCAGACATTCGTTTTCTTCGATCTCTTTTTTGATTTCATCGAACCCGCAGATGGTCGTTGTCTTGGTTTTGTATTCTTTTCCACAGGAATCTTTGGAAATATAATACTCCATTTCTCGCATCCTTTTTCTCCTTCAAAAATGACGAACAATTCGGCCGTTCGCAGCGTGGACTCCTATCCTTCTCATTCCTCACGCCCCCAGCAAGCTCTGGTCAAACGCAAACAGCGCTTCGTTGATCTCAAAAACGTCATACTTTTTCTGCCGAATAAAATACTCAATAATCACATCGAACTTGCTGCTGGCGCTGAGAGCGTAGCCTGCGCGGGCGATGAGGTCGCGGGTCTCGTCCAAATCCAGCTCCAAAGCGATGGCGAAGGCAATGGCCGTGGTTTTGGAGGGTTTGTAGTACGGATTATTTCGGATTTTGGAGAACAGCTTGCGGTCAACGTTGGCCTTTTTATAGATCTCGGAGTCCTTTTTTCCGCTTTTGTCAATGAGCTTCAGCAGGGTCTCCGAGAAACCGGCATCCAGATGCGCCAGAAGATCGTCCAGCCCGCCGACGAACGAGGGCGCCATCATAGGCATGGACTTTGCTTCCTCGCAGACGGCCTTTCCACGGCTTCCGAAAATGCTCATACTGCGTCGGCGTTCACTTATGACGTCGGCGTGTATGTCTACATAGTGGTCATCGATGTATTCGGCGATATCGGCAAACAACTTGCCGCTGATCTGGTAGGACTTGCGGTCGAAAATGACCAGATAGACCGTCATATCGTTGTTCAGCAGAAATTCCCCAATGGTGTCCACCGCCACCCGAAGCGCCTGATCTTTGGGATAGCCGTAGACGCCGGAGGAAACCAGCGGAAAAGCCACCGTCTCACAGTCGTGCGCCTTCGCCAACGTAAGGCTCGTCCGGTAGCAGGAGACGAGCTGTTCCCGCTCGCCGTGCGTGCCGCCGTGCCACACGGGACCGACGGTGTGGATCACATATCTGCAGGGCAGACGATACGCCCCCGTGATTTTAGCGTTGCCGGTCTTGCAGCCGCCCAGCGTCCGGCACTCGGCCAGCAGCTCCGGCCCCGCCGCGCGGTGAATACAGCCGTCCACACCGCCCCCGCCCAAAAGAGTTTCATTTGCCGCGTTGACAATGGCGTCCACGCGCATTTGTGTAATATCATTGCGAACGATTTCCAGAGGCATTTTTATCACCAACCTTTAAATTCAAATTAAACCAGTGCGTCTCTGATTTTCTCCCGCTCCCCACTGCCGTCTGTCCGCAGACGAAGCAGCGGGACGCCACACTTTTCCATAATACGGTTCTTTTTCTCATCCCGTCCTGCCTGCGTGCTTCCGGCTTCATGGAAGCTCGTCCCATCCACTTCAATCGCCAGCACGGGCTGCTTGTCCATCTGACGGAACAGCAGAAAATCGATATGTGTCAATGGGTTGCGGGCGTACCTGCGTTCCTCCTCTGTTAGCGGTTCATAGTCTTTCACCAACGCTGCAAGAGAAACATGCACTGCACACCCGATCGAAGAAAACGCTTCCTCTGACAGTACTTCCTGAATCACAGAGTACATGAGGTTCTCAGAATCGTACTCGGACACTCGCCTGTGCTTTCTCAGATACGTCCTGCGCTGTTCTGCATAGCCATGATAAAGCATATCGAACACAGAGTAGACCTGACTCTGAATGACTTCAAAATTGTTATATTCGATGTATCGTGTCAGGTCGCCGTAGTTGGTCTGGTCGTTGCGGGGGTCCTGAGATGTGACCACCGTCAGAGAATGAACCGCTCTGGAAACCGCCACATTCAGCATATGGGGATCGTCCACAAAATCCGTAATCACATTGTCAACCGAGGTCAGAATGATAGCGTCCTGTTCCCGTCCCTGAAATTTGTGAACTGTATCCACCTCATAAGCGCCGCCCAGCTGTTTCCGGATGGCCGCCACCTGATCCCGATACGGCGTGATAATGCCGATGCTTTGGAAATTCTGCTGATTCAGCCGTGGAAGCACTTCCTGCTGGATGACGTCTATCTGGCGCTGGTTGAGATGCCCACGGGCATGATTACCGGCAGCCGTCCGATACATGGTCAGCACATCCGATTCGTCATGATCCTTCGTCATGATGATCAGCTGTCCATGATAGAACTTCTGGTTGCAGAAGTTGATGATCTTCGGGTGACAGCGGTAATGCTCCCGCAGCAGCGTGACGGGTGCATTCTGCCATGTTTCCAACGCAGAGGAAAGCAGACTGTGGGTTGAGAAGCGATACCGCTCATCCAGAGAATACTTTGCCCAAATATCATCGCTGGTGCGGATGTCATCCTCCGTTAACACGTTGGGCAGCTGCTTCATATCCCCGACAATCACGATATTCCGCGCACAGGAAAAGGCCAAGACTCCGGTAGTCAAATCGACCTGCGATGCTTCGTCCACGATAAGATAATCATAGACATGCTCTATGCTCAGCGTCCCCTTGATGGAGTAGGTCGTGCTGAGCACCACCGGATATTCGCGGGTAAATTCTGCGGAGTTCCGCCGGAAATCCCCCTCTTCAAAACGTTTCCGAGTGCCTTTCCAGGGATACCGTGCCGCCAGCTCTGCACGGAACAGCCGCAAGGATTTTTTCGTAAGTTCATCCATTTTCGCGTCGAACGCGTAATGCTCCAACTTCCGGGTCAGTTTCCGCTTTTCACTCTCCAACTCCCGTCTTTTTACAACATAAAACCGGCTCTGTAAATAGGGAATGACCTGTTCCGGAGAAGAAAGAAACAGCCTGAGCGCATCGCGGTTGAACCGAAGTACGATGGAAAGCTTTTGCAGAAGTCCCAGACGGGTCTCACGCTCCGCGTGCTGTTCAAATTTCATCCAAAGTGCGAGTATCTTCTGCGAGGGCAGCCTGTCCAGACGCTCCGTCAGCACATTGCCATACGCCGCATAATATTCCTCAAAATAGTGCTGCTCAGGGTTAAGCCGCAATAATTCCTGCTCAATTTCCGCTATGCGGTTCTTAGTGTTGAGCATTTCGTTCAATTCCGTGGAAAGTGCAGTCGTCTCCAGCTCCAGTTGACGTCGTTTCTCCAGCGGCATCTCCCAGTCGTGCATGTCCGGATAGACGCCGGTCTGTGTATCCAGAAATTTCTGTTTATTGGCCAGACTGCCGAGAAACGCAGTCAGAAAGACGGCATCCTTCTTTTCCAGTTTTTCCGCAACGTTATGCGTCGCGGAATTGTTGTTGGAGACGACTGCCACGGTTTTCCCGCTTCTGACAACATTGGCAATAATATTCAAAATCGTCTGGGTTTTCCCCGTACCCGGCGGCCCCTGGATAATGCTGATTTTTGAGGAAAGCGCCCGCTCCACCGCCAGCTTCTGACTTTGATTCAGGCCAAACGGATAGATCACAGCTGCCGGCCTGCGAGGTGCTTCGGTTTCTTTCTGCGGCGCAAGATAGCTTGCCAAAACAGTGTTCTCACTGAGCTGCTGAATTTTGTCATACTGCATTTTCAGAATATTGATGCCGTTATCCGTCACCAGACTGATTGCCGCAGCGGTCTCCTTAAAATACTGGAACGCTTCCTTGTTTTTGCCATCCGCCAGACAATTCCGCTGAAACTGCACCTCACTCCTATGAAACGAGAGGTCCTTTCTCCCTGCGCGAATGATGCGGTAATACGCGCCAAAGTCAAGAATCTCGTCAATCTCGCCGAACGTTTGTCCATTCGCGGTAACGATCACCTGCGCCGGATCGATTTGTTTTTTCAGGGGGAGAATCTCCACATTTCTGTTCTGAAAGCTATATATTCTGCCGGGTGAACTGGTATAAACAACGTCGCACTTTCCATCATGAAACCGGAAACTGGCGACCGAGTCCGTTTTGTCCTTCCCCTTTATGATAATCAGACGCTTTTGCGCATTCATAGGAATCCCCCATATCGACATGTAAAAAATGCCCCGCCATCCGGCAGGGCATTTGGTCCATCGCAGCTATACTGCCAGAGTGTATTCCAACACTTGACAGCGTTGTTAACAAGTATAGCAGAATTATGAGCGATTTGCAACACTAATACTATTTCCTGATTAAAATCTTAATTTTAATCAGGAAATAGTATTAGCGCTCTGTTTCGATTTTCGTCATTATGCTTTCCCTCTCCTGTTTCTGCTTAAAAAACGCAGCGCAAACCGGGTTCCCGGTCTGCGCTGCGTCTGTGCGTCTGGCTTTTTCATTATACCGAAAAAGGTGCGCTTGTCAACAGGCCGGTCTTATCTGCGGATCAGCAGAACGGACAGGTCGTTGACGTTGGTTCCGGTGGGTCCGGTCAGAATCAGGCCATCACATTTTTTCAGCGCGTGGTAAGCATCGTTCTGCTGCAAAACGTCCGGGATGGAAATGCCCTGTGCGGCAAGCGCAGCACGGCTTTCCCCATCGCAGTAGCCACCCGCCGCGTCCGTGGGGCCGTCCGTTCCGTCGGAGCCGAAGGAGAACACGGCAGTGTCCCGGAAACCGGCGATTTCCTGTGCGGCGGAAAGGGCGATCTCCTGATTGCGCCCGCCAAGGCCGGTGCCGGTCAGATGGACGACCGTCTCGCCGCCCGCTATGAAGGCCAGAGACTTTTCGCTGGACTGGTTATACTGGGCGATGGACGCAAGGAAGCTGCCCGCGTCCCGGGCGGTACACCGCAGGCTGTCCGTCAGCACCACGGGCGCATAGCCGAGGCTCCGCGCCGTTTCCTCCGCGGAAACGCACAGCTGGCGCACACTGCCGGTGATGTGGGTCTCCACATTGGAAAGGGTCTTCGGCGTCTCCTTCGCCAGAAGGGATTGCGCACGCTCGGAGAGCTTCAGGCCATACTTTTTCACGATGGCCATTGCCTGAGCGCTGGTGGAGCTGTCCGGGTAAGCGGGGCCGGAGGCAATCATATCCAGCGGGTCGCCCAGAATATCGGACAAAACGATGGAAAACACCTTCGCAGGCAGGCAGTGCTCGGCAAACCGGCCGCCCTTCACGGCAGAAAGGCGCTTGCGCAGCGTGTTCATTTCCACGATGTCCGCGCCGCAGGCCAGCAGCTGCTTTGTAACGTCCGCCATTTCCTCCGCCGGGATCAGGGGGCTTTCAAACAGCGCCGAACCGCCGCCGGACAGCAGAAACAGCACCGTGTCGTTTTCCGTCAGGTCGCTGACCAGCTCGAGGGCGCGGGCGGTCGCACGGTAGGAATTTTCATCCGGGACAGGGTGTCCGGCCTCGAAAAGCTCCAGCGTGCCGATTGCTCCCTTTACATGGTCGTATTTTGTAATGACCGCGCCGCAGCTAACGTCGGTACCCAGAACGTCGTAGGCGGCTTTCGCCATCTGCCACGCGGCCTTACCGGCGGCGATCAGAACGAGACGTCCGGACGGTCTGTGAAAGTGCTCCAATGCGCGGCGCACCGCGGAATCCGGCATTGCGTCGGCAAGCGCACGGTCTATGATGGTCTGCGCATCCTGTCTTAAAGTTTGCATAGGGAATCCTCCTTTGGAAACGGGAGCTGCTGAGCCGCTTCCGTTTCGCCATGTTTCATATTAAGAAAGGGACGGGTAAACCCGTCCCTTTCAGGATTTTGAATCTTAGTGCAGGAACAGGGAGACGATGAACACGCCGATAATGGACGCAATGCCGATCACGAGCGTGCCGAGGGTCTGGGTCTTGTAGCCATCCTGCGGGGTCATTTCGCCGAAGTTGGTGACGACCCAGAAGTAGGAGTCGTTGGCGTGGGATACCGTCATGGCGCCTGCGCCGATGGCGATAACCGTCAGGCAAGCCCGTGCGGGAGAGTCCAGTCCCAGAACCGGCAGCAGAGGGGCCACGATACCGGCGGTGGTGGTGATGGCGACGGTGGAGGAGCCCTGTGCGGACTTCAGGATCGCGGCCAGCAGGAACGGGAAGAAGATGCCGACGCTCTCGAAAACTTCCGCATTGGCCTTGATGTAGTTGACCATGTCGGAGGAAGCGATGACCTTGCCCAGAACGCCGCCGGCGGCGGTAACGAACAGGATGGGACCAACGGTCTTCAGGGTGTCGTCGGTCAGCTTGTAGAAGTCCTTACCCTTGTGCGCGGCGAACAGGTCGATAATGGCGATGATGCAGCCGACAGCCAAAGCGATGATGGGTGTACCCAGGAAGCTGATGAAGTCAGCCTTGACATCAGCCATGTTGAAAGCGGAAGCCAGACCCATCAGGATGATGGGAACGACGATGGGAGCAAAGGCCAGCCATGCGTTGGGCAGCTTGCCGAACTCGGCAACCAGCTGCTCGTAGGTCTTGACGTTCTCGTTGTCGGTGATGTCGTCAGCAGCCTTGACCTTCTTGCCAATGTACTTTGCGAAGAAATAACCGGCAACCAGCGGGGGGATGGAGCACAGAGCGCCAAGGCCCATGACCAGCAGCAGATTATCGCTGCAGCCCAGCGTACCGGCAGCCGCGATGGGGCCGGGCGTGGGAGGAATGAAGCAGTGGCTGATGTAAAGGCCCATGGACAGAGCAACGGACATCGCAACGCTGGATGTGCCGGTGCGGCGGGTCATAGCCTTACGGATGGGGTTCAGGACGACGAAACCGCTGTCGCAGAACACGGGGATGGAGACGATCCAGCCCATCAGCTCAATGGCGATCTCAGGATGCTTCTCGCCGACGAGCTTGACAACGCAGTCAGCCATCTTCAGAGCCGCGCCGGTGCTTTCCAGCAGGGTGCCGACCAGAGCGCCAAAGATGATAACGATGCCGATGCTGGAGAACGTGCCGGAGAAGCCGGCGCCAATGACGTTTGCAATGCCACTGACGGTATTGCCGTCGGCGTCCGTGGTGTTAACCAGAGGGATTCCGGCGATCAGGCCAAAAATCAGAGAAATGGCCATGATGGAGAGGAACGGATGGATTTTCAGCTTGCTGATGGAGTAGATCATCAGCGCGATGGCAAGAACGAATACGATGATAAGTCCAATACCTGTCATAGAATTACGAATCTCCCTTCTTTTAGCGGTGTTTTTTGACAGATCCTGTCATGGATACAGTATATGCACCTGACCCCCGGAAATCAAGATGGCAAATTAGCTTAAGATTCCATTAATAATTTGTGAGAAATTACCATTGGCGCATTTCATATTCCGGCTAAGATTCAGCAAAGTGACGGTAAGGTTGGGGGTTTCTGCCGTATTCAGGCTGTATTTTCATGCGAATAAAGGGTATTTTTTCTCTTTTAAAAGCGAATTGACAGAAAAAACCTGCCGCCTGTGCAACACAGGCGGCAAGCTCCTTGCTTAACCAATTTTGTGGGCAGTCCCCTATTACAGACCGGCCTGCTCCAGCAGAGCGGGAATCTTGGACTCCCAGCCCAGAGACATGATATGGACACCCTGACAGTAGGGCTTGCACTCCCGGATGATGCGGGCAGCGATCTCCACGCCGGTGATACCGGCCTTGGTCTTCTCCTTGTCGGCCTGCAGCTCGGCGATCAGCTCGTCGGGAATGTGGACACCGGCAACGTTCTTATTCATGAACTTGCACATACCGGCGGACTTGGGAATGATGATGCCCACCTGGACGGGCTTGCCAAACTGCTTGGCAGCCTCCATGAACTTGATGAACTTCTCAGGCTCAAACACGGCCTGGGTCTGGAAATACTCGGCGCCGGCCTTGACCTTGCGCTCCATCTTCACCAGCTGCGCGTCCACGGAGTCGGAGCAGGGGGACACGACAGCGCCCTTGGCAAACTTGGGGGGCTCGCCAACCAAGTCGTTGCCGCCCAGATCCTTGCCGGTTTCCAGCAGGCTGGCGGTATGCAGCAGAGACACGGAATCCAGATCGAACACGGGCTTGGCCTGCGGATGGTCACCCAGCTTGGTGTGGTCGCCGGTGAGGCAGAGGATGTTGTCGATCCCCAGCATGGCGGCGCTGAGAAGGTCGGATTCCAGAGCAATACGGTTCCGATCGCGGCAGGTCAGCTGGAAGATGGGGTTCAGTCCGGCATCCTTCAGCACCTTGCAGGTGGCGAGGGAACCGAGGCGCATGACGGAGGACTGGTTGTCAGTAACGTTGACAAAATGGACGCCGGTGAGGTACTTCTTCGCTTCCTCTACCATGCCGTCAATATGAATTCCTTTGGGAGGGCCGACCTCGGCAGAAACCACAAACTCACCGTTGTCAAACAGTTCAGTAATTCTCATAATTCTATACACTCCTGATTATTCAGATTCTTTGGCGGACTTGGTAGCCTCGTCGGTATTGAAATCGTGCATTTGGGTGGGGCAGCGCAGAACATCCAGACGACCCTGAGCCTTCAGACGCTGAATGATGCGCTCCCAGCCGCAGTCCATGGCGGGGTTGACCTCACACTTGCCGTTCTTGGTGCCGCCGCAGGGGCCGTTCACCAGACTCTTGGAGCAGGCGGTGATGGGGCAGATGCCGCCAGTCAGGTTCAGGAAGCACTCGCCGCACTGGCCGCAGTCGTATTCCAGCGGGGTCACGCCCTGGAAGCCGGGCAGCTCGATGGTGTCGCAGCAGGCGTAGACCGGCTTGTCCTCCAGCATCTGGGAGATGGTCTGCACGCCGACACCGCAGGAGAACACCAGCACGGCATCCGCCTCGGCGATCTTCGCCATGGGGGCGCGCAGCCGCAGCGCCAGCTCGTCGGGGTTGCAGACGTAGTCGGTGGTGAGAATGCCCACGACCTTGCCTTCCGCTTCCAACTTCTTCTGCAGAGCCTTGGCTTCCTCCTCGGGGAAGCCGACTTCCTTACAGCCGTGGCAGTTGATGATGAAGGCCTTGCCGGAAGTCAGGGAGCCGATGACCTCTTCGGATTTCAGTTTTGTCATTAACATAAGTGTTCGTCCCCCTTACTTCTTCTTCAGCAAGGGCATGACCAGGCCCTTGGCAGCGTTGATCTTGGAAACCAGAGGAATCTTGGAAGAGCAGATGTACTCACAGCACTTGCAGGAGAAGCAATCCATCACATTCAGCTTCAGCAGGGTTTCCGCGTCACCCAGCTGGGCGTACTTGTAGATATCCAGAGGCGCCAGCTCCATGGGACATACGTCCATGCAGCGGCCGCACTTGATGCATTCTTTCTCCTCGGTGTGATCGGCGGCAATGGCGATAATGCCATTGGAGCCTTTGATAATGGGCACATTGGTGTCCTTGATGGGAGCGCCCATCATGGGGCCGCCCATCTTCAGCACCACGTCGTCGCCGGTGATGCCGCCGCAGTGATCGATGATCTCCTGCACGTTGGTGCCCAGCTTGACGATGTAGTTGCCGGGATTGCGGATGAACTCGCCGGTAACGGAGACCACACGCTCCACCAGAGGCAGACCCTTCTGGATGGCGTCGGAAATGGCCTTGGCGGTGGAGGTGTTGCTTACCACGCAGCCAACGTCGGCGGGCAGCTTGCCGCTGGGAACCTGACGGCCCATGACCTTCTTGATGAGCATTTTTTCAGCGCCCTCGGGGTACTGGGTTTTGGCGGCGCAGACGCGGATGTTGTCGTAAGGCGCGACCTTTTCTTCCATCAGGGCGATGGCGTCGGGCTTGTTGTCCTCAATGAGGATGACGCCTTCCGGCGCGCTGACGGCCTTCATCATGGCACGCAGACCGAACACGATGTCGTCGGCGAATTCCAGCATGACCCGATGGTCGGCGGTCAGGTAAGGCTCGCACTCGGATCCGTTGATCAGCACGGCGTCGATGGGCTTGCCGGGCTTCAGCTTTACGTAAGTGGGGAACGTTGCGCCGCCCATGCCCACGATGCCCTTCTCCTTGACAATCTCGACGATCTCGTCGGGGGTCAGCTCTTCCAGAGGCTTGTTGGGGACTACGGACTCGTGCAGCGTATTCTTGCCGTCGTTCTTGATGACGACACTCATGATGCCGGGGCCTTTGTTGGGATGGGTATGGGGTTCTACCGCGATGACCGTGCCGCTGACGCTGGAATGCACGGGGGCGCTGATGAAGCCCGCCTGCTCACCGATGAGCTGACCCACCTTCACGGTGTCGCCGGGCTGAACCACGGGGTTCGCCGGTGCGCCGATGTGCATGGCCAGAGGAATGATAACGGTATCGGGTTCGGGGAACTTCTGAAGCGCAAGGTGCTCCGTGAACTCCTTATTCTCCGTGGGATGGACGCCGCCGTAGAAGCCCTCGTACCGCTTGGCACGCGCCTGGGCTACGTAAGCCTTGATCTCGTCCACATTGGTCACGGAGTAGTCCCGCAGCTGAATGGGCTGATCCAGAAATTCCTTGGTACGACCCTGCTTTTCCAGACGCTGGTAAATCTTTTCCCATGCGCAGTCCTTCTTGGGGTCGATCTCGCATTTGCCGTTCTTCGCGCCGCCGCACTGGCCGTTGACCAGACTCTTGGAGCAGTCCACGATGGGGCAGATGCCGCCGGTGACGTTCAGATAGCACTGGGCGCAGGCGCCGCAGGTCTTCTTCGTCAGGGTCATGCCATGATGGCCGGTGTAATTGAGGGAATTGGTTGCCGTAAACACGGGAACGGGCTCCAGATCCGCCAAGGTCTGCACGCCCAGACCACAGGAAATGACGACCACGTTCTCAGTGCCTTCGGGTACGATACCTGCCAGCTTCTTCTCGGTCTGAACCTTATTGCACAAGAAGTCCACTTTTACCGTACCGGTGATGTGCTTGCCCTGCTCCTCGGCAATGGCCGCAAAGCTGTCGCACTCCGGCTCTTCGGTCGTGTTGAACTCCTTGAAGCACTTGTTGCAGGCGACAACAAAGAAGTTATCCTTCCCGGCAAGCAAGCCTTCCAGCTCATCCCTGTTTTTCAACACATACTTGGTATAGTCCACCAAATACCACCTTCTTATCGTTTTGTTGTCCGTTTATACGCAAACGACCACCATTGGATTATACCATACGCTCCATGCAAATGTCCAGCATTTTCCCATCTTTTTTCAGCAATTTCCCTTATTTCTCCTTTATTAGTTAGCATTTGCTAACTTTTGTAGGCGGGCATTCCGGCACTCAGGCCGGAACCACGCGATTCAAAAACGTGCTTTGACTCCCCCTGTCGAAAGAACCAAAGCACGTTAAAGCGGGATTTTCCCACTGTCTCAATATTTTTTGCCGAAATACAGCTTGAATGCCAGGGTCATCAGACTGACCAATAAGACTGTTACCAGCAGCGTAAGGCTGACGGTCATGCTGAAATACCCCGCCACGATAACCGCCGCCAGTCCCAGAATCAGGGTTGCCCGCATGGCCTCGCACAGCGCCTTGGCCACAATCTGTGCCTGACGCTCGTCGCTCTCCTTAATATACAGCTTTTTCAGCTTTTTCTCGTCCTTGAGGGCGCGCAGGTTCCGGATCAATCCGGTCAGCAGCAGCACCAGGATGCCGAAGCTCGCGCCGGAAATGAAGCCGCGCCACCGGGACTGCCAGTGACCGTCTCCGACGGACGGCGCCAGCTTCACGACTCCGGCTTCGCCCAAAAAGCCCAGTACGGAGAACAGGGCAAGCGCGACGCACCCGATGGCAAAAACCACATTCTGCAATTTGAGTTTTTCACGATAGCTTTCCATAATTTATCCCTCCAAATCCGAGAAGTCAAACACTTCTTCAATGGTCAGCCCGAAATAGTGGGCAATTTTGTACGCCAGAGGCAGCGAGGCGGTGTACTTCCCTACCTCAATCGAGGTAATGGTCTGCCGGGTAGTCCCCACGGCGTCCGCCAGTTCCTCCTGAGACAGCTTGTTCTTCTTTCGCAGTTCGCGGATATTCGTTTTCATAAACACTCCTTCGATTTCCCCGCGCGTCCGCAAGGAAAAATGCTAAGTTAACTTTGCAAGCAAAGTATAGCACGCTTTACATAATTTGTCAAGCATACTTTGCAAAAAATCGCAGAAACTTTTATGACAGGGTACTGCCCCTTGGCTCTCCCTCTGGGAGAGCTGTCACCGAAGGTGACTGAGAGGGCTTTGCCCCCCTGCGTTCCCTCTCCGTCCTCGCTGCGCTCGGCCAGCTCTCCCAAGGGGAGAGGCAAGGGGTGCTGGCATTAACTGATACACTTATACAAAAAACAGGCACAGCGGATTATCCCACTGTGCCTGTTGACTGTCTCATGCGCCCCGCCCATTGCGGCAGGACTATCCATAATATGGGAATTACTTTCCGGGCTTGAAGGAATCCTTCAGGCTGACGGAACGGTTGAACACCAGATGGTCGGGGGCGCAGTCCTTGCTGTCCGGGCAGAAGTAGCCCAGACGCATGAACTGATAGGACGCGGGCGCCTTGGCGTCCCGGAGGCTGGCCTCCACCTTGCAGCCGGTGAGAACTTCCAGGGATTTTTCATTCAGGCAGGCCAGAAAATCCTTGCCCGCCGCGTCGGGATCGGGGTCATTGAACAGATTGTCGTACTGTCTGACCTCCGCGTCGCAGCAGTTCTCCGCGTCCACCCAATGGATGGTCGCGCCCTTGACCTTCCGGCCGTCGGCGGGGTCGCCGCCCCGGCTTTCGGGATCGTAGGTGGCCAGAATCTCCACCACGTTACCGTTTTCATCCTTGACGCAGCCGGTGCAGGTGATGAGGTACGCGCCCTTCAGGCGGCACTCCGGCCCGTTGGGGTACAGGCGCTTGTACTTGGGGATCGGCTCGGCCAGGAAATCGTCCTGCTCGATCCACAGGTGCCGGGAGAAGCTGACCTCCCGTGTGCCGTCCTCGGGACGGTTGGGGTTATTTTCCACGGTGACCATCTCGGATTTGCCCTCGGGATAGTTGGTGATGGTGAGCTTCACAGGCTTCAGCACCGCCATGACCCGCTGGGCAGTCTCGTTCAGGTCTTCCCGCAGGCAGAATTCCAGAAATGCGTAGGGAATGGTGTTGGGAGACTTGGCCACGCCCACCCGCTCGCAGAAGTTGCGGATGGACTTGGGGGTATAGCCCCGGCGGCGCAGGCCGCAGAGGGTGGGCATCCGGGGGTCATCCCAGCCGGAAACATAGCCGTTCTCCACCAGCGCTCTCAGCTTCCGCTTGCTGAGCACGGTGTGGTCGATGCCCAGTCTCGCAAACTCGATCTGCCGGGGATGATGAGGCACGGAGACATGCTCCACCACCCAGTTATAAAGAGGACGGTGGTTCTCAAATTCCAGAGAGCACAGAGAATGGGTAATGCCCTCCAGCGCGTCCTGAATGGGGTGTGCAAAGTCGTACATGGGGTAGATGCACCACTTGTCTCCCTGACGGTGGTGGTGCATATGACGGATGCGATAGATGACCGGGTCGCGCATATTGAAGTTGCCGGAAGCCAGATCAATCTTGGCGCGGAGGGTATAACGGTTGTCCTCAAATTCTCCGGCGCGCATTCTGGCGAACAGGTCCAGACTTTCCTCAATGGGGCGGTCGCGGTAAGGGGAAACGGCAGGGGTATTCAGGTCGCCCCGGTACTCCTTGAACTGCTCCGGCGTCAGCTCGCAGACGTAGGCCAGCCCCTTCTTGATCAGCTCCACCGCATATTCGTAGTCCTTCTCAAAATAGTCGGAGCCGTAGTAGAAGCGGTCGCCCCAGTCGAAGCCCAGCCAGTGGATGTCCTCCTTGATGGCCTCCACGAACTCCACATCCTCTTTGGTGGGGTTGGTGTCGTCCATGCGGAGGTTGCACAGGCCGTTGTACTTCTCGGCGGTGCCGAAGTCGATGATCAGCGCCTTGCAGTGGCCGATATGCAGATAGCCGTTGGGCTCCGGCGGAAACCGGGTGTGAACGGTCTGTCCGGCAAACTGCCCGCCGGGGGCGATGTCCTCGTCGATGAATGCGTGGATAAAGTTTTTGCTTTCAGTCATTTCAGCCATGATAATCCCTCTCATTTCCTTGGGTTTTTCCAATTACCAGACATTATACCCTACTGTTTCCAGTTTTGCAACCAAAAATCCCGCCAGAATCCATCTTTTCCAGAGGGCAAGCTGTGTGGAAATTACACAGAAGGCCCCGCATTGTGAAAAATCGGAAAACATTTTAAGAAATCTTAAATTAGTAGTTGTCAATTCGGGCTGGATACGCTAGAATAGGAAAGGATATGAAGATAAGGAGTGATTTCATTTTGCCTGAGCTTAAATATAAGCGCATCCTGCTGAAGGTCAGCGGCGAGGCTCTCGCCGGGGACGCACATCGGGGGCTTGATTTTACCATTGTGAACGAGCTTTGCGAGTCTATCAAAACCTGCGTGGACATGGGCGTCCAGATTGGTCTGGTCATCGGTGCCGGAAACTTCTGGCGCGGCGTCAAGGACGGCGCGGATAAGATGCAGCGTTCCCACGCCGACTCCATGGGAATGCTGGGTACGGTGATGAACGCCATCGCCGTGGCCGATGCCCTGAACCGCCACGGCATGGACGCCCGGGTTCTCAGCGCCGTGGAGATGAACAAGTTCGCCGAGTATTTTACCCGGGATCTGGCCGAGCGGTACTTAAATGAGGGGAAGGTCGTCCTCTTTGCCGCCGGTACCGGCAATCCCTACTTCTCCACCGACACCGGCGCGGTGCTCCGGGGCGTGGAGATCGAGGCCGACGCCGTGCTGATGGCGAAGAACGTGGACGCCATTTATTCCGCCGACCCCGCCAAAGGCCCCACAGCCGTCCGCTACTCCCGCCTGACCTATGGCGAGGTGCTGGCGAAGAATCTGAAGGCCACGGACATCACCGCTATGGCGCTGGCTATGGACAACGACATGACCATGGTCTGCTTTGGCCTGAATGAAGAAAACAGCATCGTCCGCGTGGTTCGCGGTGAAGAGATTGGCACAACCGTAAAAAATCATTTCTAAGGAGGAACACAAAATGACCGTCGATTTCAAAGAATATTCCCGGAGAATGGACAAGGCTCTGGAGCATCTGGACGAGGAATTCGCCTCCGTCCGCGCCGGCCGCGCCAACGCAAAGGTTCTCGATCGGATCACCGTGGAATACTATGGCAGTGAAACGCCCCTGAACGGCGTCGCCACCATCTCCACCCCCGACGCCCGTACCCTGATCATTCAGCCCTGGGACACCAAGCTGCTCAAGGACATTCAGAAGGCCATCCAGACCTCCGATCTGGGCATCAACCCCCAGAACGACGGCCGCGTCATCCGTCTGGTGTTCCCCCAGCTCACCGAGGAGCGCCGTAAGGATCTGGCCAAGCAGGTCAAGAAGTATTCCGAGGAAGCCAAGGTCGCCATGCGCAACATCCGCCGGGACGGCATGGACTATGTCAAGAAGCTGAAAAAGAACAGCGAGATCACCGAGGACGACCAGAAGAAGGCCGAGAAAGATTTACAGGATCTGCTGGACAAGAACATCAAGCGCGCCGACGCCGCTCTTGCCGCCAAGGAAAAGGAACTGATGGCGATTTAACGCCGTCAGCCAAAACAAAGCACCCCTGCTGGCGGCTGGAAGCAGCCGCCAGCAGAAATTGCTTTTTTATCTTCGCAGATCTGTTCACTAACCATTTAGAAAGAGGTGCTTTATGGCACTTTCGCAAAACTCTCCCCCGCCCCGGCATATTGCCATCATCATGGACGGCAACGGCCGCTGGGCAAAGCAGCGGGGTCTGCCCCGCACCGCCGGTCACGCCGCAGGCGCGGAAGCCTTCCGGCGGATCGCCAACTACTGCCGCACGCTGGGCGTGGAATACCTGACGGTGTACGCCTTCTCCACGGAGAACTGGAAGCGCTCGGCGGAAGAAGTGGCGGGAATCATGAAGCTGCTGCGCCGGTATCTGGAAGAGGCGCTGCGGGACATGGAAAAAAACCGGGTAAAATTCCGCTTCTTCGGCGACCTGACCCGTCTCAGCCCGGAGCTGCAAACGCTCTGCCACGACGCGGAAAGCCGCTCGGAGGACTACGACGTGCAGGTGAATTTCTGCCTGAACTACGGCGGGCGGGATGAAATTATCCATGCTGTGAAGGCTTACACGGCGGATGTCGCCGCCGGAAGGGCCGACCCGGAAGAATTGACCGAGGACGTTTTCTCCCGGTATCTGTACTCGGCGGGCGTGCCCGACCCGGAGCTGATCATCCGGCCATCCGGAGAGATGCGGGTCAGCAACTTCCTGCTGTGGCAGTCCGCGTACTCGGAATATGTAATTATGAACGTACTTTGGCCTGATTTCACTCCGGAGCATCTGGACAGCGCCATTGAAGAATTTCACCGGCGCAGCCGCCGGTTCGGAGGGACATAGAGAAATGAAAAAACGCATTATTTCCGCAGCGATTCTGGTGCCGATCCTCTTTCTTCTGACACTGGCCGCACCGGTGATTGCCGCGTCACTGGTCATGAGTGCGCTCATGGCCATCGCGGCCTACGAGCTTCTTTACCGGACGGGACTGGTGAAGCGGGCGCGGCTGGTGATCTACTCCTGCATCATGGCGGCCTCCGTGTGCATGTGGAGCTATTTCGGCGCGATTCATTCCTACTTTGTCATCCTCATGATTGTGTTCTTTATCCTGATGTTCTCGGAGATGATGCTTGACCACATAAAGGTTCACTTTGAGGATCTGTCCATGTGCTTTGTGGCGGGTCTTCTCATCCCCTACATGCTCAGCTCCCTCATCCGCATTCTGAATATGGATCTCGGACGGTATGTCATCCTGATTCCCTTCGTGGTGGCGTTCATGTCCGACGCAGGCGCTTACTTTATCGGCCTGAAATTCGGGCGGCACAAGCTGGCGCCTGTGGTCAGCCCCAACAAAACCATCGAGGGCGCGCTGGGCGGCATTGCCTTCGCCGTGGTCAGTATGCTTGTTTACGCCCTGATCATCGACCTGCTGCCCGGCAATCTCCGGGTCAACTACGGTCTTGCGCTGCTGTACGGCTTCGCCGGTTCCCTGCTGGGCATTTTCGGCGATCTGTGCTTCTCCATCGTCAAGCGGCAGACCGGCATCAAGGATTACGGCAATCTGATTCCCGGCCACGGCGGCGTACTGGATCGGTTCGATTCCCTGACCCTGGTCGCCCCGGCCATGGAAGTATTGTTGGTGCTGCTCCCCATGGCGGTGTAAGGAGCGGCCTATGGTGCAGTGTGTCAGTATTCTCGGCTCCACCGGCTCCATCGGCCGGCAGAGCCTGGACATTATCCGCCGTCTGCCCGGCATCCGGGTAGCGGCGCTCACCGCCGGAACCAACGTGGAGCGGATGGCGCAGCAGTGCCGGGAGTTTTCCCCGAAGCTCGCCGTCATGGCAACGCAGGAAGCCGCTCAGGCGCTGGCGGAACGAATAAAAGGTCTGCCTATCCGGGTAAACTTCGGTGAGGCGGGTCTGATGGAAGCGGCATCCATGGCGGATGCCGACTGCGTTATCACCGCCGTGGTTGGCATGGTCGGTTTGAAGCCCACTCTCGCCGCCATCCGGGCGAAAAAGCGCATCGGCCTTGCCAACAAGGAGACCCTCGTCTGCGCAGGGGAACTGGTGATGGCCGAGGCGGAGAAGTACGGTGCGGAGATCGTCCCCGTGGATTCCGAGCATTCCGCAATCTTTCAATGCCTTATGGGCTGCGGCAGCAGAAAAGAGATCCGGCGGCTGATCCTCACCTGCTCCGGCGGCCCATTTTTCGGCATGACCCGCCCTCAGCTGGAAACGGTGACCAGAGCCGACGCCCTGAAGCACCCCAACTGGAAAATGGGCGCGAAGATCACCGTTGACTGCGCCACCCTGATGAACAAGGGGCTGGAAGTCATCGAAGCCATGCGGCTGTACCGTCTGCCCCTGGAACAGGTGGACGTGGTCATCCACCGGCAGAGCATCGTCCACAGCATGGTGGAATTCACCGACGGCGCGGTGATGGCGCAGATGGGCACACCGGATATGCGTCTGCCCATTCAGCTGGCACTGACCTACCCAGAGCGTATCCCCTCCCCGGTGGAGCGGCTGGACTTACTGTCCTGCGGCCCGCTGACGTTTTCCCCGCCGGATACGGAGAATTTCCCCTGTCTGGCGCTGGCGCGGGACTGCGCAAAAGCGGGCGGCACGGCCTGCCCTGCCATGAACGGCGCAAATGAGGAAGCGGTCGCCATGTTCCTGAATGACAAAATCGGCTTTTACGACATCTACCGGCTGGTAAATGCTGCCGTGCCGCAGGTGCCGTTCATCGCCGACCCCACTTTGGAGCAGATTCTGGAAGCCGACCGTCTGGCTCGTGAGGCGGTTCGGGCGAACTCTTGATAATTGCGAGGCATTTTTCTATGAGCGTTATTTTTGCGATTTTACTGTTCAGCGTCCTGATTTTCGTCCATGAGCTGGGGCATTTTACCGCCGCCAAGCTCTCCGGCGTTCAGGTCAACGAATTTTCCATGTTCATGGGGCCTGCCATCTGGAAAAAACAGGTGGGCGAGACTCTGTACGCCATCCGCTGCATCCCCATCGGCGGCTACTGCGCCATGGAGGGCGAGGACGGCGGAAGCGACAATCCCCGTTCCTTCGACAAGGCGGCATGGTGGAAGCGGCTGATTATTCTGGCCGCCGGTGCGGCGATGAACTTTCTCATCGGCGTGGTACTGATGGTCATTGTGGTACTGATGGTCAGTGTCTGCCTCCCCGGAAAGCAGACCGCCGTTCCCGTGATTGCCAGCTTTGAAGACTACGCCACGGTGAACGGCGAAAACGGCCTGCAAGCCGGTGACCGCATTGTGGAGGTGGACGGTGAAAAGCTCTACTCCTATTCCGATTTCTCCATGATCCTGTCACTGAACCCCGGCGACGTTCACGACATCACAGTGCGCCGGAACGGCGAAAAGGTCGTTCTGAAAGATTTCCTGCTGGAAAAGCACGAAGTGACTCTGGAAAACGGCTCGACCGGCCTGCGCTACGGCATAAATTTCACCCTCAGCACCCCGAACTTCTGGGAGAAGCTGGGAATGGCGTGGAACCAGTCGCTGGATACGGTGCGCATGGTTCGCCTGAGCCTGCAAATGCTGCTTGGCGGCAAGGTGGGCATTAAGGATATGTCCGGCCCCGTGGGCATTGTCAGTGAAATGTCCAAAGTGGCGGCAGCCTCCGACAGCAAGGTCACTGCGCTGCTGAATATGCTGTATTTCGGCGGCTTCATCGCCATCAATCTGGCGGTAATGAACCTGCTGCCCATCCCCGCGCTGGACGGCGGGCGCATCGTGTGCCTGCTGATCACGGTTGCGGTGGAGGCCGTCACAAAAAAGAAGATCAATCCCAAGTACGAAGGCTATCTCCACGGCGCGGGCATGATCCTGCTGCTTGCCCTGATGGCGATTATTATGTTCAAGGACGTCATTTTCCTGTTCAAGAGGTGAAGACGATGACAAAACAGATTCTGGTGGGCGGCGTTCCCATCGGCGGCGGTGCCCCGGTGGTCATCCAGTCCATGCTCAATACCAAAACCACGGATGTGGAGGGCAGCCTGAAGCAGATCCGTCAGCTTGCCTCCGCCGGGTGCCAGATCGCCCGGCTGGCAGTTCCCAACATGGAAGCCGCCCGGAGCTTTGCGGACATCTGCAAGGACTCTCCCCTGCCCCTCGTAGCGGATATCCATTTTGATTACAGACTTGCCATCGCCGCGGCGGAGGGCGGCGCGTCCAAAATCCGCATCAACCCCGGCAACATCGGCGGTGAGGATCGGGTCAAGGCCGTGGTGGAGGTGTGCAAGGACAAGCACATCCCCATCCGCATCGGCGTCAACGGCGGCAGTCTTGACAAGCGTCTTCTGGAAAAATACGGCCACCCCACCGCCGAAGCGCTGGTGGAAAGCGCCTTTGAGCATCTGGAGCTGCTGGAAAAGCAGGGCTTTTACGACACCTGCGTCTCCATGAAGTCCTCCACCGTCCCCACCATGGTAGCCGCCGCGCGGCTGTTCCGCGCCAAATGTGACTATCCCCTCCACATCGGCGTGACCGAGACCGGCCCCGTCCGGCAGGGACTGATCAAATCCGCCATGGGCATCGGCGCGCTGCTTCTGGACGGCATCGGCGATACCATCCGGGTCAGCCTGACCGACGACCCGGTGCAGGAGGTTTACGCCGCCCGGGACATTCTCAAGGCCGCCGGACTGCGGAAGGACGGCGTGAACATCGTCTCCTGCCCCACCTGCGGACGGACCCGCATCGACCTGATCGGTCTGGTGAACCGGGTGGACGAAGCACTGAAAAACTGTGAAAAGCCCATCACCGTGGCGGTCATGGGCTGCGTGGTCAACGGCCCCGGCGAAGCCCGGGAAGCGGACATCGGCATTGCCGGCGGCGACGGCTGGGGCATGATTTTTGAAAAAGGCGTGCAGGTGGAAAAGCTCCCCTATGACGAGCTGCTCCCAGCCCTGCTGAAACGAATTGAAGCACTGTAGAGACACGATATGGAAGAACAAATTTTCTTTCTGAATATGTTTCCGGACTATGAGCCGCCTGAGGAGCTGTATGCAGCCCTTTCTCAGGCGGCTATCGCCGCTGCGGATATTGACCCCGAAACCCGAAGCGTCCACGTGGCGCTGCATTCCGAGCGCTACATCCCCCAGCGGCTGCTGGAACAGGTTCGCAAGGACATTTGTGGCCTGTACGGCCTGCAAAAGCTGGAGCTGACCGCGACCCACCCGGAATCGGAGCTGCAAAAAATCGAACCGGAAGAACTGATGTGGCTGTTTGTCAGCCGCAACTCCATGGCGCGGGGTTCCCTCGCCGGGGCAAAGTGGGAATGGAACGAACAGAATCTCACGGTAAAGCTCGCCGCCAACGGAAAAGAAACCCTTCTGGAGCACATCCCGTCCGTGGAAAAGGTACTGCGGGAGCGGTTCGCCGCCCCGGTGCATATCACCGTGGAGGCGGGCAACACGCTGGAGGGAAAAGCGCTGTTTGCCGCCACAGAGTCCATGCGGGAATCGGAGATTCAGAAACTCCCCACCACCTCCGCCGCCCAGCCCAGGAAGGAAGACAAGCCCGCCGCCCCCAGCGAAACTTTCTATGGCAAGCCCTTTAAGGGCACGCCCGTTCCCATGAAGGAGCTGAGTCTGGACATGGGAACCGTCATCGTGGAGGGCAAGGTCTTCGCCGTAGACCACAAGGAGCTGAAAAAGCGCAACGCCTATGTGGTGAAATTCGACATGACGGACAATACCAACTCCGTCCGCGTCAGCCGCTTTATGGAGGCCGGAGAGGCCAAACCCATTCTGGAAAACGTTCAGGTCGGTTCCGTCCTGCGGGTGCAGGGCAAGCTGGGTGAAGATCGATACGAGGGCGAAATGGTTCTCAAGCCCTACGCCATGCAGCCCGGCTCCATGCCCAAGCGGCAGGACACTGCCCCGGGGGAAAAGCGGGTGGAGTTGCATCTGCACACCACCATGTCCAACATGGACGCTCTGACGGATACCGCTGCCGCCGTGAAGCAGGCGGCCGCATGGGGTCACAAGGCCATCGCCATCACCGACCACGGCGTCGCCCAGTCCTTCCCCGACGCCATGAAGGCCGCCTCCAAGGCCAAGGTGGCCGGAACCGACCAGAATATCAAGATTCTCTACGGCTGTGAGGGGTATTATGTAAACGACGTAGACGACCGCATTGTAGTCCACGGCGAGCAGGATATCACCTTCGATCAGGAATTCGTCGCCTTCGATCTGGAAACTACCGGCCTGTCCTCCCGCAGCGACCGCATCATCGAGATCGGCGCTGTTGTGCTGAAAAACGGTGAGGAAGTGGACCGTTTCCAGACCTTCGTTGACCCGGAGCGTCCGCTGGAACGGAAAATCGTGGAGCTGACCGGCATCACCGACGAAATGCTTGTCGGCGCACCGAAAATCGAAGAGGTGCTGCCCAAATTTCTGGACTTCATCGGCGACCGGGTTCTGGTCGCTCACAATTCCGACTTCGACACCGGCTTTATCCGCGCAGAGTGCCAGCGCCTTGGCTACGATTATCATTACACCGCGGCGGATACCCTGATTCTGTCTCAGAATCTGCTGCCCCAGCTGAACAAATTCAAGCTGAACATCGTCTCCAATGCCCTGAGCTTGCCCGACTTCAACCATCACCGGGCGGCGGACGACGCCATGACCTGCGGCCTCATCATGGCGAAGCTCATGGTCAAGCTGGAAGAGGAGCATGGCATCCACAACTTGCAGGCCATCAACCCTGCCATGACCCATCTGCGTTCCGGCGGCCGCATCACTGATCGGCAGGCAAGGCACATCATTATTTTTGCCAAGAACCAGATCGGTCTGCGCAACCTGTACCACCTGATTTCCGATTCCAATCTGCAATACTTCCGCCGGGTGCCCCGGATGCCCAAATCCGACATTCTTAAGCTGCGGGAGGGTCTGATCATTGGCTCTGCCTGTGAAGCGGGCGAGCTGTTTCAGGCCATTCTCGACCGGAAAAGCGACGACGAGCTGAAACGCATTGCGTCCTTTTACGACTTTCTGGAAATCCAGCCTCTGGCGAACAACCGCTTCATGCTGGCAAACGAAAAATACGAGGCCAAAACCGACGAAGACCTCCGGGAATACAACCGGAAAATCGTCCGGCTGGGCGAGGAACTGGGCAAGCCGGTGGTCGCCACCGGGGACGTTCACTTCCTGAATCCCGAGGACGAGATTTTCCGTCACATTCTGCTGGCGACCAAGGGCTTCGACGACGCGGACAAGGATATGCCCCTGTATTTCCGCACTACGGATGATATGCTGCGGGAATTCTCCTATCTGGGAGAGGAAAAGGCCTGCGAGGTGGTTGTCACCAACCCAAACCGCATCGCCGACATGTGCGAGTCTCTGCGTCCCGTCCCCCACAATCTTTTTGCGCCCAAAATCGAAAACTCCGTGGAAGACCTGAAAAATCTTGTCTACACCAAATTCCACCGTCTTTACGGGGACAATCCCCCGGAGCTGATGGTAAAGCGCGTGGAGACGGAGCTGCACGACATCATCAACTGCCACTACGACGTGATCTACATGTCCGCCCAGAAACTGGTGCAGAATTCGCTGGAGCATGGCTATCTGGTCGGCTCCCGTGGCTCCGTCGGCTCGTCCATCGTGGCCTACATGTCCGGCATCACCGAGGTCAACTCCTTCCCGCCCCACTACCGCTGCCCCAACCCGGAGTGCAAGTACACCACCTTCGACGTTCCCAAGGGCTACGGCTGCGGTGCGGATTTGCCGGACGCCGTCTGTCCAAAGTGTGGCACGAAATTCGAGAAAGACGGCTTCAACATTCCCTTTGAGACCTTCCTCGGCTTCGGCGGCGACAAGGTTCCCGATATCGACCTGAACTTTTCCGGCGAATACCAGTCAAAAGCCCACGCTTACTGTATCGAAATGTTCGGAAAATCCCACGTTTTCCGGGCGGGAACCATTGGCACCGTGGCGGAAAAAACTGCCTTCGGCTATGTAAAAAAATACCTGTCCGAACGTGGCAAGACTGCCTCCCGGGCGGAGGAAGCCCGCCTCGCGGCGGGCTGCGTAGGCGTCCGGCGCACCACCGGCCAGCACCCCGGCGGTCTGGTTGTCATCCCACAGGAAAACGAAATCTGGGATTTCTGCCCGGTGCAACACCCGGCGGACGACCCTCAGGCCGACCAGATCACCACCCATTTTGAATACCACTCCATGGAGGAAAACCTTCTGAAGCTGGACATGCTGGGTCACGATGACCCCACCATGATCCGCATGATGGAGGACATGACCGGCATCGACGCCAAAACCATCCCGCTGGACGACAAGGACACCATGTCCATTTTCATCTCCTCCAAGGTGCTGGGCTACGAGGACGACAAGATTCTCGGCCCCACCGGCGCCGTCGCCATTCCGGAGTTCAACACCCGCTTTACCCGCGGGATGCTGATGGATACCATGCCCACCCGGTTTGATACGCTTCTGCGTCTGTCCGGCTTCTCCCACGGCACCGACGTGTGGCTGGGCAACGCCAAAGACCTGATTACCTCCAAAACCGCCACCGTTGATCAGGCCATCGGCTGCCGTGACGACATCATGCTTTATCTGATCTCCTGCGGAATGCCGGAAAAGCGCTCCTTCAAGATCATGGAGGCCGTGCGAAAAGGCAGAGGTCTGCCCGAAGGCGCGGAGGAGGAAATGAAGGCCGCAGGCGTGCCGGAATGGTACATCGGTTCCTGCAAAAAGATCAAGTATCTGTTCCCCAAGGCCCACGCCGTGGCCTATGTTATGATGGCTTTCCGTATCGCATGGTTCAAGGTACATCATCCGCTGGCCTTCTACTCCGCCTATTTCTACCGCCGCAGTCAGAAGGGCGGCTTCGACGCGGTGCTGATGACCCACGGCAAGGATGCGGTGGTCGCCAACATCGACGCCATCGAGAACAACGAAAACGCCACGGACAAAGACGAAGACCTGCTGACCACGCTGGAAGTGGCCTACGAATACTACATCCGGGGCTTTGAATTCCTGCCCATCAGCATTTACGACAGCCACGCCACGAAATTCATCATCAAGGACGGCAAGCTGCTGCCCCCCTTCGTTGCGATCTCCGGCCTCGGTGAAAACGCGGCATGGGACTTGATGCGGGGGCGTGAGGGCAAAACCTTCCTGTCCGTGGAGGAAGTCGCCGCCGCCTGCCCCAAGGTGTCCAAGACCCACATTCAGATGCTCAGAGAGGCCGGTGCTTTCGGCGACCTGCCCGATACCAGTCAGGTCAGCTTCTTCTGACAGATAATCGGAGTGCTCATGCACTCCGATTACTGCTTGCAAATTTCAGAATTTTGTAATATAATATAAAAACAAAATCAGGGTGTATCTGAAAACTGGCGAAATGCCCAGCAGCGAGGAATTTTTGTCCTGGGCAAGCCATTTTTCCGCAGGAATACTTGCTGTATTTCAAGGGAAAATGGCGCAGCACTGGGCAAAAAGACCCGCTGATTGGGCGTTTTGACAGTTTTCAGATACACCCTATATTCAGGAGAACGCCTATGCGCTATTATTTTGCCCCCATGGAGGGGCTGACGGACAGCGTTTACCGCCGTCTTCACCACAAATATTTCCCCGGGGTTGACCGATATTATATGCCCTTCTTCTCCCCCACCGTCCACCGCCAGCTTACCCAGCGGGAAAGCCGGGAATTGCCGGAGGCGGACAGTGTGAGCTTTTCCGCCGTCCCTCAGGTGCTGACCAAAGTGACAGAGGATTTTCTCGGGGCGGCGGAGGTCATCCGCGACCGGGGCTATGACGAGGTCAACCTCAATCTGGGCTGTCCCTCCGGGACGGTCACCGCCAAGGGCAAAGGCGCGGGGATGCTGACAGACCCGGAAGCCCTCGATCGGTTTCTGGACGACGTGTTTTCCAAGTGTCCCATTGCCATCTCCGTAAAGACCCGGCTGGGAATGCACACGCCGGAGGAATTCCCGGCGCTGCTGGACATCTTCAACCGCTACCCCATCCGGGAGCTGACCGTCCACCCAAGGGTACGGCAGGAATTTTACAGCAGCCCCATACATTTCGACTGGTTCGACTACGCCGTGGAAAACAGCCGAAACCGGCTCTGCTACAACGGGAATCTGTGCACCCCGACCCAAATCCGGGAATTTGAGAAAAAATACCCTCAGATCAATTCCGTAATGATCGGCCGGGGTCTGATCGGCGACCCCGGAATGCTCACCCCCGGCGGCACCACCGCGGCGGCGCTGGAAGCATTCTTCAGCGAGCTGCTGGAGGTCTACACCCGGGATTTCGGCGGTGCCCGAAACGCCATGTTCCGTCTGAAAGAGAACTGGTTTTACCTCCTGCGCCGTTTTGAGGGCAGTGAAAAGCTGGGAAAGCAGCTGCGGAAAGCCACGGATGTGAACGCCTACAAATCCATCACAGCAGAAATATTCCACACCCTGCCTCTGGCAAAAGAGCTTCGGGCGGATTGGTGATTTTCCTAATAGCACAAACCGGCATCCCACTTTCTGTGGGATGCCGGTTTTGTTTTTATCTGCCTTTACTGCTGAATCAGGTCCCCTGCCATTGCGAACAGAGTATCCGGATTCAGAATGTTCTGATCCAGGAGGCTGTAGCAAATGCCGTCCTCCGTCCAGCACAGGAATGCAATGTCTTTTTCCTCCATCGCATCGGCGCCATAGGAAACATAGTTGCCCGGCTGCTTTGCCCACGCCTGCTCCGCTTCGCTGAGCTTGTAGCCTTCCGGCACAAACTTATAGTGATCCAGATAGTATCTTGCCGCGATCGCATCGACCGTTCTGCTGATGGACGGAATGCTCTCGGTTTCGGAAACCTCCTTCATGTCCGCTCTTATGAGGAGCGTCAGCTCCTGACCCTGGGGATTCTCATAGGAAACGCTGAGCTGCCGGTAGGTAAGAACCTTTTTGTCCCTAGCGTCCTTGCCGATCGTCTGACCGACGTCCACGCCCTGGAATCGGAAGCCGTTTTCAAATTTCTCCGGCACCGAAACCTCCAAGCCGACCTGAGCGATTGCCCGATCTACATCCGAGTAGCTTTCATAGTGCTTTGTTTTTCCGGATTCCAGCTTGTGAATGGGAAGCATCTCTGCGGCGTAGGCCGTAATGGAAAGAATGCCGATCAATGCTGCCGCAAGTAAAATGCGGAACGCTCTTTTTTGGGTTTTCATGGGTTTAATCTCCTTACTTTCAGTTTCAATCACTTTGTACGGAGTGTCGGCTTCCATGAGATACGCATCATCTACATAGTTCAGTGCCCGGTTTAAGTCTGTTGCCTTCATATGCATATTCCTTCCTTTTCAAGACTGTATTTCAGCTGTCTTCGCATTTTTTCCAGCCGGTATTTTATCTGACGGACAGAGCATTCATATTTTTGCGCCAGCTGGGGTGCCGTCATGACATAATAATACCGGGACAGGAACAGCTTACGGTCATCGGGGTTCAATGTGCCAAGGAAACGATTCAGCTGTTTTCCAAGCTCCTTTGCCTCCAGCGTCTCATCCATGTCCCTGCCGGTGTCCGGAATACATTCCTCCAGTTCCGACAGAAGCACATCTGCATTCCCGCACCGCTTTTCCGCAGTCAGGTACTCGACCCTTTTGAAGCTGAGATTCCGGGCAACCCGGGACAGATAGTATTTCAGTACCGGCGGGCACTTGGGGGGAATGGAGTTCCAGGCCGCAAGATACACATCGTTCACGACCTCCTCCACATCCTGGGAATCGGGAAGAACATTGTGTGCAATGGTTCTCAGGTAGCTTCCGTATTTCCTGGATGTTTCCGAAATTGCCTCCTCTGACCTGGAAAAGAACAGCTCAATGATCTGCGTATCCTCCAAGTGATTCACTCCTTTGTGTGTAAGGACCTTACGCCTATATAATACGGAACGCGAATCCGGTGGACAATCTTTTTTCAAAAAGTCAGAAGCGGCGTGACAAAGGTCACGCCGCTTCATTTAGGCAATTTTTATCAGGCTCCCAGATTTACATAGCCCAGCTGGATGGCGCTGTAATCGACCTCCATGGGGTGGTCGTCCGCCAGCTTCTTGATGAACGCATTCGTCTTTTCGTTGACCCAGCCGGATTTTGCGTAGGTCTCCCAGATGGGGGTGCTGCTGACGAAGTACATCACATGGTAGCCATATTTGGTCTTCACCAGACCGTAGTCACCGGCGGCGCGGGTTTCGTCAAAGCACCAATCTTCAAAGGGTTCCACCATCTGCCCCTTCGCGACATTCTCATACAGGCCGCCATTGGTGCTGGAGCCGGGATCCTCGGACTTTTCCTCCGCCAGAGCCGCGAAGGAATCCTCGGTGGCGTCGCCTGCCAGCCACTCGTCCAGAATCTCCTGCGCCTTCTTTTCGCAGGCCGCCCATTCCTCGTCGGAATAGGTGGTGGTGCCGTCGTCTCCGGTGGCGCCGCCCTCGGGCATGACCAGAATGTGGCGGACGCTCACGTAGGTTCCGTCCTTGGTGACGCCGTTACCGGTGAAGTAGCTTTCATTCTCGGTGTAGTAGGCTTCCAGATCCTCCGGGGTGGGTACCAGCTTCTCCGTCTCGGCGGTGTAGTAGGGCTTTCCCTGATAATAAAGCTCCTGAAAACCGGCGAATTCCTCCAGCCCCGCGCCGGGGCCGACATTTTTCAGAAGCAGTTCCTCAATGCCGGAAAGGCCGTAGTTTGCGGCAGTCTCCTCCAGAGAAGCCTCCAGACCGTCCAGATACTCCCGATCTTCCGCGGGCATTTCCATACCGGCGTTCTTTGCTTCCAGTGCAAGGGACTGATACATCTGCCAGTAGTTCAGCGCTTCGCCCAGGAAGAACTGCTGCCATGTCAGGCTGCTGTCCTCGCTGCACAGCTGGGTGTCCAGCGGCTGGGAATAGTCCAGCAGGCCCTGATACATCAGGCTGTAGCCATAGTTGGAGCTGAGGATGCTTTGGACAACGTTCCAATAGTACACCTGCAGCTTGCCATTGGTCAGCTGCTCGTCGCCCATGGTAGCTACAACAGTGTCCTTCGCAGCGGCGGCTTCCTCGTCGGTGACGGTATAGGTTCCCTTGCAGGTCACGTCGTCGGGGTTGCCGTCGGCAGGAACCGTAGCGGGTGCCTGCGTCTCCGTCGCGGCGGTTTCGGCGGCGACAGTCGGTTCGGTAGTTTCGGCGGGGGTCTTTCCGCCCTTCACACCGCCGATGACCAGCGCCGCCAGTGCGGCGATCAGGACGACCACGGCAGCAACAGCAGCAACGATTTTCCATGTGGCGGTTTTAGGTGCTTCCGGAATCTCGGCGGGCGTTTCCTCCGTCGCTTCTTCTGCGGCGGGCTGCTCCGTCGTTTCGGCGGTTTCTTCCTCGATGGGCGCTTCCGTCTCGGTCTTTTCGTCGGCAGTTTCTTCCACGACGGTGGTTTCTTCGGAGACTTCCTCTGCGGGCGTTACCGTTTCGGTTTCAATTTCCGGGGCATTGTCCTTCCCGCAGTGGGGGCAGACAGTGCTTCCCTCTGCCAGTTCTTCCTGACAAAACTTACATTTTTCCATAAAATATCCTCTTTCTCCATTCAGAGTTTCCGTATACACGGGCAATCATACCCGCTTAGTTTACCACGCACATGCCCGGAATGCAAGCAGAACACAAAATATTTACAAATCCCTGCCGGCCGGATGCGGTAAATCTCATTTCTCCGCGACTGGCACTTGCAAAAGGGCGGAAAAAATGATATGATTTTATATTGAGATAGTATCTGGAGGATTTCCTACATGAACACCAAAACCACCGTCATTTCTCAGGCCGAACTGGACGCCCAGTTCGCCTGCTGTGATAAGATCGCCGCCTACTGGCAGACAAAGGGACGCACCCCCACCGCCTACGTGGAGACCTATGGCTGCCAGCAGAACGAGGCCGATTCCGAAAAGCTGCGGGGCTTCCTCGCCCAGTGCGGCTACGCCATTGTCGGCAGCGCCGAGGGCGCGGATGTGGTCATCATGAACACCTGCGCCATCCGGGAACACGCCGAGCAGCGGGTTTTCGGCAATCTGGGCGCGCTGACTCACACCAAGCGCCGCCACCCGGAGCAGAAAATCTTCCTGTGCGGCTGCATGGCGGGAGAAACCAAGGTCTCCGACCGCGTCAAGCACAGCTACCCCCACGTGGACGGCGTGTTTTCCACCCACCATCTGTGGCAGTTTCCGCAAATCCTGTGGAACGTCCTCAGCGGGAAAAAGCGGCAGTTCTTTATTGAAGACGAACCCGGCTCCATCGCCGAGGGCATTCCGCAGGTGCGGGATTCCAAGCTGAAAGCATGGGTATCCATCATGTACGGCTGCAACAATTTCTGCACCTACTGCATTGTCCCCTACGTCCGTGGGCGGGAGCGCAGCCGTCAGCCGGAGGACATTCTCGCCGAGTGCCGGGCGCTGATTGAGGGCGGCACGAAGGAAATCACCCTTCTTGGGCAGAACGTCAACTCCTATGGCAAGGATTTGAGCTGCGGCATGGATTTTGCCGACCTGCTGGCCGCCATTGCCCAGATTCCGGGGGATTTTCTCATCCGCTTCATGACAAGCCACCCCAGAGACGCCAGCGAGAAGCTCTTCGACACCATGGCGCGCTATCCCAAAATCGCGAAGCAGCTGCATCTCCCCTTCCAGTCCGGCTCCTCCCGTGTGCTGAAGGCCATGAACCGCCACTATGACCGGGAGACCTATCTGCAAAAGGTGAACTACGCCAAAAAGGTCATGCCCGATCTGGTGCTGACCAGCGACGTTATTGTTGGCTTCCCCGGAGAGACCGATGAAGAATTTGAAGAGACCATCAGCCTGATTCAGTCCGTGCATTACGACAGTCTGTTCACCTTCATCTTCTCCCCCCGCCCCGGCACCCCCGCCGCGAAAATGGAC